>Ga0129307_1000602_pt1 | contig 52572 bp, 53 predicted proteins | sample P1105metagenome_FD_94437 | JGI IMG/M metagenome (GOLD analysis project Ga0129307, IMG submission 94437) | Capybara group fecal microbial communities from Wisconsin, USA - P1105 metagenome | ecosystem: Host-associated > Mammals > Digestive system > Large intestine > Fecal | place: USA: Wisconsin... | reverse complement strand
AATAAAATAGAAACAGATCCACAGCGCCGCAGATAGTATATCAGAGAATGAAATGAATTACCCGGGTAATCCGGGAGAAAGGAAAAATCCAACCATCATCTCTGATGATTGGATTATACGTGATCAAAACGATAGAGGTACGCTGGGACAGAGACGAGCTGATTGCCGGCCTCTGTGAAGATCTCTTATATAGATAGATGAAGATCACCATAAGCAAACACAATGGATCGTAAGACCGCCTGAGATCATGGAGGAATACATCCCGGAGATCAGCTGCATCCGTTTCTTTGATCTCGGCTGCGGCATTTGTCAGGAGATCTCGACTGCCTATTCCTACCTGCTGATGCAGGCGGGCGCGCTGATCGAGCTCTCAGGCGATGTCGAAACGGCATTCAAGATCTATTACGAGGAATACGATATTCATGAGCTTCCGTCCATATCGCTCAATTAGCCGCAAACGACACGGTTTGCCGGGACGGCACAAGAGATCTTCACCTGTGATCTGAGATGCGGACCAGTCTGTGCGATAAGAAGAAAGGATCCGGGAATGAACATCCAGATATTTGGAACAAAGAAAAGTGCAGATACCCGCAAGGCTGAGCGCTATTTCAAGGAACGCGGAATCAGGTTCCAGTCGGTGGATCTGAAGGAAAAGGGCCTGAGCAAGGGCGAATTCCAGAGCGTTTGTCAGGCGGTCGGCGGCCTGGACGCCATGATTGATCCGGACGGCAAAGACAAGGATCTGCTGGCGCTGATCAGGTATATCGCAGCAGAGGACAGGCTGGAAAAAGTGCTGGAAAACCAGGCCGTACTGAAACAGCCGATCGTCCGCAACGGCAAGCAGGCGACGGTCGGATATCGTCCGGAAGTCTGGAAGGAATGGAAATAGACAGAAGAAAGCGGTACAATGATCAAGCTAAAGTATGGAAACACGAATACGTTTTTCATTCAGGGAAGCAGCGGCGGGCTGCTTGTCGACACGGACTATGCCGGGACGCTGAATGCGTTTTACAAGGCACTTAAACAGAACTGTATTCAGGTGAAGGACATCGGCTGTGTTCTGGCTACGCACTATCACCCGGATCATATGGGGCTGATCAGTGAGTTAATGGTTCAGGGCGTAAGGTTTCTTCTGATCGATAAGCAGAAGGACTTTGTACACAGCTCAGACCACATCTTCTTCAGAGATAAACTGCCATACAGGCCGATCGATGAGTCCCTGGCGAAGGTGATCCCCTGCGAGGCAAGCAGGGAAGCGCTTGCCGGGATGGGGATCTTTGGTGAGATAATCCACACGCCGAGTCACAGCGACGACAGTGTCTCGCTCATACTGGATGACGGGGATTGTTTTGTGGGAGATCTCGATCCGGCCGAATACCTTGATGCGTACGGAGAAAACACAAAACTGAAAAAAGATTGGGCAAGAATTCTGTCTTTCGGTCCGAAACGGATCTTTTACGCACACAGGCCGGAAAGGCGGCCGGAGCGTCAAATTTGACACAGGTGCAACGTTTTGCCCGGCCGGTTTGTATTATGAGCAGAAGGAGATCGACCCTTTCGAAACGAAAAAACAGCCTGGAGGTTTCTCATGAAGCACAAAGCAAAACTTGCAAAAATCATCAGCTTGCTGCTTGCCGCAGCCATGCTGATCACGGCTTTATCGGCCTGCGGCAGTTCGCCGGCCGCGAATCCGACGGGATCCTCGCAGGAAAAGGAGGACCCGACCATGCCGGCAGCAGAGACCCCTGCTTGTGCCGGGGATGAACCTGTGATCTGGGCAGAGAAGATGAGTGTCCGGAAAACAGAGATCATCAGGAACACGATGAATGCGGATCTCTTTGATGAAAGGCTTCTCGAATACCTGTCTCAGAACGCCTCCGGCAGCTATATGGCCTCGCCGCTCTCCTTCCGCTATGCGCTTGGCCTGCTTTTGGCGGGAGCTGAAGGAGAGACCAGGGCGGAGCTTTTGAAGGCGCTTGGCGTCTCATCCGAAGAGGAATGGATCGAATACTGCCTGGATTTTAACGGCTTCGTCGAGTATTTCGCTTCCGATCTTGAGCGCGACGTCGCGGATTTCAAAGAAGGGCAAAAGCAGGGCTGGATCTCCTCTGACGCAGCCGAGCCTTTCCGGGCGCTTCGCGTGGCCAATTCGGTCTGGAAAGCGGACAGGATCCGGGAAGACTTCAAGGATGCCTACAGAGAATCCGTTGAAAAGAATTATTCGGCGGAATACCGCTCCTTTACTCCGGCAAACGCCGTGGAAAAGATCAACGAGTGGGCCGATATCAAGACGGAGCATATGATCGAAAAACTCCTTCCGGATGACTACCCCACGGATCAGCTGGCCGTCGTTTTAATGAATGCCCTGTATTTCAAGGACGCCTGGGAGACCGAGTTCAGCAAGGGACTGACAGAAGAGGGAGATTTCCATACCCGTGAGGGGCAGACGGTCAAAAAAGAATTCATGACGACGACCGATCACTTCTCCTATTATGAAGATGGGGATACCAAACTTGTCATCCTGCCGATGAAAGGCGGTGTTTCGATGGCCTTCGTGCTCGGTTCCCGGGAAGGACTGGCAGAGAAGATCTCGAAAGCGGAAACGGCCAATGTGCAGGTCACGATCCCGAAGATGGATCTGGAAACCGCATTTTCAAGCGGGGAGCTGGTGGATTTCCTGAAGGCTTACGGCGTCAGTCTTGCTTTTGATGCAGGCAAGGCCGATTTTTCGGCAATGATCGACCATCAGATCTTTGTCAGCGATATCATTCAGAAGACCAGGATCAAGCTGGATGAGGAAGGCGTTGAGGCGGCTGCCGTGACCGCGATCATGGTGGAGGAAACGGCTTTCTTCGAGCCGGATAAACCAAAGGTATTCACGGCGGATGAGCCCTTCTCGTTCTTCATCTACACGACCTGCAACGAGACGAGCGCCATCATGTTTGCAGGAGAGATCGTCGAATAACAGGTGGCTTTTCCTCTGGACGAAAAGGCAGAATCTATATTATGATAGGACTTGGCGGGTGAGGCAAAGCCTTGGCGATGTGAGACTGAACGATTACGGAGGTACGGAAAGATGAAACTGTCGAAAATATTTGAGGAAAAATCGAAAAGCTGGGGCTTCAGAGGCGACCCGTATTTCTGGGACTATCTGAAAGAGCAGGCGGAGAGTATGGAGATGCTTTCGCCTGACGAGCTGGAAAAATGGATAAAAGGGGAATATTTTTCGCTCTCAGGCAAGCCGCTGACCGACGAATATATGGATTTTGCCGTGATCAAGCAGTTTGCTCATGGCGGAATGAGCTCCGGCGGTGTTGACAACCGGTGGTGGATGGAAACAGGCATTCCGCTGCTGAAAAGCAGGCTGCCCCTGCAAACATGCAGCGAAAGACCGGAAAAGGAGATGTGATGAAAAAGCCCCGGAAGACCTTGATCTTTATCGTAATAGGAGTGATGGTCATGATCAGTTTAGGCGGATGCTTCGGTAAAAAATACAAGGTGATCTATAAGAGCGGTTTTTCGTCGAAAAAAACGGCTTATACCGCCGGATCGAAGGTGACAGTCTATTATGACATGATCGCTACGGACACGGATTATTCCTTCTACAGCAATGATGTCAAGATGAAGCAGGACTACGATAACGACCACGGATACATCTTTACCTTCACGATGCCGGAGCACGACGTGCTGATCCAGATGTATTCAAAGAATTCCATGGTCTATGATCCGGATGCGAACAAGGAGGAGACCGAGGCAGACTGGATCGCCCAGATCAAAAACGGCGCCTGTGAGATGATCTTTGATTATTACGAGGCGACGGTCGGGACCGTGGGCGGCGACGGCCACGATGAATACGTTCTTTACCGCCGGCAGGACGGCATCATGCTCATGGCAAAGTATTCGCAGTGGGGCGGACAGACGGAGAGCTGCCGGGCCTGTCTGGTCTCGGATACGGCGCTTTACGACTGTCTGAAGATCGTGGATGAGAACAAGATGCGGAAGTGGAATGAAAAGGACGGCGTTGGGATCACCGGCGCGGCGTACGTGGTGAAGTTTCGGGAAGCGGAGCGGACGGTGCGCGTCTCAAGCGATAATATGCCCGAAGACGGACAGCGCGTGTTCGGTGAGATCGAGCAGGTCCTGCGGAAAGCCTGGAAGATCTACGGCCCGAAGCAGTGACAAAAGAATCCAAAGGGATCAGACATAAAAAGGAAAGGCCTTGCCGTCTCTTCGCGGCAAGGCCATTTTTTATCGGTTTGCGAAGGAACCTTTAAGCTGCGCAAGAAAGCGCTCCGCGCTGGCGTAAAAAACTGCCGTATGCTATACTGAGAAAACCTGCAACGGGGAAGATAGAAAGCATGGAAAGCAGAGGTTTGATCATGGATCAGCCGAAAAATATCGAAGTCAGGGGCGCGCGCGTCCACAACCTGAAGAACATTGACGTGGATATTCCGCTCCACCAGATCACCGGCATTGCCGGCGTATCCGGCTCCGGCAAGTCTTCGCTTGCCCTGGGCGTGCTGTACGCCGAGGGGTCAAGACGTTATCTGGAATCCCTTTCGACCTACACCAGAAGACGCATGACGCAGGCCGCCCGGCCTTTCCGGCGGCGAAGCGCAGCGCCTAAAGTTCGCCTCCGAAATGGGCAGGCAGCAGGATGATTCCGTCTTCGTCTTTGATGAGCCGACCATCGGCCTCCATCCGAAGGATGTGGAGACGCTTTTGAACATTTTCCAGACCCTGATCGCTCACGGCGCGACCGTGATCGTGATCGAGCACGACCTTGACGTGATCCGCTCCGCCGACTACATCGTCGATATGGGGCCGGAGGGCGGCGAGGACGGCGGCCGGATCGTTGTCTGCGGCGCGCCCGAGGAAGTAAAGAACTGCCCGGAGAGCATCACGGGACGCTTTATCTGAAGTTATCTGAGGCCGCATCAAAGGCAGAAGCCGGCTGCAGCAAAGGCAGGAGCCAGCTGCAGCAAAGGCAGGCGCTGGTCTCACAAACAAAGGCAGAAAACAGCCTCACAGACAAAGGCTCTGTCCCCAGACAAAAATCAGGCCCGGATCAGTTCCGGGCTTGATTTCTATATTTCCGCCGGGTATAATTAAGCCGCGGTTAGTCTGGACTAACCCGGCAAATATAATACCGGAAAGAGGTTATTGATATGATCAGAACTACGATGAAAGTCGACGGCATGATGTGCGGCATGTGCGAGGCACATGTGTGCGAAGCGATCCGCAAGGCCGTTCCCGCGGCAAAAAAGGTGAGCGCATCCCGCAAACAGCAGGAGGCCTCCTTCCTTACGGAAGAAGCCGTGGACCTTGCAGCCGTAAAGGCTGCCGTGGACGCGACAGGCTACCGCTGCCTGGACATCGGCTCTGCTCCTTATGAAAAGAAAGGTCGGTTCGGATGCAGATGAAGACCATCCTTATGGGGCTGCTGATCCCCTTTATCGGTACCGCGGCCGGCGCAGGCTGCGTATTTTTTCTGAAAAAGGATCTGAAGGTGAGCGTCCAGCGGGCGCTGACCGGCTTTGCCGCGGGCGTCATGGTCGCCGCTTCCATCTGGAGCCTGATCGTACCTGCGATCGAGCAGTCCGAAAGCAAGGGACGTTTTGCCTTCCTGCCGGCCTTCATCGGTTTCTGGATCGGCATTCTGTTCCTGCTCCTGCTGGATCACGTGATTCCGCATTTGCACCGCAGCATTGAGCGCGCCGACCAGACGGAAGGCCCGAAGAGCAAACTGAACCGCATCACTATGATGGTCCTGGCCGTGACCCTTCACAATATTCCCGAAGGCATGGCCGTGGGCGTGGTCTATGCCGGGCTCCGTTCCGGCTCCGGTACCATCACGGCCGGCGCCGCGCTTGCTCTCGCGCTCGGCATCGCCATTCAGAACTTTCCCGAGGGCGCCATCATCTCCATGCCGCTCTTTGCCGAAGGGAAAAGCAAGCCGAAAGCTTTCCTGCTGGGCGTCCTTTCCGGCGCGGTGGAGCCGGTATTCGGCTTCCTGACCGTGCTGATCGCCGGCCTTGTGGTCCCCGCCATGCCCTACTTTCTTTCCTTTGCCGCCGGTGCCATGCTCTACGTGGTCGTGGAGGAGCTGATCCCGGAGATGTCCGAAGGCGAGCACTCCAACATCGGCGTCATCTTCTTTGCCGTGGGCTTCAGCCTCATGATGGCGCTGGACGTGGCGCTCGGCTGAGCGCTTCCCCGGACTGAGCCTTAAAGGCACACGACGGCAGCCGGAAGCCCCGTGGCCTGAAAAGGCCGCTCAGCCAAGCATATCGTTCAGAACCCGCTTACAGTTTTTGTGCGCGATGTGCTCCAGTTCGTCAGCCGTAAACCCGCGGCGGGAAAGCTCTTCAAAAAGCCGCGGCATGCAGGAGGCATCCGGGATCTCCAGATCGCCGTCTATTCCGTCAAAATCCGTACCGACGGCGGCGCATTCGAGACCGCCGATATTGATGCGGTGGCGCAGCTGCGAAGCGATCGCGTCGATCGTGGCATCAGTTCGCGAGACATCTCCGTCAAGAAAGGCGGGGCAGAAATTGACGCCCATCACACCGCCCTTATCGGCCAGAGCGCGGATCATTTCGTCAGTCATGCTGCGGGGATGCGGATTCAGGGCGCGGCAGTTGGAATGTGTCGCAAAGAACGGCTTTTTCGCAAGCTGCACAACATCCCAGAAGCCGCCGTCAGATAAGTGCGAAACGTCGATTCCCATCCCCAGTTCTTCCATATAAGCAACAGCTTCCTTCCCAAATGCGGTCAGACCGCTGTTCATGACAACAGGATCGGCCGAGTTCGGCGCACCGAAGCAATTGGCGTGATTCCACAGAAGCGCCAGGATGCGGACGCCCATGTCGTAAAAGCGTTTCAGGTTTTCAAAGCTTCCGTTTACGGCACGGCCATCCTCCATGGTCAGGATGCCGCCTACCTTCCCGGATCCCTCAAGCGCGGAAAGGCCCTGCGCGCTGCGAACTGCGGCAAAGATGTCGCCGCACTCCCGCTCCGTGTTCAGAAAGATCTCGTGAAGCGCTGCGATATAGGCTTCATCGCCGGGGTATTCAAACTCCCTCCTGTTGATACGGTCCTTTGACGGCAGAAAGATGGCAAAGCACTGCGCAAGGCAGCCGCCGGCGCGCAGCTTTTTTAAATCGGTCATGGTACCCTGCAGCTCAAGCAGGGTCCTTTTTTTCTGTCTTCTGGCAAGCCCAAGGGTGTCACAGTGCAGGTCGATATAAGGGTATAAACTGTTCATTTTTCTTCCTCCTCATGCGCGCGGGGCAGTATTCTGCAGCTCCAGCTTACAGTATACAACAAAAACCGACCCTGTATACCGGCATTTTCATGGATCCTCCGGGCCGCTTTCCGGTAAACGGAGGTTGACGGACCTGCCGACACATGATAAAAAAATATCATGATCCTGTGCAGAACACAGGGTCCAAGGAGGTTCATCATGGAAGGAATTGAAAAAGTATGTCAGTTTCTGGATGAAGCAGGAACATATTATCTTGCCACGGCCGAGGGCGACCAGCCCCGCGTGCGCCCCTTCGGCACCGCGCTGCTGTACCGGGGCAGGCTTTACATTCAGACCGGAAAGGTAAAGAGCGTCTCCAAACAGATCGCGGCGAACCCGAAGGTCGAGCTCTGCGCCTTTAAGGACGGCAGATGGCTGCGCCTTGCCGGCGAACTGGTCAACGACGATGACCGCGCCGCGAAAGCCGCCATGCTGGACAAAATGCCCAGCCTTAAGGCTATGTACAGCGCGGATGATGACAATACCCAGGTGCTGTATTTCAAGAATGCCGTCGCCACGTTCAGCAGCTTCACCGAAGCGCCGGAAGTGATCCGCTTCTGAAAGGCTTCCTCATGCTGCCGAAGACGGTCTGCTGCATCCTTATGCTGACCATTTTCCTGCGCGCAGTCCTGAAGCGGAAATAAGCGGCCGCGCAAAACCTGCCTCTCCGTGAAAAACGGAGGGGCCTTCACTTAAATCAACAGGAGGTTTCCATGTCCCATCTGATCCTTCCGCCCGGATACAGGCCCGTGCTCTATCCCATGGAGACGCAGCGGGCCATCAAAAAGATCAAAGACTATTTTCAGGATGAGCTGGCCTATCACCTGAAGCTCAGACGCGTGACGGCGCCTCTTCTTGTGTTGCCAGGCTCCGGCCTGAACGACAACCTGACCGGGACCGAGCGGCGTGTTTCCTTCAGCTTAAAGGGCATGAACGAGGAGAATGCCGAGATCGTGCAGTCCCTGGCCAAATGGAAGCGCTACGCGCTCGGCAAGTACGGGATCGAAGCCGGCCGAGGTCTGTATACCGATATGAACGCCATTCGCAGGGACGAAGAGCTGGACAATCTCCACTCCGTCTACGTGGACCAGTGGGACTGGGAAAAGACCATCACCCGCGAGGACAGGACCCGCGAATATCTTCATCAGACGGTAAGCACCATCTATCACGCCATGCGGAACTTAAGCGACTATGTGAACCGCTGTTACGAGGAACTGCGCAACGATATCCCGAACGATATCTTCTTTATCACCGCGCAGGAGCTGGAAGATACGTGGCCGCAGCTTAGCCCGAAGCAGCGGGAGGACCGCATCTGCCGCGAGAAAAAGGCTGTGTTCATTGAAGGGATCGGCGCTCCGCTTGCCTCGGGCGCCCCGCATGACGGCCGCTCTCCGGACTATGACGACTGGGATTTAAACGGCGATATTCTGCTCTGGAACGAGCTGCTTGGCTGTGCCTTTGAGATCAGTTCCATGGGGATACGCGTGGATGCGGCGTCCATGGACCGCCAGCTGCGCGCCTCCGGCTGCGATGACAGAAGAGAGCTTCCCTTCCACAAAGCCGTGCTGCAGGATGAGCTTCCGCTTTCCATAGGCGGCGGCATCGGCCAGAGCAGGCTCTGCATGTTTTTCCTGAAGAAAGCCCACATCGGCGAGGTGCAGGCCTCCGTATGGCCTGACGAAATGATCCGCACGTGCCGGGAGGCCGGCATCGAACTTCTGTAATAACGGAGGCATTTGTATGACGTTTTTATCTCTTGTCCGCTCACGCAGGAGTGTGCGCAGCTTTGACGGCAATGCGCTTTCAGAAAGCGAGCTTTCCGAACTTCTTGACTTTGCCCGCGCGGCGGAAAACCCTTACGGGCTTACCCTTACGTGGTGCCTTTTCGACGCCGAAAAAACCGGACTTTCCAGTCCGGTGATCACAGGCGAAAAGGCCTATCTTGCGGCGAAGACTGCCAGAGCCCCGCATGCGGAGGAGGCCCTTGGCTTTTCCTTTGAACGCGTGGTTCTGCATGCGGCCGAAAAGGGGATTGGTACCACCTGGATGGCGGGGACCATGGACCGGGGCGCCTTTGAACGCGCGGCAGAGCTTGAAGAGGGCGAGATCATGCCGATCGTCAGCCCGCTCGGCCGCGCCGCGAAAAAAATGTCTCTGCGCGAGATCATGATGCGCAAGGGGATCTCCGCGGACAGCCGCTTCCCCTTTGAAAAGCTCTTTTTTAACGGGAGCTTCGATGCGCCTCTGAACGCAGAAGAGGCCGGCCCGTTTGCAGGCGCCCTCGAGGCCGTGAGATGGGCCCCTTCCGCCTGCAACTACCAGCCCTGGCGCCTCGTTGTATGCGGAGACAGCGTGCATTTTTACCTGAAGCGCAACAAGGGCTTTGCCGCGGACCGCACCTTCGATACGCAGAAGATCGACATGGGCATCGCGCTCTGTCACTTCGCCCTTGCCATGGAGGAGGCCGGAAAAACGCTTACTCTCGGCATCTATGACCCGGGCCTTTCTGCGGAAGGCATGGTCTATATCGCAAGCTATCAGATCAGCTGAACCCTCAGTCCGCCTGAAGGACGTTTAGCTCACAGCGTCTGCGCCACGGTCTTTATCGCAGCCAGAATGCCCCGGAAAGTTTGCTCAAGATCCAGGGACGGCTTGTCCGCATAGCCCATTTCGGGGATTGCCGGGACATGGATAAAGCCCGTGGGCACGGCGCCTTTATTGTGTGCAAGCATGCTGTAAAGCAGGCTGTTGCACACGTATAGCCCCGCGCTGTCCGACGCTCTTGCGGGAATGCCCAGTGCGTTTACCGCCGCAACGATCCCTTCCACCGGGAAGGTCGAGGGCAGCGTCTCGGGACCTTCCGGCACGATGGGAAGATCCATCGGCTGAAAGCCTGCGTTGTCCGGGATGCGCGCCTTCATCAGGTTGCGGCCAAGCCGCTCCGGGGTGATGGCATCCCGCGTGCCCGCAAGCCCGAGCATCACCACGGCAGCGGGCCGCAGGCGGTCATAGGCTGCGCAGGCAAGATCCCGCGAGCGGGCAAATTCGACCGGCAGCAGAAGCTTTTCCAGCCTGCGTCCGCAGACGTCCTCCGGCAGACGCTCCAGCACCAGCTGCGTGGGGTTCAGCGCATCGCCGCCAAACGGCTCGAACGCGGTAACAAGGATCGGTTTTTCATTTATGCTGCTCATGGCCGCACCTCCTTATCCGAAACCACTATAGCAGTTTTCCGGCCGGAAGAAAAGAGGAGGCAAATCTGCTTGCGCGAATGCAGGGGCGCGTGGTATGATTCGAAGTGAAAAAGATAGTTCTGTAAAATTTTTATAACGAAAGGTCGTAACGAAATGGTTTGCCCGAAATGCGGAAGTCAGTCTGTAAATATTCAGATGATCAACGAAGCCCAGCTGAAGAACGCGCATCACGGGTTCTTTTGGTGGCTCTTTATCGGCTGGTGGTGGATCCCGGTCAAATGGCTGGTTTTCACTCTGCCAGCCCTGATCTTCAAGATCTTCGGCCATAAAAAGCAGCGGATCGTCAACAAGACGCGGACTATCTGCGTATGCCAAAGCTGCGGACACAGCTGGGAGATAAAGTAACCATATCTGATGTGGTATTGTTCTCTTCTCACCATCAGGTTTTGGAGAAGCAAATCTGTTCCAGCGGGGATATCGAAAGGAATTGTTTATGAGTAACTCCTGCTTATACGATAATAGCTTCTCCGCTTTTCTTAATGATACCGATAATGCCATCTCTTTTAGTCACTATCAATTCCATCTATAAATACAATCGTGACGATAAGAAAGTCTGAAGGAGGCGCTTCCTTACGAAACGTCTCCCTCAGGGTGCTTTTTGCTGTTTACGGAAGACTGCGCCGCTGCGCAGGGCAGCCTCAGCTTTTTCCTCCCTTTCCGCGTTTTGCGTAGTCTTCGTCAATGCGCTTTTTCCAGTCGGCACCGATGTTTGCGCCCAGGAACAGGAATTCCCAGCCGTACTTTTCTTTCTGCCGCTCCACCATTTCTTTCACACGTTCGTAGGAGTATTCCCGGCTCGCGTTCTCCAGGCCGTCTGTGGTGATCACGAAGATGGTCTTTTCGGGCCGATCTTCTGCCTTGCGGCAAGCAGCTGCTCAGCTCCTGCCGCCTGGTAGACGGCGCCGTCAGTTCCCCGGCCCCAACGCGGCTCCGGGTTTGCCGTATTGACGATCGCATCCGCCCGTACCCGCGTAATATCGTCTCTGATGATCTTAAACGGCATTGGCTCTCCTCCTTAAACAGGCTGCTGCGCGTTCTCTTACTTCTTTATTCTCCCTCAAACAGCCCTCTGTTCTTCTTGAAGAACTCATAATAGATCTTCGTATTCTCCAGTTCCCACCAGTTCCTGATCTCTGCAGGGCTGGCATCCAGATCATAGATCCGGGAGTCCTCCATTGAGAGCAGGAAGGGAGAATGCGTCGCGATGATAAGCTGGCAGCCGCAGTAGCGAACCTTTTCCGTCAGCATCCGCAGCAGTTCCAGCTGCATCGCGGGAGACATGCTGTTTTCCGGCTCGTCCAGACAGTAGAGGGTGTCGTTTTTGAGCTTCGTTTCGAAATATTCAAGCGCGGTCTCGCCGTTGCTCGCGAGTCTGACCTCCTTGCCGGCGGTCCTGCGGAGGAACTCGCGGCGGGAGACCGATCTCGATCGGGCCAGGATCTTCCGGCGCACCGCTTCGTAGTCCGCCATGCTGTTGAATCTGACCGTTTCGGGGTGTTCGCGAAGGTTCTTGTACTCTGCCTTGCCGTCCTCGATCGCATTGGCAATCTCCGCGTTGTTCGTGCGAACGGCAAGCATGTAATCGAAAATGTCGTCGCTGGTGATGATGCGGCTGCCGTTCGGAATACGGGCCCTGAAGCCCTCATCGTCCTCGCCCGTCGTATAGCGGCAGGCCGCCGCATAATCGTCGAAAAGCTCGCTGGAGTTGAACGGCGCGATGCGGTTCAATTCCAGCTTCGACGCGATCAGATTGAGTAAGGTGCTTTTTCCGGAGCCGTTGCCGCCGTAAAATATCGTGGTTTTCCTGAACCAGATCTCCGAAAGACACTTCGGGCCGAAAATGCCGCAGGGATATTCGTTGTCGATGTAGCCGTACTTCCAGACCATTTCCGGATCCGTGTTTCCGTTTTTCGCCATACGCCTGACGATCAGATCTTTTTCCCGTTCTGTCGGCAACGTAAAAGATTCCAGATATCTGCTCATTGCCGCTCCCTTCAATCCATCTCGCTGAAAATATCGCTGTCGATCGAGATGACCTCCGACGCGGGGATCGTTCGCCCGTCTGCGAGGATGATGCTCCGGCTCTGCTGATCAAAACGGACGACTCTGCCGGCAGCCGATACATATTGGCCGCCTTCCTTCTTTTCGTCCGGAACGAAATAGGTGAACACGGCTTCCGGAGAAGGTCCTGCTGCCAGCAGGCGCGCCAGCCGGTCATTGAGCTGCGCCTTCCGCTCCTCGTTCAGTTCGATGCGGCTGTCCGTCCCGCGCTCCGATTCGCGGATGAGGTCATCGTAGCCCGTAAGCGCGGCGAAGGGAGAAAACTGCGCGGCGCGGGATGGGCGGTCCATCCGCGGCCGCTTTGCGGAAACGTGATGCTCAAGATTTATGATGTCGGCATAGCAGCTTTTAGCGTCGCGTGTATCTTCGGGCACCGGCACTTTGCGCTCTTTTCTGCTGCTTTCCTGCTTGTTCACAGGCCTTCCTCCCTCTCTCTGTTTTCAGGCCTTCCCGGTCTTTAGTCTTCAGCTGCTGCGGCTTTTTACGCCCGGTGGCCGCCGATCTGCCGGTTCCGTTCGATGGCGGTCGCGCCATCCTGCAGGCTCAGGCCTCTCACCACGGCGTTCCGGCCGTATTTTTCACGGATATCCAGCAATGCCTGCTGCACTTTCCGCTCCTTTTCAAGCCCGGCTTCTTCCGCCTGCCGTCTTTTGTCCTCGGCTTCGTAATCGGTGAAGAGGTCTAACTGCTCCGTCTGCGATTCCTGCATCTTCCGCGCTTCTTCCTCGCTAACAAGATGCATCACCGCCACGTTGAAGCGCCGGACCAGAAGGTTTTTGTCCACCGTGCGGTCGTAGATGTCGCAGGCAGCCTCCGTGATCTGCCTGGTCGAGTGCGTGGGCCGCTCCAGATTCTGCGAGCCGTGCGCAGGCTTGGGCGCCTTCCTGCCGTACCAGTCGTTCACAACGGGGCCGCGGTAGGCCTTTGCCCGCACGGGATCCGTCAGGTTTTCTGTATCGTAATTCACATCTACGACCACCTGATCGGTGCACAGACCCTTTGCGGCAAGCTCCAGGGACAGGCCGTCCGCCATCTCCTGAATGATGATCCTGCCTTTTTCAAAGGGATAGGGCTGCCCGAGGACCTGCCCTGCGGAAAGGCTCTGCGATTCCGGTTTGTAGGCCTTGCAGTCCGCGATCTCGGCAGGCTCAAAGCCCCAGGCATGGTCGATCAGAAGCTCCGCGTTTACCCCGAAGAGCTGATAGAGCAGGTCCTCATTGTAATAGTCACTGTCCCTGCCCACGGAGCAGCGTGCCACATCGCCCATCGTATAGAGGCCGATCTCCTCCAACTTCCTTGCCGTGCCCCTGCCGACCCGCCAGAAGTCGGTCAGCGGGCGGTGGCACCAGAGCTTTTCGCGGTAGCTCATCTCGTCCAGCTCGGCAATGCGCACGCCGTCCTGATCGGCCGGGATGTGCTTGGCCTCGATATCCATGGCGATCTTGGCCAGGTACAGGTTGGTTCCGATGCCGGCTGTGGCCGTGATGCGTGTTTTGCTTAATACCTCGCGGATCAGCTTCATGGCAAAGTCATGGGCGCTCAGGCCGTAAAGCCCCAGATAATTCGTGGCGTCGATGAAGACCTCATCCACGGAATAGACGAGCAGGTCGTCCGGAGACACGTATTTCAGATAGAGCTCCACGATGCTGCGGGAATATTCCATGTAGTATTTCATGCGCGGGACAGCGACCACCATGTCCAGCTTCAGCGAAGGATCGGCGGCCAGTTCGGAGGCGAACACGGAGCTGCCCGAAAACTTCCCGCCCGGAGCCTTCTTTGCGCGCTCGGCGTTGACGGCGCGGATGCCTTCCTTCGCCTCAAACAGCCTCGCCCTCCCTGAGATCCCGTGCGCCTTTAAGGCCGGCGAGACCGCAAGGCAGATCGTCTTGTCGGTGCGGCTCTCATCCGCCACCACCAGGTTCACGTCAAGAGGATCGTACCCGCGCTCGGCTGCTTCGACCGAGGCGTAGAACGATTTCAGATCGATGGCGATGTAAGTTTTCTGCTTCGCGCTCAAGATCTCCTCCTGCCCCTGCAGTCCGCGGCTGCATCAGGCTTTTTCCGTTTCCGCGGTATGGCACCGCGCAGATCGCGGCATGATCATCCGCCTTGCCTTGCCGGCGCGTAGCCGGTCTTTTCAATGAGTTCCTGACCGTCCTCCGACAGCAGGAATTCGAGCATCTTCTCCACGTTCGGGTTCGGATCGCCTTCGCGCGTGACCGCGACCAGATCGACCGTCAGCGGGTAGGATCCGTTTTTGATGTTCTCCCGGGTCGGCAGAACGCCGTCCACGGCCAGCAGGCGCACGTCATTTTCCGTGTTCAGGTCCTCGACGAAATAGCGGAAGGAATAGCCGAAAGCCCCCTTCTCGTTCGCATACTGCGCCACGTGCCGGATCACGCCCATCATCGAATCCACGTACTCATAGGATTCCGGCTCTTTCAGGGGGACGTTGCCCATGAAGTACTCCATCATGGCCTGTGAACCGGAATTTTCCGGCCGCTGGAAGGCGAGGATCTTCTGATTCTTCCCGCCCACCTCGGACCAGTTTGTGATCTCGCCGCTGTAGATCCTTTTGATCTGCTCGCTGGTGAGGTCCGTCACCGGATTGTCCGGTTCCACGAAGAAAACGAAGGCTTCTTTTCCGATCGGCGTAATTTTTAAGGCAATGTTGCGCTCTTTAGCCATTTCCATCTGTTCGCGGGAGGGTCTTGCCCCGAAGAAAATGTCGGTATCCTTTTTGAGCAGCCGCCAGTACGCGTTCACGGTATTGGTAAAGCCCACGATGCGGCCGTTCCCGTAGTATGTATTCTTATCCTCATATTTTGCGCGGTACGCCCTCTCGATCGCGCCGATATCTTTGTACACGGCCTTGGCGACTGCCGAATAGACCGGAAAGCAGGCCTCCGCGCCGTCAAGCCTCGGCATTTCCTTCTCATTCTCGATGATCAGGCTTGCCGGATGGTCCAGCTGTGCCAGCTTTGACGGCTCTGTCCAGACCGCATAAGGCGTAAGGTCCGTGCTGGAATAGCCGTTCATATAGTCGAAGCCGTGCCCGGCATAGCGCACGGACGGCCGGTTCGCATAACTGACCGCGCTCACGGCGATGCAGACCGCCCCCGCCGCGAGGAAAGGCCAGGCCCTTTTCAGGATCTCTCTGCGTTTTTCCTTCTGCAGGACTGCGGAGAGGAAAAAGGCCAGCACAGGTCCAAGCACCGCCAGAAGGATAAAGAGCTTCCGGCCGTCCGCGATCATCGGCAGCATGAGATAGCCGGGCAGGAGCAGGGACAGGCCGCTTATGGCCGTCGACATCAGCACGCTGTCCACATTGCCCTTTGCGATCAGCAAAAGGATGGTAAAGCCAAGGATCACGATCCCTGCGATGATCCCGTACATCAGGCTGACGGCAGGGCTAAGCTTCTTCCGCAGCAGCAGGATGAATCCCGTAAGCAGCACCGGCGGGACGATCAGGATCGCTGCTCCCGGCAGGACCATCATGGTCAGCAGCGAGCCAAGACTTGCGATGGGCAGCAGCAAAGCAAAACCGAAAAGCTTCAGTGCGCCCCTTACGCGGGGCGGTGTGTTGATCATTTCTGCCTCCTATTTCTCCAGGATCTCGCTCAGCCTGGCGGCAAGGTCCTCCGGCGTCTCCCGCAGGCCGTTTTCGATCCACAGGCGGTAAGCGCCGAAGATCCCGCCGGTGATGAAATGCATTTTGTATTCATCATAGACGTCCCGGTAGGTCTCGAAAAAGACGCGGTCGATATCATCCTTCACAATCCACAGCAGGCCGTCGCGGCGCAGCAGGAAGGTCATTTCCCGGTATTTCAGCACGTGCGTAAACAGGGTGGCAAAGTACTCCCGGAGCGGATTGTCCCGGTAGCTGATGCCCGACTCCGCTACGAATTTGTCGGTGATCTCCGCGCACCATTTTTTCAGCACCTCCTCCTTGCTGCCGAAGCTCCGGTAAAAGGACATGCGGGAGACGCCGGCTTTTTTGCACAGTTCGGTGATCGAGATCTGCTGAAAGCGTTTCCCGCGCATCATCTGCAGCAGGGCGATCTTGATATATTCCGCCATCTGGCTTTCGTTTTGCTGCATGATACAGTTCGCCTCCTTTGTCACATTGGCGTTCCGGCATATTGCCGAGGGTGAAAAATATTGATACAATTGTAACATCATCATAGCAGAAACAGCAGTGAAATACAAGAAGTGCCGCGCTGCGGCAAGTCAAAATAAGGAGGAAACGAAATGGAAAACAAAAAGATCGTGATTGCCGGCGGCGGTGTTCTGGGCACCCAGATCGGCCTCATCTGCGCCTACCATGGTTTTGACACTACCTTCTGGCTTCGCTCCGAAGGCTCCATCGGCCGCACGCAGCCGAAGATCGAGCGCTACTCCGCGCTGATGCTGGAAGACCTTGCGAAGGCAAAGGCCCTGATCGGCAATCCCATCGGCGGCATGCTCTATCCCCGCGGGCTTATCCGTTCCTGGCAGGGCATCACGGCCGAGGCCATCGACGCCCTGATCGAAGAGGGCAAAAAGAACTTCGCCGAGAAAGTCCATATTGAGCTTGACCTGAAAAAAGCGCTGTCCGGCGCCTATCTTGTGATCGAATCCATGACGGAGGAGCCGAAAGCCAAGATCGGCATGTACGAAGCCATGCGGGATCTGCTGGATGAGGACACCATCCTCTGCACGAACTCCTCGACCCTCCTGCCGAGCATGTTCGCGCAGTATACCGGCCGTCCGGAGAAATACTGCGCCCTGCACTTTGCCAATACCATCTGGAAAAACAACACGGGCGAGGTCATGGGCCATCCCGGAACGGATCCCGCGGTCTATCAGAAGGTCGTGGAATTCGCCGCCGCCATCGGCATGGTGCCGCTGCAGCTGCACAAGGAACAGCCCGGCTACATCCTGAACTCCATGCTGGTCCCCTTCCTTTCCGCCGCGCAGGCCCTGTGGGCAAACGGCGTTGCCGATCCGGAGACCATCGACCTGACCTGGCGTCTTGCCACGAGCGCGCCGGCCGGCCCCTTCCAGATCCTGGACATCGTGGGCCTGGAAACGGCCTACAACATCAACCAGATGAAACCGGCCGCGCAGCAGGAGGGCACCCTGGAAAACCGCATGGGCAAGCTCCTGAAGGAGAAGATCGACAGAGGCGAGACCGGTGTCAATGCCGGCAAGGGCTTCTACGATTACACAAGGAAATAAGACCCGGCAGTTCCTCCCCATATGCCGGATAATACGAAAGGCCGCCTGCACGTTTGACGCCGCAGGCGGTCTTTTCTTCTTCAAAGATGCGTGAATCCCCTGGCCGGGACGCTTCTCAGCTGTTGTAATAGCGGTCGAATTCGGCGGCGGTGGGGATGCGGGCGATCTCCGCGCATTCCTTCCGCTTGCGGGCGATGTAGCTGCCGATCAGTTCCTCCGGGAATACGCCGCCTTCGGTAAGATAGGCATGGTCCTTTTCGAGAGCATCCAGTGCCGCTTCCAGCGTGGTCGGCAGGCCGCGGAGTTTTGCCTTCTCTTCGTCCGGCAGGGTAAAGAGGTTGAAATCGTACGGGCCCCAGCCGTTCTTCTTCGGATCGATCTTTTTCTTGACGCCGTCAAGGCCGGCCATGAGCAGGGCGGCATAGCAGAAGTACGGGTTGCAGGTCGCATCGGGGTTGCGGATCTCAAAACGCCTCAGCTCCGGCGACTTGGCGTAGGCCGGGATGCGGATGACCGCGCTGCGGTTCGAGGTGGCGTAGCCCACCGTGACCGGAGCCTCAAAGCCCGGGACCAGGCGCTTGAAGGAGTTGGTGCTGGGGTTCGTGATCGCGCAGAGCGAATCGATGTGCGCAAGCAGGCCGCCCATGAAATAGTGGGCCGTGCGGGAGAGGTGTGCATAGCCTTTGTCATCCGAGAAGACGGGTTTCCCGTCCTTCATGAGCAGCATGTGCACGTGCATGCCGCTGCCGGCCTCGCCGAAGATGGGCTTGGGCATGAAGGTCGCGCTCATGCCGAATTCCTGCGCCGTGTTCTTGATGATGTACTTGATCATCATGGAATTGTCCGCCATGACGGACATTTTGCCCAGCAGCGGTTCGATCTCAAACTGGCCGCCGGCGCCGACTTCGGGATGATGGTATTTCACCGGGATCCCGGCTTCCTCCATATAAAGGACCATCTGGCTGCGGCACTCGAAGGTGGTATCCGAGGGCTTTGCCGTGTGGTAGTTCTTCTGGTAGGGCACGATGTTCGCGGTCCCTTCGGTATCGCTGTTCCAGTAGGCCTGGTTAAAGTCCACGTGCGCCTCCTGGTGGCTCGCGTCCACGCGCCAGCCGGCCTCATCAAAGAGGTAGAATTCGAATTCCGGCAGGATCATCATGGTATCGGCGATGCCGGTGCTCTTCATATAGTCTTCCGCCGCCAGCACGATGTTGCGCGGGTACTGCGGCAGCGGGCGGTTCTTCGGATAATCGATGATCATGGCGTTGCCCGTCATGGACAGCGTGGGGATCTCGCAGAAGGGGTCCACCAGCGCGGTCGTGACATCCGGGATGAACACCATATCGCTTTTTTCGATCACGGCATAGCCGTAATTGGAGGCATCGAAGCCGATGCCGTTCTTCACGGTCTCTTCGCTGAATCTGGCAGCGGGAATGGTGACGTGGCGGTACTGTCCGTTAATGTCCACCATTTTAAAATCCAGCATTTTGATCTCGTTTTCACGAATAAACCGGATCACTTCCTTGGCGTTGCTGAACATAAAGTTCTTCCTCCGACAGCTTACATTTTACCGGGCGTTTCGGCTTCATACAGTTTACCACTTTTTGCGCCGGAAAGAAAGGTCCGGCCTCTTTTCTTTTCCTGTAAAACACGCTATAATTCTTTCATTGGAAAGGCAGTCTGGAAAATGCCGCGCGGCAAGGCGGCGGCATGGCAGCCTGCGCAAAGGAGCGAAAATGGATCTTTGGCAGTTTAACGACAAATGCGTGCGGCTTACCTGCATAGACGGCGCGGTCTATGAGGGCATCGTCAGCCACAACTCCGCGGACTATAACGAACATGAATTCGGGAGGGAGGAAGAAGGCCTCGAGATGCCCGGCACGCTCTTTTATGCCCGCGACATCGCCTCCGTTGAGAGCCTGGAGGACCGCGAGGAGGGCCCCTGGGGCAAGTTTTCTGCGCCCTTCGGAAGGCTCGAGGAGGAATCGCTCTTCGATCCGGACGGGGATCCCGTTCTTGCCTGCGAGATCCTGGACTGCGAGGACCCGGAGCACGTGCTCCGAATGCTGCGCTGCCTGGGATATTATTCCAATCCGGAGGCGGGCAGAGAGATCCCGGACAAACCGCAGATCCTGAAGCAGCTGCGCGTCCTGGTGAAATATGCGGACGATCCTGAAGCCGTCAGGATGGCTTCATGCCTGATCGCCGACTGGACGGGAGAAAAGCCTTGATTTTGCACAGGAATTGTTTTGACATCAGCCTCTTGTTGGGCTAAACTGAGTTTATCTGAACAACGACACGTCACTTTCCGGAAAACGGATATGAACCACGCAAAGGAGCATCTCATGGACAACACCACAAACAGCGCTCAAAACGGCGCTCCGAAAGACGCAAAGACCGCGCCCAAGGCGCACAAACTGGACAAGCACAATCCCTGGAAGAAGGTCATTATTCTGGCAGTGATCCTGCTGATCGTCCTTCTTGTTACCAATCCCTCGCTGATGTTCTTCCTGCCGACAGCCTGGCGGGAAAGCATGAAGAATGCCTACAACAGCCTCTTCGGCGACGTGGACCAGATTACGAAGGTCCTGGACATCAAGTGGGTCCGCATCTTCAAGGTGATCGTGATCGTGCTGTTCATGCTGATCGTGAAATCCGTCCTGAAGATCGTGATGGAAAAGATCAAACCGAAGACCCCCAAGGGCGCGAGCATCCACTCCATGGTGAAGAGCTTTTCCGGCTACGCGGTGGCGCTCATCATGCTGATCTGGTGCCTGTCGGCCATCGGCATCAACCTAAGCACCATCTTCGCCAGCATAGGCATTGTCGCCCTGGTCATCGGCTTTGCGGCCGAGAGCCTCATCGAGGACGTGGTCACCGGACTCTTCCTTGTCTTTGAGGACGAATTCAACGTGGGCGACATCATCGAATACAACGGCTTCCGCGGCACCGTGACCAATATCGGCGTCCGGGTGACTTCCATCCAGGATCCGGGCGGCAACATCAAGCTGGTCAACAACTCGGATCTGCGGAACATCATGAACCGCTCCCGCACAAGTTCGAACGCCGTCTGCGACGTTCCCGTTTCCTATGCCGCGAACCTTGCCGGCACCGAAACGACGCTGAAAGCTATTGCGGCCACGCTGCCGGGCAAATATCCGGAGGTCTTCCGTATCGAGCCGGAATACCTCGGTGTGCAGGCGCTCGACGCCTCCTCCGTCAACCTCCGCTTCATCGCGAAGGTCAATGAAAGTGATATCTACAAGGCGGCCCGCCTGATGAACCGCGAATTCAAGATCGGTATGGATGAAGCCGGCATCGAGATCCCGTTCCAGCAGGTGGTGGTCCATAAGGGAGAAAGCTAAACGGTCCCATGAGACATTCATACGACCAATCTGAATATATGCGGCCGGATGAGGAATTCAGCCTCCCGCCGGAGCAGTCCGCGACCCTTTCGGGAAGAAGGTACGGCGCGGACCGCTTCGGCGCGCCTTCGCGCACGCTTGCGGAACCGGGTGAGGCCGAAGAACAGGCGCTGGGCGCGCTTCCCGAAGAGGGAACCGGCAAGGCGCCGGAGGAGGAAGCTTCTCCTGCCGAGCAGGACGCGCAGCAGACAAAGGCCCGCAGGGAAAAACACCGTCGCTCCCTCCTGCTGCAGATGGCGGCAGCCGCCGCCTCGGTGGTGCTGGTCACGAGCTCCTTCGGTATCGATGTGCTCGGCCTTGACGGCCTCTTCAACGACTCGGTGATCCTGGGTGAAGCCAGCACGGAGCATGACTCACCCGAACGCTACGACGATGAGCCCGAGCTGTTGTTCGGCGACCTCATGCCTTTCGGCGGCGACCGGACCTTCCCCGGACTGAGCAATGAATGGACCGTGACGCAGGATGCCATGGTGGATGCGCACAACCGTTATATCGCGACGGCTGAGTTCACACAGGGCTCCATGGGAGAGCAGGCCATGGTCGATGCTTTTGTCTGGTCCGACCGGAAAGAGCCTCAGTTCTTCACCGGACCTATCCCAATGTCCTTCCCGGGGACCAAGGTCTCGGCCGAAAGCGACTCGATCCGCTATGACGAAAATACCAACACCCTGACGCTGCACAACTATCATGGCAAGGGCCTTGTCGTGAACGGCATGGGGCAGGATTTCACCATCCGGCTCGAAGGCGACAACAGGCTTGACGAGTATCTGCTCGTGGGCGGCGGCTCTCTGGCCATTACCGGCGACGGCGGCATTGTTATCAACGAAGATAATCGTTTCGAATATGCTGTCCATGTGGTCGGACAGTGGTCCGAGGCGTATCTGATGCTGGATGGCAGCATCAGATATAGTCTCACCGGACGCCACAGTGCCATCCGGGTGACTTCGACCTGCGCGGAAAAACCTGTCTGGTATACGGTCCGCGATCCCTTTAAGGATACCTATCAGGGACAGCTGCGCGATGAAAATCCCTCGCCGATCACCCGCGACGACAATCATTACTATTCATGGCTGCTTTGCGGCGGCCAGGATCATTCCCTGATCGTCAAAATCAGCAACGGCTACAATCCCGGCAAAGAAGGACAGACGGAGCCGGTGCAGATCGAGACTGTGCCGGAAACCGAGCCGGAGGTCACAAGGCTGCCCGTCGGCGGGGATTCTTCCTTCCCCATGCTGCCGAACCCCATGCCGAATGCGGTCGGTCTGGACGGGCAGCACCACGAGAGCAGCATCCTCGCCTGGGAATATCTCGACCGGGACGGCCGGATCTACGGTGACATGAGTATTTTTGCCTATGAGCAGCACCATCCGACGGGCAGGGACGATATCTTCTACGATCCTTCCTCAAATACCCTGACACTGAACAACTTCAGCGGCTCGAGGCTGGATCTGCGCAACATGGGCAATAGCTTCAAGATCAGATTGATCGGCAGGAACGAACTGTCCTGCGGCATCCAGATGATGGGTGACGTGACCAGCGGCAGCATTACCTTCACCGGGGACGGTTATCTGGCTCTGAACACCAGCCGCCTGTCGACTTACGGGCTCTGGCTGGATGCGGGCAGCGCTCCCGCCTGCGTCATGATCGAAGCTTCGGTCACCATGGATCTCTATGGCAGCCAGGCGATCGCGGTCTGGAACACGACGGCGGACAAGGCCATCTACTACCTGTCCGGTACCGTTGCGGGCGTATATCAGGAATCCGATTATGGTGAAAAGAGCAGCTCGACCGGAGACACGGTCTATGACTGGGACAGCGTTGATGCACAGGGAAATCAGGTCGCGCACCTGCACATCGGCGGCGAGGCACCGCCGGAGACGGAACCGTCTGCCGATCTGCCGGGTCTTCCGGTCGGCGGTGACTCCTCCTATCCGAGCCTGCCGAATCTGGAACCGGGCGGAACAAGTCCGGACGGCTTCAGACGAGGACCGCAGATCCTCTTGCAAAGCTGGGACGGCACGCAGGATGTCTACGAGACTTTCTATCTTCCCGATCAGGGCGTCGACCCCATGAACACGAACAGTCTCAGTTACGATCCGGCAAGCAATACCCTGACGATGAACAACTATACCGGCTTCGGGCTGGACATCAGCGACATGGGCAACAGCTTTAAGATCCGGCTTGTGGGAAGAAATATCCTGAATGGCGGGATCTATATCCAGGGCGACTACCTTGGTGCCAGCATCTGCTTTACCGGCGACGGGTATCTTTATCTGAACAGCCCGAACCATCTGTCCGGGCTTACTGTAAGAGGTATCTTCAGCGAGACCTGCGTCATGATCGACAGCACGGTCACGATGGATCTTTACGGTCAGAATTATGCCTTCTGGATCGAAGATACGTCCGCAGAGAAAGCCGTTTATTATCAGTCGGATCTGCCGGTCAGCGGCGTAAGACAGCTCATCTGGTCTACGGAGGAGGATTCCTCCGGAACGGTTTCGGGAAGTTTTAATACCTGGTATTCTGTCGGAAATGACGGAAGGGGCATCAACCACATCCACATCGGCGGTGAGGTGCCGGAGGATCAGGACAGCCTGCCGGTAGGCGGCGATTCCTCCTTCCCCATCCTGCCGAATCCCAATCCGAACACACCGGTGGAGGGCGGCTACGGGATCCTGGACGAGGACTACATTCAGGTCTTCGATCGCCAGGCAAACCGCTGGGAATTTCTCTACCTGAACCGGAACCAGACGCAGAATACCGTATCGCAAAGCGGCATTTCCTATGACCGCTCCACGAACACACTGACCTTAAACAACTATCACGGCGCCGGCATCAGCGCCAACATGATGGGCAACAGTTTTACGGTGGAGCTGATCGGTGAAAACGTGCTGACCCAGGATTTCATGATCTGGGGCTTCTACACCGCCGGCAGCGTACACTTCACCGGAACCGGCTCGCTGTCCATCAACACCGATCTGGTCTCTCCTATCGGCCTCGACCTGGAATGCGAATTTTCCGAGTCCTGCATCATGATCGACGAAAGCGTGACCCTGGACATTTACGGAAGCGCTTATGCGCTCGTCGTGAACGGCACCATTACCGACAAAGGCGTCTATCTGATCTCGCCTGCCCCCAGACCGGGCGTGTGGCAGACCGTCTACACGCAGCAGATGCCTGATGTGGACTGGGTGTCGCAGAAGCCCCACAAGGTCTGGATACTGACCGGAAGCGACACCGGGGATCCGCTCACGCGCTTCCGCATCGAAGGTACAGGCCGCGTAAATAACCGCTGAGCCCTCAGGTTTTAAGGCCATCGGGGCCTTGACTTTCGAACCCGGCTGCCAAGGGGCAGCCAAGATCCCACTCACCCGCCAGGTTTTTCAGACAGGAGGATAAAATGAAATACTGTTTTAAATGCGGAAGCGAACTGCCCGACGAAGCCGTATTCTGCAGCAGCTGCGGCGCCAAGCAGCCCGAAGCAATCGAAGCGCCCACGCAGCCGGCCGCTCCGGCGCCTGCCCCTCAGCCCGCCATCGAAGTTCAGGCTGAACCCTACGAACCTCGCCGCGAAAAGATCACCGGCACCGATGGCCGGGACCCTTACGTCAGCAAGAACGTGCTGCTCTGCACGGACGGCAAATACCGCTGGGTCTATGAGCTGGGTCTGTTTAAGGACATGTGGGTCTTCTGGACCCTCATCAAGATCTTCGGCGGCATCATCCTCGGCGGCATGCTCATCTTCCTGATCGTCGAGCTCTTCGGCGGCCACGATTATGAGAGCGTCCTGAAGATGGGCGGCATCATGGCCGCCATCTTCCTGGGCCTCACGATCCTCGGCTACCTGCTCTACGCAGCCATCATGGGCGGCAAATACTGCGTCGTCTTCACCATGGACGAGAAGGGCGTCCTGCATGAGCAGCAGGCCAGGCAGGCAAAGAAGGCTTCCATTATCGGCGACCTTCTGGTGCTTGCGGGCGCAATGAGCGGCAAGCCGACCATGGTCGGCATCGGCCTCACCCACGGGGACCGCAACGCCATGTATACGGCCTTCAAGGGAACCAAAAAGCTGACCGGCATCCGCAGGAAGCACACGATCGTCCTTCGAGAAGGCCTGAGCAACAACCGCGTGTGGTGCGAGGACGAGGACTTCGATTTCGTCTGGGACTATATCAAAGCCCACTGCGGAAACGCCCAGGTCATCAATAAATAAAGACCACCCGGCCTGAGGGTGATCAGGCACGGAGCAAGCCATGAGTAAGTTCTGCATCAAATGTGGTAACCCCCTGCCTGACGAAGCCGAATTCTGCACGAAGTGCGGATATAAACAGCCTTCCGTACAGGCTTCTTCCTCTGCGCAGAAAACGCAGCAGACAGCCTCTGCCTCCGGGCAGGTCCGGCAGCGCGCCGCCACGCCGCAGCAGGCGGCCGAAAAATGGAAACAGGAACAGCAGACAGCCCAGGGTGAAACCTGGGCTGTACGCGCGCCCAAGAAGAAAGGCGGCTGCCTCAAAAAGCTCCTGTCCCTCGTACTGGTCGTCGCTCTTCTCTACACCGGCTTTGCGGACCCCGGCTTCATCCTGAAGTGGATCCGCGGAAACGGCGGAGATCCGGGCGGCGGCACCGGCGCCGTGGTCATCGACCCGACACAGCCGGCAGGTCCTGTCGTAAAGCCTGATCCCGGCGATACCATCGTTCTCGGCAGCAGCAAGGCGGTCAAGGCTTCTCCCTGCCCGGGTGTTACGGTAAGCGCGCCGAAAAACGCCTTCTGGCAGGATACCGAGATCCGGATGACGCCGGTGACCGAGGCGGATGCGACGCTTCTCGGTACCGTCTCCGCGCTGGAAAAAGATGGCTACATGGCGATCGCCGGCTGGGAGGTGGACGCCGGGCTCGCGGACGACGAAGTCATCCCGGGCAGCTACAGCGTGAGTCTGGATCTGAAAGAGCTGGGCATCAGCGAGGTGTTCAGCGATTATCTCTGCGTTTTCCGCGTGGCGGATGACGGCAGTTATTATCAGTATGCCTCCCGTGTGGAAAACGGGAAGCTCATCTACAGCGCGGACCAGAACAGCATCACGCTACTCGTGGTCGGCGACTGGATCCTGCGCGGCCTTATCGTGACCGGCATCATCTATTACGGCTATCCCATCGTCAAAAACTGGTATAATGCGGAGTTTACGGCTCCCATGAAGTACTTTTACGACTCCGGGAAGAAAAAGTCCGAACTGACCTGCTCAAACCAGTACGGTTCCTTTACCCTTCGCTGGGCTCCGGCCGATCTGGGCATCGATGAAGAAGCCAACATGAAGAAGATGGAGGAGATCTCCGCGAAATACAGGGCCCGGGCGCAGGAGCTCTATAAGCAGTACGAAGAGGACAAACTCTTTAACGCGTCGAACATCCTGAATATCTTCTCCCGCAACAAGACCGTGGACGAGGTGGTCCTGGAAGCCATTCAGAAGGATCCGGAATACCTGAAGCTCCAGAAGGAGATCAATCTTCCCGACACCGTGGACTATGCCGTCGGCTGCATCAACATGGCCTACAAATACCTGAAGGAAGAGGAGTACATGAAGATCCCCACGAACGTGGTCGAGATCACCTCCACTTCGGCCGGCGGGAACCTGGCTACCGCCATGTCGCGCAAGGTCAAGACGCCCTGGGTGGAGGTCAACCTCGGGGCCGTCAAAAACGGCGGGCAGGCGGCCCGGGACACCTTCCTGGTAACCATGGTGCACGAGATGCTGCACGTCTGCCAGCGCGGCTACCGCTACTTCTGGACGGATTCCGTGCGTTACGACGAGATGACGGCGATCGTGGTCGAACGGCGGGCTGCTCTTCATTTCCAGGCTGCCGGGGTCATCGACTGGGATTCCAAGATGGAAATGAACCCCACCAGTTACTGGTCCACGCTGAAGCTGCCCATCGACAAATATTACGCGCCGGATAACAATACGCTCGTGATGCAGCATGAAGGCTACAACCTGGGAGAGTTCGTCGCCTTCCTGGAGGAAAGGACCGGCAGGATCATGTGGGGCGGCCGGATGATGAACGCGATCAGCAGCGTCAAGGAAGGTGGCATCTCGGCGCCGATCATGAAGCTTTTCGACCTGAATGCGACTGAATTCTCCACCTGCTACAAGCTCTTTATCCGTACGAATAAGAACGCTCTGTCCAAACAGTACATCGGAAACGAAAAAGAATACGATCCCTATCCTTACACCTGGATCGAAAAGGGCAAAGCCTATCATACGGAAGTCTGCCCGGAAGGGCCTTACTCCAGCGCCATCCGCGGCTTCATCCAGAAGCAGATCACCCCGATGATCCTCCTCATGGTGCCGGACGGCGGCTTTTCTTCCGATCTGCCGGACACGCAGCTGCTCCCGGCCGATCCGTTCACCCTCTTCACCAAGGGCGCCTATATCCCCGCGCTCTCCGACGCCGTCCTGGACAGCCAAAGGCGTCATCGCAACATTCTGGAACTTACAGCCGGCCTGAACAACGTCGGCGACCGCAACGGGTATTATCTCTACGTTCTGGACAAGACCAAAACCCCGGCCATGAAAGAGGCCAAGGACGACCTGGTCTTCACGTTCCCGGAACTGAGCCCGGCGGCAAATACGAAGGTCATCGACGGCTTCCTGCTGACGATCCAGACGCTCGGCGGCGGAAAGATCGAAAAAGAGATCTCCAACAGCCATTTCAAATCGGAGTACAAGCTGCCCAAGAAGGATTTCTTCGAGGACGCGGAGCCGGACGTGGATGAGATCAAGCTTGAGTTTACGCTCTGCGAATACGTGCTGACCGCGGATGGAACAAAGCTGATGGGCGAAGTCTCCGATCCCTTCTCCTTTACCGTCCATCGGAAGATGGCAAGCGACCTCGACAAGTTCACCGACATGTGGATCCCGGTCCAGACCCCCTGGGAGAAGATCAAGCCCGGCGACTGGGTGCTGGGACTGATCTACCTCGAGGAGGACAACGAATTCGGGGAATACGAAGGCTACTATGACCAGTGGAGCACCGCCAAGTCCCGATGGCTGGAGATCAAATATTTCGACTATGATCCGAAGACCGGCGTGCTGACCATTGATTTTGACAAGAATGCGCCGGGCAAAGCGACCGGCGTGGCGACCTACCGGATCAACAGCGCTGGACACCTGGAAATGACGAACAGCGGCGGGACCTTTGAGTTCTACCGCGCGCCGAAGAACTGATGCCAATGCGCTAGACCCTCTCCCGGCAAGCGGGGGAGGATGTCACAGCCCGCGGCATCGTTCGCTCCGCCCAGCAGCAGACCTGCACAGACGCGGCATAAGAACGTCCGGATGACGGCACATGCGCCGGTAAGTCTGCGTGAAAGCGCCGCATATCCGTGCCGTCCCGGGCGGACGCCTGTCGGGGATGGGCAGGTCTGCTGTCGGGCGGAGACGAGGCAGGCGGGAACAATCTGCAGAAAGGGCCGCTCTGGCGGCGAACAGAACAATGAGTGAAAAAGCAAAGAAAGAAAAGCGCCCCTCGCGCGGGATACTCTGGAAGGTCCTGCTGGTCCTCTTTAGCCTGATCATGTCTGCCGCGCTGGAGCTTGGGAAGCACACCCTGCCTGGCTGGGGACTGGCGGTCCTTGCCGTCGCAGGCTACGTCTTCCTGCGCAGCAAAAAACTTAAGGAGAGCCGCAGGCTCGTGCGCTTCGGCGCCTTTATCGGCCTCCTCGCCGTCTTTGCCTGCATCCTCTGGGTCTCGAAACCACCCACTCGTTCGGTCCCTGCGGTCTCCGGGAAAAACGGCGGCGTCACGGAAGTCCTGCATACCGCGCAGGGCGACCTGACCGGCATTTATACGGCAGATAAAAAAGTCGAAGTCTATGCCGGCATTCCCTATGCGAAGCCGCCGGTGGGGAACCTTCGATGGCGCGAGCCGCAGCCCGCAGAGCCCTGGAGCGGCGTTCTTGCCGCCGATCATTTCGCCCCCATGTCCATGCAGGTGACGAACTCTCCCTACTATGACTCCCTCGCGCAGATCATCGGCTATCACGACTACAAGATCTCGCTTTCGGACAACTGGCGGCCGCCGGTCAGCGAGGACTCGCTTTATCTGAATATCTGGAAGCCGGCAGGAAACGTGAAGGACCTTCCCGTCCTGGTTTACGTGCACGGCGGATCCCTCCAGACCGGCCAGCCCTGGTATCAGGACTACAGCGGCCAGGGCCTTGCGCATGAGGGTGTGATCGTGGTCAATATGGGCTACCGCCTGGGCGTGTTCGGCTACTTTGCCGATGAAGCCCTGGCCGCGGAATCGCAAAGCGGCACCACCGGAAACTACGGTCTGCTGGATCAGATCGAAGCCCTGAAATGGGTCCGCGACAATATTTCGGCCTTCGGCGGCGATCCGGGCAATGTGACGCTTGCCGGCGAGTCCGCAGGCTCCGCCAGTGTGAGCGCCATCTGCACCTCGCCGCTTGCGAAGGGCCTTTTCCGCCGCGCCGTTATGGAAAGCTCGACCGTCTCCGCGCCGAAGCCCGCGCATTCCTTCCGCCTGATGGACAAGGCGCTTGCCGACGGGAAGAAGACGAAGGAGCGCCTGGGCGTTTCCACCATCGAAGAGCTGCGCGCCCTGCCTGCCGAAAAGATCGTGGGCGAGATGGCCATTCAGCACCATATCACGGTGGACGGCTACGCCCTCACAAAGACACCTTTTGAGGCTTATGCTGCGGGTGAATTCAATGAGGAAGCCCTGATGCACGGCTTTAACGGCGAGGAGGCTGCGCCCTTCATCCTCTTTTCTCAGGCAAATCTGAAAAATTACGAGCAGAAGCTCCGCGCGGTCTTCCCGGAAGAATACGCGAAGAAGGTCCTGGCACTTTATCCGGCAAAGACGGACGCTGAAGCAAAGAAAAACTGGGCGGAGATCGATTCCGTACTGCTCTTTTCCTACGGCCACTACTGCCTGGCCCGCCAGGCGCAGGAAGGCGGCGTCCCGAGCTACGTCTACTGGTTCACCAAGACCAACGGCAGGCTCGGCGACTGGCACAGCGGCGAGGAGGTCTATCTCTACGGCAATATTCCGGAGGATTCGAAGCTCTATGACGCAGCCGACCGCACCCTCTCTGCGCAGATGAAGCAGTATTACCTGAACTTCATCAAGACCGGCGATCCGAACGGAAGCGGCCTTACAAAGTGGGATGCGGCATCAGGCGCCCTCCGTGTAATGGAATTCGGCACCTCGTCTCAGGCGGCGGAGGGCTCCTCCGGCTGTAGCATGCGGGATGATCCTTACACCCAGCTCCATCAGATCCTTGATGAACTGTACGGCGTGAAGTAAGATAGGCAGGGCGGATCATACGAATACTGCCCGGATCCGGAAATCAAAGGAAAAGAACAGGAGATAAGCAAATGACAACATTGGCAGGCAAAAACAACGAGAAGACCAATGTGATGCGGATCCTGGACGGGAAAAAGGTTGCTTATCAGGCGCACACCTACCGGCCGAACGCGACGATGAGCGGAGAAGAGATCGCGGCGCTTTTGGGAGAAGACCCGGCAAAGGTCTTTAAGACCCTGGTGACCATCGGAAAGTCGGGGCAGCACTATGTCTTTGTGATCCCGGTCGCGGCAGAGCTGGATCTGAAAAAGGCGGCATCCGCCGCCGGGGAGAAATCCATCACGATGATCAAACAGAAGGAACTTCTTCCCCTGACCGGGTACATTCACGGCGGCTGCTCGCCCATCGGGATGAAGAAGCCGTTTCCGACCTTGATCCACAGCTCCGCGCAGCAGCAGGAGACGATGTTTGTGAGCGCGGGAAGGGTCGGCTTTCAGGCAGAGCTTGCGCCGGCGGATCTTGCGGAGATGGCAAATGCCCGCTTTGCCGATCTGATTTGAGGATGATAATGATGAGAAAAATGACTGCGGAAGATGTACCGCGCGTACTGGAGATGATGAGGACCTTCTATGCATCCGACGCCGTCTCGACGAACGGATCCGAGGAGATCTTCGAGATTGATATTGACGAGTGCCTTTCGGATTCGCCGTACCTGGACGGTTTTGTGTTTGCCGATGACGAAGAAAACGTAAAGGGATACGCAATGATCGCGCACAGCTACAGCACGGAGTTTGGCAGACGCTGCGTGTGGATCGAAGACCTGTATCTGGAACCTGAACTTAGGGGGACGGGCGCCGCCACGCGCTTTTTTGATGATCTGAAACTCCGTTATCCGGACGCGGTAAACAGACTGGAAGCAGAACAAGAAAATAAAAGGGCCGTAAGCGCATACGTCAAATGCGGATTCGGCACCTTATCCTATCTTGAGATGATCAGATTCCCTGAGGATTTCAAGGGTTAATGTCATTGCTTTCGGCTTATCCCTTTTTCACCTTGGGCTCGTGATATTCAAGCCCGTTATCAAAGCGGACTTCCTTGGGCGGCTCTTCCAGCAGCTCGGGATGGCGCAGATAGTGCCGCATATCGGTAAAGAAGCGGGCATAGTGCGCGCCGGAGCAGACCCGCTCATCAGCTGTGATGCCGATAGGCAGAAAGCGCTTCATGCGGACGGCACCGCCTTCTTCCACGGCCAGCTTTTCCGAGGTCCCCATGCCGAAGAAGAGCCCGACGTTGCCGAAATTATAGATGTGATGATTGACCTCGTGCAGACGGATGGAGGCCATATTGGTGATGTAGGCACCCACATGGAAGGGCAGCTCGTCGATCAGGGCGCCCGGGCAGATGCCGTAGCGGTCCAGGAGCCGGACTAACGCCACGATCACGGTGGCAAGACCGGGCACTGCGAAGACGAATTTCAGCAGCTTATCCAGAAAACCCGGCGCGGCGTCTTCTCCGCGGGCATCCTGGATCACCTTATCCATGCGGTCACGCACGTCGTAGAGGGTATCGGTCAGATCAAAGCGGATCTTCGCGACGGCCTCGCCGGCATCCGGATTGTGCGGCTCGCGCAGCATCGTGAAGGCGGCGGAGCAGTTGTTTCGGGCAAAGAGCTGCTTGTTCATGATGAAGCGGTTGACTTCCGGATTCCGGCTTACGGCACGCACATAAGCGGCGATAAGGATCGCCATATAGCTGATGTTTTCTCCCTTTTTTGCCTGTTCGCGGACATATGCAGAGAGCAGCTCAAGATCTGCCTTGTGCTTTAAAAAGACCTGCGCATCGCAGCGCTGCGGCATGACATAAGCGGTGATCTTTACCACGGGATCAAGGTTTTTTACCCGTCTTCCATCTGGTCTTCTTCCGAACATAAGCACCTCTTTCCGGGGACGCACGCCATGCGGCCTCAGTGCGATTCTTTGAGAAAAGTATAGCACGCCCCCTCCCTCTCACGCAATGCGCGGCGAAAAATATTTTAGGGAAAAGCGTAAAAACAGTCCGGGACAGACCCCCTTCATGCAAGAAAAGTCTTGCGGGCAGCTTTGTCAAAGCGCTATAATAAGGCGGAAAGGAGTTCGTATGCAGGGAATAAAGTTTCTGATGCTGGCCGTGTTCGCCGTGTCTGCGGTGATCCATCTGGCAGCGTCTTTGCAGCAGAATAAGCCGCTGAGAAATAAGACCAAGCCGTTCATTCTGATCGGCCTGATCGGCTTTTATCTGTGCGCGGCGGATCCGATCGTGCTGACCGTTGTCCTTGCGCTCGGACTCTCCTGGCTGGGTGATATGCTGCTGATCCCGAAGGGGACCACCTGGTTTACGGCCGGGGGCATCGCCTTCATGCTCAGCCATGTGTTCTTCATCCTGAGCTATGTGAACCAGACCGACTTCGGCAGGATCCCGTTATGGTGCCTGATCGCGCTTCCCGCCCTCTTTACCGCGGCTGCGCTGATCATTTTCAAGGACCTGCGGCCGCATCTGCCGAAGGGGCTGTTTTACCCGATGCTGGCCTACCTCATCATCAACGGGCTGATGAACTGCTTTGCCTGGTTCAGGGCCATGACCGTGGGCGGGGCCGCCGGGATCATTACGGCTGCCGGCGCGCTGCTGTTCTTTGTTTCCGACTCATCGCTCTTCTTTGTGCGCTTTAAGAAGGACAGCCGTCTGAAGACGCATTTTCTGGTCATGCTGACCTATTCGCTGGGAGAATTCCTGATCGTGCTTGGACTGATCATGAAATAAATGATAACAGGAGGCTTATCATGAAATACTATCTGTACAATCCGCTGGCCAATAACGGGATCAGACTCGATGTGCCGGGCGCGGAGCTGCTTGACGCGACAAAGACGGATTATCCATCCTTCTTCGCTGATCTTGCCGCGGAGGATGAGGTGGTGCTGATCGGCGGCGACGGGACCATCAACCACCTGATCAATGCCGTGGACTGCGAGAAGCTGAAGAATAAGGTCTACCTGCTCGGCAACGGCAGCGGGAATGATTTTCTGAATGATATCGGAGAAAAGCCGGGGAAGGAGATCCTGCTGAATCCCTACCTGAAAAACCTGCCGACAGCGCGTGTGAACGGCAAAGAATGGAAGTTCATCAACAACATGAGCTACGGCATCGACGGCTACTGCTGCGAGGTCGCGGACAAGATCAAGGCCAAAACGCCTGGAAAAAAGATCAACTATACCTCGATCGCGATCAAGGGCGTGCTCTATGATTACAAGCCCGGCGACGCGGTGGTGACCGTGGACGGCGTGACCCGCGAATTCCACAATATCTGGCTGGCTCCGGCCATGAAGGGACGCTACTGCGGCGGCGGCATGATGCTGGCACCCGGCCAGGACCGCTTCTCCGACAAGCTGACGGTGATGATATACTGCAGCAGGTCTAGGCTGAAGACCCTGATCGCGTTCCCGAAGATCTTTGAAGGAAAGCACGTGGAGATGACAGACAGGGTGACCGTGATCACAGGCAACAAGGTGCATGTGAAATTTACCCGTCCCTGCGCGGCGCAGATTGACGGGGAGACGGTCCTGAATGTGATGGAATACGAGGCCGAGCTGTAAAACAGCACGGCCTTTTTTCTGGAAAGAGAACGGGACGGCGCGAAAAAAATAATAAATTGCTAAATTAGGCAAAAACGTTCTATCGAAAACGGGGAAAATGCGGTATGGTATTAACGGCATTTCTTACTGAAAAGAATGCCTGACGATCATGACAAGTGCTGATACAGGGGGATCATTATGGGATTGAAGGTTGACCGCAAGGTGCGCTATGCCGTTGCCTGCGTGACGAGTATGGGAGTGCGCATCACTCCGGAGGACCGGATGGCGGTCCAGAACAGCAATCTGTTCCGCATGCAGGCGACCAGCGCGGAGACAAATGTGCTGAACGTGGCGTCGAGTCTGGGCTGTGAGTGCCTGGCGCTCACAAAGTTCGTGGAGGGCAGCCCCATCGCGACCTTTATCAAGGCGCAGCTGCGTGCGCGGAACATCGCCTATGAGGGCAAGGATGTCCCGCAGGGCGGTCCCTGGGGCTTTCGTCATCAGTTCAATATCGCGGATTCCGGCTTTGGCCTGCGCGCGCCGCGCGTCTGGAACGACCGTGCCGGCGAGGTGGGCCGTACGCTGAGTGCGGAGGACTTTGATACAGAGCGGATCTTCGGACGCGAAGGCGTGGGCATCCTGCATCTGTCAGGCCTTATCGCCGCCATGAGCCCGGAGACGACGGCCTGCTGCCTGCTTCTTGCGGAAGAAGCGAAGAAGTACGGCACCCTGCTCAGCTTTGACTTAAATTACCGCGCCAGCTTCTGGAAAGGCCGCGAGGAAGAGCTGCGGGAAGCCTTCCACAGGATCGCCTCCATGGCGGATATCCTGGTGGGCAACGAAGAGGATTTCCAGCTCTGCCTTGGCTTTAAGGGGCCGGAAGCGGGCGGAAAGGACCTTTCCGCAAAGATCGAAAGCTTTAAAGCCATGATCGATCAGGTGCGGCAGAAGTATCCGCAGGCACAGGCCTACGCGACCACGCTGCGCCAGGTGATCTCGGCGAATGAGCACCTCTGGGGCGCGATCCTGTGGGCAGAGGGCAAGTGGTTTGTGGAAGAGCCGCGCCCGATCCCGGTGATGGACCGTATCGGCGGCGGCGACGGCTTTTCGGGCGGTCTGCTGTACGGCGTCTTTAAGGGCTGGGAGCCGGAGAAATGGCTGCAGTTTGGCTGGGCGAGCGGCGTGTTGGCGGCGTCAAGCCTGAATGATTACGCGGAGCCCGCGGACGAAAAACAGCTGTGGGATGTCTACGCCGGCAACGCAAGAGTGCAGCGGTAGGAAAGGAGCCTTGATGAAGAAAGCAGATATCGGCCTGATCGGCCTTGCGGTGATGGGGGAGAACCTCGTCATGAATATGGAGTCCAAGGGCTTTACCGTGGCGGTCTTTAACCGCACGGTGGAGAAGGTGGACCGCTTCATTTCCGGCCGCGCGGCCGGAAAGAATATCATCGGCTGCCACAGCCTGGAAGAACTGAAGGAAAATCTGGCGGTCCCCCGCAAGGTCTTTTTAATGGTGAAGGCCGGTCAGGCGGTGGATGATTTTATTGAACAGCTGCTGGAAGTCCTTGAGCCGGGCGATATCATCATCGACGGCGGCAACAGCCATTTCCCGGACACCATGCGGCGCACGGCCTATGTGGAGAGCAAGGGCCTGCTGTATGTGGGCACCGGAGTGTCCGGCGGAGAAGAGGGCGCGCTGAACGGTCCGAGCATGATGCCCGGCGGCTCGCCCGCAGCCTGGCCGTATGTAAAGCCCATCTTTCAGGCGATCTGCGCAAAGGTGGAAGACGGCTCGCCCTGCTGCGACTGGGTAGGCGAGAACGGCGCCGGCCATTTCGTGAAGATGGTGCACAACGGCATCGAGTACGGCGACATGCAGCTCATCTGCGAAGCCTATCAGCTCTTAAAGGACGGCCTCGGCCTTTCCAATGAGGAACTGCACGATATCTTTGCGGCCTGGAACAAGACGGAGCTGGACAGCTACCTGATCGAGATCACGCGGGACATCCTTGGCTATAAGGATGAAAACGGCGAGTACGTGCTGGATAAGATCCTGGACAAGGCGGGCCAGAAGGGCACCGGCAAATGGACCGGCATCGCGGCGCTGGACGAAGCCGTTCCGCTGACCCTCATCACGGAAGCGGTCTTTGCGCGCTGCCTGTCCGCACAGAAGGATGAGCGCGTCGCGGCGGCAAAGCTCTACCCGCATGAGATCCCGGCCTTTGAAGGCGATAAGGCGGCGTTCATCGAATGCGTGCGCAAGGCGCTGTATGCGAGCAAGATCGTCTCCTACGCGCAGGGCTACACCCTAATGCGCAGCGCCGCGGGAACCTACGGCTGGAACTTAAACTACGGCGGCATCGCGCTCATGTGGCGCGGCGGCTGCATCATCCGCAGCGTGTTCCTGGGCAAGATCAAGGAGGCCTACGATAAGGATCCTAAGCTGCAGAACCTGCTGATGGACGATTACTTCTCCGGCGTGATGAAGGAGCTGGTTCCGGCCTGGCGCGAGGTGGTCGCCTACGGCATAAAGGCCGGCGTCCCGATGCCGACCTTCAGCTCTGCGCTTGCCTGGTTTGACGGCTACACCACGGCGCGCGTGCCCGCGAATCTGCTGCAGGCGCAGCGTGACTATTTCGGCGCGCATACCTATGAGCGCGTGGATATGCCCAGAGGGCAGGTCTTCCACACCAACTGGACCGGCCACGGCGGTTCCATCAGTGCCGGGATCTACAACGCGTAAACGCTCTCCCTGTGAAGGAAACTTCAGAAAGGACAGATCCATGACTCTTCTCAAGACCCCTGATCTTAGCGGAAAGGTCGCCGTGGTGACCGGCGGCGCCGGCGTGCTCTGCAGCGGCTTCTGCCGTGCGCTCGCACAGCACGGCGCATCTGTCGCCATCCTTAACCGCACGCTGTCCAAGGCGGAGAAGCTGGCAGAGCAGCTGCGGGGCGAGGGCCTGAAGGCACAGGCCTTCCAGGTGGACTGCACGGACAGCGAGAGTGTGAAGACGGCGCACGAAGCCGTCCTGAACGCGCTCGGCCCCTGCGATATCCTTATCAACGGCGCGGGCGGCAATGACGCTTCCGCCACGGCGGATGACGAATTCTTCTCCATGGAGACCCTGAAGGATCCGGAGAAAAAAAGCTTCTTTGATCTGACGCAGAGCGCCTTCACCAAGGTCTTTGATCAGAATATCATGGGCGTGCTGCTGCCGACTCAGGCTTTCGCGCTCGATATGGCGGAAAAGGGAAGCGGCGTGATCCTGAACATCAGCTCCATGAACGCCCTGACCCCGCTCACCAAGATCCCGGCCTATTCGGCGGCGAAATCCGGCGTTTCGAATTTTACCCAGTGGCTGGCGGTGCATTTTGCAAAAAGCGGCATCCGCGTGAACGCGATCGCGCCGGGCTTTTTCTCCGCGCAGCAGAACGCAAAGCTCCTGTGGAACGAGGACGGATCCCCGACGGAACGTACAAAGAAGATCCTCGCCGGAACGCCCATGGGCCGCTTTGGCAGGCCGGAAGAGCTGATCGGAGCGGTACTGTTCCTCTGCGATGATGAGCGCGCGGGCTTCGTGACCGGCGTGGTGCTGCCGGTGGACGGCGGCTTCGGCGCCTACTCGGGCGTGTAAACAGGGAGCCTTGGCATGGAGATCTACATAATCGCAGAAACGGAAGAAGGCCTGTCAAGGGAGGAGATCCGCAGGGCGCTGCTGCAGGCCCTGGAGGGAAGAAGCGTCAAACGGGCGCTGATCGTCCCTCCGGATTTTACGCGCTTTCATTCCGGCGCCGGCTTCATCACCAATGTGTACTATCATGCGCTGACAGAGCGCGGCGCGGCGGTGGACATCCTTCCCGCCCTCGGTACGCACGTGCCGGTCTCGGAAAAGCAGAGGGAGATCATGTTCGGCGATATCCCGGCGGCGCGCTTTTTCGTGCATGACTGGCGGCATGATGTGGTGCGGCTCGGCGAGGTCCCGGCGGAGTATGTCGGGGAGATCACGGAAGGACTGTGGCAGGATCCCGTGAGCGTGGAAGTGAACCGGCGGATCATGGACGAGAGCTATGATCTGATCATCTCGCCCGGCCAGGTGGTGCCGCATGAGGTCATCGGCATGTCCAATCATGCGAAGAATATCTTCGTGGGAACGGGCGGCAGCGACATGATCAACAAGTCGCATATGATCGGCGCAGTCTACGGTATGGAGCGCATGATGGGCCGCGACCATACCCCGGTCCGGAAGCTCTTTGACTACGGCGCGCAGCATTTCCTGAAGGACCGCCCCATTCTCTGGGTGCTCACCGTAACGACGGCGCCGGGGGGCAGGATCCGGATGCACGGCCTGTTCATCGGCGAAGGCAGAGAGTGCCTCAGCGAAGCGGTAAAGCTCGCACAGGAGAAGAACATCGATTTTGTGGAGCGCGGCGTGAAAAAGTGCGTGGTCTGGCTGGATCCCTCCGAATTTCAGAGCACCTGGCTGGGAAACAAGGCCATCTACCGTACCCGCATGATGATGGCGGACGGCGGCGAGCTGATCATCCTTGCCCCGGGAGTGGAGCGCTTCGGAGAGGATGAGGAGGTGGACAGGCTCATCCGCAAATACGGCTACCGCGGCCGTCTTGCGACGCTGGCGGCTTTTCAGGCCCCAGCGGGTGAAGACCTCCGCGCCAATATGGGCGCGGCGGCGCACCTCATCCACGGCTCATCGGACGGACGCTTTACGGTTACCTATGCCGTAAAGAAAATCACGCGGCGGGAGATCGAATCCGCCGGCTTTGCCTCGGCAGATTACGAAGAGATGGTAAAACGATATGATCCTGCCCGCCTGAAGTACGGCTATAACACGGTTGGTGGCGAGGAGATCTTCTATATTCCCAATCCCGCGCTCGGGCTCTGGATCGACCGGGAGAGATTTAGGTAAAAAAGGAGCCGGCAGCTGCCGGCCCGGATCGCTTCATTCCTTACCGCGTTTTGCGGTATTCGCTCGGCGTCATGCCGAGCGTTTTTTTAAAGACTTTGATGAAGTAGTTGCTGTCGGGATAGCCGACATAGGCGCTGATCTCGGCGATCGGAGTATCGGTCTCCCTCAGCAGTCTGGCCGCCTGCCCGCAGCGAAGCTGCCGGATGGTATCGGAAATGGTCCTGCCGGTCTCCTCTTTAAATTGTTTCGAGAGATAGTTCGGCGCCATCGCGGCGATTCCGGCCAGCTGCGCAAGGCTCAGCTCCTGGCTGTAATTGAAGCGCAGATAGGACATGACCTTGCGTACGGGAGAGGAGTATCTGCCATCCTCTGCTTTGTGACGGCGCACAGCCTCCGTCAGTTCCAGGATCATGTTCTGGATCCTTCGCGTGGCGGTCTGCGGCGAAGAGGATGCTGCCGTGCCCTGAACGGTCCGCTGGGTGATCTCGTTGATCTCCATGAGCGGGGCGCCCCCGCGCTCCGCGGCTTTGCGCGAAAGCGCGCGGATGATGGCAAAGGAAATATCCGGACGGGAATAGACAGCATCGATGTAGCGGACATTGTTCACATCGCTGATCTCCATGCCGGAGAAAGCGTCAAGCACATGCGCCGTATCGCCCTCCTCGATGGCGTTCAAAAAGCGGTTTTCCAGTTCATAACGTTTGTAGACGGTCTCGTAATCGAACCGGATATTATAAGCATCTGCGTTTTTTTCCTTCACGGCGACAGGGCCGTTGTACGTCCGGTACGCATATTCACCGGCCTCCGGACAAAAGACCCGGAGAAGTCCCTGCAGCGTATGAAAGCTGCTTTGACGGGAGAGCTGCGGAAAGGCCGTGTAATACAGCCGCAGCGCGGGCAGGAAGGAGGCGGGCAGGCCGAAGGCGATCAGCGTGCCCCGGATGCGGTTTTCATCAAAACCGCTGATGACAAAGGGCCCGATCAGATAGGTCCTGCCGTCTGCCTGCAGAAGGAGCAGCCGGATGCCAAGATGATCCTGCAGTTCAAAAACAGCCGATGCCGGAAGCAGACAGATGGCTTCCGACAGGCCGGCGGCAGTAAAGGCAGGCTGAAGGGCGGCATCATAGCAATATTTGGCGGCAAAGTCTGCAAGGGTGGCCTCTCTTTCCTCATCGGAAAAGGAAGCCACGCTGATCTGCAGAAGACTCTGAAGAAGTGAAGTGAACAAAGGATGATCCATTGCCTGACCTTTCGTAAGACCCGGAGCGCCCCTGCGGCATTCCCGGGATATCGGCGAAGGAAGCGGAAGCCGGCGTCAGGACTTCTTCCGCACAAACAGCAGATAACGAAGTCCGTACCAGAGGACGGTAACGATAGTCCCGGCGCTGATAAACGCCGTAAGATACCCGGCGTAGCCGCCTTTTTCATAGGCGCCGGCAAGCGGAGAGGCGTTGCCCGGACGGGCCATGAACCAGTAATTGGTCCCGGTCGCCTGATCAAAGAGATACATCAGCACGGAGCCGATGATGAGAAAGAGGGCGGAGTTCTTAAGGTCACGGAAAAAGAGCCGCTTTCCGTCCGGGGCTTCTGCGCGGTCTACGATGATGGACGCGCCGTAGACCGAAACGAGGCCGTGGACCATAAAGCCGGAGATGGACAGATAATTCCAGAAGGGATAGTAGAGCCAGTCCGGGAAAAGCAGGGCGGCCCAGGTGCCCGGGATCCCGGGGTGGAAGATGACGGCGCCAAGGAAGTCATGCAGCTTGGCGCCGGCTGAGCCGGGCTTTGCCGCGTTTGTCCAGGCGTGGATCAGGGTGAGGGAAAACATGAGGCTGCACACGTGGATCGGCAGGGTATAGAGGGTAAAGCGCCCGATGAGGGCGGTGATGCCGTATTCGCACAGGCCGAAGAAAAAGACCGCCGAGCCGACGATGCGGCCTGCGATAAAACGCCGCCGCTGATCAAGCTTCCGGTAAAAAAAGGCATAGAGGATCGTCGCCGTCAGAAAGACGCCGATGTAGACAAGATGCATGGCGCAGAAGCGTTCGCTTCCCACGCCCGCCGGAATATCTTCCTCGTGCAGCCAGAACATAAAGCTACCTGTTATAATCGCCTTGCATCCGGACGAAAGCTTTCTCAGAGGCGAAAAAGCCTCTTCGAAAGCTTTGTCCGGCCTGCCCGGCGTCTGATCTCTTCAGATTTTACCCCAGCCTGGCTTTGCCGCTGATACGGGTGGCGGTCACCTCTCCGTTTTCCACATAACAGGCGGCGTAGATGATGCTGGGTCTGCCCATGGCCTCTCCCTGGCGCACCGTGATCTCGTTCCAGCCTTCCTTAAGCGGGATCAGCTCATGCCTCAGCAGATATGCGTTCAGCGCGGAGGCCGCGACGCCGGTGGCGGGATCTTCCGGATAGCCTGCCCGGCAGGGAAACTGCCGCGCGCAGAAAAGAAGCGGGTCATTTCCGTGCTCGGGGGCGTAAGGGTAAAAGCCGGTCGTTCCGTACTTGTCGCAGAGCGACCAGAGGGCTTCATAGTCCGGATCAAGCGCGTAGACCGTTTCCCGGTCCTTAAGCGGCACGATCAGCTTAAGGCGAGAGGTCGCGGAGGATTCGATCGGCAGATCCGCAAGCTGATCCGGCCTGATCCGGAGCGCTTTGCAGACTTCCTCTGCGGTCGGATTTTTCTCCGCGTAGCGCGGCAGGAACTGCGACAGCGAGACCTTCACTTCTTCGCCATCCTTTTCCCAGTCCACGAGTACCTGCCCGAGCGCGGTCTCAAGGCGCACCGGGGAGGCCGTTACCCGGCCGGTCCCAACCAGCACCGTGACGGCGCCGATGGTATCGTGCGAGCACATTTCCATCTCGTGCAGGGGCACAAAGTAGCGTGCCCTGACATCGCAGTCATCCCGGGAGGGTTTCATTAAAAAGACGGATTCCTCGCCCCAGGAATGGGCCATGGCCTGCATGTCCTCCGCGGACAGATCGTCCGCGTCCAGCGTGACCGGGGCGGGATTTCCGCCGCCTGCCTTTTCTTCAAACACGATCGTATGAATGGTCTGATGCATCATAAACCTCACTGAAACATAGCAATCTGGTAAGAAAAGAATAGCATAAGCGGGAGGGAAAGGCAAGGCAGCCCCGGAATTTGACATCCCTTTCCGGCAGTGGTAGTATATAAAAAACTGTGGAGAAGTTTAGGAGGAGAAAGAAGGCGGCAATGAAACGAGTCTTGACCATCCAGGACATCTCGTGCCTGGGCAAATGTTCTTTAACGATCGCCTTGCCGGTGATCTCGGCACTTGGCGCGGAGACGGTGATCCTGCCGACAGCCGTGCTGTCAACGCATACCATGTTCAAAAATTTCACCTGCAAGGACCTCTCGGACCAGATCGAGCCGATCGCGGCGCACTGGAAGGCCGAAGGCGTGCACTTTGACGCGATCTATACGGGGTACCTCGGGACCCGCGAGCAGATCGGGCAGGTCAAGCAGCTCTTCCATGACTTCAGAGGAGAAAATACCACGGTGATCGTGGATCCGGTCATGGCGGACAACGGAAAGCTGTATCCTGCTTTTGACATGGCCTACGTGGAAGAGAACAAAACGCTGTGCGCAGAGGCGGATATCGTGGTGCCGAACATCACCGAGGCTTCGCTGATGACCGGCATGGAATACCGCGAGACCTACGGTGAGGATTACATCCGGCAGCTGCTGCTGAAGACAAGCGAGCTCGGCGCACGCATCAGCGTGATCACAGGCGTCTCACTGTCGGAAGGAAAGACCGGCTTTATGGGTTATGACCGCGAGACGGGAGAGTTTAAGCTGTACCAGAACCGGCGGATCAACGCGGTCTATCACGGGACCGGAGACCTGTTCTCCAGCACCTTCGTGGGAGAACTGATGAAGGGCCTGCCCTGGGAAGAGGCCATGCGCATCGCGGCGGATTATACCGCGCGGACCATCGAAGTGACCCTGGAAAACCCCGAAAAGCCCTGGTACGGCGTGGATTTTGAAGCGACCATTCCGGAGCTTCTGGCAATGAAGTAAGAGGCACCGTGACGTACGCTATGGCCCGCGCGGTCAGGCGGCAAAGTCGCGGATAAGAAAGGAGGCAGTATGCAGACAAAGGAAAAGCTGGAACAGTATCTTTCGCGGTGCATGGACAGCGCCTGCGATTTTGCGGAGATCTTCGAGCAGTTTGAGGAAAACGAGATGATCTCCACCCTGGATCAGAAAGTGGAAAAGGCCGAGAGACAGATCATTTCCGGCCTTGGCGTCCGTCTGTACAGAGGCGTGCAGTCGGTCTACGGCTATACGAATGAGATGACGGATGAGGCCATCCTGCCACTGATTGATGATCTGCGTGCCGCGATCGCGGAGAAGGCAGAGGACGGTGCTGAGGACGCTGCGCCGGCAGAGAAAAAGCCGGTGGTCCTTACCCGTGTGGAATATGAAACCAGGCACCCCGTCAAGACCGATTACCGGAAGGTCCCGCTGCAGGAGAAGGCGGAGCTCGTTTTCCGGGCGGAAAAGGCGGCGAAGGAAAGCGATGAGCGGATCGTCAAGACGACGGGCAGGCTCTTAAACGTGCGCGAAGAAGTGCAGATCAGCAACTCCGAAGGACGGCTGATCTCGGACGTGCGCGTCAGGACCCGCATGATGCTGGATGCCTACGCGAAGGAAGGCAATATCTTTATGAGCGGCGGAGACAGACCCGGCGGCGGCATGGGGCTGGAGTTCTTTGAGGAAACGACGCCGGAGGAGATCGGCAAAGAGGCGGCCAGGTCTGCCCTGGTCAAGCTGCGCGCAAAGGACTGCCCGTCCGGAAGGATGCCGGTCGTGATTGACAACGCCTTTGGCGGCGTGATCTTCCATGAAGCCTGCGGCCACGCGCTGGAAGCGACCGGCGTGGCGAAGAACCAGAGCGTTTTTGCCGGGAAGAAGGGGCAGCAGATCGCGGCGCCCTGCGTGAGCGCCATGGATGACGGCACCATCCCGAATGCCTGGGGCTCGCAGAACATCGATGACGAGGGCAACTTCCAGCAGTCCCGTCTGCTCATCAAGGACGGCATCCTGCAGTCCTATATGATCGACCGCCTGAACGGACGGCGCATGGGCGAAGCCTCCACCGGCTCGGGCAGACGCGAGAACTATAAGTATGAACCCACTTCCCGTATGTCGAATACCTTTATCTGCGCCGGCAAGGACAGCTTCGAGAGCCTGTTCGAGGGCATCGAAAAGGGCCTTTACGCGAAGAAGATGGGCGGCGGCTCCGTGAATCCGCAGACCGGGGAATTCAACTTCGCGGTCGATGAAGGGTATCTTATCGAAAACGGAAAGATCTCTTATCCGGTCAAGGGCGCGGCGCTGATCGGCAACGGCGCGGAGATCCTCATGAATATCGACAAGGTCAGCAGCAACTTATCGCGTGGACAGGGCATGTGCGGCTCGATGTCCGGCTCTATCCCGACAGACGTCGGTCAGCCGGCTATCCGCGTGAGCGCCATTACGGTAGGAGGTACGGCCAATGAATAAAGAACGCTGGATCGAAAGAGCAAAAGAGCTCGGGATCGACGAACTGGAGATCTATGAGCAGTTAACGGAAAGCCGCAGCCTCTCCTGGTTCGGCGGCAAAATGGACAGCTTTACAACCAGCCGCGTGCTGGGAACGAGCCTGCGCGCCATTGTGGGCGGCAAACAGGCAGAAATGGCTCTGGAACAGGCAGACGACGCCCAGATGGACGAGATCCTCTCTTCCCTGGCGGAGCAGGGAAGGATCGTTTCCTCCTCGGATCCGGCGGCGCTGCGCGCTCCGGAAAAAACAGACGAAGTCAAGAGCAGGAAAAACTTTGTGAAGCCTTCCGTGGAGGCGATCCGGGAAGCTCTCGCGGCAGCGGAACAGAAACTGCTGGCTTTTGATGAGCGCATCGTCCAGGTCACCGCCGCAGAGTGGTCCGAAGAGGCCAATGTCCGCCGGATCACCAATTCCCTTGGCCTCAGGATCGAGGAAAAGGGCATGTACCAGATCATTGTCGCGGGAGCTGCGGCAAGGCAGGGCGAAGAGATCAAGACGGACTATAAGGTGAAGGTCGTAGAGGACCTTTCCACCTTCGATCTGGATAGCTTTGTGAAGGAACTTGCGGAAAATCTGCTGGGCAAGCTCGGCGGCAGGACCCTGCCCACCGGCCAGTACAAGATCATTCTGGAAAAGGATGCCATGACCTCCCTATTCGCGGTGATGAGCTCCATGTTCTCCGGCGATATGATCAATAAGGGCATCTCCCCGGTGCGTGATAAGCTTGGGCAGAAGATCTTCTCGGAACGGATCACCGTGGTCGATGATCCGAAAAACACGGACACGCTGGATGTGGCCAATTACGATGACGAAGGCTGCCCGACAAGAAAGAAGCTGATCGTCGAAAACGGCGTCTTTACCACTGTTCTGCACAGTACCAAGACCGCCATGGCCGCAGGAACAGAAAGCACGGGCAACGGCTTTAAGGGCGATTACACCGCGCCGGTCACGGTCCGGCCGAAAAACTGCATGATCGTTCCGGGAGAAAAGAGCCTGGAAGAGCTTTGCGAAGAGATGGGAGAGGGACTGGTGATCACGGACCTTGCCGGTCTGCACGCGGGGATCGATCCCGTCACGACGGACTTTTCGCTGCAGTGCTCCGGCTATTTCGTCAAGGACGGAAAGAAAGCCTTCGGCGTCACGCTGGTGACTGTCGCGGCAAATTATCTGGAGCTGATGAAGAACGTCGTGGCCGTGGGCTCCGATCTGGAATGGTCCTACCGTTCCATCGCCTGCCCGTCCGTGCTCTTTACCGGCGCCGCGATCAGCGGGGAATAATAGAGCTTAAGAGCCTTCCTGCTATGCTTCGCCCGGCTTAAAAATGAGTTCTGCCGGCGCCTGAGCGGGCAGGAGGGCTTCCGGCTGCAGATGCAGGCTGCGCCGCCCGTATTCACCTGCGCAGACGTTTGCCCGCGCGGCAAAACGAAACCAACCGCTGCTTTCTGCAGCGGTTTTTTGCTGCCCCTTAACCTTGGTCGAAGCCTGCTCCGGAGCATGTTCCGACGCTTCCATGTCCAGGGCAAAGGACATAAACTGCAGGTCCGCCATGCAGCAGGTCATGACCACGAGCCCGGCGGACAGGCTGTCGTCCGCCGCCTGCCTGATCTCCAACGGATCGGTAAAGCGCAGACGCTTCCCCTCGTAGTGCTCCGGATGATCCAGGGCGTCCAGCCAGAGGGGGATATATTCCCTCCTGCTGATCGTAATCTCGGGTGCATCCAGGGAAAAAGGCACGAAGAGATCGAAGGCCTTTTCATGATAGCCCATCGGATCCTGTCTGAGATACGACGCCTTCGCGTTCATGAGGCGGAAGGTCTCGCCGTAAGGGGCAAGAAGCTCCTTTGAAGGACAGCCGCGAAAGGTGACCTGATGCGCCTCCCGGACGATCTGTCCGACCATCTGCCGCAGGTTGACCAGATAGAGCGGAAGGGCCGCCCAGTCGAAGAGGGCGCTGACGAAGGAGATTTTTAAACACTCCGGAAGCTGCCCGCGAAGCTCCGGCATCATGGCGTTCATTTCCACATAGACGCGGTCAGGACGGTACTTTTCGACCGCTTCTTCACAGAAGGCGCGCACATCCTGCCCCTCCTCGTAATAAGAAACAAAGGTCCGCCGCCCGGAAAGCGCCGTCTCGTCGTATTCCTCTTCGCCCTGCTCAAAGCAGAGGATCAGTGTGGTCCCGCGCTTGTAAAACACATCGTTCATGACGCAGTCCCGGATATAGCTGGTCTTGCCCGCGTCCAGGAAACCGCACACGAGTCTCATTTCGATCTTTCTTTCTTCCATGTCTCCCGCTCCGTGAAAAGAAGCGCCCCACCGAAACCGATGGGGCCGCTCCTTTTTCATTTGATTCCCGTACGGGAAAAGCTAATCCCCGCTCTTAAGCGATCAGTCGTACACGCAGACCAGACGTCCGCTGACCTTGCCTTCGCGAAGCTGATCGATGCCGTCGGCGATGTCTTCGAACTTGCAGGTGTGAAGCTCGGGATTGAGCTTTCCGCTGGCCAGCAGGTCCAGGCAGTCCTTAAGGTCGTCGGTGGTGCTGCCCATGGAGCCTTCGAAGGTGAGTTCCTTGAAGATCATGGAGTAGGTGTAGATGGTCGCGGTATCCTTGGCCATACCGACAAGAACGACCTTGCCGTGAGGACGGACAGCCTTGAGGGCATCGTCGGTGGTGACTCCGCCGCCGGCAAAGTCGACGATGACGTCGAGATTCTTGTCCGCGAACTCAAGGATATTGGCCTTGACTTCCTTGGCGCCGAGGCTGAGAGCCAGCTGCTGGGCCGAAGGCTTTCTGGTGGCAACGTAAACTTCGCAGCCCTTCGCGACGGCAATGCTCACGGCGAACTGGCCGAGGCCGCCCACGCCGATGATGCCGACCTTGGTGCCTTCTTTTGCGCCGCCGACGGTGCAGAGCGCGTGATAGGAAGTGGCGCCCGCATCAGTAGCGGCAGCGGCTTTGTAGGCCGGAAGCCCTGCGGGGACTTTGACGAGCTGCTCAACGGGGGCAGTGGTCATGGTGCCGTAGCCGCCGTCTCTGGTGTAGCCGGGGGTGGTGCCGTCCTTGGCATACAGAGGGCAGACCGCGACGATATCGCCGACCGCGTAGCCTTCCACGCCTTCGCCGATCTCGGTGATCTGGCCGCAGACTTCGTGACCCATGATCACGGGCACGTTGAACTGGGGCATCCAGGATTCAAGATCCAGGGCGGATACGTCGGAGTGGCACAGGCCGCCCGCGAGGGTCTTCAGGACGACGTAGCCGGGTTTGGCCTTCGGATCGGGTTTTTCCACGATCTTAAGGGGCTGATGAGTTCCGGTAAATTCCCAACCTTTCATGTGTGGGATCCTCCTTGATGTAAAATCAATATTATTATAACAGTTTTTTTTGTGTTGAAAAGTGTTAATTGCTGACGGATTCGGCACGGGCGGTGTTCCGGCCAGATCCCCTTCAGCCTGCCCTCTCGTAATTTGGTTCCGTCAGCGCGTAGGGCAGCAGGTCTTCCGGCTTTGCGTCCGGACGGATCCATTCACCAACCAGTTCCTCCGGCAGGATGAGCGGCATGCGGTCGTGGATAAAGCGGATCTCTTCACCGGGCTCGCGTGTCAGGATCGTAAAGACCGGGAGCCCGTTTTCGATCCGGTACAGGCCGCACAGCCAGGTTATGGCGGAGCCCTTCGGCTGAAGCAGATATTTATCGCCGGTCTTTTTCTTTCCGGAATGGCTGATCAGATGCTCCCATTCGAAGTACCAGGAAGCCGGGATGATGCAGCGGTGACGCGCCCAGGCGTCCTTGAAGACCGGCCTTACGGCTGCGGTTTCCGTGCGGGCATTGATCAGCAGCGTCTTCTCGGAAAAGCCCCATTTCATGGGAAAGACAGCCCGCTCTCCGGACCGGTTCGGCGCGATCACCGCGGCCACGTCAGCGGGGCGGATCTCCCCGTAAGTCCGGACTTTTGCCGTATTCTGCCACTTTCTCACTAAAGGAGAACGCAGCATTTCTTCAACGATAGGCCGAAGCTCGGGCGATTCATCGGTATAATATCGGCAGCACATACGGTACCTTTCTGATCAGCGGCAGGGCGGCCTTTCGGCCGCCCCGTTTTTTGTCCTGCTTCATTGCGCCTGGCCCTTTCGGGTGCGGAACTTAATTGTTGACGGGTTCCTTCGGCCCGTAGGGCGTTCCGGTCAGATCCGGGCGCTCCATCTTGTTGAAGTGCTCGTTCATGTTCGGCTCCACCACGTGGTAGAGGAGCTTGCCGTCCAGATCGAAGAAGAAGACGATAAAGAGGATAAGATAGGCAAAGCCCGCGACCTTCAGAAGGAACCACAGCCCCTTCAGGCACTTTTTAACGATGCATTTCTTCATAATGATTCTCCTTGTCCCGAGTCTTCTTTACCACGAATCGCTGTCGTCGAAATCCAGCAGGGTGGGATCGAGCGGCTCCTCGTGCATGACGGTGAACATGTAGTCGTTGATGATCTGACGGATCTCGCCGCGGGAAACGGTGCGCTTGTCAGGCAGCGCGTGCGGCATCCAGATGGCGTGGATGCCTCTTCTGCGGAACTCGTCCTCGAACATGCCGTGGATGCCCTGCATGCCCTTGCACTGCAGCTGGTCGTACATCATGACCATGTCGCAGTGGAAGCGTTCCATGTAGTCCCAGAGCATGAAAATGTGCTCGTGGCCGCCGACGGCCATGGTGCGCATGGGCGCCTTCTCGTTGAACCAGGCCAGGTCTTCGATCGCGTGCTCGTAGGTATCGGTGCGGAGGACCTGGTCGAACATGAGCGAGTCCATGTTGATGATGCAGTTCAGGCCCCAGCAGTTGTAGGCCCAGGTGCACCAGTGCGAATAGTAGAGCGGCGCGCAGCTCCACGCGATCACGCGGTGGCGTGTCTTCGGGAAGGAGTTGATCTTCTGCGTCACGCATTTTTCGATGATGCGGCGGACCTTCTTGTCGACGAAGTGCCAGATGTCGCGGTCGCCGTCCTGGGAGTAGTAGATGCGGTACAGGGCCTGGGCGACGCCGGTGATCGGATAATAATCCGTATTCGCGGCGATGTCCCATTTCTCATGCTCGAATTCATTGAGCTTGTTGAAGGCCTCGGCGTGCTTTACGTATTCGTCCCAGTTCATCTTCTGGCCGGTCTGCTCTTCGATGAAGCGCCAGCAGCCTTCGATCTCCTCCTGGCAGTGCTTCTGCACCAGCGGATCGTCGTAGCGCATGGGCTGCGGCATGGCGTAGAGCGGACGGTCGAGGAACCAGTCCTGCAGCACCGAGGTGGCAACGGATCCGTCGCAGGCTTCGTTCGTGGTCACGACGACCGGGCTGTAATCCGGAACGTCGGAAAGCACGAAGATGCCGGCTTCTGCCTGGCACATCGGGCAGGGGTCGGCGGGCAGGCCGATGCCCTGCGCCGCGTCGATGTAGTTCAGCACGGTGTGGTTGTTGACGTGGCAGGTGACGAAGTAGGGGATCATCTGCAGGGCCACGTCGTCCATGCGGTCGCGCCAGCCGTAGAAAATGTTGCCGGAAACGGTCTCGTCATGGGCAATGGTGTTCTTCCACAGCTCGTTGGCCTCGCCGTTATTGAAACGCTTATCGGCCGCGAACATGCGCATGAACTGGCGGATGGATTCGTTGACCATGCCGCGGTAGTGCCAGGCGGAGGCTCTCAGAGCCGCGCCGCGCGTGCCTTCCAGGCCGCGGTCGAACCAGTGCATGACGGTGAGATAGCACTGCCCCATCCAGCGGTAGCGCAGGGCGCCTTTGAGGGCGGTGACCGGGCCGCCGTACTTCATGATATCGGTGACCATGTGCGCGTAGTTGTACAGCCAGATCATGTTGAAATAGTACATCGTGTCCTTGACGCCGCGCCATTCACGGTGCTTGTAGAGGCCGGTACCGGGCACGTACAGGTCGCCCAGGCGCCGTTCTTCATGCGGCTTGCCGTAAATGAAATCGTGCGCGGCTTTTTTGACGTCGAGCTTTTTGATCTTCTCAGCCGCTTCGGCGGCTTTCTGCTTAAAATCAGTCGTTTTCAGCTTTTCGATCTTCGCGGCGGCCGCTTCCTTCAGCCCGAGGTCCTTCAGCCAGCCTTTGGTGAAGAGCTTAATTTCTTTTGCGTCATTGGTCTTGTAGATCATGCTTCACCTCCGGATGCTTTCTGCTCCTGGGCAAGTTTTTTGAGTTCGATGCTTTCGACGAAGGCCTGGAAGCGGGTCCGCAGCTGGCCGACGGCATTGTTGACGTATTCCTTTTCGATGGAGCAGACCGGGATGCCGTAGTCGCGGTTCAGGACGAGGGTATCGATCGTACGCTCGTAGCTCCAGTATTCGCAGAACTTCATCTGCGCGATGATGATGCCGTCCGCCTTGTGTTCCTTCGCAAGCTTCGCCAGATATTCCTTCCGCTCCCGCATGATGTGCTGTTCCATGAAGCGCGGGCACTGGCTGTTTTCGAGATAGTGGCGGGCGATTGCGCGAAGCGGCCTTTCACCTTCTTCGACGACGATGTCCTCGCGGCCGGGCAGGGAGCCGTAGCAGTGGCGGTCGGCAACGACCAGCGCGCCGCATTCCTCGATCAGCTTGGTGAAATCGGGATCATCCTCTTCGGAACCGGTCAGGACCACCTTGCAGCGCCAGGCCGGCTTTTCATCGGGCTCGCGGGTCTTCATCTGCTCCGCGATGTCGCGCAGCATCGGCAGGATCAGGTACTTCGGGCAGACGAGGGTCGCCAGCTGGATGATCTGGAACTCGCGGCCGGTGATGGTCGGAACGTCGAGCTTTCTGTACTCGCCGATCTCGCGGATCAGGCGGCAGACCTCGTTGTGCTCTTCAATGGCCTTCATCAGCGCTTCGTCGGAGGTGTCGATGCCGAACCTTTCGCTCAGCTTGTCGAGCACATGCGCCTGCAGCTGCGTCATGTAGTGCTGCACGGAGTTCTCGTTCTTTTTGAACGGGACGTCGGTGAATTCGCAGAAGAAATCCGGATTCTGGATGACGTCCATCATCTGCAGATGCTCCTGGAAGCGGCAGGTCACGGTGCAGGTCTCGGTCGCCATCTCGGCGTCGAGGAAGTTGAAGCCGCCCTCCATGGCACGTTCCAGAAGGCAGCGCCCGTACATGCAGGTCCGGTTGGACATGTAGTAGGTGGCGATGTCCGGCGAGGTGCTTTTCGGGGCACGGAGCCGGACGGAGAAGCAGCCGGGAAGATCAAGCAGAACTTCCGGCATGAAGTTGCAGGTGTAGCCGAGGGCGCGCTTTCCCTCTGACTTCGCCTGGCGCACCAGGTCGTTGTTGGCTTCCTGGAGCAGGTCTTCCAATTCGATGATGTGTACTAGGTCTCGCACGCAGGGACCTCCCTTTCATTCCATGGGAAATTATTCTTCCGATCCTTTCGAGCATATGCTGTCGGAAGCAGCAGCACACTTTCCGTAGGTATTTTAGCATATCCGTCGGAAGAATAAAAGAGAAAAATCAAGAAATCTTATCTTTCGCAAGGTTTTCCGCATTCTCCCTACGCACACCGAAATGACGCTGCTGGACGAGGCGCTTTTTTGCGGCGCTTCGTTCTTTTTTTTTTGTTGACATTTTCTTTACCGCTTTGCATAATTAAAGCAGAGAAACGGTCCTCTTCTTTCCCCGCCCATGAAAGGCCAACCGTATGGACAGCGAATGGAATTACAACGAAGAGTTCGAGCCCATGGCTGAACATCATATCGATCCGGAGTTCACGCCGGAGTATCCCGACGTGAGCTTTTTTAAGGAATCCTACGTGACCATGCAGGAAGAGAATATCTTTCAGGGCGAGATCCCGCAGGGGGAAACGCCGAAGAAGGAACGGGCAGACAGGAGATCGGACCGAAGCCGCTTTT
>Ga0129307_1000601_pt1 | contig 52684 bp, 52 predicted proteins | sample P1105metagenome_FD_94437 | JGI IMG/M metagenome (GOLD analysis project Ga0129307, IMG submission 94437) | Capybara group fecal microbial communities from Wisconsin, USA - P1105 metagenome | ecosystem: Host-associated > Mammals > Digestive system > Large intestine > Fecal | place: USA: Wisconsin... | reverse complement strand
TATGTTAAGTCCGGAAACATTGTACTTCCAATGGTGCTTCATTTTGTATATGACTTTCTGATCAAAATGGCTGCATTCGTACAGTGGCGGCCCAATCCTGTTTACTACGGTATCTGTGATTGCGCTGATATAGCGTATGCGGTCATGTTTATGATTTCGCTTGTGTTCCTTATATATACTCCGCGACGAGCAAAGAACAAAACGAAATAATGATGTGATCGGATAGCAAGTTATATTTGGAAGAAAATTGTTAAAGGAATTATATGAGAACGATATATAAATCAGAAAAAGGAAAAAAAGAAATACTGAATCTATATGACAGTCAGCTCTCAAGGCTTACAACACCATGGAAAGATGTCTATGTGGATACTTCCTTCGGAAAGACGCATATTATTGAAACCGGTAATGTGCAAGGGGAACCGCTGCTTTTTTTTCATGGGGGAAATTCCACATCAGCATATACGCTTTTGACACTGGATTTTATTATGAATGATTTTCATATTTATGCTGTGGATACGATTGGCCATCCCGGGAAAAGTGCTGAGACATCTTTATCACCTAAGAATTATGATTATGGTAAATGGGCCGGTGAATTGATTAGTAAGCTTGGATATGAATCCATGTGTCTGTTCGGAGGCTCGTTCGGAGCGGGAATCATAGCAAAAACAATGTGTGTTGTGCCGGACAAAATAAAAAGAGTCGTAATATATGTTCCTTCAGGAATCAAGAATGCACCGGCCGTGAATAGTTCCAAAATGATGATTCCAATGATTCTTTATTGGATCACAGGCAAGGATAAGTGGTTAAAAAAAGTGTTTTTGCCTTTAGCAATTACTGAAGAAAATATCACCGACGATATATTTGAAACAGCGAGGCTCAGCATTCTTTACTCGAAGGTTAAGACAGGTATGCCAAGTGATGTCGATGCTGAATTGATGAGAAAATGCACAGCACCTACTCTTGTGATGGCGGCTGAAAAAGATTGCTTATTTCCTGGGAAAGGTGTATTAGAGAGAGCGCAGAAAATAATTCCAAATTGCGAGACGTACCTGCTGAAAGGGCGCGGCCACATGAATTTTCTGACAAATGAAGAAAAGAAAATGATCGTTGATTTCCTATTAGGTTAAATTTGAAGTTAATCTTCCTATCGTGGGTTCAAATGAACCCACAAAAATGGGTTCATGGGCTCAAAAGTGAATCCACGGAAAGTGAACCCACGGCCAAGATTTGCCACACTTTGCGCGACTTTGCCATTTGGCTCGATTTTCTGTAAAATGACTGAAGCTTCAGCAGCCTGGCAAACCGGCGCAAACTTAAAGCTTTTGATGCGGTTTTGGAGGTAAGAAATGCCTATAAAAGTTTTATTCATCTGCCACGGCAATATATGCCGTTCTCCCATGGCGGAATATATGTTTAAGGATATGGTTGAGAAGATGGGAGCAGAGGATGATTTCTACATTGCCTCTGCGGCCACATCCACAGAAGAAATCTGGGGAGGGGTGGGAAACCCGATTTATCCCCCGGCAAAGGCCGAGCTTAGAAGCCATGGAATAGGAAACACCCCCTATACCGACTTTAGCGGCAAGAGGGCGATTCAGGTTACTAAGAAAGATTATGATAAATATGACTATATTCTTTGTGCTGAAAGTGCCAATATAAGGAATACTCTAAGGATAATTGGAGGGGATCCTGATGGAAAGGTGAAGAGGCTTTTGGACTTCTCGGATTATCCAAGAGACATAGCTGATCCCTGGTACACGGGAGTCTTCGATGTTACCTATAACGACATCGAGGAAGGTCTGAAAGCCTTCCTCGATAAAGTATATTATAAGTAATACTATTCGCCTTTGATTTTCTTCTCCGTTTCTTCTCTGACCAAAGCCCTGAAAGCTGTAAGGTAATCAGAGAAAGCAACCTTGTCATCCCCGTAAGTGAGGTTAAGAGTGAATTCCTTACCGATCCAGGTGGACAGATCCGACTCATTATGGGAAATAACGGCTTCCAGATTATCAAGTGCTTTATAAATGCGTGCTTCTGTAGTTTCCAGGGCATGCATTTCTTTATATAAAGAAGCCATCTCTTCGCAGTAGGGAGAGGGAAGGGATGAAACCCAGTCGTTAAGAAGCTGTTCTTCTGTAGCTTCGTCTTTATTTGTCTTATCAAAAGAAGGAATGTCTCCGGTGAAAACTTCACCGATGTCGTGTATGAGACACATCTTTATAAGCTTAAGCATATCCACTTCCGGGAATTCGTCTCCCAGAAAATAGGCCATCATTGTCATACGCCATGTATGTTCAGATACGCTTTCATGTCTTCCCTGAGGGGTGTAACAATGTCTCGTAACATCCTTCTGCAATCCCAATAAATGAACTGTTTCCAAATACTTTTCTATGTTCATGATAACCCTCCATAATCCTTGATACCGATAATTATATCATGCAATTTACAGGCCTAGAAACCGGTTCAACTGAAAAATAAAAAAATTTTTTCAAATAACCTATTGACATAGTAGGCGAATGGTGATAGAGTAACAACCAAGTTACAAAAACTATTCAAAGGAGACACGACAATGTTTAACTTAAGAAACAGCAAATTTAATATGTGTATGTGTTGTTGCATGTTAAACTCCCGGGCATCTGGTATGGCTGGTGTATGTTCGTGTCAACATATGCACATATAAAGCTTAACCAAGAAACGACAGTTAGCCCGGAACCAAACAAAATGGTCCCGGGTTTTTCTTTGCAAAAAATTAGAAAGAGAGACAGAAAAATGAGCTTAGCAATCGAATCACTTTTAATCCACGGTGGAAAGGATATGGATAAGGAAACCGGAGCGGTAAACATCCCGGTTTACCAGACATCAACTTACAAACAACAGGAACTTGGAGTTAACTCAGGATGGGAATACTCAAGAACAGGAAATCCCACAAGAGATGCTCTTGAAAAACTCATAGCAGATTTGGAGGGCGGAAAATATGGACTTGCATTTGCATCAGGACTGGCAGCGATTCACACAGTTCTTTCACTCTTTAAAGCGGGTGATAAGCTGGTTGTTTCAGACAACATTTACGGAGGTACATTCAGAGTACTACAAAATGTATTTGAGCCACTCGGAATTTTATATGAAATAGTAGACACCACAAAACCTTCAAATGTCGAGGCGGCAATCGATGATTCGGTAAAAGCCATATATATCGAAACCCCGGCAAACCCCTTACTCAGTGTCACAGACATAGAAGAGGTTTCGAAGATAGCGAAGAAACACAACAAACTTCTGATTGTAGATAATACCTTCTTAACCCCCTACTTACAGCAGCCCTTAAAGCTCGGAGCGGATATCGTAATCCACAGCGGTACAAAGTATCTGGGCGGACACAGTGATGTGGTCTCCGGGCTGGTTGTTGTAAACGACAAGGCAATTGCAGACAGGCTTTACTACCTTCAGAATGCAATAGGCGGAATCCTTGCTCCCTGGGACAGTTTCCTTATGATAAGAGGAATCAAAACACTTGGAGTAAGAATGGACAGGCATCAGGCCAACGCAATAAAGATAGCCAATTGGCTTAAAGATAGCGGATACGTAAGCAAGGTTTACTATCCGGGCCTTGAGAGCGATCCGGGATATGAAGTTCAGAATAAGCAGGCAAAAGGCCCCGGAGCGATGATCTCCTTTGTTCTTAAAGAGGAATACGACTACAAATTATTTTTCAAAAACATAAAGCTTGTTACCTTAGCAGAAAGCCTGGGCGGTGTGGAATCTCTGGTATGCCATCCCGCAACCATGACTCACGCAGCAATCCCCAAGGATATCAGAGAAAAGGTTGGAATTGTTGACGAGCTTATAAGACTTTCAGTAGGAATTGAAAACGTAGACGATTTAATAGAAGACCTGAAAAATGCAATAGAGTCTTCAAAGAAATAAAAGCAAACACAGAATCGGGAAAGGAGCGTGATGGTAATGGATGTATATATGGACATCCACGATATGATCGGTAATACGCCGGTTATAAGGCTTAACAATTTGGGAGTAAAAAAAGGAGTAAATATCTACGCTAAACTCGAACTTATGAATCCTGCGGGAAGCGTTAAGGACAGAGTTGGAGCGTACATGATAAAAGATGCCGAAGAAAGAGGAATACTTAAGCCCGGCGGAACAATAGTTGATGCTACCGCAGGAAACACAGGAATAGGTATAGCCCTGGCGGCACTTAACAAAGGGTACAGAATTATTTTCACCGTTCCCGAGAAGTTCTCGGTGGAGAAGCAGAAACTGATGGCGGCTTTGGGAGCTGAAATAGTTCACACCCCCAGGGAAGAAGGAATGCTTGGAGCTGACAGAAAGGCAGACGAGATTATAGCAGGAATTCCCGGGGCAATATCCTTAAAGCAGTTTGACAATCCGGCGAACCCAAGAGCTCATTACGAGACAACGGGCCCCGAGATTTATTCCCAGCTGGACGGTCAGATTGATTACTTCGTGGCAGGAGCGGGAAGCGGCGGAACTTTCTCCGGAGTTGCCAGGTATCTCAAAGAGCAGAATCCCCAAATAAAGGGTATTCTTGCAGATCCTATAGGCTCAATAATCGGCGGTGGAGAGCACAAGGATTATGACATCGAAGGTATAGGAAATGATTTTATTGCTAAGACCATGGATATTAACCTGGTGGACACTGTAATAAAGGTATCTGATACCGAAGCCTTTGAAACAGCAAGACTTCTTGCCAAAAGAGAGGGAATCATTGCAGGTTCTTCTTCCGGAGCAGCCCTTGCAGCCACATTAAAGCTTGCAGAGCAGATTGAATCCGGAAACATAGTTACCCTATTCCCGGACAGAGGCGACAGATACATAAGCAAAGGCCTTTTCGATGCATAAGGTAAAAGCAGGGACAGAATAATGGCAAAAGTATTTGAATTAGAAAACGTATCGAAAGTATACGAGAACGAAGGAAAGGAGTTTGAAGCTCTAAAGGATATAAACCTTTCCATTGAAGAAGGTGAAATCTTCGGAATAATCGGAATGAGCGGAGCGGGCAAATCCACTCTGGTAAGAACCTTAAACAGACTGGAAAAAGTAAATGGAGGAAAAGTTAAATTCTACGGAAGCGACCTGGCAGACCTTAAACCCTCTGAACTAAGAAATGTAAGGCATTCCATCTCCATGATTTTCCAGGGATTCAATCTGGTGAACCAGAGAAGCGTTATCGACAACGTGATGCAGCCTCTTCGAATTGCAAAGATACCACGAAAAAAGCGAAATGAAATTGCCTTGGAGATGCTTAAAGTAGTGGGACTTGAGGAGAAGAAGGATGCTTATCCCGCAAGACTTTCCGGAGGACAAAGACAAAGGGTTGCAATAGCAAGAGCCTTAGCGTCAAACCCAAAAGTTCTCTTGTGTGATGAGGCAACAAGCGCCTTGGATCCGAAGATTACAGCGGAAATTTTGGATCTTTTGAAGGAGATAAACAAAGACAGAAAACTTACCATAGTAATCATTACTCATGAAATGGCTGTTGTGGAGAAAATCTGTGACAGAGTGGCAATCATCGACGACGGCAGACTTGAGGAAGTGGGCGAGGTAAAGGAAGTCTTCAGAAATCCCAAGTCGAGAGCAGCAAGAAAGCTGGTATTCCCCAGCAATCCCTTCGATCCTTCAAAAGAGGAAAGCAGATTAATAAGAATAGTCTTCGACGGATTGGCAGCAAGCGAGCCTTTCATAGCCAATCTTGTGGAGAAAACGGGAAAGAAAGTGAATATCTTAAGCGCCAACACAAAAAGCGTGGGCGGCATCGGATATGGACAGATGGTTCTTGAGCTGCCGGAGTCCGTGGAAGATCAAAAGATTATCACTGACTTTTTCAAAGAAGGCGGATTAAGTGTATCGGAGGTAACGAGAGAATGAGTGAATACATAGTTGAAGCCATCCGAAACGGTATATTTGAAACTCTTGAAATGACCTTTTTCTCGGCTCTGATATCTTACATTTTAGGTCTCCCTTTAGGTGTCGTCCTATACGCCACCGCCAAGGGAAGGCTTTTGGAGAACAGACCGGTTAATGTGATTCTGGGAACAGTGGTAAACATCCTAAGATCTTTGCCCTTCCTGATTCTTCTGGTTTTGTTGATTCCATTTACAAGGTTTGTAACAGGTTCTTCCATAGGAACGGTTGCATCCATCGTTCCCCTTACAGTGGGAACAATCCCCATAGTGGCACGAATGGTAGAGTCATCTCTCTGCGAAGTGTCCCCGGGAATAATAGAAGCAGCCACAGCCATGGGAGCATCCCCGGTTTACACGATTATACATTTCATCCTCCCTGAGGCAACCCCCTCACTTCTTTTGGGAGGAGCCATAAATGTAGCGACGGTTCTGGGATACTCCGCAATGGCCGGGGTCATCGGAGGTGGCGGTCTTGGAGCCATAGCCCTCCAGTACGGTTACTACAGGTACGAAAAAGAAGTACTGTGGACCACCGTAACCCTTCTTGTAATCATGGTAATGCTGATTCAGGAAGCCGGCGGATTCATCGCCAAAAAGAAAAGAAAAATCTAAATAATCAAACGTAGAAAGAGGAGAAAAAACATTATGAAAAAAAGAATTTTATCACTTGCACTTGTATTAACCCTGGCAGCAGCCCTTGCAGGATGCGGCAGCGCAAAGGCGGCAGAGTCATCAACAATTAAGGTCGGCGCAAACATCACACCTCACTCAGAGATTCTTGAGGAGGCAAAACCTTTACTTGAGGCAAAGGGAATCACACTTGAAATCGTTAAGCTTGAGGATTCAATCACACCCAACACAGGCGTAATCGAGGGAAGCCTTGACGCTAACTACTTCCAGCACGTTCCTTACCTTGAGCAGTTCAACAAGGAAAACGGTTCAGACCTTGTTTCCATCGGCGCTATCCACTACGAGCCCTTCGGAATCTATGCAGGTAAAACCACAGACCTCTCAGCACTTCCTGACGGCGCGCTTGTAGCCGTTCCCAACAACGTAACAAACGAAGCAAGAGCACTTCTTTTACTCGCACAGGAAGGCCTCCTTACCTTAAAGGATGATGCAGGAATCAATGCAACTGTTGAAGATATTGTAGAGAACCCTAAGAACATTCAGTTTAAGGAGCTTGCTCCCGAGCAGCTTGTAGCAGCACTTCCCGATGTTGAAGTAGCAGTTATCAACGGTAACTATGCAATCGAGGGTGGTTTACATGTAAGCCAGGCCCTTGCAGTTGAAGCTAACGACGGACTTGCAGCACAGACTTACGGAAACATAATTGCAACATCACCCGATAAGAAAGACAACGCAGCACTTAAGACACTTGTAGAAGTTCTTCAGGGACCTGAAATCAAGGCATTTATTGAAGGTAAATATGACGGAGCAGTAGTTCCGCTTAACTAAGGAGAAGAGAAATGATTGGATTCGAGTACTACAATCCGGCGAAAATTGTGTTCGGAGAAGACAGTGAAAAGAAAATAAAAGACTTACTTAAAGCATATGAAGTCAAATCCCTTCTTCTGGTTTACAGCGGAGATTTCATAAAGACCCTGGGAATATACAGTGTAATAGAAGATGCGGTAAAAGAACTCGGTATCTCCTTCATAGAAAACGGAAACGCAGTTCCGAATCCCAGTATCGATCTTGTAAGAGACCTGGTAAAACAGGGCAAAGAAAATAAAACGGACTTTGTTTTGGCAGTCGGTGGAGGAAGCTCCATCGATACAGCCAAGGCAGTAGCTCTCGGCATTCCCTATGAAGGAGATGTATGGGATTTTTTCGAGAAAGGCACATCTCCAAAGGAAGTACTTCCCATAGGTGTAATCGCAACAACCGCATCAAGCGGCTCAGAAACATCCAATGCGGCAATTCTTTCAAGTGGCGAGTGGAAATTGGGATTTGAGGATGACAGGATTATCCCCAAGTTTGCAATCATGAATCCTAAGTTTACGGTTGGACTTCCGGCTTACCAGACTTTTGTGGGAATTGCAGATGTTTTGTCCCATCTTCTTGAGAGATATTTCTCCGATGAGAAAAATTCTGACACAACAGATTACCTTATAGAAGGAGCAATAAAGGCCCTTCTTGTTAACGCAGACAGACTTCTTAAAGACCAGAAGGATGTCAATGCCAGAGGTGAAATCCAGTGGCTGGCCAGTGTGGCTCATAACAATTTCCTGGATGCAGGAAGAAGAGCCGACTGGGGTTCACACAGAATAGAGCATGAGCTTTCAGCTCAGTACAATATCACTCACGGTGAAGGGATGGCGGTTGTCACCGTTGCGTGGACCAAATATATGGCAGAGGTTAAACCCTGGAGACTTGCCCTTCTTGCAAGCAGAGTATTTGGAGCTGATCCCTACGACTATTCAGAGAAGGAAAGAGCTTACATTCTTTCCGAGAAGCTCACCGCGTTCTATAAGAAGCTTGGACTTAAGACCACTCTTACAGAACTTGGTATAGATGACAAAGATTTTGAAACAATGGCAAAGAGAGCCACGAGAAACGGCACGGTGGGACACTATGTACCCTTGGATGCCAAAGCATTTACAGAAATTTTAAAACTTGCATTATAAAAACAGTACGGAGGAAAAAACGATGGCAAGAGTACATTTAAAACAGCCTGATGAATTAACAGGCGAGGCAAAGAAGGCATATGACGAGCTTAATTCAAAGGGCAAAATCACTAACATGAAGCTTGTAATGCTTCAGGATTACGGCACATATAAGGCATTTATGGGCTGGTATGATTCATGGGCAAGTCTTGTTGACACAGTGGGACTTCGTGCAGCAACAATTTATGCTCACTCAGTTTCCACAACAAACGGATGCCAGTTATGCTCATTATTCTTTATCAGTGACCTTAAGGAGCTTGGCCTTGACCCTAACAACTTTGAAACAACTGAGAACGAGAAGCTTCTTCAGCAGCTTGGTCAGCAGATTGTCAAGGACCCTACAAAGGTATCTGATGAGCTCTTCGAAGGACTTCGCAAGTTCTACACAGATGAGCAGATTATCATTATCGTAGGCTTCGGAGCACAGATGCAGGCAACAAATAACTTCAACTCAGTGCTTGGTGTTGATGTGGATGCAAGACTCCTTCCTCTTAAGGACCAGTTCAAACCTGCGACCTGGAGAGAAGCCATTAAATAAATCTGTCCAAAATAAAGGGAACCTTCGGGTTCCTTTTATTTTGCACGTTCTTGAAATTAGCGTTTTTCAATGCTACACTAGTGAAAGATTTATACACCGACCTAGGAGGGCCTGATATGAAGATCGTTGCGCTTGAAAGAAGCTGTGTGGGAATGGATATTGATTTTGATTTTACCGAATTTGGAGAGATGATTGTTTATCCAAACACCACTTCACCCGAAGATACTAAGGAAAGAGCCGCCGAGGCAGACATAATCATTGCCAACAAGGTTCCTCTGAACGCAGAGACTCTTAAGGACGCAGCCAATCTTAAGCTTATTTGCGAGACAGCTACAGGCTTTGACAATATTGATCTTGAATACTGCAAGAGCAGAGGCATTCAGGTAAGAAACGTTAAGGGCTATTCCACAACCATGGTGGCACAGCATACATTTGCTTTGGCATTAACCCTTGCTCACCATATGCCTTACTACGACAACTTCGTTAAGTCCGGAGCATATTCCGCTCAGGATAAGTTTTCATATTTCGACAACACTTTCCGTGAACTTGAGGGCCAGACCTGGGGCATCATCGGAATGGGCAATATAGGCAAAAGAGTTGCATCCATAGCCACAGCCTTTGGATGCCGCGTTATTTTTTATTCCCCCACAGGCAAAAGCACAGTAACTGAATACGAGAGAGTCGACTTCGATACCCTCTTAAAGGAAAGCGATATTTTATCCCTTCACTGTCCCTTAAGTGATTTGACCAGACATATCATCAACGCAGATGCGTTTAAAAAGATGAAAAACTCTGCTATACTTGTTAACGTTGCCAGAGGAGCGGTTATCGACCAGGCTGCTTTGGCAGATGCACTTGATAACGGAGAGATTCTGGCAGCAGGCCTTGACGTTCTTGAGGGTGAGCCCATGAAGGTTGATAATCCTTTGGCTCGAATTAAGGACAGCAATAAGCTCATTATCACTCCCCACATTGCATGGTGCGCTGTGGAGACAAGAACCAGACTTCTTAATGACGTTAAGGAGAACATCAGAACTTTCCTTAACGGAGAAGACAGAAATGTAGTAAATAAGTAAGGATTTTTTATGAAGAAACTTTTTGATTTTTGCAAAACCATGTACAAGAAATATGAGGAGCTTGTAAATTACTTTGTTGTGGGTGTTGCCACAACGGTAGTTTATTTCCTTGCCTGCCTCTTCTTCAAGATTTTCTGGGATCCCAACATTCCCTTCCAGAATGCTCTTATTAATTTCTGGGGATGGGTTGTAGGTGTTATATTTGCTTACTTCACCAACAGAGCTTTTGTATTTAAGAGCAAAGATCCCCACATGTGGACCGAATTTTTCAAGTTCACACTGGGAAGAGTGGCAACACTTTTGCTTGATTTGTTTATTATGTGGCTCTTTGTAAATGCCATGGACTGGGGACATTGGACTTACAAGGGATTTGATGCAGGATATTGGCTTGCAAAGTTTATTTCCTGTGTTCTTGTTATGATTGCCAACTATGTAATAAGTAAGCTTGTGGTTTTCACCGGCAAAGATAAGAATAAGGAAGTAACAAATGAAGAAGTTGACGCTTAAAAGGACTGTCATTGCAGCAATAGCGGTTATTCTGCTTGTGTGCCTTGACCAGCTTACCAAATATTTGATTAAGACCAACTTCCAGTTGGGCGAAAGCAGGATGTTAATTGACGGCATTTTGCGTTTGAGATACATTGAGAATATAGGAATGGCCTGGAGCCTTTTGGAGGGAAAACAGATACTGTTTGCGGTAATAACCCCAATAGTTATCTTCTTTATTGGCAAAACCTTCATTTGCTTGCCTGAAGAAAAAAGGTACACTCCAATCAGGATATTGTGTGTATTTATTACCGCAGGAGCCATCGGAAATCTGATCGACAGAATCTTTAACGGCGAAACTCTCTTCACAGGAGGAGTCGTGGATCTTATCGATGTTTATATAATTCATTTTCCTGTTTTTAATGTAGCGGATATATATGTAACCTGCTCGGAAATCGCGCTGATTTTATTGCTCATCTTTTTATACAAGGATGAGGATTTCAAAATAATCATAGACAGCTGTACGGATTTTAAGAAAGGGAATAAATAATGCAGTATAAGACACAGGGAACATGTTCAACATTAATTGATTTGGAACTGGATGGAGACATTATCAAGTCTGTATCTTTCACAGGCGGATGTAACGGAAACCTTCAGGGAATCAGTAAACTTGTTGAAGGAATGAACAAAAACGATGCTATTGCAAAGCTCAAGGGCATAAAATGCGGATTTAAGAACACTTCTTGTCCCGATCAGCTTGCTCACGCTTTGGAGGCATATAAATAATGAAAAAAATAGTTCTTACAGGCGGCGGAACAGCCGGACATGTCACAGCAAACATTGCACTTTTGCCCTATCTTAAAGCAGAAGGATATGAGGTAAGCTACATAGGTTCCTACGATGGAATCGAGAAGAGACTTATCGCTGATTTTGACATTCCTTATTATGGAATTGCAACAGGTAAGTTCAGAAGATACTTTGATCCCAAGAACTTTTCAGATCCTTTCAGAGTACTCAAGGGCTTTTCGGAGGCCAAGAAGATTCTTAAGGAGATTAATCCTGATGTGCTTTTCTCAAAGGGTGGTTTTGTTTCGGTTCCCGTAGTAAGAGCAGCGGCATCGCTTAAGATTCCTTGCATAATTCATGAGTCAGATATGACACCGGGACTTGCAAACAAGATTTGCCTGCCGGTTGCTAAGAAGCTTTGCTGTAACTTCCCGGAGACCATGAAATATGTGAAGGAAGGAAATGCTCTCCTTACCGGAACACCCATAAGAGACGAACTTCTTAAAGGAAGTGCCGAAGAAGGTTATAAGCTATGTGGATTTACACATGACAAGCCGGTGGTAATGGTTATCGGCGGAAGTCAGGGCGCAGCGGCCATTAATAAGACAGTAAGAGACTCTCTTAACCTGATGCTTAAGGATTTCCAGGTTGTTCACATATGTGGAAAAGAGAAGGTCGACAATATGCTTCTCAATGTGGAAGGCTATAAGCAGTTTGAGTATTTAAAGGGCGAACTTAAGCATGTATTTGCCATGGCAGATCTGGTGATTTCAAGAGCCGGAGCAAACTCAATCTGTGAGCTCCTTGCACTTAAGAAACCCAACATTCTTATTCCGCTTCCCACCTCTCAAAGCAGAGGCGACCAGCTTCTCAATGCAGCATCCTTTGAATCCCAGGGATTCAGCATTGTAATAAATGAGGATGATTTGTCGGAGAAGTATCTTATGGAGAAGATTCACGAGCTGTATTTTTCAAAGCAAAGCTATATCGATGCTATGAAGAACAGCGGACAGCAGAATGCCACAGCAACCATAATGAAACTCATAAATGAGGTTGCTGAGGAGAAATAGAGAAAATAAAAAAGCGCTCTAAGCGCTTTTTTATTGTTCATTAATATAAGTTCTTGAAAACGTCTCGGCGGTTATATTTCTTGCCGTTACTTACAATAGTATCGGCATTCTCCATATAGAACCAGCCTTTAACTGTATCGCCTTTCTCCATGTAAACCCAGTGAGAATCGTCGGTCTGTGTGAACTTTACTTCATCGTCAGACTTGGGAACCGCTGTCTGTTTGGAGGAGGTGCTTCTGGATTCATATAAATACAGGTCCACAAGCTGGGTTATGGGTTCCGTATTCTGGTCCTCATAGGGATAGAGAATTTCACTCTTGTACATCTTAAAGTTGGAAGAAATCTGCTGGTCCGAACCTGACACCCATGTGGCAGGGGCTTTCCAGTTCTGCAGAATGTGAAGGTCATAAGCAGATTCAATCTGTCCGTTACCTTTGATTACAAAGTACTCATCTCCCGGAAAATAAGGCACGTGTCCGAGACAATATGTACCGCTTCCTGTGAATCTTATGAAGTAGGTGTAGGGAGTTCCGTTAGCACCGTAATCCAGAATGGCTATTTCCCTGTATCTGTCCCTGGTGTCAATGTCTGTAATGTAGTAGGACATGAGATTGGGATCCTGTATATGAATACCCTGATCGCTGAGGAAAAGGGTGTATTTGTAATCGCCGCCGTTAATTGTGAAGGCATCCACAGCTGTTCCGTACTCTGCAATGGAAGAACGTGACGCATTGTAGTAAACCGTATCCAGGTTCCCGTCACAGTCAAGGTCAACAAGGCAGGTATCTCCTACAGGAACTTCCTCCATGTAGTCATTGTCAAAATCCAGAATATCGATTATTGTACCATCGGTATTCTCGGAATCCTCTTCTTCATCCTCCTCGCTCTCCTCGGAAGGTGTGTTACCTGAGCCGTCCGTATATGACAGGGTATCCTCATCGAAAATTTCCATGAAGTGGGTTTCGGGATCCACGGTAACAACCTCTGTCTTACCCAGATTCTCAAAAGCACATCCGGAAAGAGCAACCGTTAATGAAATTGTAATTCCCAGTGTACTTACAAGGGATTTTCTGCTCATTGGGCGCCTCCAAAAGCTCTCTGTAACTCTACTTCATTTTATGATATTTTCGCAGTTTTGTAAACGTTGCCCTTGGTTGATAATTAAGGGTCTCGGATATAAAATAGTCATAGAAAAATAAACATAGGAGTTAAGTATATGAAAGCATACGAAAGACTTATTAAATACGCAAAGGTTCATACCACATCCGATGAAGCAAGTGGAACTCATCCCAGTTTCAAGGGAGAATTTGACCTTGCGAATATACTTGTTGAAGAAATGAAAGATCTGGGATTGGAGAACGTGTTTGTAGATGATTTATGCTATGTCTACGGAACACTTCCCGCAACCAAAGGCTATGAAGGAGCCAAACCTCTTGGACTAATAGCCCATATGGATACATCTCCGGATGCCTCGGGCAAAGACGTTAAGCCCATACTTCATGAAAATTATGACGGAGGGGATATAATTCTTCCCGGTTCAGGTGCAGCCATGACTCCCGAGAAGTTTCCTTTCCTTAAATCATTTATCGGGGAAACTGTAATAACAACAGATGGAACAACTCTTTTGGGAGCTGATGATAAGGCCGGAATCTCAGAGATATTAACCGCTGTTGAAAGACTGATTAATGAGAAGAGACCTCACGGAACCATAAAGATCTGCTTTACTCCTGATGAGGAGATTGGTGAAGGCGCTGATAATTTCGACATTAAGGGATTTGGAGCGGCTTACGCTTTTACCATTGACGGAGGAGACTCCAACTGTCTCGAATATGAGAACTTTAATGCGGCTTCGGCAGAAATCACCATTAAGGGATTCAGCGTTCATCCCGGGGACGCGAAGGATGTGATGATTAATGCATCTCACCTGGCTATGGAATTCCATTCCATGCTTCCTGAGGACGAGACCCCTGCGCACACTGAGAAGAGACAGGGATTTTACCATCTGACTCAGATGAAGGGCAGAGTAGGCGAAGCAACTCTTTCCTATATTATCAGGGACCACGATAAGAGTATTTTTGAAAAAAGAAAAGCCACAATGGCGTCACTTGCCGAAAAGATGAACGAGAAGTACGGTGAGGGAACAGTTACCGCAAAGATTACGGATTCTTACTACAACATGCTTGAGAAGATAACACCCCACATGCACCTTATCGAAAATGCAAGAATTGCAATTAAAAATGCCGGAATGGAGCCTGAGGAGATTCCCGTAAGGGGAGGCACCGACGGAGCAAGACTTTCTTATGACGGACTTCCCTGCCCCAATCTCGGAACAGGCGGTTTCAACTTCCACGGCAATTTCGAATGCACCACAGTAGAGCGCATGGACAGAGCTGTAGAGGTAATTTTGAACCTGGTGGATATATACAAAGACAAATAAAGTTTATAAAAAGTTTATAGAATTATTCGATTTATTTAATGGTATTTTGCAATCCGATTCGATAGAATAATAACCGTAGACGACACAGTCGCCTAAATCCCCCTTTCCTCTAATATGTGAGCGCGGCCTACGGTAGTTCGTTCTACCGTAGGCTCGTTGGTTTGTGAGGATAAATTATGAAATTAAAAACTCGTTCCAAACTTACATTTGTATTGATAGTCGTAATACCTCTTCTTTTGAGTGTGGTAACGGTCATGGCAGTGAAGCCCATCGTTATCAAAGAGGTTGCGCTTCAAATGGTTGAGAAAACTGAAGACGGATTGTTTACCATTTCCCTTCAGGATGAGGAAGCCTTCAGGAGAATTGTTACAGATACCTGTGTGGCAATCTTCATTATTCTGGTTTTCACAGCTCTGATGCTTACCATATGGATTAACAAGAGCATCATCGATCCCATCAATCAGTTAAATGTGGCCATGACGAAGATAAAAGACGGAAACTTTGACTACAGACTGGAAACGGACAGTAAGGGTGAAATCGGAGAGCTTTACAGAAACTATGAGGACATGCGCCTTCGTCTTAAGGAATCCACAGAGGAGAAGATGGCACATGAGGCCAGAAACAGAGAGCTCATAAGCAATATTTCTCATGATCTGAAGACGCCCATTACCGCAGTCAAGGGATATGTGGAAGGCATCATGGACGGAGTCGCAGATACGCCTGAGAAGATGGACAGATATATTAAGACCATCTACAACAAGGCTAACGATATGGACAGACTCATTAATGAGCTTACCATATATTCAAAGATTGACAGCAATCGCATCCCCTATGATTTTCATAGAATCAATGTTTCCGATTACTTTGGGGACTGCGTTGAGGAAGTGGGAATGGACCTTGAGTCCAAGAACATAAGGCTCAACTATTCCAACATTGTAAGCCCTGACACAAAAGTAATTGCGGATCCCGAGCAGATGAAACGTGTTATCAACAATATCATCAGCAACTCGGTGAAGTACATGGACAAGCCTGACGGAGAGATTGATATTCGAATTCTTGACGAGGTGGATTCGATACGAGTTGAAATCGAGGATAACGGAAAGGGAATAGCACAGAAAGACCTGCCTAACATTTTTGACAGGTTCTACAGAACCGATGCTTCCAGAAACTCTGCACAGGGCGGAAGCGGAATCGGACTTTCCATAGTTAAAAAGATTATTGAGGACCATGGCGGATACATTTGGGCCACCGGAAAAGAAGGGGAAGGAACCTGTATCCATTTTGTTCTTCGTAAATACAAGGAATCGAAAGGAGAAGACGACATAGATGAGTAAGATTCTTATTATTGAGGATGAAGAAGCCATTGCCGATTTGGAGAAAGACTATCTCGAAATGAGCGACTTCTCCGTGGACATAAAGAATACCGGAAACGCAGGCCTGGATGCTGCTTTGTCAACAAACTACGACCTTATTATTCTTGATCTTATGCTTCCGGGAGTGGACGGATTTGAGGTCTGCAAGAAGATAAGAGAGAAGAAGAATGTTCCTATTCTTATGGTTTCTGCCAAGAAAGATGATATAGACAAGATAAGAGGCCTGGGTCTCGGGGCAGACGATTACATGACCAAACCCTTCAGCCCCAGCGAACTTGTGGCAAGGGTTAAAGCCCATCTTGCAAGATACAGCAGACTGGTTGGCTCAGCAGAAGCCAAGCAGAATGAAATCATCGAAATCAGGGGCCTTAAGATTGATAAGGGAGCCAGAAGAGTATTTGTGGATGGAGAGGAGAAAACCTTCACCGGCAAGGAGTTCGAACTTCTTACTTACCTCGCTGAGAACCCTAACAGAGTATTTTCCAAGGAAGATATTTTCAGAGCAATCTGGGGAATGGAATCCTACGGCGACATAGCAACCGTCACCGTCCATATCAAAAAAATACGTGAAAAGATTGAATATGATACCGCAAATCCCCAATATATCGAAACAATCTGGGGCGTTGGCTACAGATTCAAAATTTAATAAAAGCAATGCAAGACATCCTCATGCTGTGATAAAATCATGGCATGAGGATTTTTTTTGAGGACAAACATATACTGGTGGTTTTGAAAGAAGCCGGAATAGCCGTTGAGGACGCCAATATCGGAAGAATCGACCTGGTGAGTGAGCTTAAGAAGCACCTGGGCGGAGGCTACCTTGGAGTCGTTCACAGACTGGATATGCCGGTGGAGGGATTGCTTTGTTTTGCCAAAACAAAGGAAACTGCAGCGGCACTTAGCAAAGGACTTTCAGACGGTGGACTTAACAAGAGCTACCACGCGCTGGTATGTGGAAAAGCCCCGGAGGAATCCGGCAGACTTGTGGATTACCTCTCCGTCAGGAAACTTGGTCCTAAGGGAGGTAAAAGCGCCGTAATCTCCAATGAAGAAGATCCCGATGCAAAGAAAGCAATTTTGAATTACAGAGTTCTTGGATCCAAAATGGTTGGAGACGACTATGTGTCTCTATTGGACATATCCATTGAAACAGGAAGATTCCACCAGATAAGAGCCCAGCTGTCTCACATGGGAAATCCCATAGTAGCGGACAGAAAATACGGAAATGAACTGTCTGAGAAAATAGCCCGAGCGGCAGGCATCAGAAACGTGGCACTTTTTGCTGACAGAATTTCTTTCATCCATCCTTCTACAGGTGAGAAGATGGATTTTGAATATATACCGGAGAACAAATTCGTTAAGGAGCTTATTAAATGAAAAAGTCCGGCTTTTCGGAGCTGATGCGTCAGTCGGAGGAGACGCTTTGCTTTATTTTTACATTGATGCTTGCAGCAATATATCCCTTCTTCTTAAGCCACGGATACATGAAGGCAGGAACGGATAAGGGTGTGTTGTATATATACATTTCGGGAGCTTTCTGCCTCTTTGGAATAGCACTTTTCATTCTTTATTTTCTTGGGAAAATAAAGGAGAGAGGGCTGGCGGCAGGCTTTGCAAAACCTTCGGTTTCCGATATCTTTATGTTTCTGTATCTGATTGTCATTAATGTTTCTTTCTTTTTCTCCTTTAACAAGAAAGTTGCAATTATCGGAGAGGGAGGATGGTATCAGGGATACCTGACCTCTGTTTTTTTGGTTCTTTCATATTTTCTGATTTCCAGATTCATGAGAAGAGCCGGAGCCATTACAGCGATTTTTTGCATAGTCTCAGGAATTGAATTTCTGCTTGGAAGCCTTAACAGAATGGGCATATACCCTATTCCCTATGAGGGAGCGGAATCAGGTTTTATCTCCACTCTCGGAAACATTAACTGGTTTTGCGGTTTCTGGTCAGTTTTCTTTGCATTGGCAGCGGGACTGTTTTTCAGAGCAGAGGGAACAATCCAAAAAATTCTTCTTGGAATTCTTTTGGCAATAGGTTCGATTGCCGGGGCCCTTCAGGGAAGCGACAGTGCTTTGGTGGTATTCACAGCAATAATCCTTGTGGCATTTTATAAGTCGGTGGACGAAGATATGGAGTCGAGAATGAGAAGCATGATTCTTGCCTGTGTAATTCTGGGCCCCATGGCTTTGACATACCTTTTCTTCAGAATCTTTTCAGTAAGCCTCGATTACGATTCGTTTACGATTTCATTGCTTTTGTACTCGCCTGTTCCGGCGGTTTTGTTTGTTGTGGCAGCAGCTGTTGCCATCCTGGCTTATGCTTTGGGAGAAGAGGGATCGACGGTTTTATTTAAGATTCTTAAGACAGTTTCCATTGTCGTTATTGGAGCGGTTTTCTGTTTTTACCTATTAATACTTCTGGTTCGAACAGGAAATCCGGAGGCGTTTTCTTTTGTCCCCTATGACAGCCCCTTCCTTCCGGACTACGAATGGGGAAACAGCAGAGGATATACCTGGGTGGCAGGCATAAAGGCTTACTTTGACGGCGGACTGATACAGAAGCTTGTGGGATGGGGACCTGACTCTCTGGCTTATGCGGTCTATAGGAGCGAAAGCAGCGTGGCGGATTTTGTCATAAACAAGTTTGGTGATGCAAGGCTGACAAACGCCCACAATGAATGGATTACGGTTCTGGTAAACTATGGATTCCTTGGACTTGTGACTTTTATGGGGGCACAGATTTCCAAGGCAAAGGAGCTTCTAAAGGGCGACAATGGGCTTTCATTTGCCTGCGGAATGGCATTGGTTTCCTATATGGCTCACAACTTTTTCAGCTTTGCACAACCTGTAAACATTCCATACATATTTATCCTTATGGGTTTGGGAACATGGGCATTACAAAGCAAAAATGCCGAAACAGTTGATTTTTAGGCAAATAATGACTATAATTGTCTAGAATTGGATTTAGACACTATAACATCAGATTAAAGAGAGGTTACCAAATGGGTAAGTACAGTAACAGATGGACCAGGGCTGCTATCCCTGCACTCCTTTTACACTTCAGTATCGGAACAGTTTATTGCTGGTCAATTTTCTCACAGGAGATCGCTGATTATATCGGATTCTCCAAATCAGCAGTAGAATGGGCATTCTCATTCGCAATTTTCTTCCTCGGCATGTCAGCAGCATTCCTTGGAAACGTAGTTGAGAGAGACATTCACAAGTCTTCTCTTATTGCAACAATCGCATTCACACTCGGTATGGTGGGAACCGGATTCTTCATCTGGTACGGCGGCAAGGTATTCTCCGAAACCGGAACAGGAAGCGTTCCCGCACTTATCGGTATTTATTTAAGCTATGGTTTTGTAATGGGCGTAGGTCTCGGAACCGGTTATCTTTCACCTGTTAAGACTCTTATGCTTTGGTTCGAGGACAAGAAGGGCCTTGCAACCGGTCTTGCTGTAGCAGGTTTCGGTGGAGCTAAAGCTATTGCTTCTCCTATCATGCAGAAGATTCTCGGTGAGAACCAGAATGGTGAGATCTATAAGATGTTCTGGATTCTTGCAGTTGTTTACTTCATCATGATGTTCGTAGGACACCTTCTTCTTGCTAAGCCTGCAGGCTGGCATGAGCCCGACAAGTCAGAGAAGAAGCCCGGTATCTGGGAGACCATCAAGACCAGACCCGTTTCCAACTACATTGGAATTTGGCTTATGTTCTATATAAATATTACATGTGGTCTTGCAATCATTTCTCAGGAGAAGATGATTGTTAAATGTATCGGCCTTGCAGCAAGCGTAGGAATCATTTCTACAGTATCCGCTATCTTCAATGCAGGCGGACGTCTCGGATTCTCAGCATGGGCTGACTACATGAAGGATCGTAACACAATCTACAAGATGATCTTCATCATTTCCATTGCTTTCACAGCACTTGTAATCTTTACAGGCGCTATCAAGAACGGTGAGGGAAATGCATTCCTTATCATCCTTGTACTTGCTTTGATCTTCATGGTAAACGCAGGATACGGCGGAGGCTTCTCCAACGTACCCACACTCCTTTCCGATCACTATGGAATGGGATCAATCAGTGCCATCCACGGAATTACACTTTCCGCATGGGCATTTGCAGGACTTACAGGTAACCAGATGGCTACATACATTGTTAACCACTTCGGCACTCCCGAGGACCATGGCGGAGTAATGGTTAACCCTACAGGTTATCAGATGGTTCTTTATGTAACAGGAGTTCTTTATATTGTTGCTCTCCTTCTTTCACTTTTCCTTGTAAAGAAGTCAGATAAGGCAGCAAAGTAATTTAGACAGATAGGAAATTTAAAATGGCAGATAACAAGAAACAGGTAGAAGCGATTACTTCCATGGAGGAAGATTTCGCCCAGTGGTACACGGACGTTGTTAAGAAAGCAGAGCTGATTGACTATACATCTGTTAAAGGATGTATGGTGTTTAAGCCCGCAGGTTATGCAATATGGGAGCTTATTCAGAAGCAGCTGGATGCGAGATTCAAAGAGACAGGTGTAGAGAATGTATATCTTCCCATGTTCATTCCCGAGAGCCTTCTTGAGAAAGAGAAAGATCATGTTGAAGGATTTGCCCCTGAAGTTGCATGGGTAACACAGGGTGGACTTCAGCCTCTCGCTGAGAAATTGTGCGTACGCCCCACATCTGAGACTTTGTTCTGTGATTTTTACAAGAATGATGTTCATTCATACAGGGATCTTCCCAAGGTTTACAACCAGTGGTGTTCAGTAGTTCGCTGGGAGAAGGAGACACGTCCTTTCCTTCGTTCCAGAGAGTTCTTATGGCAGGAAGGTCACACCATTCATGCTACCGCTGAGGAAGCAGAGGAGAGAACAGTTCAGATGCTTAACCTCTATGCAGACTTCTGCGAGCAGGTTCTTGCAATCCCTGTAGTTAAAGGACAGAAAACAGATAAAGAGAAATTTGCCGGCGCTGAGGCCACCTACACCATTGAGGCTCTCATGCATGACGGAAAAGCTCTTCAGTCAGGTACCAGCCATAACTTTGGTGACGGTTTTGCCAAGGCCTTTGATATCACTTTTGCCGACAAAGACAATACATTAAAGCATCCCTTCCAGACATCCTGGGGAATGACTACAAGACTTATCGGTGCCATCATCATGGTTCACGGTGACAACGACGGATTGGTTCTTCCTCCCCTTGTTGCACCTACTCAGATTTGTATTATTCCCATTCAGCAGAAGAAGGAAGGAGTTCTCGATAAGGCATATGAATTAAGAGATATGCTTAAGAAGAACTTCAGAGTGAAGGTAGATGATACCGACAAGACTCCCGGATTCAAATTTGCCGAGGCAGAGATGAGAGGATATCCCATCCGAATCGAGATTGGACCTAAGGATATCGAAGCGGGCAAGTGCGTAATCTGCCGTCGTGATACAAGGGAGAAAATCGAGGTTGACCTTGCTGCCCTTGAGACAGAAGTTCCTGCAATCCTTGACAGAATTCAGAAGGAAATGCTTGAGAGAGCAAGAACTCACCGCGATGCTCACACTTACACAGCAGCAACCAAGGAAGAGTTTAAGAATGCATTCAACACCAAGGCAGGTTTCGTAAAGGCTATGTGGTGTGGCTGCAGAGAATGTGAAGATGCAATCAAAGAAGAGTTAAGTGTAACCAGCCGATGCATTCCCTTCGAGCAGGAGACAATTGCCGACACCTGTGTATGGTGTGGTAAGCCTGCCAAGAAGATGCTTTACTGGGGACGCGCATATTAAAGATGGCGAATCTCGGAAATATAAAAAACACCTTACAAGTATTGGATAAATACGGCTTCAGTTTCCAGAAGAAGTTTGGTCAGAACTTTCTTATTGATGCCCATGTTCTTGAGAAGATCGTGGATGCAGCTGAAATAACAAAGGATGACTGTGTTCTGGAAATCGGCCCCGGAATCGGAACAATGACCCAGTATCTGTGCGAACGCGCAGGCTGGGTTTTTGCGGTTGAAATAGACAAAAACCTGATTCCGATTCTGGAGGATACCCTGTCCGAATACGACAACGTTAAGGTTATCAACGAAGACGTACTAAAACTTGATATTCAGAAACTTGCAGATGAGGAAAACGGTGGCAAACCCATAAAAGTAGTTGCCAACCTGCCTTACTATATCACCACACCCATCGTCATGGGACTTCTTGAAGGAGGAGTGCCTCTTAAGAGCATTACCATGATGATTCAGAAGGAGGTGGCCGACAGAATGCAGGTAGGACCCGGAACAAAGGATTACGGAGCTTTGTCTCTTGCTGTTCAGTACTACAGTAAGCCCTCTGTAATCTGCCAGGTTTCACCGGAATGCTTTATTCCTAAGCCCGGAGTAGGAAGCAGTGTTATAAGACTTGAGTGCTACGATGTGCCTCCCGTTGAAGTCCGAAATGAGAAGAATATGTTTAAGCTTATCAGAGCAGCGTTTAATCAGCGAAGAAAAACCTTTACGAACGCCATCTCAAATGGGGGACTTGGCATATCAAGGGAGCAGTGTGCCGAAGCTTTAAGAAACATGGGACTGTCTGAGACCATAAGAGGTGAAGCTCTTACGTTGGAACAGTTTGCCGCATTGTCGGATGAGCTTTTTAAATAGCAGAGTGAAAAAACCTGACACCAAATAGGTGCCAGGTTTATTTTTTAGTATGTTAACATTGGTGTCCAGTATTTCTGGCCGTAAATATCGGTGAAGCAATAAGACATAAGTGCATCTCCGTCACCCATATAGGTGTTGCTGATAAGCATGTCTTCCATGTCTTTATCCACAACCAAGGTTTCTCCAAGGAGATAACTGTCCTTGTACTCTTTGTTATATGTGTAGTAGTCACAGATGAAATCTATTCTGTCACCAATTTCAAGTTCTGTAAGGTTCTTTGCTATGGTATCTGTCTCGCCATCAACGTAATCGTATCTTGCACCTGCAATGAATCCGTCCTCATTCTCTGAAGTGAAAGCGATAATCAAATCGCAGCGAACATCATTTAAGAAGCAGGGAACGCGGCCGGTTATGATGTAGGAATCGTCATCCCACTGAGTATCCAGGTGATAGTAGGCAACAGGTTGACTTTCGATGGAAAGCCAGGTCTTGTCCGTGGGAGCCATAAGATTTCCGTTGTCATCATATTCAAAGACGTTATCCATTCCAAGATCGATATATCCCGCACCGTCATCATAGAAGGCGTTTAACTCAAGGTCCTTGACATATGACCACTGGTCCTCTGAGAGCGTGATAATGGAGTTTCCATATTCGTCAGCACTCCAGGTAAGAGCAGAGGGGTCAAAGTGGTTGGATGCAATGTATTCTGAAGCGGCATCAATATCAAGCGTCTTCCCAAGGAAGCCTGTGTTTGATGAAGACAAGCCGGAGATTGATGAAAAATCACTGCCCATAAAGCTTGTGAGCAACTGGCTTATCATGTCCGCAGAGCCCATTGAACCTGAACTGCTTCCACCTCCGGATAAATCAAAGAGCGCACCCATGGGAGATTGAGAACCACCTGAGGCAACCTGACCTGCAACTTCCAAAGAAGCGAAGTTCTGGATGCACTTGGCATATTCTTCATCCATACCTATGTCTTCATAGGTATTGACCATGCTGTCGACCTTGGAAGTCTTCTTGTAAGGGAAGTAAATTGAAAGACCGTAGGCATTGGTCATGCTCTGACTGGTTCTGTTATATTTGACGCTTCCGAGAAGTGCTTCGGCAAGAGATTTGGCAGGTTCAGTGCCTACTCTGTTAGCAAAATCGACTAAATCTACCTGGTCGATTCTTGAGGAGGTTGCGAACTCTCTTGTTGAACCTCTTGCGTTGGAAACAGTCTTATATTCTTTATTCTTAATCAGGTCAGATGTGTTCTTGGAAAATGAGGCAAGCTCCGAGGGAACCGTTGCGGATAATTCCGCCAGATCAATAAGCGAAAGCGTTGTCTTCTGGCCTCGAACACTCTGAGCGCATGCTTCTGTGAATGAATCAACTATATTCTTTCCAATATCGATGGTAGCCATTGAAGTATCGGATGAAAGTTTCTTAAGCCAATCTGTGTAATACCATCCGATACCGGGCTCGGTTTCCTCAGATGCAATCATGTAATCACTGTAGTTGGAAACCACCAAAGCTGTTTCAACTGTAGCCATTAAGCATGCATCAAAACCAACGAAATCAAAGTTGACACCGCCATCTTTAAGGGCTTTATTGATGCCGGATAAAGACATGGCTCCCTTAGATGCGTATTTCTCGTCGTAACCGTATCCACTGGTGGATCCGCCGCCGTGATCCCAGAGAATAAGGTCGTATCTGTCAGCTGGGAAATTTTGGGACGTCCATTTAATAAAGCCGGAAAGAGTACCGGGCTCAACCATTGGTGACTGTCCCAAATCTTTCTGTAGGCAAACCATCTGCTGTCCCTTAATCTGGTAAACCTGGTTAGTGGAACTGCTTACAACGTTGTTTTGCCATTTTTTGCAACCGCCGGTATAAATAATGAGATTTATTTTCTCGCCGACGTTGGCGGCAAGCATTTCCTGTAAATCCTTGGATGCCATGGCACCGCGACTTTCAAGGTCTGTACCGCACATGTAAACCATAATGGTTATAACATCTTCGCCGTTTCCTTTAATCTTTGTGCGCTTTGCTCGTGCTGAGTCGGCAACGGATCTGTCAAGGACACCTGTGTTGGAGTCTCCACTCCATGTGGCTGCACTTTCCATGTTGTAACCGCCGCCGCTTCCAAGGAAACTTCCGAGTATGGAACTAAGCCCTGAAGACTCTGTTCCCGTTGAGGAAGTAGTGGTTGTGGTCTGCGCAGGTGAAGGAGCATATGAAGTCAGGGAAGAATCGTCTCCGCCGAAACCGCCAAGTAAGGAGCCAAGGCCCCCGCCTCCACCTAATAAAACGAGTACAATAATAACGATTAGAAAGAAGAGAGGACTCTTTCTTCCGCCCCTATTCATATTTCCGCCGGAGGGCCCTGAAGATATGGGGGAACTTCCGCTCCCATAGCCGCCTGTCCCCACGGGACCGATTCCAAGTCCATCCCCTCGTTTATGAACACCGGATCCTCCTCCGGTAACATTCTTTTTTCTTCCAAGTGGTCTGTTAGCCATGTATTTCACCTCCTAAAACACATTATAAATATAGCACAGAAACGCGGGAAACTCCAAACAAAACCACGGCAGGGAGAAACCACAACATCTTGTACTTTTTGGGTAAAAAAACTCTATATATTATTGAAAGCCCCCTTATCTTGTGGTAAACTTATTCTGAATGAAAGTGGGTTTTTGTATCTCACTAAGTTTTAGAGGTGATTACCTTGGATAAGTACGAATACAAAGTAAGATTGGGCGAAATAGATACCCTTATCATAGACAAAGATTTCGAAGAAGCGGCTATTATTGCGGATTCCATAGACTGGAAACGCGTTAAGAGCGTGAAGACTTTGTGTATGATAAGTGACGTTTACAAATATGTGAACAGACTTGAGGATGCTGAAGAGCTCCTTAGTCTGGCTTATGAACGACACCCTTCTTCGAAGAGTGTTGTTTTTGCGCTCTGCGAGCTGTGCATTAAGCTTGATCAGTATGTTCCTGCACTGGAGTACTATAAGGAATACGTTCAGCTTGCTCCGGATGATTACGGCAGATATGTTTTACAGTACAAATTATACGTTGCTCAGGATGTTTCACTTGAGGAGAGAATTGAAGTCCTCCTTGAGTTAAAGAAACATACCCCTATTCCCAAATGGCAGTATGAGCTTGCATATCTTTATCATCGAATTGGGGATTCTGCAAAGTGCATAGAAGAATGTGACGAGATTATTCTCTGGTATGGAGAAGGAAAGTATGTAACCAAAGCCATGGAGCTTAAGATGCAGCACTCTCCCCTTACTCCTACCCAGCAGGCCAAGTATGACACAAAGGATATTACAGGTACACTTTTCCCCGCTGAGGAGAAGCCTTATACCACAGTGATTCCTAATGTGGAGGCAGATACAATCCCTGCAGCTCCTCAGATGGCAGAGGATGACCACGTGGCGAATTTACAGGTTAAGACTGATGTGGGTGAGTACAACACAATTAACCTTCAGAAGGAACTTGCCGACAGCATGAAGGATATGTGGGAAGTAACTCCCGACAACCTTATTCGTCCCGTAAGCACATCCCTTCACCCCGGAGATGTTAAGCCTGTTGGTGGGAACGATACGGAAGATTATCCCGACGCATACACCGAGGCAGGCTTTGTTGAAGACGACCCCATGGCCACAAAAGTTCTTAAAGAAATCAGAGAAGAGAACAATGCAGATGCCGTGGAAGAGGTTTTCTTCAATGATGACAATAAGAACAACGGATTTGGTGATGATAACTTTGACCACATTCTTGGAATGGAATACGATGGACAGATGTCCATGGTTGTTCCTGAACAGACTGTGGATGACGATACCCAGATAACCGGTCAGCTCAGAATTGAAGATATTCTTGCTGAGTGGGAACAGAAGAAGAAAGACAATGAGAAGCAGCTGGAGGAAGAAGTTCGCCAGAGAGTTTTGGAACACACAGGAAACATTCTGGTAGACTTTGATTTCGCTGTCAGAGATGGCCTCCTTGAGAAACTTGAGAAGGAGCCCATAGACGAGAACGCCGATTACTCAGACCTGCCTGACTACGACGAGGACGAGGAGCCTCAGGGTGAAGAAGAGTATCCGGAAGAGGAGAACTTTGAGGAGGAGTATCCCGAAGAAGAATACGCAGAAGATGAAAACTTCGAGGATGACTTTGAAGACGCTGAACCTGTAGAAGAAGTTGAAGCAGTAGAAGAAGATACGGAAACTATGGAAGATGCTACCGGCGAGATGACTTTCGAGGAAGATCTGGAGACTGAAGAGCCCGAAGTAATCCCGGAGGACGAGGCAACTGAGGAAGAGAATCTTGAAGGGGTAGAGGAGAAAGCAGAAGAGGAAGGTGTTCCCGAAGCGGTAGAAGAGGAAGCAAAAGAAGAACCTTCTGAGGCAGTTGAAGAAAAAGCAGACGAAACCTCCGAAACTGCAGAAGAAGCTGTAGAGGATAAGGCCGAGAAGGAAGAAGAGGCAGAGAGCACAGGAAATGCCGATGTGGTGGCAGCTGAAGCCGCTGCAGAAGCTGAGGACAATTCCCCTTCTCCCAGAGAACTTTCAAAGGAAGAGAAGGAGCTTTACGCCTCCTACATTCAGAATAAGAAGATACAGGGACAGCTTGTTAACGCAGTGGATTCTGTAAGCCTTGCTCCATACGCAGGCAACCTGATTATCACGGGCGAAGAGGGCATGGACCCCACAACCCTTGCGAAGAATATCATGAAGGAGATTCAGCTTATTGACAGCAACTTCTCCGGAAAGATTGCCAAGATAAGCGGAAACTCCCTTAATGCGAGAGAGCCTTCCGAAATAATCGGAAAGATATCGAACGGTGCACTCATCATTGAGAACGCAGGCCGCATGACTCCTGAGACAGCCGACCAGCTGTACAAATCTCTCCAGAACGAGGATGCAGGAATCATTATCGTAATGGCAGGTACCAAGAAGTCCATAGCCAAACTTATGGACGCAGCTCCCAAGCTCAAGGAGTGCTTTGCAGCGCAGATTGATTTGGAAGCACTGGATAATGACACACTTGTCAGATTTGGCAAGGAGTATGCTCTTTCACAGGAATACTCAATTGATGAAATGGGACTTCTTGCTCTCCATACCAGAATTTCCGATCATCAGACCAGCGACCATGCAGTAACGATGATAGAGGTCAAGAAGATGATTTCCGATGCCATAAGAAATGCCAACAGAAAGAATATCGGTCATTTCTTTGATGTTTTGTTCGGAAAGCGTTATGATAATGAGGACATGATTATTCTTAAGGAAAAAGACTTCGCATAAGGGGGCTACGCCATATGGCAGAGAAGGTATTTATTTCAGAGGACGACCAGTATTTATTTGCTCAAGGTTCTCATTATGATATCTACAAGAAGCTTGGTGCGCACATTTCTGTTGAGAACAAAGTCAGAGGCACATACTTTGCGGTATGGGCTCCCAATGCTGCATATGTAAATGTGGTGGGATCATTCAACGAATGGAATGAATGGTCACACCCCATGACCAAATTAGGACCCGGAGGAATCTGGGCTCTTTTTGTACCCGGAGTCGGAGAGGGGGATATTTACAAGTACCTGATAACCACTCCTTCTAACGAGAAAATTTATAAGGCAGACCCCTTTGCAAATTACAGCGAGTTAAGACCTGCAACCGCTTCGGTAGTGACTGATTTATCGGGCTTTGACTGGGAAGATTCCAAGTGGCTTAAGAAGAGATCCAGGGTCGATAAACAAAGAGAACCCCTTGCAATTTACGAGTGCCATATCGGTTCATGGATGAAGCATCCCAACGGAACAGAGGACGGCTTTTATTCCTACAGGGAATTCGCCGACAGAATAGTAAAGTACTTAAGCGAAATGAAATTTACTCATGTGGAACTCATGGGTATAGCCGAGTATCCCTTCGACGGTTCCTGGGGATATCAGGTAACCGGTTATTACGCTCCCACAGCAAGATACGGAGAGCCCAAGGACTTTATGTATCTTATAAACGAACTTCACAAAAATGACATAGGTGTCATCCTGGACTGGGTTCCCGCTCATTTCTGTCCTGATGCCCACGGCCTTGGAAGATTCGACGGAACCTGTATTTACGAAGATCCCGACCCCAGAAGAGGGGAGCATCCCGAGTGGGGAACCAAGATATTTAATTATGGCAAAAACGAAGTCCGCAACTTCCTCATTGCCAATGCAATCTACTGGATGAGAGAATTTCACGTGGACGGATTAAGAGTTGACGCTGTTGCCTCCATGCTGTATCTGGATTACGGCAAGAAGGATGGACAGTGGCTTCCGAACATATATGGCGGCAACAAGAACCTTGATGCCATAGAATTTTTCAAGCACCTAAATTCCATTATTCACAAGATGGATCCCGGTTTTATGACCATCGCCGAGGAATCCACCGCGTGGCCCAAAGTTACAGCTCCTCCGGAAGAGGACGGACTTGGATTCTCCTTCAAGTGGAATATGGGATGGATGCATGACTTTTGTGAATACATGAAACTTGACCCTATTTACAAGAGGGACAACCATTACAATATGACTTTTGCCATGAGCTACAATGAGTCGGAGAATTATATTCTCCCTCTTTCCCATGATGAGGTGGTTCATCTTAAGTGCTCAATGGTTGAGAAGATGCCCGGATACGAGGTGGATAAGTACGCAAATCTTCGTGCCGGATATACATTTATGTTTGGACATTCCGGAAAGAAGCTCCTTTTTATGGGGCAGGAGTTTGCCCAGGAGAGGGAGTGGAGCGAAGCCAGAGAGCTTGACTGGTTCCTGCTTTCCAAGCCCTTGAACAAGGGAATGCATGATTACGTAAAGAGACTTCTTGAGATTTACCGCAAATACCCTGCCATGTACAAGCATGACAACAACTGGGGTGGTTTCGAGTGGCTTTCTGCAGATGATAAGGATTACAGTACTTACGCTTTCTACAGAAGAGAGGAGTCAGGCAAAAACAACATCCTCTTCGTTTTGAACTTTACCCCTGTAAAGAGAGAAGGCTTCAGAGTAGGGGTTCCCTTCGACACAAAATATAAACTTCTCCTTAACAGCGACGATAAGGAATTCGGTGGAAACGGAAACGTGGTACCTGCCACTATTAAGGCTGAGAGAATTGAAGCAAACTACAAGGAGCTTTCCATAGGCTTTGACCTTCCTGCTTTCAGTGCGGAAGTATTTGTTTTTGACAGTCCTAAAGAAAAATAAATATTTGTCCGAAATAAGAGGTGAGAGTATCACCTCTTTTTATTTGTTGACTTTTTCTGTTTGGAGAACATGTATGAAGATTTCGTTTGAAAATGCAAACACATACGTGGACAGGACAGGAACTTACGAGAAAACTCAAACAAACAACAAAACAACCGGCCAGCAGGCTTACAGTGCAGACATTTCCGGAATAGTTATGGATAACGAAGCATATACGGTTCACGGACGAACCATGCGGGATGTTATGCAGGATGCGCAGAATATTGATGTTAAGGCGCAGACTGACTATTTGACGGTAATGTCTCATTCTATGTCCGGGGAAGATTTTGGAAAACTGCTTGAGGAAGGCGTAGATCCTGCATCCTGCGATGCGCACACAACAGTTACCATAATGGATAAAATTAAGGCAGAACTTGCCAAATCCGGAGTATCCGTGGAGGGCTTTACCGATGATATAGACCCCGAGACTCTTAAGGAGATCGCAGGGTCCGAGGCTTATGCAAACCATCTTGCCGCCTCTTTGAAAAACGCCGATGTTCCCGTTACCGAGGAGAATGTTAAGGAAGCAGATGACGCAGTCAAAAAGGCCATGGAACTCAATCCCCTTTCCGAGGGCGAACTGAAATATCTTGTTCTTAATGACCTTGGTCCTTCCATCGAGAACATCTATCTTGCAAACCACTCAGGAGCAGTGGATGCCGACAGGCAGTCCAAGGGATATTTCATGGAAGGCAACGGATATTATGCGAAGAAGGCCGATGGAGCAGATCTGGCTTCTTTGGAAACCCAGGTAGAAGAAATCCTTTCCGAGGCAGGAATAGAAACAAGCGAAGATAATATTGAAAAGGCAAAATGGCTTATAGAAAAGGGAATTCCCTTAACAGACCGCACCTTCAAAACCCTTGATAAAAACAAGAGCGTCAATCTTCCCGTAAGTGAAGAGCAGGCTGTGAAAGCGGTTGTGGCAGCAATGTCGGATTCCATACCTGCCATGAAGGCTGATCTTACCAATACAGAAACAAAATATGAAAAGGCAGCGCGACTTGAGAAGAGAGTCCAGGCTTTATTAAATGACAGCACCATTTCTGTTCACGACAGAAGGGTTCTTGAGGAAACTCGTCTTAAGATGACGGCGGAAGTGAATGTGAAGCTTATCGAAAGCGGCTTTTCAATCGACACTTCCGATTTGGAAGAGCTGGTTGATGCCTTAAAGGAAGCCGAGATAAGTGTAGCAAAGAGATATTTCCCCGGAGATGATCCCGAGGCTGCAGTGGCAAACAAGGCTCTCTTGGATGAGACCGTTTCCAAGAGAAACAGCTTATACGATATGCCTGCATCAACGCTTGGAAGTCTTATCTTCACAAGACACGAAAGCGTAAGTGTTGAATCCCTGTATGATGAGGGACTCAGACAGAAGAATGCTTTTGAAGCTGCAAGAGAATCATATGAAACCCTTATGACAGCTCCCAGAAGAGACCTTGGAGACAGCATCAGGAAGGCCTTTGCAAACGTTGATGACATTCTTAAAGATTTAAATATGGACCTTTCTGACAGAAACAGAAGGGGCGTAAGAATCCTTGCTTACAACCGCGTGGAGATTACGGAAGAAAACATCGAAAAGATGGTTGAAGCGGACAGAAGAGTGAACCGTGTGGTTGAGAGAATGACACCTGCCGCCGCACTTAAGATGATCAGGGACGGTGTAAATCCCCTTAAGACTTCCTTCGAAGAACTTGAGACTTATCTTAAGAACGGAAACGAAGATACCGAAAAGCAGATGGAAACCTACTCAAGATACCTTTACAGACTTGAGCAAAACGGCGAAATCTCCGATGATGAAAGAACTGCTTACATCGGAATCTTCAGGATGTTAAGGCAGATTGAAAAGAGTGACGGAGCGGTAATCGGAAGAGTGCTTGAGGCAGGCAGAGAACTGAATTTCTCAAACCTCTTAAGCGCAGCAAGAATCGCAAAGAAATCCGGAATGGACATTCTGGTGGATGACAATTTTGGCGGCCTTAAGGACCTGGTATACTCCGACACACCAATTGACGTTCAGGTATCTGCCGGTGATTCGGGAAGTGACTTCCTCTACAAGCAGACCTTTGAGGAGTTAAAGGAAATCGCTTCAGAGACCATAAACGATAAAGAGATCACAGAACTTCTGGAAAAAGCAGATTTATCTCCAACACTTCCTCACATTAAAGAGGCTGTGGAAGGCAAGAACAATCCCTCCAAATCCTGGAACAGGGTAAACAGATTTGTGGGTAAGGAGAAACTTGACGTTTTTGCCGAAAATATACTTGATGCATTTACAGGAAGAGATGAAGCCATAGAGGCTTACGAGAAGGAAGCGGAGGAAATAAAGACTTCCCTTTCGGAGGATATGTATAATCCCTCCCTTAAGGCACTGGATATCAGAGATATGAAGTCATCCCACATTTTCATGTCGGTGGCTGTGGGAATGGCAAGGGAAGAAATCTACGAAATTCCCGTAACAGGCGTGGATGGTGAATCTTCAATAAGACTTACCATAAGACATGACAGCGAGAATAAGGGTAATGCACTTATTACTCTTCCTACCGAGGATATGGGAGAAGTGTCCCTGTCCCTAAGACTTGAAGGCAATGAAGCAAGCGCATTTCTTATCAGCAGAGAGGATAATAAAGAAAAACGAGAAACTCTTAAGAATTTGCTAAACATTGCTTTCGAAAAAGACGATATAACCTTTAGAAATCTTCTCTACACCGATCGTCTTAAAACTCCCGAATCAAGGGGAGAGGAAATAGAGAATCAATCCACCTACAGAATCTACAAAGCAGCGAAGACTGTGGTGGAAGCAATGAGACAAGTCTACTAAACGCACCAGCGAGAAAGAGGAACTATGAGAATTAATTACAACGTATCCGCAATGATAGCCAACAACTCATTACAGAGAAACGACAACAATCTTTCGGCATCCCTGGAGAGACTTTCTTCCGGACTTAAGATTAATCATGGTAAAGACAATCCCGCAGGACTTGCAATGGGAAAAAGAATGAATGCTCAGCTTAAGGGACTTTCCGTAGCAACCCAGAACGCATCAAACGGAATCTCCATCATAGAGACCGCAGACGGTGCTATGGCTGAGATGCAGGATATTTTGCAGCGTGTCAATGAGCTTTGCGTTAAAGCCAACAACGGAACTTTAAGCGATGACGACAGAAAGATCATCAACGATGAAGTAGTTGAACTTAAGGACGAGCTCACAAGAATCAAAAACACAACAGAGTTTAACTCAATGCCCATCCTTAACGGCGAATTCGAATATCGTGGATACACAAGCGATAAGGAAGTAAAGGTTTCCGAGTATGACAAGGATATGAATACAGCTACTCCTTACATTCTGGATACTCTTGAACTTACCTGGGATGATGAGGGAAAGGTTTCTGATGTGACAATGACATCAACTGATCCGAAGCTTGCCAATGCCACAGTTGAGACCGAAGATAATCTTGTAACCATCACCACCCAGGACGGATATAAGATTGAGCTTGATATGAATCAGGTTCCCGCAGGGGCAGCAGGAACAACAACAACCAAAACGAACCTTTCCGTTGACCTTACCGGCATAGGCTCCATGAGACTTCAGGTTGGTGCCAACGAGGGACAGGTTCTTGAAATCCCCATTCCTGACGTTTCCCTTCGTCACATGGGAATCAGAGATATAGACGTTTCTACCAAAGAGGGCGCACAGGATGCCCTTGAGAGAATCGGTGGAGCAATCTCCTATATCTCACAGGTAAGAAGTGAACTTGGCGCTTTACAGAACAGACTTGAAAGTAATGTAGACAGCCTTGACATAACCTATGAAAACATGACATCTTCGTACTCCCGTATCATGGATGTTGATATGGCGGAGGAAATGTCAGAGTACACAAAGAATCAGATTCTCACCCAGGCAGGTACTTCAATGCTTGCCCAGGCTAATGAAAGACCCTCTCAGGTATTACAGCTTCTTCAGTAATACAGGAAGTAAGGAGGTAGTGATATGACTAACGAGAAAAAACAACAGTTTACACTCCGAATATCAAAAGCCAACAAGACAGATCTGATAGTAGTTCTTTATGACATGGTTCTGGAATATTTAGAGGACGCAAGAATCGCCCATGCAAGTGATGATACCGATGCTTTCAAGGAAGCAATCAGAAAGATCAGAAACTGCATGCAGGAGCTCATCGCATCACTTCACTTTGAGTATGAGGTGGCAGCGAATCTTCTGTCCCTTTACATCTACGTGAACAAGGAACTTGTGAGAGCATCCGTTCACTATGATGATGACGTTCTTGATCACGTGGAGTCCGTAATTATAAAGCTTAGAGACGCTTACAGCCAGATTTCCGCTAATAACCATGAGGAGCCTCTTATGCAGAACACCCAGAATGTGTATGCAGGTTTGACCTATAACAAAAACCTCATGAATGAAGAGCTGTTTGATGATAAACCAAACAGAGGTTTATACGTTTAACATACAGTTTATAAGGCAGTAAAAATATAAAGAGCGGAGGAATTTGCATGGACGCAAGAGAGGTATTTTTGGAACTTGGAGAGGACTATGATGAGGTTCTCGGACGACTTGTTACAGATGAGAGGATAACAAAGTACCTTAAGAAATTCGCGGACGGTGGCTCGATAGCCGATATACACGGCTTTCTCGCAGATGAAAACTACGAGGAGGCTTTTCGTCTTGTCCACACGGCAAAGGGTATGGCCATGAACATGGGTCTCACAAAACTAACTGCTGTGACCAGCGACTTATGTGAAGAGTTAAGAGGTGGTAAACCCAACAAACCCATCGACGATATGATTAAGGCCGTGGAGGATGAATTTGAAAAAACAAAGGCGGTTATAGGTCAAATGGATTAGTACCTTTAAGCCTATTTCTTCTTATATTTATGTGATTTGAAATTCAGAAAGGTTTTGACATCCAATAAACCCAGTGTTTATCGGATGTTGAAGCCTTTTCTTTTTGCCAAAATCAAGTCACATTTGTAACATTTTCACGAAAATCAACTTTTTGGGTGAAACCTATTTACAAAGTACTATGCGCCTGCTTATAATCCAGATTGTCGTTAAGTTATTCCGAAGGTATTAATCTTCATTGCGGTTTTCTCCGCATAATTCCAAATATTGCAGAGGTGAGAGCCATGGATATGAAACATATCATCCTGCTCTGTGCGCTCTGTAGTGATTTAAGGGAACGCCTTATTCCAAACGTGCTAGTTGGGGTGCTACTCGTTTACGGGCTGGCGTTTCGGTGGATTGATGAAGGGATAAAGGGAGTCATATCAGGTGCCGCTATTGTTCTTGTTGTGATTGGGATTATGATTCCGTTCTACTTACGAAGAATGATTGGCGCGGGAGACATCAAATTGCTGGGGACAGTATCCGGGATTATTGCACCGGAGCAGATTCTTCACTTTTGGTTTTATTCATTTGCCATGGCACTTTTGATTGCATTGTTAATGAATTTTGGCTACGGAGCAAAAAAAGCAGAAGGAGTTCCGCTGGCCCTGCCAATATGCTTGGCGTTCTTTTTAGTAACGGGAGGAAAATAATTATGGTGGAAATTACTATCTTGTGCTCTGATAAAGAGTATGCAAACGCACTTATGGAAAGTTTAAGTGAGGAATTCAGATCCGACGCGAGAATCAGCGTGTATACGGATCCAATCAAGTATAATCCTCAGGAAGTCGAAGATGTATATTATGTGACAGCTTATGAGGAAGCGGATGATTGGAAAGGGGTAATCATCCCCGAAAGGACTTTGTTCCTTGCAGAAATTGAACAGAAATCCTCGAATGAAAATGTTATTTCAAAATACAGCTCAGTGGACTTGATCAAGACCAGGCTGATTGAAATGATTACAAGTACCGGCAAGGCGGGAGTAATCAGACAAGAAAGCGTTGAAGCAAAATCGTCAAAAGCTCCAAAACTTATAGGCTTCTTCTCACCTGTTCGCAGATGCAGCCAGACAACCTTGAGCCTTACTATGGGCAACGTAATTTCAGAGACCAACAAAGTATTATTCATAAGCTTTGAAAGCTTTTCTCCCTTATGGTCCCATATTGAGTCTTCCAAAAAGAAAACAATGGAAGACCTTCTATTAATCACGAAGGAGTCACCCGAGAAATTCAATTTGTTTTTCGAGACTGTAGTTTACCATGGTGACTTTATCGACATTCTTCCCCCGATTAAATCACTACATCAGATCTTGGACGTCAGAGCAAAGGATTGGGTAGATTTAATTAATCAAATAAAAATCAAATGTGATTATGACGTGATTATTCTGGATTTGTCGGAATCAATACATGGATTGCTGGATTTGATGGGAATGTGCGAGCGGATTTATACGCTTACGCAAGAAGACTACTGTGCCAAGGCAAAATTGAATGAGTATGAAACACTCCTAAGGAACTGTGAGCACGATGACATTATGTTTAAGACTGTTAAACACAGGCTTCCCTATATTGAAGAGATTCCGGATGGATTTCGTTACCAGCCATTTTCAGTGTTTGCAAAATATGTAAGGGAAATGATTATGGGGGACGGATTATATGCACGATTATGCGTGGATTAAGGACAAGGTTAAAGCAGATTTTTTGGAGCGCATCAGCACAGAGGGCGAATTGACTGATGAAGAGGCTTTGGAAGAGGTAAGGGAAATCATATCTGAGACAAATCTTACGGCATCTTTATCGATAGATGACAGAATCAGACTTGAAAGAGAGATTTTTTCATCGATAAGAAAGCTGGATATTCTTCAAGGCCTTCTTGATGATCCGGATGTAACTGAAATAATGATAAACGGCGTTGACCCGATTTATGTTGAGAAGGAAGGAAAACTGATAAAGAGGGAAGAACGTTTTGAAAGAGAGAAACTTGAGGATGTAATACAGCAGATAGTTGCCGGATGCAACCGCACGGTAAATGAAGCATCCCCAATAGTCGATGCCAGGCTGGACGACGGATCCAGGGTAAACGTTGTTCTATCTCCGATTGCTCTTAACGGACCTATTCTGACTATCCGCCGCTTTCCAAGATCACCTATGAAAATGGATGACTTGATAAGATTTGGTTCTATTACTCCGGAGCTTGTGGAATTTCTAAGAAAGCTTGTCAAAGCTAAATACAACATATTTATATCCGGAGGCACCGGATCTGGAAAGACAACGTTTTTAAATGTCCTGTCTGAGTTCATACCTTGTGAAGAGAGAGTGATTACCATCGAGGACAGTGCCGAACTTCAGATTGCAGGTATAGATAATCTTGTAAGGCTTGAGACAAGAAACAGTAATGTTGAGGGATGCAGTCCCATTTCCATAAGGGATTTAATCAAATCCGCTCTTAGAATGCGACCGGACAGAGTGATTGTCGGGGAAGTAAGAGGGGCGGAAGCACTGGATATGCTGCAGGCAATGAACACGGGACATGACGGATCGTTAAGTACCGGACATGCAAACAGCGCATCAGATATGCTTTCAAGGCTGGAGACCATGGTTCTTATGGGAATGGATTTACCGCTCGCTGCCATAAAGAAACAGATAGCCTCCGGAATAGATATTCTAATCCACCTGGGAAGGCTTAGGGACAGGTCCAGGAAACTGCTTCAGATAAACGAAATAGAAGGGTTTGTAGATGGTGAGATTATAACCAGGGTTTTATATGAATTTGAGGAGGAATATGAAGATGAAGCCGGAAAGATTCATGGGAAATTCATTAAAAAATCAAATCTTTCTCATACAGAAAAACTCAAAGCAGCCGGAGTTGGATTATAAGGTTTACCGGTTTTCAGCCAAAGAGCGCATGCTGTATGTTTTGCTGATTATAGGTGCCATGGTAGGGGTTTCATACTTGTTTTACAGAAGTCTGTGGGGACTGGTTGTGGTTTCTCCAATGGGATTGTATTTCTGGAAAAGCATAAAAGAAGACGAATGCAAGAAACGAAAAGCAAAATTGGCGGTCCAGTTTAAGGATTGCATCAAGTCAGTATCGGCATCTATGAAAGCCGGTTACTCAGTTGAAAATGCCTTTAGAGAAAGCATAAAAGATATCAATCTTGTATATGGAGAGGACTCCCTTATGTCTGCGGAGCTTAGAAGCATTATATCAGGCCTTTCCAATAATGTAACGCTGGAAGAAAAGCTGATATCTCTGGGGGAAAGAAGCGGAATTGAGGATATCAGTGAGTTCGGAGAAATATTCAAAATTGCCAAAAGAGGCGGAGGAAACCTGACTGAGATTATTTCTGACACAGTTTCTTTAATGGACAGAAAGTCGGAGATAGATGCGGAAATTGATGTTCTGATCAGTTCAAGAAGAACAGAAAGCAGAATTATGGAAGCGGTTCCCTTTGCGATTATAGTTTATATTTCAGCCACATCGCCGGGATTTTTTGAGAGCCTGTATCACAATTTTCTCGGGATTGTGATAATGACCATATGCTTAGGTGCATATTTTGGAGCTGTAGTTTTATCAAAGAAAATTGTAAGTATTGAGGTTTGAAAATGCTTAAGCTGGTTATTTACTCACTTACGCTACTTGGGATGCTGGGGATAATGATTGCTGCTAAAATTCATAATTCGAAGCTGAAAAATCCGGAGAGGGATTTGTTTCAAATGTCGGCCCTATTCATTTATACATGGATTGGTAAAAGGCGAATCAAAGGGACAAAAATAATCCGGGCTGAAAGAGGAATGAATGAGACACTTCGCGCTTTGAACCCCGGAAAGAAAGTTGAGACTCTGAGGAAAGAGTACGTCATTGGGAAAATAAAAATGGTATTTGTGATTCTTCTTTCCGGAAACGTGCTTGCCATTGCTGTCTGCCTGGGAGGCATGGGAAGAGGAATCATCACTGAGGGGGGAATGATTGAGAGAAATGACTACGGAAAGGGTGCCAAAGTCGCGGAAGTGACGGTGGAGGCTCAGGGACTTCCTTTCCATGAAGATTTCTCGATTAGTGTTCCTGAACGTGAGTATTCTGTAGAACAACTTGATTCAATGGTAAACGAGTTTCTGGAAAAACTTGAGAAGAAAGTAATCGGACAAAACGAAAATGCAGATCAGGTTAAAAGAGATTTGAACTTAGTCAGAAACCTGGAGGGATATCCCTTCATGCTTTCGTGGGACAGCCAAAACTACAACATAATAAATTCGGAAGGAAGAGTAAGGAATGAAAGTGTTTCCGAGGAAGGTGAGATAGTAAACCTCTCATGCGAATACAAGTATGGAAATTATGTGGGCAATTACGAATTTGCCGTAAGGGTTCTTCCGCCGGATTATTCTGAGGAGGAGATATGGAGAAATGCAGTTGAGGAAGAGTTGCAAAAATCACAAGAGGCTACAAGCCTGGATACCGATTTACTACTGCCTGCTATGGCGGATGACACGGATCTAATCTGGACAGAAAGAGACACGGATGAAAGCGCTGTTCTTCTGATTCTCTCACTTGTAATTGGGATTATAGTATTTCACCTGAAGGATAAGGACCTGGAGAAAAGCTATAAAGAAAGAAATGAAGAACTTTTAAGCGATTACTGCAAAGTTGTCAACAGACTGACTTTATACATGTCGGCAGGAATGACCGTGCGAGCTGCATTTAACAAAATAGCCGGCGATTACAAGAACAGCTTGGATAAACAAAGAAAAAAAAGATTTGTTTACGAAGAAATGATATTGACCTGCAACGAAATGCAAAATGGTGAGTCTGAGGTCAAATCATATGAGAATTTTGGGTTGAGATGCTCGGTTGGTGAATATACAAGATTGGTGGGAATGCTGGGGCAGAGTCTAAAAAAAGGAAATGCAGGGCTTCTGTCCGACTTGAAAACCGAGGCTTACCGAGCACAAACAGAAAGACAAAACTCTATAAGAAAGAAAGGAGAAGAGGCGGGGACGAAGCTTTTGCTTCCAATGACAATAATGCTTGGAATAGTCATGGTACTGATCATGATGCCGGCTTTTATGTCCTTCGCAGGTTAGGAAATGAGAGATTTGATGAGAAGGTTTTTTAAAGAAGAAGATGGAATGGGGACTGTGGAGATAATTCTGATAATCGTGGTGCTTATTGGCTTGGTTATTATTTTTAAGAACCAGATTACAGGTGTGGTAAATACCCTTTTTGGCAAGATAACAAATGAAATTTCGGGATTCTAAGTTTAGCGGATATATAACAGTATATTGTACGCTGACATTTATGGTTATGATGTCGCTTGTGATGCTGTTGACAGAAGGGGCAAGAACAAGCGGAGCCAGATTTATGTCTGAATATGCGGTAGATATCGGATCGGACTCATTGCTTGCCGAATATCACAGAGAACTGTTTTACAAGTATAATCTTTTGTTTATTGACACGTCCTATGGAACACCTCAGCCGGATTTGGGCAAAACTTCAGCCCATATGAGAGATTATGTGGATAAAAATCTCGCAGTAAGAGGTTTGGCCAAACTGGCGGGTGGAACGGATTTATATGGTTTGAGTGCAGGAGATGTCAGTTCAACAAATGCCTCATATATTACTGATAATTCCGGGGAGGTTTTCAGAAGACAGGCGGAAGAAGAAAGAAGGCAGATGCTTGGTCTTACCCTGATATCGGATCTGACGGGTCTGGGGGAGAGAACGCCTCAGGGAATTACAGAGGGTAAATATGACTCCCTTAGAGAGGAAGTTGAAAGCGGGATTAATGAAGCGCGGAATACGAAGATCAAAATCTCAGAGGATGAATACGAGAATCTGGAAGTTAACAATCCAGCCGATGGAATAAATTCGAAGAGAGGGATGGGGGCTCTTGTTCTTGCAATGAAAGATACATCCGGAATATCCAAGGCTAAGGTTGACCTGAATAATCGGATTGGAAGAAGGGCAATCAACATGGGCATTGGAGTTAATCCGGAGAAATATGCGCCGGAGACACCTGCAGACAAGCTGCTTTTTAAGGACTATATAAAAACCTACTTTGGGTGTTATGGCAAGGAACTTGAAGATTCTTATTTGCAATATGAAAGAGAATATATCCTGCTTGGTAAGGAGTCTGACCTTGAGAACCTTGAGGGGGTGGCCAGAAGACTGTTGGCCGTCAGGGAGACCTCAAACATAGAATACCTTTTGTCATGTGAAAGCAAACGTATGGCTATTAAAGCGGTGGCTTCAACAGTGAGTGCCATAGCGACACTGCCATGGCTTGAGCCGTTGCTGGAATATTCAATTCTTTTTGGATGGGCTTTTGCAGAAAGTGTAACGGATCTGCGCTGCCTCTTCAACGGAGGGAAAGTGCCCCTGATTAAAACTGATGCCTCTTGGAAGACCGATCTGGACAGTGCGCTGGAAAACGCATACATGGATTATGACGGTGGAGGAGGCGAGGGGTTAAGCTATGAAGAATACTTGGATATGTTTTTGATGATACAGAACGTAAGTGAACAAAGTGAGAGAGCTTTGGACATTATGGAACTAACAATAAGAAAGACTCCGGGCAATGCAAGTTTTAGGATAGATGGTTGTATAGAGGGATTAACTATCCAAACCAATATCAAGAGCCGATACGGAGATGACTTTTATCTTACAAGAAATATTTTTTACTAATGAACAAGAAGGTGGACCTTTGAAAGATGCTTTTCCTGAAACAAGTCTAAGAAAAAATACTAATTCAAAAATGGAAAAACCTCTAAGCATCTTAAATGATGTGTCTATTGTCACCTCTCTGAAAGAAATTTTTGCACCCCATAAACAAGAACAGTTGTCAGGAAAAGCGTCTTTCAGAGGTTCACCAAAATTAAAGGGCAGCATGGCAGTGGAAGCGGCTTTGGCCATTCCGATATTCATATTTGCAATACTGACTGTCTATGTGTATTTTACAGCCCTTTCTACCCATACCAAATTGGTGATGGAACAAAGGGAGAAAGGGAAAAAAATATGTATCTATGCAAATCTGTATGAGTCATTTCTTGGTGTGGGAGATACCGTTAGTCTGACGGAGAGCAGGCAAGTCAGCCCCATATCTCCCACACTTCTTATATCGGAATATCGAGTATGGGCAACATTTTATGCCCATGCCTGGACGGGGTATGACATCTCGGGTAACAGTGGTGCTGCAGAGGAAGAAGAATATGTGTACATAACACCTGAAGGCAGTGTGTACCACAAAGATATAAATTGCTATCATCTGAGATTGTCGATAAAGAGTACCACAAAAGAAGAGGTTGGAGACCTTAGAAATTCAGACGGCGGAAAGTACCAAAAATGTGAATTCTGCGGAAGAAGAGCATATAACGGTACGTTTTATGTTACAGATTCGGGAGATTGCTATCATACGACGTTGGGTTGTCCCGGGTTAAAAAGAACAATAGAAACTATACCGATTTCCAAGGTCGGAAACAGAACACCTTGCAGTCGGTGCGGAGGATAATATGAGCTATATTTTTTTGATTCCTGCCACGTATTCGGATTTAAAAGAAAAGCAGATTTCTTTGTTTGCGTTGGTAGCAGGGATGACATTGGGAATGATTAAACTGGTTCTGGGAATCTCGAGTGACGGGTTTTTTTATGCGATAGCGCTTATCCCCGGATTGGCTCTGATAATCTGCTCATATATATTTGCCGGAAAAATCGGAAGGGGAGACGGACTGGCGCTGTTAATTCTTGGAGCTATTGAGGGGTATAGAAAATGCATGATCATTACGCTTATCGGTATAGGAGCAATGTTTGGTTTTTGCCTGGTTGGATTGATTATAAGAAAGCTGAATCGAAACACCGAAATCCCATTTATTCCGTTCTTAACGGCAGGAATGGTAATTTCGCATTTGGCGGGTATATGACAGTTGAGGCAACGATTCTTCTGCCAATAGTTTTCTTCGTAATTATCCTTCTGATATATATAGGTTTTTATATGTATGATGATTGCCTTATCAAGCAGGACAACGCGCGAATGATAATCCGCATGGGACAAATAAAGTGGAGCGACGACAATAACATCACAAAAAGGTTCAATGAATATGAAGATGAGTGGTATTACGACAAATACGTTACCTTTTCAAAGGATTCCAGGGACTTAATCATATCATTAACCAAATTTGTTGTCAGTGAAAAAGCACATTTAAACGTACCGAATATAGTTCCTTTCGATACAAATGAGTGGGTTATTTCGGACTCCATAGAAAGCACCCGATTTGAGGTTGTCAGAATATTGAGGGATTTAAGGAAGGTTGAAAATAATGGACGAAATTATGCATTGCCGAATAATGGGTAGGAACTGTTTGAAGGTAAGCGTATCCGATGAGGATAGAAAAAACTACATATATAAAATGTGGATTAATAATCCTATGGAGGGATTTGTTAAGGGAAACGAGAGAATCGAGGACGGAATAAACTATCTGGTTTACTATGTTGATACTCTTAAGCCTATAAATGCAGTTTATAAAGAGGGAATGCTTAATCTGGAAGAACTAAGTCACCTTATTTTTTCGGTTTGCAAAACAAGGGAGCGACTTAGGAAATATATGCTTCCGGGATTACACATAATTCTTTCGGAAAAGTATATTTATAAGGATCTGGACTCGTCAGATTTTTCTTTTGTCTATTTGCCATTACAAGATGTTCATATCGAAAACACTTTGGCTGACTACCTGATAGGAATGGTAGATTACGATGATGATGAGCTGGTTGAAGCAATATATGATGTTTATACAATGAAAGATGACGAGGGATGGCCTGAAGTTCTCAGACAGAGACTTATCAATGTTCGAGAAAAACGTCGCGTCCTCGTATCTGAATCAGCTGAAAGTGATTTGAATGAAAGATTGGTGGTACCGGAAAGTAAGCATGACGCTAACCGTGAGAAACCTAGGGAAGTAAAGCCGGATAGAATAAAGGATGCACTTTGCTATGGGGGAATATATCTTGTGGCAGCATCTGTGGCGGTATATAGCATAATAGAAGAATTCATTCTGGATAGTTATGAATTGATTCTTTTGGGTGTCGGGATTCTTGTTCTGAGTCTTTTGGCCACAACCATAATTACGAGGATTTTAACTCCTTCTGTATATGAAAGAATAATGAAGGTTATAGGGCCAAAGAATGACAGGAAAGAAAAGAAATTTGATGATGAAGATCGCGATGGGCCGGTAAGGAATGAAATAATAACCAAAGAAGCTGACTACGGGAAGACTGTTTATATTGAGGCACCAAAACCAAAGAACATACTGTACGGACAGGGAGATAACCACTTCAATATAGACTTAAACAGTTTGCCGATTACTATAGGACGAATGGAAGGTAATGCAGATGTTGTTATCAACAACAAAAGTATAAGTAAACTTCACGCAAAAATATATGCCGGAGACGAGGGTATTCTCATTGAAGATCTTTACTCCACGAACGGCACAATTAAGAATGGTATACGGCTTGCCCCCGGGGAAGCAGTTCCGTTAAATCTGAAGGACGATGTTACCCTTGGCAACTTGGATTTTGTGTTTGCATAGTGTGTTGCTCGGAAATTGACTTTTAACTTAAAGATGTTAAAGTAAAAGTGTAGCCAAGAAATGCAGAATCCAAGTACCGCGTCCTTGTATAAAAACGTACAATGGTACGGGAAAGGAAAATGGAGAATTATGATAATGGAACATAACCCACTTGTATCATTTAAAGATGGATTGGAAATAACATATTCGGATTTGAAAGTTGAAAATGATAAAGAATATATTGTCTTGTATTTCGAGAAACCTAATGATAAATTAAGTGGTTTTGATTCAGCTAAGTTTGTATATCCCGGTGAAGAATTTTCTGAGGTGCAGGGGTTTAGTAAGGCTGATTTGGATGAACTTATGGTTCATGTCAAAAAAACAGCACCATTGGCATTGAGATTCTCTAAAGAAGATGCCGGTGCCACAGTTTAACTGTTTTTTTGGATTAAGGATATTTTATTGGAGTAAAGAAGGACGTCCGCTTGAACCAATTCACTTTCATGTAGCAAAAAGACCAAGGGAACATTCAACAAAAGTGTGGATTCTTGAAGACAAAAGTTTAAAAGTTGAGTATATTTCGGACGATATTGATAAGAAAACGTTAAGCAGAGTATTAGTAATGATGGAGCAGTACGTTAACGAATATATAAGTGAATGGGAAGATTTTTTTGGAGAAAGAGCAACGTATATTAAAGACCATTGATAGAATGGTTATATCTTGTAGACAAAGTCAGGGAAATCCCTGACTTTTCTTTTATCTGTGGCGTCCTTCTATATTTTGTTATATAATTATTCATGACACTTGAGGCTAAAACCAAGGGGAACGGCATATGAACATTAACATTTATTACGGCGGAAGGGGCATGATTGATGACCCTACCTTATATGTAGTCAATAAAATGCAGGAAGTATTTGAGGAACTGCATGTAAATGTTGTTAGATACAACCTTTACGAGCAGCGAAACGACATACTTACTCTTCCTCAGACTCTTAAGAATGCGGATGGTATTATCCTCGCTTCCACAGTTGAATGGTTTGGCGTTGGCGGATATATGAATCAGTTCCTTGATGCTTGCTGGCTCTACGGAGATAAGGAGAAGATCAGCAAGATATATATGTGCCCGGTTGTTATGTCAACCACATATGGCGAGAGACAGGGTAAGCTTGAGCTATCTACAGCATGGGAAATCCTTGGCGGTCTTCCCTGCAGCGGAATCTGTGGTTACATTACAGAATCCCTTACTCTTGAGATGAACGAAAGCTACAAGGTTCTGATTGAGAAGAAGGCGGAGAACATGTACCGCACAATCAACCAGAAGATTCCCAGCCTTCCGGCAAGTAACCAGGCAGTTAAGCAGATGGTTGCAACTCGCCCCATTGAGCTTACACCTCAGGAATCTGAACAGCTTTCGCATTATGTTTCAAATGATGATTATGTTCAGAAACAGAAAGAAGATATTCAGGAGCTTGCAAACTTTTTCAGAGGCAAGCTTGATGAGCAGGATACAGAGAGAGATTACATTCAGATTCTTAGAAAGGCCTTTCATCCCCAACCGGGAATAAAGGCAAGCTACCGTATTCAGATAGACGGTGAGAAGAATCCCATTTCACTTACGGTGGACGGAAACAATCTGGATGTAAGATTCGGACAGATTGAAGACCCTGACGTTGCACTCTCTATTTCAAGAAAGACTTTGGAAGAGATTTTCAGATCCAAGATGTCATTCCAGAGAGCATTTATGACAGGTGAAATAATAAGCAAGGGCGATTTCAAGATATTGAGGATGCTTGATCAGTTCTTGATTTTCCCCGAAAGGTAGGATGAATAATGACAAAGAGTGATTGCATTTTCTGTAAACTGGCAAATGGTGAAATACCCACCAGATCAATTTATGAGGATGAGGATTTCAATGTAATCCTTGATATGAATCCCGCTACAAAGGGACATGCGTTAATCCTTCCCAAGCAGCATGCGGATAATCTTTATGATTTGCCCGATGATGTTGCTGCAAAGATTCTGCCTCTGGCAAAGAAGCTTGCCACAAAAGTGACGGAAGCTCTTAAGGCAGACGGATTTAACCTTGTTCAGAACAACAAAGAGTGTGCCGGACAGACAGTTAATCACTTCCACTTGCACCTTATTCCCCGCTATGAGAATGATGGACAGAGAATCCTCTGGAATCCCACCACTCCTTCAGCCGAGGAACTTGATGCAACACTCAACACTATCAAAGGAAACTAAGTAGAATCAATGCGAGAGATTCAGGTATCACAGATAATCGAAACAGTTAAAGAAATGTGTATAGAGGCCAACCACTTCCTCGGTGAGGATATGGTTGGCGCTTTAAATAAAGCAGCCGAAACCGAATGCAGCGAGCTCGGTAAGAAGATTCTTCACCAGCTTCAGGACAATCTTGATATTGCGGGAAAGGATATGATTCCCATTTGTCAGGACACGGGTATGGCTGTCTTTTTTGTTGAAGTAGGCCAGGACGCTCATGTTGTGGGCGGAGACTTGACTGAGGCCATAAATGAGGGAGTAAGAAGAGGCTATACTGAAGGCTACCTCAGAAAGTCAGTTGTTTCAGATCCCCTTCTCAGGGTTAATACCAAGGATAACACCCCCGCGGTAATTCATTACAACATTGTCCCCGGGGATAAGATTAAGTTTACCTTTGCACCCAAGGGCTTTGGCTCGGAGAACATGAGTAAGATATACATGCTTAAACCCGCCGATGGAGTTGAGGGAGTGAAGGAAGCTGTCCTTAAAGCAGTATCCGAGGCCGGCCCTAATGCCTGCCCTCCCATGGTTGTGGGTGTCGGTATAGGAGGCACCTTTGAAAAAGCGGCTATCCTCTCCAAAAAAGCATTAACCCGCTCGGTAGACGAACACTCCAAACTTCCTCACATCAAAGACCTGGAGGAAGAGCTTCTTGCAAAGATTAATAATCTTGGAATCGGACCTGCAGGACTTGGCGGATCTACTACTGCCATGGGAATTAACATAGAAACCTATGCTACGCACATAGCAGGCTTGCCTGTGGCCGTAAATATTTGCTGTCATGTTAACCGTCACAGCGTAAGGGAGGTTTAAAATGGACAGATACATTACCCTTCCTGCCTCAAAGGATGAACTTAAGGATTTAAGAAGCGGAGATTATGTTTATATCTCCGGAGTTATTTATACTGCAAGGGATGCAGCCCACAAAAGAATGCAGGAAGCATTGGACAAGGGAGAGAACCTTCCCATAGATATTAAGGATGCTTTCATTTATTATATGGGTCCCTCTCCCGCAAGAGAAGGACGCCCCATTGGTTCGGCGGGTCCCACAACTGCAGGACGAATGGACAGATATACCCCCAATTTGCTTAATCTTGGAATGGGTGGTATGATTGGCAAGGGCAAAAGGAGCCCTGAGGTTTTGGAAGCCATTAAGGCTAACAAGTCCGTATACTTTGCCACAGTAGGAGGAGCGGGAGCACTTCTTTCAAAGTGCATTACAAGTTCCGAAGTGGTGGCATATGAGGATTTGGGTACGGAAGCCATCAGGAAACTCACAGTAAAGGATTTGCCTGCCATAGTCGTCATTGACAGAGAGGGAAACAATCTCTACGAGGCGGCAACCAAATAGTATCAGATTCGGAGGTTAGCTGTTTTGCGCCGAATACTTTTGATGTTCTTTAAGCTTTGGGGATTCCACAAACTGATAAGAATGGTTTGGGGAGCAAAGCATAAAACATATGAAGAAAACTATGAGTATCTTCAGGAAGTTACAAGAAAAGCCATAAAGGCCGGACATGTTAATGCCGAGTATCATGGCCTCGAGAATATACCTGAGGAAAACGGATTTGTATATTTCCCCAATCACCAGGGAATGTTTGACGTTCTTATGCTCCTGGCATCATCGCCTAAGCCCTTCTCTTTTATAATGAAGAAAGAGGCTAAGGACTTACCCATAGTAAGAGAGGTGGCCATGGGATTAAGAGCTCTGGCCATTGACAGGGATGATGTGAGACAGGCAATGACTGTCATAAACGAAATGACCGAGAATATCAAGCTTGGTTACAACTACGTTATTTTCCCTGAAGGAACCAGAAGCCGCAAGAAGAACGCCATGAATGAAATGAAAGGCGGAAGCTTTAAGAGCGCATACAGAGCGAAAGCGCCCATTGTTCCCTGCGCACTGCTTGGTGCATACAAGCCCTTTGACAGTAAGAGCATTAAACCTGTAGACGTTGCTCTTTATTATCTTCCTCCCATGTACTATGAGGAGTATAAAGATATGAAGACAGTAGAGATTGCAGCTGAAGTAAGAAGACGAATTGAGGCTAAGATTAAAGAGGTTACCGATACCGACACAAGATTCGAAAAACCGATTGACAATGAGTAGCCTCTTAGATATAATTGTTTTTGCGTCCAAGCGGCGCATTTGAATATTGGTAGCGGACCGAATTCAGATTCTGGAGAAGTACTCAAGTGGCTGAAGAGGCGCCCCTGCTAAGGGTGTAGGTCGTTTGCGCGGCGCGAGGGTTCAAATCCCTCCTTCTCCGCTCAAGAGCTTAAACGGAAGATTCAAAGAATTGGCTTTTCCGCTTAAGCTCTTTTGCTTTTACTTAACTTATCGGAAAGGAACCCGAGATGCATTTCTATCCATTTTATCAATGGCTTTTGTTTTTCTTTGCATATTGTTTTGTTGGATGGGTATGGGAGACCAGCTATGATTCCGTCATAGAGCGTCACTTTGTCAATCGTGGTTTCTTATACGGAACCTGGATTCCTATCTACGGCTTTGGAGCAATCATCATGTTATTTTCAACCCTTCCCTTTAAGGGAAACTGGGTTATGGTATATCTTGTGGGAATGGCAGCGGCAACTGTCCTTGAACTTGCCACCGGCCTTGCCATGGAGAAAATCTTTAAGGTCAGATACTGGGATTACAGCAGCCAGAAGCTTCAGTTCAAAGGATACATCTGCGTCTCATCCTCTCTTTTCTGGGGATTGTTGAGCGTTGTCCTTGTTAAGTGGGTTCACAATTTCTTTGAGAAAGTACTTTTCAGTATCCCGAATGATACACAGATTATACTGGCTATTTTTTTGAGCGCTTTATTCCTTACAGATTTAGGTTTCAGTATTAAGACCGCTCTGGATATCAGAAGTGTCATTGTTAAGATGGAGAAGCTTCGCGATGATTTGTCCGAGAAGGTAACGGAGAAGAAGGAAGAGCTTACCGAGAAGGTAATAGAGAAGAAGGAAGAGCTTACCGAGAAGGTAATAGAGAAGAAGGAAGAACTTACCGAGAAAGTAACGGAGAAGAAAGAAGAGTTTACCGAGCGAGTTATTGAGAGACGGGAAGAGCTCGTGGATAGACGTGATGAACTTGCCGGAAAAGTAACCGAGAAACGAGATGAGGTTCAGGAGGCATTAAGCCAGCTGGCAGCCAAGCTGGTTAAGAGAAATCCTACCGCATTTTTGCCCTCTCTGCCCAGTGTAAATACCCTCATGGATAAGATCCGAAAGAGAACCGGGCGATACAAATAATATACAAAAAAGATAAGAACTCTATACAAAAAGGATAAAAACATTATTCAAGGCTATTTTATTCTCCTACTGTAAGATGAAATATCTGAAAGGATAGGTGAATTATGAGAATAGCTGTTATGGGTGATATCCACGGTAATGATGCTGCTCTTGAGAAGTGCATTAAAGAAGCACTTTGGAGAGGCGCATATGCGTTTATATTCTTGGGTGACTATGTGGCTGATATGCCTAAACCCAGAAGAGTTATGGAACGTCTTTACTCACTTAAGGAAAAATACCCTTGCTGGTTTATTAAAGGAAATAAAGAAGATTATTGGATAGATTACAGGAAATCCGCAGGAGAGACACAGTGGAATGATTTCTGCTCCACCTCGGGAATGCTGTACTACACATATAACAACTTAAATAATGAAGACATAGACTTCTTTGAAACTCTTCCTATTTCAAGGAAACTTGATTTTGTGGGGGCTCCTTCAATCACGATTTGCCACGGATCTCCCAGGAAATCAAATGAAGAACTTGTCAGAGACATGGACAATACAAAGGAAGTCATGGAATCCTGCGATACCGACTTAATCCTCTGTGCACATACTCACAGACAGTGGAAGTACGAGTGGGCCGGCAAGACATTAATCAATCCCGGCTCTGTAGGGATGCCTCTCGGAAGTAAAAGCAAAGCACAGCTTGCTATTATAGATAACGTAAGCGGAAAGTGGAACACTGAATTTGTTTCCGTTTCTTATGATGTAGAAAAAGTTATTAATGAAATAGATGAAGCCGGACTTCCTGCCCACGCTCCTTACTGGATTATGTTAACCAAAAGAACTTTGCGTGATGGTAATCCCTATCACATGAAAGCTTTGAGGATTGCAATGTCCTTATGCAAGAGGGAACAGGGCGAATGTACCTGGCCGAGAATTCCTGAGAGATGCTGGGAGGCGGCCATTAAGGAGGTCTGACATCCGGGAGGATTTGGATGCGTGGACGCAGAGGACTGACAGTACTTATAGTGATGCTTGCGACCTTATCGGGTTGCAGCTTTAGTAATGATTATGTGGTAAAAACCGAATTGTCCTCCTTATTTGGCGCCAAGACAGGATGCATAAAGGTTGAGAAAAAGATTCCCGTGCCGGATGATATAACCGTGCATGAAGAGGTAATCACCGTTCCGGGGCTCACAGAGGAGTTCGAGCTGGTTTTTACCGCCGACAATCATATATCCCTTTGCGACGACAGAGACGCTTCCGTTGCAGAGAAAGCAAAGGAAAGATACGAGTATTTCAAATGCTTTGACGGATCACATGCAGACGAGTCATTTGAGTCTGTTATCAAATATGTGGAAAGCGAAGAGCCAAATCTCTTTGTCTTGGGTGGAGATGTGGTGGATTCTGCCATGTATGCCGGAATTGAATTCGTTTCCGGAAAACTGTCCGAACTTGAGACTCCCTACTTATATGGAATAGGAAATCACGATTTTGAGTACGGATCCGAGTACTATACGAGTGTGGCTTTCAGCGAATATCTGCCAAGACTTTCACAGATATCCGACATATCAAACGGGGTCAGAAGCATTGAGTTTGATGAAGTTGTTGTATTGATTGCAGATGACTATTGCAATAAGGTTACGCCGGCAGCTCTTGCAGAACTTCAAAGGGTATGTTCTCTTGGCAAAACCGTAATAGTCTCCATACATGTTCCCATTGAACCCGGAGTGGGAGATTCACTATGGGAGATGAGCAAAGCCATTTGGGGCCAGGGAGCAGATGCCAGATCAAGAGTCCTTTTGGGATCCAACTCCTGCACACCGGATGAAACTACACAGGCCTTCATCGATGAGATATTAAGGGCTGACAGTCCTGTTAAAGCAGTTCTTGCAGGGCATGTGCATTTCTACCATAAAGATATGCTTAACGATAGGGTCACACAGTTTGTTGCCGGACCCGGATTTAATAAGGAAGTTACCAAGCTGATTTTGAAGCCTGAAAATATTCAAAAATAGCGTAAATCCCTTGTTGACAAACAAAAAATCATGATGCTATAATAGAATTCCACCGCGTATTGAGGAATCAAACGTCGGTGGAAAAATTTTCTTCAAAAACCTGTTGACAACGGATATGACGCATGATATATTAATTGAGTTGCGTCTGACGGAAACAGGCGCATGTACCTTGACAAATGAACAACAATGCAACCCTGAAACAATTCCTAAAAATTGTTCAGAGAACAAAAACCTTTAATTAGTAAATTTTCGGTTTAGATAGCCAGACTATTTTGACCGGATCAACAAACATTTAACATGAGAGTTTGATCCTGGCTCAGGATGAACGCTGGCGGCGTGCTTAACACATGCAAGTCGAACGGAAACTACTCGCTGAAGCGAGCTTGCTCAATTCTTGAGTAGTTTT
>Ga0129307_1000600_pt1 | contig 52712 bp, 48 predicted proteins | sample P1105metagenome_FD_94437 | JGI IMG/M metagenome (GOLD analysis project Ga0129307, IMG submission 94437) | Capybara group fecal microbial communities from Wisconsin, USA - P1105 metagenome | ecosystem: Host-associated > Mammals > Digestive system > Large intestine > Fecal | place: USA: Wisconsin... | reverse complement strand
AGGCTGGCCTTATGATCAGGACCAACCATATTTTTGTCCAGAGTAAAATGCTTCTCAATAACAGTAGCTCCCATAGCCACTGCTGCAATAGGAACTTCAATGCCCTTAGTATGGTCAGAATAACCAACTTCCTTGCCCGTCTCCTTGGCAATAGTATTCATAGCTGATAAATTTACATCTTCAAATGGCGTAGGGTACTGGGTATTGCAGTGAAGCAATATAATGTTCGGCGTACCGTTATTTTCCAGTACCTTAACGGAATCTTTTATCTCCTGAATATCACTCATTCCAGTAGATAGTATGACTTTTCGCCTTGTACCAGCAATTTTTTCAAGATAAGGCAAATTGGTAATCTCACCAGAAGGAATTTTCCAGAAATCCATACCCAGTTTTTCCAAAAAATCAATGCTTTCCAAGTCAAAAGGAGTAGATATAAAACCAATTCCGACCTCATCACAGTATTCTTTCAGCGATACGAAGGCATCCTCAGGCAATGACAATTTTCTCAGCATATCGAGCTGAGATTCAGCCGCATCAGTTGTTTTCTTCTGATAATCCGCCTTCTCAGCATAACGGGAAACTAACTTTTCAGGCACAAATGTCTGAAATTTTATATAGTCCACACCAGCTTTTTTCGCCAAATCAATCATGTTTTTCGCAATGATTATATCACCATTATGGTTTACGCCAGCTTCGGCTATAATACATACTTTTTGCATAATATCTTCCCTATCTAATTGTTGCTCCTGCTGGAATAATAGTATTACTCTTAACCTCACGACACTGTATTACTGTGGCATTTGCTCCTATAAAAGCCGCTTCACCAACATTTACTTGCCCACATAATACCGCCCCCCACAGCAACATGAGAAAAATTTCCAACAACACATTCATGCTCTACGAGAGAATCTGTGTTAATGATAACCATCTTACCAATCTTGGCTTCAACATTTATCACTGCACCTTTTCCTACAAAAGTGCCTTCACCTATAACAACACTATTAGAAACAACAGCTGATGGGTCAATTATAATCGGGAGGTTAAAACCTATTGTTTTAAGATTACTATAAAGTCGTTGTCTAAGACTTCCTTTACCCATATACCCAATAACAACAGCAGCATTTCTAACTCCGTTATCAAAAATAGTCTGCAGATTGTCATCAGTACCCAAATAAGTATACTTCGAGTCTGTCTCCTGAAAATCAGTGTACCCAACAATATGGTATTTTCCTTCTCGTTCAATACAGTCAGCCACACTTTTAGCATGACCACCAAAACCAACAAGAACAATATCTTCCATTCTTTCCTCCTATAGATAAAAATACACCGGTTCCTGTATATTTTATAACCGTATCCATTAGTTTGCAAGATTAATCCGTTATATATTATTAACATCCGTTAGTTTTACAAAAGGCCTATTTATTTTAGGTATAATATCCATTGAGGTGTTAACCATCATGGATATTGGCTATAAGATTAGGAAACGACGTAAAGAACTGGACCTGACACAGGTCGAGCTTGGGCAAAAAGTAAATAAATCTTCTCAGGTTATTTCAAATTGGGAACGCGGTTATACGACTGGCATTGTTTCGGAAGACTTGCGTGAGCTTTCTGTAGCGTTATCCGTTCCGGTAGATTACTTTATTCTCAACGATGATACAAATACTACGCCTCAAGATGTCTCTCCACCTGACCAACGTCTAGAAGCTATTATTCACCAATATCCTCTTTTAGATGAGAAAACAAAGGACATCATTGATGCCATTATCAAGCTAAATACAGACACACAAAAATAAAGGCCTTTGCCTGCTGTAGGGTCAATTCCACAGCATCGCAAAAGCCTTTTTATATTGTGTTGATTTATACACTGCTATGTCCATTCCTTGACTACTACGATAACTAGAAACAGGGTATTGTATTCCGCAGAAAATTAATATACAATTAAACATAACATATATTTATTATGCAAAATTGTGCATATACCTATATATTAAAAGCATCTTGTGATTTTAACAAATATATTGTTGATGTCGATTTTCTCTTTATTCACAAAAGAAACAATCTGAGTTAAATTTTATTCTTATTGACATAAATGCAGGAAACATGATAGCATTTATTCAAACGAGCCCAGGCGCACGATGTGTAAATGGGACCTTGGGAGTCATGTTTCTCTAACGAGACGTGGCTCCCTTTTTCATTTTATCTGGAGGAAATAATGGAACACAGCAGAAAGATTTTTCTAACTTATGATGAACAAATAAAGCTACTCAAGAATCGAGGACTTAATATAACCGATAAAGATAATGCACGTCATTATCTCGAGTATTTCGGATATTTTGATTTAATTAACGGATATAAAGATTTATTCTTGAAGAATAGAGCTACGGAAAAATATAAACCCAATGTTGATTTTTCTGATATTGTGGGACTATATATGTATGATTATTATCTTCGTTCTGACCTACTTTCTGCACTTTATCTTGTTGAAAAGTCGTTAAAATCTGTAATTTCCTATACTTTTTCCAAAAAATATGGTGAAGATGACAGCAAATATCTTCTGCCATCATCTTTTGATACACGTCCTCACAGCGAAGATAGAGTCGTGTCCACTATCCGAACTATGAAAAATTTGATTCATGATAACAACCAAAACGGCAATAAAACTATTTGCCATTATATCCAAAAACATGGTTATATTCCTCTATGGGTACTCTTTACCATTGCAACCTTTGGAAATGTTAGTGTTTTCTATGCTAATATGAAGGATAAAGATAAAAGCACCATATCCGCCCGCTATGGTTTAAATTCTAATGAGTTATCTTCTATGATGTATTTTTTAACTCATATTCGAAATGCCTGTGCTCATGGGCACCGAGTTTATACTTTTGGCTCTGATAGCAGAAGGCCTCTAACCATCCCACGAGTTGATTTGCATTATAAGTTAGAATTGCCAAATAACGAAGGCCTTAATGATATTTTGGCCGTAATAATTTGTTGTTATTATTTACTTCCCAAAAACAGTCTTGAATATCTTGTTGTCAACCTAAAAAATAGATTGGAAAAAATAAAGAAAGAGCGTTTTTATTCAGGTGTAATTAACAAAACAAATCTTAGAATTAAATACCTGAATAATATCTTAGCACTCAAATAAAAAATACTAGATGATTTTTCATATTCTTTAAAGTACCGTATTAGAATTCTTTATTTTGATGCCATAATAAAGCTAAATACCGACCCACAAAAATAAAGGCCTTTGCCTGCTGTAGGAGCAAATCCCGTAGCACCGCAAAAGCCTTTTTCTTATATTATTTTAAAAATAATTCTGGCTGAGCTCCACCAGGCCATGCTCCAATAACCGCCAGAACTCCCTATAGGTCAGCATCTCTCCGCTTACAGAAAACAGCATATTATTGTGGGTCCAATGAGCAGCATAGTCAATCGGCATATCCTTCTCGTAATAAATCTCCGCTATAGCTACAGACAAACCATTGATTTTTTCCTTATTCCATGTAGCCCCATATATGCCGCTGATATTGTCATTCGTCAGCTCTGTGCAACGGGCTGTACGAAGGCGGAATTTGCCCACCGGCTCATTATCTGATGCATACTCTATATCGATAAGATCACCGCCAATGACCCAGACCTGATTTACATGATATCCACTTATGGATGGAAGGTATAAGGGCTGAAACCCGGCTGCTGCTTTTGCCTCTGCCACAGTATTATAAGCCACCATAGGGTTTGGCATTCCTACCATTTTTTCAGCTGCACTGGCCGTGCTAATACAGAAGGTTCCTATAGTTAATACAGATAACAAACCAATAATCTTCCTTTTCATCACGAAATCCTCCTAATCATTTTCTGTAATATAATTATTCCCAAGCTCCATAAAGTGATTATTCCACCCACATGGAAAAATTCCTTCTACTTTTTTCCATATAAATATTTTTTCAAAATCAGTAACACTTTTAAAACTTCATGGATATAAAAAATAGTAGTAAAATTATACTCCAAAGGGGGTTGTCTGAAATGATGATTATTCAGGTGCTTTTAACTTCTATCATATTGGGAATAGTTTACAAAAAAATGCTGAAATGGGAATGTGATATGTCCATTAATAAAAAGCAGGCATTTGTACCAATTTTTTTAGGAATTCTTGCCACTATACTAACCCTGGGATTTGCACTGGGAATTGCCTTTACGTTTATAAACATAGGATTTACCGTGGATAATATACAGAATGTAGTTATAAAATCTTTTGCAACATCCTTTTGGCGAGCCGGATTAATTGAGGAAATATCCAGATTACTGATGATTATTTTGGCAATATGGTTATTTAAGCCTAAGAATGTTTATGAATACATTTTGACTGGTGCCGCGGTGGGTATCGGTATTACCTTACTCGAGGAATTCGTCTATGGTGAGGACATCGAAGGCCTATTAAGATTAATTACTCTTGGGGTTCATACCATATTTGGTATCATCATGGGTAAGTATATCGGCATTGGACAGTACAACAAGAAAAATGGTCTTCCATATAAGCTCCAATATCTGATAGCCTTTTCAGTTCCAGTGATATTACATACTATTTATGATGTCTGCACCGTATTCAATCCAGCCATCTTTATTAATAACATTGATGATGAACGGACAGGAATATGGATATTAATTGGTTTAGTCTGTATCGTCTTTACCACCATTTTCCAATTTGTTGCTATAAAGCACGTGAAGCGTGATGCAGAGAAATACTCGAAGATGCTGATGTAAATTCCTTTATGACAGCAAAAAGGCACCTTGCTATATATCTCATGTGATATATGGCAGGTTGCCTTTTATTTTATTGTGTTTTTTAAATGTTATTTAATCCTTTAAAAAATGTTTATTTGAATCTATTTTGTTGTTGGCACATACTTAGCCTTACAGATGGTCTGGGTAAGAGTACCCATTGGGCAGAACACACACCAGCTTCTAGGTTTATAGATAAACATTGCCACTATGGCAATAATTTCAGAGGTAAGCATCAAGCTATATAACCCGAAGGCAAACTGAGCCACCCATGGGGTAATTCCCGCAGAATATGTCCAGTTCCATGGCAGCTGGAAGGTCCACAGCACAGTTACTGCCTCCTGAATCCCCTGTATTTCACTGGCCACCAGCCAAGATACATAGATGATATTGAAGAACATGGCGAAAAAGAAAACCATAAAGCCATATCTGAACACCTTGCCCTTCATCCACTCCGGCATTTCCCGACGGAGGGAGAGTCCCACCTGACTTCCCATTACCCGCAGAAACTGGCCTCTATCACAGTAGCGGTTGCAAAATAGCTTGTTGCCGCCCCCAATGGCAAAAATCAGTGGCAAGCAGAAGCTGATAAGCCCCAGCCAGGCAAATAAAATGTTCACAAATCCTAAAGAAAAATAGATGATGGACCAAATCCAAAGATAATGGTACCAATGGCGTTGCTGCTTCTTCATGACCGCACCTCCACCCTAATGGCCGATGCAGGACACTCCTTAGCACATATTCCGCAGCCAACACATTTTTCTTCTGTAGGCTTGGCAAAGACGCCACTGACTATTTCCATAGCGCCAGTGGGGCAAACGTCTGCACAGGTTCCACAAGCCACACACATATTGCTATCCACCACCGCATGACGGGGTGATAATTTTCCCATGATTAAAAATCCTCCTCCTGATTAGTTCTGTAAATCCAGGGCAAACCATCTGGCATAGGAGAAGCCACCCATCAGATTACGCACTGTAAACCCGTGCTGTGTAAGCATTCGTTCCATATAATAGCCATTGATTCCCACCCGGCAGCTAACGATAATAGGACGATTTTTATCCAGCGTATCCAGCTGAGTTCTTAGCTTAGGAGCTGGAATGTTTACAGCACCCTTTATATGACCTGCCGCAAACATCTCAGGACTTCTCACATCAATAAGGAGTGCCCCCTTATTCAGCTCAGCCTCCAATTCATTTGGCAGGAGCGGATTCGTCATCCCCTGCATAATATTATCTGCGTAGTATCCCGCCATATTGACAGGGTCCTTGGCTGAGGAAAATGGTGGAGCGTAGGCCAGCTCCAAATCCATTAAATCCTGCACAGTGCCACCAAAGCGAATCACGGAGGCGATTACATCAATGCGCTTGTCCACACCCTTTGGGCCAATGGCCTGGGCTCCCAGCACCTTGCCATCCTTCATGCTGAAGATCATTTTTAGGGTAAAATTTTTGGCTCCTGGATAATAGGTGGCGTGATCTGCCGGGAAGGTAACCGTAAATCTGTAGTCCTTGCCATACACCAGCCCCTGTCTCTGAAGGGCCCTTTCATTCATGCCGGTGGAGGCCGCTGTAAGTTCAAATACCTTCAAAATTGAGCTGCCCACAAAGCCACGATATTTTCTCCGGGCACCGTTTATATTATCAGCTGCCAGCCGCCCCTGACTGTTAGCAGGTCCTGCCAAGGCCAGTGAACCAGCTTCACTGGTTTGCCCGTTATAGGTCTGCACTGCATCTCCTACAGCGTAGATATCCTTGAAATTAGTCTGCATATACTCATTTACAACGATATAGCCCCTGTCATTCAAGTCAATACCGCTTTCCTGCAAAAATCCCGTATCCGGGCGCACACCTATGGACAGTACCACGAAATCTGCTGCCAGCATCTCCCCGGAGGAAAGCTCCACCTTAATGCTGCCGTCCGGCTCGTGATGAAATTCCTTCACACCGTCACCCAGCTTTAGATTTACACCATTGCTTCGCAGTTCATTTTCCGCCTGCACCACTATATCCGTATCAAAGGGCGCCAAAATATGAGGTGCTGCCTCCACAACAGTTACCTCCAGCCCCTGCTGTCTTATATTTTCTGCAGACTCAATGCCCACAAAGCCACCACCTACGACCACAGCCCTGCCGGAAGGATAGTCGTGGCTCAGCTTATGAAGAATATCCGCATCTGGAACATTCCTGAGAGTAACAATATTTTTGTGCTCAATTCCCGGGATTCCAGGAGTTAAAGGCTTAGCTCCTGGAGCCAGCAACAAGGCGTCATAGCTTTCCTCGTACTGAGTATCACCAAATCTCACCTGCACCGTTTTATTTTCAGGATTCACGGAAACCACTTCACTGTAAATCCGCACATCAATATTAAACAGCCTCTTAAATGCGGCTGGATCCATCACAAGGAGGTCGTCCCTATACTTAATGGTGCCACCTACATAATAGGGCAGTCCACAGTTGGCAAAGGAAACATCCCCGCCCCGCTCAAACATAATTATCTCTGCATCTTCTTCAAGACGGCGAAGTCTGGCAGCCGCAGTTGCACCTCCAGCCACACCACCAACGATTAAATACTTTTTCATATCAGTTCACTCCTAAAAATTTCAACAAGCTCCTAAGTTTTTCAACAAGCTTAACATCATAAAAATAATCACTGAGAAAACAAACAGGATAAAATGGCTTTAACCCGTTCATCCTTCAATCTATAAGTAATTTCCAGACCATTTCGCTCTCCCTCAATGATTCCAGCCTGGCGTAATTTACCCAGATGCTGGGAAACGGTGGACTGAGGCACCTCCAGACAGCACTGCATGTGGCTCACATTGCAGCTGCCACTGCGCCAAAGGCCGCGGGCTATGCAAAGGCGGACGGGATGGGCAATGACCTTCAAAAGCTCTGCCTGCTCTTCCAAAAATTTCATATCTTCAATCATTGTCTACCTCCATGTATTCCATTCCAATTTTAACTTTATTTTATTATATTTGTATATTACGATTTTTGAATATAGCTGTCAAATTATTTTCGAAAAAAAATCGGACCCGTTACCAGATCCGATTTTAATATATTTTATAACTATGATATTTTTAGATATTGTGTGCCCATTTCTTACAGGCCTCCTCATAGCTTTCACACTCCATGGTAAAGCCCCTGCCGCTAACCTCAGAGGTATCTGAGACTATCATAAAGGCCTGGGGGTCATAATGATCCACTATAGCTTTCACCTGGGCCACCTGAGTGAGGCGCACCACTGTGAACAGAACATCACAGCTTGCCCCGGACATTCCGCCCCGACCATTGATGTATGTAACCCCGCGATGAATTCCGGACATTATTTCATCACATATTTCGCTGGACTTAGGTGAAATAATCACAATGGATTTTTCCCTGTTAAAGCCTGCCACCACGCGGTTGGTAAGCTCAGCAGTTACATATATTCCCGCAAAGGACAACAGGGCCTCCTCCAGCTCAAACATAAATGCAGAGGCTGACACAATGGCAAAGTTCAGTACCGCCACCGCAGTACCCAAATCCACAGAGTAAAACTTCTTTATAACTGCCCCCAGCACGTCCAGGCCCCCGGTATTGGCATTGGCACGGAACACCAGACCGAAGCCGATACCACTTAATACGCCGCCAAATACTGCGTTTAAAATAGGATCGGCACACACCCTCCAGTCAATAATAAAGGCCGTGGCATCAAGGATAAGAGAAAAGGCCACCGTACCGATTATGGTGTCCATAAAATACCGCTTGCCGAAAATTCTATAAGCCAGGTATAAAATTGGCAGATTATATACCAGATTCTGGGCACCCACCGGCAACCCCGTCAGATAGTACACGATCATTGAAATACCGCTGATACCACCTGTAAGGAGATGGGCCGGAATAAGGAATAGGTTAAATCCCATTGCCGTTATAAAACATCCCAATAAAATCAGGCAAAGTCTCAAAATAACCTTAACTGCCGATTTTGTCATATACCACACCTGCTTTCCCAACAAAACACCCGCTGGTGCCGATTATCTCCCCTATGTGGGGCTTCTCCATCAACACAACGGGTGTCAAACTACTTTATCCTCTTTATCCTCTTTTTCCTCTTGATCTTCTGGAGCATTATTTTTATTTTTAACGCTTTCCTGGGCCTTGGTCCAGCACTTCTGATAATGGTCCAGTTCCCTGGTAATGGCCTTAAAGGCCTGCCAGCCCACATCGTTGTGGTTCTGCAGCAAATGCTTGAACTGCATTCGCGGAATGTGCAAAATCTGACATTCCTCCACTGCCTCCAGCAGGAATGATGAAGGTACTCCCAGCACCACCTGTGGGTTTAGCAGCTGCCCTTCCTCCACCTCATCAAGAGGCTTCATCCACTCGTCATCCCTTTTGCTGAAGCGGGCCACCCTGCCCGTAAGGAGCACCAGCATGGCGGTCTGGTTCACATTTTCATTAAGGATAACATCATCCTTCTGGTAGGAGGTCACCCAACAGGAATCCAAAAGGGACCTGATCTGAGTCTTATTCAGACTAAGCAGAAGCGGGGTCTCGCTGAGAAGACCTATATTATACTCCAGCTCATTGCCTTCCATAGTAACGGTCTCAGCAACGCTGAATTCCTCCATTCTGCTGTAAGTAATCATCGGATGGTGGAACAGATTGTGAGGGGTCCAATGCTTGTCTATCAAAAGTGGCCAGCTCAAAAGGAACATGTACTCCTCGTTACTGATGCGGAAAATGTACATGCGAAGCAGCTTTCCCTTCCGTAAATCGAAGGGACGCCGACGGTCTGCCTCAGCAATGCGGTGCATGGTATCCATCAAATCATTTGGGCCCAGGGAATCCGCCGCCCTGAACACAGGCTGGATGGTATTGGAATTCAAAATAATACGCCACAGCTTGCCGTTGCCAAAATAATAATTGGTCCGCAGATAAGGGTCGCTCATAACCTCGTCACGAAGGAAACCCAAATAGGACACGGGCGCAATTCTCCCACCCACGCGGAAAATAGCCTGCACAGCGGCTCTGGAGTGCTGCCCCTTTTCATTTAGGACCTTCAGCTCCTCCTCATCCACAGTCACAATATCCTTTATATTATTGCCATATATCTTCCGAAGCTCATCCATCATGGTGGAGCTTACATTGCCCACCCTGAACCGTGGCTTGGAAGTAGTTGAAATAACATCCATGACACAGAGACTCCTTCTCTAAACTTTGAATCCTTTCTAATAATTTTATCGAAATCTCCCATTTAATATTAACATCAACCTTCTTTATTTACTAGCAAATATATAGGACAAATAACCGATTTTCGAAAATCAAAAAAGGAAAACCCCGAAAATTGGTAATCCCCTAAGAGGATACCGCTCGTAAACAGCATCTTCTTAGGGGATTACTCGCCGCTTTTGTGCACTGAAGCAATTATACAATCCCTTATGTAAAGTATAACTACCTTTATGTGCTTTATTTGACCTTATAATCGTATTTTTACTTCCAAAGCATAAGTCCTATAACAAATATTTAATAGTTTTTTAATCAATTTTAAACGGCAGGACCCTATTCCGGGCCCTGCCGTTATTTTCCAGTTATAGTTTAAAAACTACATTTGTGGTTTTTTGCTGTCTGAGGTAATAACCCACAAATAATGCTCTGCCAACACATTCAGCAGCTGATGCTCCTGCTCGTCGGAAAGACAGTTATTGGGGTCCATTTCGTAGTTGCCAAGAATCAGCGGAACTCGCTGCACCTGAAGATTACAGGACTTAATAAATTTCTCCGCCTTCTGGGGACTCTTAAAAATTTTACTGCCTGTATCATCCCTGGAAACCACATCATAAAGCTCCATGGTTTCATCCATTATGGCCTCCCCATGGCCCGGATACAGGGCCTCAGCCACATTCCAGCCGTATTCCTTAAAGCTGAAATCCGTGGTGATAAAGCAACCACCCTTGGCGTCCAAAATCATTTTAATATTTGAAAGCGCCTTCTTTTTTTCCTCATTGCCCAGAAACATCCACAAGCCCTCGGCTACCATGCACACCGGAGCCTTTATTTCCTGAGAGGCCTGCTGCATTTCCACCCCACTGGTGACTCCGGCCATCTTATAATGGAGAAATGCCTTTTCTTGTGGAGTCAGATATGAAGTGAGCTTTCTCATATCCCGTATCACCGAGGCAAAATCACAGCCCGTGTAGTTTTTTCCCCGCTCGCACATATAGATGCCCCTTGGGGAATAGCCACAGCCCAGTTCCATTATTTCCGTATAGCCGTGGGCCAGACAATAAAGATTCAGGGCATCATAATTTATCCGCCGAAGGGTCTGGTTCATATTGCTGATACGCTTAAAATCCGGCAAACTGCTGTCCACAGCAATAGTCCGATTGCCGATTAGCTTCAATATGGTAGCTGCATCCTCGTTGCCGGCCCCCGCCAGCCAATCGAGATTAAGATATGCCGTATCAGACACGGCATAAGTGTTTTCCTCCATTTCAACCTGTTCAACTGTTTCCAAGGTTTCTGCCGCCATTACGGGATTAGTCCCAAGGAAAAAGCAACAGCCTCCCCACACCATGGAAATCGCCAAAAGCAGGAGCCTACATTCCTTCATATTACACCCACCCCTTCAAGGTGATTTATTACTGCTTTGGGAACATGCCAAAAGCAAACATGGTCATTGCTACGCAACCCATGGTAAATACTCTGTTTACAGCCACTCCGTCGTCGCCGTCTGCCGCCCCCAGAGTATAGAGCAATGGCCAATAATGATCCACAGTTGGCACAGCATACTCAGAATTTGGGCCAATTTCCCAATTAAGGGCCCTGTCCTCATGGTGGTATTCCACAGCACGGCAAATATAGTTATTGAAGGCAATGGCCTCCTGGGTGCCCTCCCGGTTTCTAAGAGCCACCTTGTCAGAGGTATAGCCCACCTTCTCCGGATCATATACCACATTGCCGCTGCCAATGATAAGATATCCCTCACTGCGAAGCTGCACAAGGGCTTTACCCAAATCAAAGCAGTCCTGGGCCGTGAAATTTTTATTTACAGATAACTGTACAACGGGTACATCTGCCTTCGGAAACATATGAACCAGTATGGACCAGGTTCCATGGTCAATACCCCATTCGTCATTTACAGACACCTTATCCCCCAACAGCTCCTGCACCCGCTGAGTCAAGTCCCCGCATCCCGTTACAGGATAGGCAACCTGAGAAAGCTCCTCCGGGAACCCCTGAAAATCGTATTCCTGCTTTGGCTGAGGAGCACTCTGAATATAGGTGCCCTCTGTAAACCAATGGGCAGAAATAGCCAATATTGCCTTGGGCCTGCCAAATATTCTAAGGACAGATTCTCCTACAGCCCGCATCCCTGCGGTAATGTCATTCATATCCAGAGCCGTCATGGGGCTTCCATGTCCGGAAAAAATGACCGGCATCCTTATATCATCCATAAATATTCTCCTTGAAATCTCTATACAACCATTCCATTTATTAAGTATATCACAAAAATTTCTAAAGTACCTTTAAAAATCATAGCGCATCCACAATAGCCTTCATAAGTTTATTGATATCCACCGGCTTGCTTATGTGGTTCTGCATTCCGGCCTCTATACAGTTGCGAATATCTTCCTCATAGGCATCTGCGGACATGGCAATTATCGGCACAACACCTGCATCAGGGCGATGAAGCATACGAATCTTTCTGGTGGCAGTAAGACCGTCCATAACCGGCATTCTTAAATCCATAAGAATCAGCTTGTAATGGGATGGCTCACTGGCACTGTAGATTTCCACAGCCTCCAGGCCATTATGGGCCCAGTCAATCATATTTGCCCCGTAATCCTCCAGCATAAGCTGAGCAAGTTCTGCATTGATTTCATTGTCCTCCACCAATAATATAGGCATATCCTTCAGCAAGACCTTGGATATTGCCTCGCTATTATTTGTACCGGAATTTCCTTCCGCAGCCAATGCCTTTGCGTTCTCTCTTACGGTCTTTATAGGAACACTGAAAATAAAGGTAGTGCCTTCATCCAGCTTACTTTCTACCTCTATGGTACCACCCATCATGGTAATAAACTTATGCACCAGGGAAAGGCCCAAACCAGTCCCCCTGGTATTTACGGTTTCCTGGCGCACCTCCTGAGTAAACACATCAAACATGTGCTTCTGGAATTCCTCACTCATGCCAATGCCGTCATCCTGAATTATTTCAACAAGAGTTGATTTGTCACCATCCACATTTACATGAACATCCCAAACCACATGGCCCCCAGCTTTGGTGTATTTCACCGCGTTGCTGAGAAGATTCATGGCCAGCTGCTGTAGACGAAGGCGGTCGGAATATACCACCACATCATCATCCACATGGAGATCAGCCTTAAAATCAATGTGATGATTGTTGGCATTCATGGTAATGGCATCCTTAATGATACCAAACAGCTCATGGGGCACTATTCTGTCCTCACGAAGCTCCATCTTGCCACTGGACAGCTTGGAAAGATCCAGAACATCATTTACCAGAGCCAGCATCAATTTACTGGAGCTGTCGATTCGCTCCAGATACTGCTGGATTTCATCCATATTTTCAGTTCTCCGGGCCAATCTGGTATATCCCAAAATACCATTCAGCGGCGTGCGCATATCATGGCTCATGGTGGACAGAAAGTTGCTCTCTGCCTGACGGGCCTGCTCTGATGCATCAAGAGCCGCCTGCTTGGCACTAAGCTCAGCACTTACCTGCTTTTTATGGGATGTATACATGGCATAGCTTACCATGATGGTAATAACCAAAATCAGGACAAACAGTATTACCACCAATCTGGTAGGTATTGAACGGATATAGTCCTTAATGGTCTGATCCGTGTACAAGTTTTTGCTGAGGATATTGGTAATATTTATTTTACCACCCTGGACAGTCTTGCTAAGAATAGAATTCAGGACGGAATTACCCGGCATGAGCTGACCGCTGAACTCGGTCCTCAGATCATCCACGCCTTCTACCGTAAAGTTTCCGGAACCATGTTTTGCCGTCAGCCAGTTCAGCTGTGCCATATTACAATATATCGCATCCACCTTATGGGAGCTCATGGCTTCATAGCATTCCTCAATGGTTGGGAAGGAAATAAGCTCTATATTTGGTGCCCCTTCCCTTATGGCATTTTCCACATTTGGCGGTACCATACCCACAAAGGCGGCTGTATGGATTTCTGCCACATCAGAACGTCGCAAGCATAAAATGCTAAGAGTAAAATATGTCTTTGTTATGGCCAGGCCAATATTTTCACTGCCAATTATGTCCTGAGAGGTCACGCCATAAACATCCACCTCTCCCTCTTTAAGAGCTCTGGCTATCTCTTCACGATCGTTAAAAACAACAAACTCCACCTGCCAATTTAATTCCTGGGCTATCTCCTTATATAGATCAGGTGCTACACCACGAATATCACCATTACTGTCCACATAGGAAATAGGTGGATTTATCCCGTGTACTGCCACCTTAAGCACCGGATGATTGGCAATATATTCTTTTTCCTCAGCAGAAAGAGGTATACTATCCTGATAATGGAAATGACGGTATTTATCGTAGAGCTTTTCAGGGTAGCGCACATCCTCGTAGAGAATCCTGCTCATGGCAGCATCCACCTTATTTTTCAACGCCATCTGGTCCTTTGAAAAAATAGGATAATAGGTATTTGCAACAATATTAAAGGAAGCCCGATAATTGTTGGTCAGCTTCGACCCATAGGTCACAATTCCATCCAACTCTCCGTTATCCATAGCCTCTTGCAGTTCATCATCGTTATCATAGGTCTTAAAAATTGGATGAATATCGTTCTTGCTGGCCCACTCCCTGGCCCGATCATACATAATGGATGATTCCACTACACCCAAAACCTTGCCATTGTATTCGGTGGGATTGCCATAGCTGAATCGTGGGTCATCGTCACGCACCCTAATGCTGGCCTGACTGGTAAATAATCCATGGCTGCCAAATAAAAACCTCTCGAGTCTTTCAGGATTAGGTGAAATACCGAGGGCCATCTGTATGTCCCCATCATCTAGTCCCTTGAACATTTCAACATTGTCCTTATATGGATGAAAAATTGGCTTAAGATTGGCATACTGGGCAATTTTATACATAAATTCTGCGTCAAAGCCGTAGTACACCCCTGAATCCGTAGTCATGGCTACACCAGACTGCAAAACAATGCCCACATGAACTGGCTCCCGGGTATCGGGAATCTCGTCCGCATACAGCACATGGGAAGGAAGCAGCACAAAAACCATAAGTGCCGCTATTAATATTCGCATAATGAAAAATTTATTATTTCGCATCAAAGGTAGCCTCCTTTGCGCTGACAATTATTCATATTTCATGATTAATTTTTCAAGGCAACAATCAATAGTATGTTAGGGTATACTTCGACACTAACCCGGTGAATCCTTTTTTTCTGTATTTAATATCAAGGACAGACAAAATATTTTTGATATATTTTTGTTTTTTGCTATTGATAACCATTCTCATATATGCTATACTTTCCTTGTAATTGAGAAAGGATATCAAATAGTCAAGGGGGTGATTTCCATGAATAAATCAATTTACAATAATTATGAACATCAGATGGCATATCACTGTGCCCCTACCATTAAGGGAATTAAGTGTGGCAGTATGGTGGCTTTTACAGTTGATTCTGATAACTCCTTCCGGAATTTTCTGGAAAGTCACGCAAAATGCTTCCAGTGCCACGGTTTAGCATACCTCCAGCTTTCACGGCAAAGGAATCACACCCTGATGTTTTTTTATAGGCCACAGCTCCTGACCCGCCTTCTTCGTCGCCCCCTGGCTATAGATATTCTAAGAAGTTTTGATTATCCAGTGGAAAGGGGTATTAATGAGGAAACCCTTCCCGCCCTGCTGGAGCATCTTAAGAACCGCATTGCTGATTGTGAGGGTTTTCCCCATGAAATCGGTATTTTTCTGGGGTATCCGCCGGCAGATGTGCAGGCCTTCATTGAAAATAAGGGACAGAATTTCCTCTACAGCGGATTCTGGAAGGTGTATACCAACGAAGCCGCCCAAAAGCACCTTTTTCAGTGCTACAACGATTGTATAAATGCCATGTGTGACCGCCTCAGGGCCGGGGAAAGCCTGCAGCAGGTCATGGGTGCCGCATAAATTGGATAATATTTTTAAGTTAGCTTATTTATTTAATATGTTTACATAGGAGTTGATAATTTATGAAAATTGCTGTTGTTTACTGGTCCGGAACCGGAAATACAAAGGCTATGGCTGAGTCCATGCTGGATGGGGCAAAGGCTGCCGGAGCTGAAACAGACCTTTATTCCGTTGATCAGTTCAGTGCTGACAAAATGGATGGCTATGACGGCTTCCTTTTCGGCTGCTCCGCCATGGGCTGCGAGGTGCTGGAGGAGGCTGAATTTGAGCCGTTCTTCCAGGAGGCTGAGAATAAAATCGCCGATATTCCAGTGGGGCTCTTTGGTTCCTATGGCTGGGGCTCCGGGGAATGGCTCCAGGACTGGCACCAGCGCTGCAAGGATCACGGTGCCAAGGTCTACAAAGAAGGTGTTATGATAAATAACACCCCTGACGACGCTGGTCTTAAGGAATGCCAGGATTTCGCCCAAAACTTTGTAAAAGAAAACTTCTGATTACTTCTAATCATTCTAAACCATTCTAAAATTTTAAGCCTTACTAAGGAAAAAAGCTGTGACCTAAAATATTATTAGGACGCAGCTCTTTTTCTATGTTACAATATTCGTATGACATTTTATTGGGTAATTTAAGCAAGAAAAGAGTGATAATTATGAGCATGGAAATGGAATTCATCAGGGTACTCCCTTCACCTCAAAGTCTGATGGAGGATTACCCTATCAAAAAGAAATACAAGGAAATCAAGATGGAGCGTGATGAAACCATCAAGAATATCTTTTCCGGCGAGGACCATCGTCTGGCCCTTATTATCGGACCGTGCTCCAGCGACAACGAGGATGCTGTAGTGGATTATGTATCCCGTTTGGCTAAGCTCCAGGAAAAGATCAAAGACAAGATTTTCATCGTGCCCCGTCTTTACACCAATAAGCCCCGCACAATCGGCGTTGGCTACAAGGGTATGCTTCACCAGCCTTCCCCTGAGGGAGAGGAGGACATGCTGGAGGGTATTATTGCCATCCGCAAGTTAAATGTCCGCGTTATTGAGGAAACTGGCCTTACAGGTGCCGAGGAAATCCTCTACCCTGAGGTGTTCCGTTATCTTTCCGACCTTCTTTGCTATGCAGCAGTTGGTGCCCGTTCCAGTGAGGACCAGCTCCACCGTATGATTGCCAGTGGTGTTGGTATCCCTGTGGGCCTAAAAAATCCTACCAGCGGCGATTTGTCCGTTATGCTAAACTCCGTGGCAGCTGCCCAGCATTCCCAGGAATTCCTTTTCCGTGGATGGGAGGTCCGGACCAAGGGAAATACTTTCGCCCACTCCATTCTCCGTGGATACGTTGATGCCGCAGGAAACAGCCTGCCAAACTACCACTACGAAACCCTGACCAAGGTCATAAAGATGTATGAGGAACGGGGGCTGGAAAATCCAGCCATTGTAGTGGACACCAACCATGCCAACTCTGGCAAGAAGTATCTGGAGCAGATCCGCATTGCCAAGGATATTATTAATTCCCGTAATCTTAACCCTGATATTAAAAATATCGTAAAGGGCCTTATGATCGAAAGCTATATTGAGGACGGCTGTCAGAAGGTGGACGGCGGCGTATACGGCAAATCTATTACAGATCCATGTCTGGGCTGGGAAAAGACTGAACGCCTACTGCTGGATCTGGCAGATATGCTTTAATTATTAAAGAAAGTTAATAATTTTAATGGAGGGACTCTCTATGCAGACTGCGGTAAATATGCTGACCATGGCCCAGGGGGTATGGTCAAAATCTCTGGAAACAGCCAAGATAATCGTGGATGCCACTTCCGGTGCTGGCAAGGATACATTGTATCTTGCCCAGCATAAAAAGCCCGATGCCCATATTTACGCCTTTGATGTTCAGCCCACGGCCATGCTGAAAACCAAGAAAACCACCGAGGACTTCAAGGACAGCATCACCTATGTGCTGGACAGCCATGAAAATATCAGCCAGGTGGTAGAGGAAAAGCTGGATCTGGTGGTATTTAATCTAGGCTACCTCCCTGGAGGGGACCACTCCATTACTACCGTGCCAAAGGTTACTGTCAAGGCCGTGGAAAATGCCATGAAGCAGCTGGCGGTAAACGGTGTCATTTCCATTATGGTTTATCCCGGCCACCCTGCTGGCAAGGAGGAAGGGGTACGCCTTATGATTCTTCTGGAGGAGCTGCCTAAGGAAGAATACTCCGTGGTAAAATGCCAGCTCACCAACCACGACTCCACCGCCCCATATCTGTATTTAATTGAAAAGGTGAAGTAAGCGCATTAACTTTGCTGGAAATATACTATATACGATGCTATACTTAAATCAGCCAAAAGAGATTAGTGTAGCTATAGCACACATAGAAGAACCCCTGAAGAGCGGCCACTCTTCAGGGGTTCTTCTATGTGTCCAGGATTCTGGGTACATATCACAAAGCACGCCTTTTATTTATTCAAGTAATAAACTCCCGTTTAGTTTCATTGTTCATCTGGAAGTAACTCTTTAATCAATTCCTCCTGATAAGCAGCATCATTTGTTGCGCGTTCTAAATCATCATAGCGATTTGCTGATAATAGTATCTGATTTAGGCGATTTACTATGCTTTTTCCTTCGCTTTTTCCTTCAATTAGTCCTTCCAATTTACTCACTTTTTTCTCTTTCTCTATTTCCAAAGCCAAAGTCATGTACTCTCGCCTCCATTCTTCGCGTTTTTTCGCCACAACAACCTCGCTGTCAATTTCCTTGGTAAAATCGTCAGCTGGTGCGTGGCCATCCATATAATCGAGGAAAATCTTAAGTGGTCCGGCTATATCATCAGCCTCACCCTTGGTGCTGAGGAACATTTTTGTGGTCCCATCCTCAAGCTCAATGCCGTGATTTTCCACGCATAAATTCCTAAAGGTGTATTTGTGGAGCTTTCCACTAAATACCTCAAAGGTGCAGATGAAAATAACAAATGTATTATTCAGAGTTTCGTAATCCTGCCCCTTTTCCAACAAATCGATGTCTATCAGGGCCTGATAATATCTGGCCCGTTTTACCAGTTCCTCCATATCCTTGCTGGTCTGCATCTCGATATTATAGATCGTCCCCTTGTCATCATTGACATACACATCCATGCGGATACTCTTGCTGTCCAGACGGACATCGATGGTCTTTTCCTCCTCCGGATAGGAAATATCCCTGATATCGATATTCAGCAACCGCTCAAGGGTCTGCTTGCAAATACGCTTATTGCGCATTATCTTCTGAAAAATAAAATTATCCTGTATGGTCAGTTCATCATAAGATTTCATGGGCAAACTTGCACCTCATTCTTGTTTAGATTATAGCATAACCAATTATTGATGCGCATCCTCAATATCATCATTATGCATATATAGGTATATTACAGCTTTCCTGATTTTTCAATGAAATTTTAGTAATATACTTTATATTGTTTTGAATTTGCATATAATCTACAAATAAATGCAAGAGCCCATAATGTGGATTTCTACTTTATCCCAAAGTGGTATCCAGTACCATCATCAATGAAAAGCCTACGGCGAACATGAGGGTGCCGATGTTGGAGTGTTCACCCTCGGACATTTCGGGGATTATTTCCTCCACTACAACATACAGCATAGCCCCAGCTGCAAAGCTGAGCAAAAATGGCAGCACCGGGATAATGATACTGGCAAATATAATTGTCAATGCTGCTCCCACTGGCTCCACCACCCCGGAAAGGACACCATAAACAAAGGATCTGACCTTTGACAGCCCCTCTGCCCTAAGTGGCATGGAGATAATGGCCCCCTCCGGGAAATTCTGTATGGCAATACCCACAGACAGGGCTATGGCCGCCCCCAAGGTGATGTCAGCTGCCCCGTTGTACCAGCTTGCATATAAAACACCTACTGCCATGCCCTCAGGAATGTTATGAAGAACCACTGCCAGCACCATCATTGTAGATTTGGCAGCCTTGCATTTCATGCCCTCACTTTCGTCGCTGTTTAAATGCTGATGGGGAATCAGATAGTCCAACAGCAACAGAAACAGTATTCCCGCCCAAAAGCCCGTTACAGCAGGAATACAGCTTAGCACATCTCCCCAGCTGTCAATGGCCTGCTCCATGGAAGGAATCAAGAGGCTCCACACAGAAGCCGCCACCATTATACCCGCCGCAAATCCCAGCAAGCCCCGCTGCACCAGAGGATTTAGCTGTTCCTTCATAAAAAATACACAGCCTGCTCCCAGACTTGTGCCCAAAAATGGAATCAGGAGACCCTGTATTATTTCAACTGACATTATTTCACCTCTTTTAAGAAAAGCAGAGCCAATAACCATGACTCTGCTTTTTTGTTACTTCATATAGTTTTTTAAAACCTACACATAAAAAATTAAAAGGTTTCCACCAGATTGAAGCCCTTGCCCAAAAGGAAGGTGGCTGTTTCCGGCTCGTTGGTTTTAAATACGGCCACTGGCTTGCCGGTGGAACGGTCAAAGGAAATGTAGAGGTAACAGATATCAATATTTGCTCCATCCACGGAGGACAAAATCTTGTCCAGATACCCCGGCACATCCTCCATGGTTACTGCAATAACCTTGTCCAGACGGCACTGGTAACCGGCATCCTTCAGGGCCTTGATGGCCTCATCAGGTCTGTCCACTATAAGGCGGATAATACCAAACTCAGCACTGTCATTGGCCAGCATGGTATAAATATTTATATTTGACTTGGCGAGAACAGAGGTAATTTTCACCAATCCCCCCTGCTTATTTTCCGTGAAAAGAGAAATCTGTTGTAGCATACTTAAACCTCCTACTAAACGAGTCTCATTTAACAAACTCTACCCATAACTATAGCAAAGATGTGTAAAGTTGTAAACCCAAAACCGCCATATTAGTCATCTGTCTCCACAGGTGTTCTGCCCTGACGCAGCTTATCCAGCTCGATACCAGGCAGGCTAAAGCCTCTGCCCAGCACCTCATTGGCGGAAACAATCAGCATAAAGGCAGCTCTGTCCACCGTATTTACAATGGCTTTTATCTTGGCAATCTGGGTAGTTTTCACCACCACAAAGACAATATCCCGCTCGGCCTGACTATAAGCGCCCTGACCGTGGATAAAGGTAACTCCCCTACCCACTTCATAGATAATACCATCAGCAATTTCCCTGGACTTGTTGGACACGATAAGAATGGCCTTTCTGTGGTTAATACCAGCAATAACCTTATCTGTTATATTGGCTGCCACAAACATACCAATAAGGGTGAACATGGCCTGGGTAACGCCAAAGAGGGCTCCAGCCACCACCATCAGCATGCAGTTAAAGGAAAAAATCACCACACCCATATCGAAGGAATAGTATTTCTTCACAATGGCACCGATAATATCAAAGCCACCGGTACTGGCATTATTTCTAAAGACAATACCATATCCGATACCACACAAAACGCCTCCAAAAATCGCAGACAGCATATGATCAGGCACCAGATGGAAGTCATTCATAAATTTTGTAAGGTCCAGACAGAAGGAAAACACCATGGTTCCCACAAAAACATCCATAAGATAGCGTTTCCCCAAGAAAAAATAGGCGGCTATCAAAAGTGGAATATTATATAGAAGGGACTGTATACCCAGAGGAAAACCAAAGGAGAACAGCATAATCATGGAAATACCCGTAACGCCTCCTGTCAAAAGGTGCGCCGGCACATAACAGGCATTGATGCCCACACTGGCGATAAAACAGCCCAGAACAATCAAAGCGTACTTTAAAATATTTCTCTTTACATGATACTTTCTCATAAAGTTTTTCATGCGTAAAAAAGCCTCCCAAGGAATCCCATATTAAAATTTAGAAATTATAGCTGCAGCTCAGCACATAGGTGCGGCCCTCCATTGGATAGCCATAGATTTCGCTGTAGTCTTTATCGAATAGATTATACACCGTAAAGTTGGCGCTTGTCTGCTTATCAAACTCTTTTGTTAAAGAAATATTATGTACGGCATAGCCCCCCAGCTCCACAATCTTGGTCTCCATTGGACCAGCTGACGGATAACCGTACATGGCCTTCTGACTGCCCACATAGTTCATATCATACTGGAAGGTCCAGCTGTCCCTATGGAATTTATAGCCCAGGGAAAGCATGTGGCGAGGACGATAATCCAGCTCGTCAGATAAAGCCACCTTATCATAGTTCTTGGCCCCATCCTTTGAAGTATGCTGGTTGGTGTAGTTGAGATAAACAGAGGAATAATCATCGAACTTATAGCTGTTTTCCCACTCAAAGCCCCAAACCTTCACTCCATTCAGCATATATACATTGAATGGCTTAGTGTGGAGGAAGTTAATAAAGGAGCTGAAATTCTGGTAATACAGGGACACCTTGGTGTCATACTTATCACTAAGGCTGTGGGCCACAGACAAATCATAGCCCCAACCCTTTTCCGGGCGCAATTCTGCATCCTTATTATGGTTCCCCATAGCAGGTGGAAGTTGCATACCCTGATAATACCAATAGAACTCCGCCATGGAAGGGCTGCGCCAAATGCGATTAATGGAAAAGCTGGTAGTGGTCTTTTCATCATTTTTCACAGTGGCAGTCAGCTTTGGAGAAAACCCACTATCACTGTAGGATTTAATTGCAATAGCCCTTGCATCATCCCGGTCAGCACGCATGGTATCATAGCGAAGGCCATATTCCAAGGTCCAGCGCTTGTCCATGGTCCAGGTGTCTCCCACATAGAGGCCCCAAACATCAGCCTTTTGGGAAGGATAAAGGTCATTGCCCGAACCCTTATTACCGTTATACCAACCATAGCCATAACGGAGGCGGGTGTACTCACCGCCAAAGGCCAGCTCGTGCTTGTCATCCAGCACCTGGGTACCACGATAAATATAACCGGAAGACTTGTCACTGGAATTATGGCGATCGTAGGAATCAGCACCTGCTATTTTTACCTCGTGGAGGTCCTCGTTATTTTTCCAGTAGGTAAGTAGGTCACTACCGCTATCTCTCTTAGACTCATAAGAAATATCAAAACGGTTACCAGTAGCAATGGTATGGCTACCATCTTTTGGAGCTGCGCCATTGTCATTACCAAAGGCATCATTAAAGAGAGTAGTAGGATAATAAGGATTATATCCCGGCTGTCCTGGAATATTCTGAACCACACGGCCCACATGGGTGCGGTTATGCTGGAAATTCACCTTTAAGGTGTCAGTTTTGCTGAAATGGTATCCCAGACTCAGCCCAAAGAGCTTATTACCATAATCCGCATTTCTGAGGTAAGCATCCTGGGATTCAAAGAGATAGTTAATGCCAAAATCAAGATTTTCAGCAGAGCCCTTATAGTTGAAGGCTGTCTGGCGAAGTCTTCTGCTGCCAATGGCAAACTTCAGCTGTCCACCGTTAGTGCGCTTTGTGATAATATTGATTACACCGCCATCGGTCTGGCCGTACTTAAAGGACTTAGCACCCTTAATAATCTCAATTTTCTCAATCATATCCATTGGCATGGCATCCCAGCTGAAATAGCTGCCACCCATTACACCGGAATTTTTCTGGGGTACACCATCCACCAATACAAGGAAACGACGGCTGTCATGGCCACGGAGCTTTACACTCTGGTCCTCGGCACCACCTACAGGCCTTTCCTGAATCTGAATGCCCGCTGTACCACGAAGGAACTCAGGCACGGACTTAACCTCACCCTTATAATCCTTCAGATCAATAACAGTGTCCACATGATCGTCAGTGACCTCGTCACCGTATACCACCACATTTTCCTCTCCATAGTGCGGCATTTCGGCGGCAAAAGCACTACCAGTAACCAGACTAAGGCACAACAACCCACTTAAAATCTTCCACTTGCTCATTTCCTTGCTCCTTCAAGTTGCATCATTTCTAAAATGCAATTATTTCCTATTTAAATAACTCATGGTGAGAAAAGGCCATTTTCAACTGCTTTACGATAAACGGAATCAGCAAAAGCTGTATCAAAATACCAGGTGCTCCTGCTGCAATACCGCCCCACACATAGGCTATTGGCTCTGCCTTAATCTGCAGCATTTCCCCAAATAACAGCAAAACCAATACAATCATAGCACGACCGCAGATAATGGCCCCCAGCATGGCCAGCCATGGATTCAGCTTACGGCTCAAAAGCCCGGAAACCAGGCCGTACACTCCCAGCTCTGCCACCATCATTGGCAGCATAGGCATCAATGGAGGCATCCCCGTCAAAAAGCTGCTGATAACTGGTGTAACCACACCTATGATAAGTCCATATACAGGGCCTAAAATCAGACCACCCAAAAACACGGGAATATGCATGGGGGATAAAATCCTGGCCACGGGCCCAAAAGCATGAAAAGCTATGGGCAAAAGCACACCTAATGCCACAAAAAATCCCGCAAACACCGTCTTTTTTGTACTCATAATAACTCCTTTTTTACTAACAGCTATTTAAAGTCTACCTAAATAATATAGTTTTGATTTGCACGATAAAAATATTCATATACCTCTATATTTTGCCATTAAATGCCCCTATATAGCAAGCAATATCTGACTATTTTACTAATATTCCCCACAAAAAATCCACCACCTAATAAGTAGGTAGTGGATTTTTCATCTTACGGCAGTCTCATGCCATGATGTCAACGTTCTGACCAATACCGGTCATAGCAGCCACCTCCGCAGCCCCCATTGCATCCAGCATGCCATCCATCATTTCAGTTTGGGTATCCATGGCCATTTTCATTACAGCTGTGCCAATATTCATTGCATCCTCTTGCTGATGCATTTCTACTGACAAAGAAGCAATGCTCATTATATCCATAGGATTCACTCCCCTTTCTTGTATATACGCCAGTTCACTGCTGCTGCCACTGAGGTTAGTACAGTACAAATTATGAGCATGATGTCAGCTCCACCTCGCACCATTGCTTCGGCTACATTCAATACTGTAAGTACACCAAACAGAATAGCAGCCTTTCTGTGAAACCTTGGCGTCTTGCCTTCATCTCTGTAGGCTTTGAAAATCAGGAAAAAGACCACCAGGGATGCCACAAGAATAATAATCGATAAATAAATTGGATCCATCAACGTGAACCTCCAAGCAATACCAAAAATAACATCGGTATTATATCATACACTATATCGTCATTTCCAGTTAAAAAATTCACACCATTAATGTCATTTAAGAAATATCATTTAAGCTTTTTCATCAATGCCTTGGCCTGCTGGTTTTCAGGGTCCAGCATCAGCACCTTGTCAATATCCGCCTTGGCCTCAGTCTTCATGCCCATATTGCTATAGACAATTCCACGATAAAGGTAGGCTATTACATAATTGTCGGTCATATCAATAACTTTTGTAAAATCCTTCGCCGCAGCTTCATTTTCACCAAGATATGCCTCAGCCACAGCCTTATTCAAAATAAACTGAGGGGTTCTGCCACCATCCAGCTCGATGGCCTTGTTGAAAAGCTCCAAAGCCTTATCAGGCTGCTGCATTTCCAAATAAAGACAGCCCTCGTCGTAATGGGACACAGGATTATTTGGATCCAGCTCAACGATTTTTTCAAAATCCGGCAGAGCCTTGTCATAATCCCCCATATCCCTGTGAAGCATGGCCCGTGACTGGTAACCTATCTCATAATCCGGAGCCAACTCGATGCATTTTTCAAAATCATGCAATGCCTCATCATAACTGCCAACCTTGCGGTTTGCCAGACCTCTGGCGTTATAGGCCAATGCATTATCCGGCTGCAGCTCCACCGCCTTGTTGAAATCCGCCATGGCATCCTCGTACATCTTTGACTCCATGGAGAGATAGCCTCTATTAATATAGGCATTGGCATTCTTAGGATCCGCCTTGATGGCATTGTCAAAATCACTGCGGGCTGCGTTAAATTTACGCTGCTCCACAAAAAGCATGCCACGGTTCAGATATGCCGTCACACAATTTGGATCCAACTCCAAAGCCTTGTTGTAATCAAGGTTGGCCGCAGAAGCATCCGGTATTTTGGAGTAGAGAATGGCCCGATTTACATAGGTCATGGCAGTAGGTGATTTCTCCACTGCCAGACTCATGGCCTTAACTGCCTCATTTTCCCGCCCTGTATCGAAATACAGCTTTCCAAGAATGGTAATAGCATCAATGTAATCAGGATAAAGCTTCAGAGCGTAGTTGAAATTTTCCTCAGCCCCAGCGAAATCGTTTTCCATATAAAGGAAGCTGCCCTTTACATAGTAAGCATCAGGAAGATTAGGATCGTAGCTGAGAGCAGTATTCAAATCCTCCTCTGCCCCTTCCCGGTCCCCCATGACAAATTTTGCCCGGGCACGGCTGGTATATACCACAGCCCAACCACTGTTATCTTCCAGTACATGATTATAAGCCTCCAGTGCCCGTCCGTAATCACGCTTTTCCATAAAGGAATTTCCCAGATCATACACCTGGGCATCAGTAAGACCGCTAAAATCTTCTGCCGCCAAAGCAAAGGCAGGCGTCATCAAAAAGGCAGCTGCCATCAAAGGGGCTACCACCTTTCTGCCTATATTCTTGCCAATTTTTTTACTAAATTTATTCAAATTTCTCATAACAGATTTTACAAATTCCTCTCTTTAAAATAATGCTCTTTAATTCTACCACCAGCCAAGCTCCCCCACAATTAGAAGAATATTAGATTTTACCAAAAAATTCCTAATAAATGCTTCATAACAGTTAACTAATTTTATATAATTAAATGAGAAGAACTATTCGTTGGGGAGATAAGGCATGAACATAAACAATGTTAGCAAAACAAGCCGCATAACCATAGTTTCGGCAGTATTTCTGCTGAGTATGCTGGTACTGGCCCTTGTTATAAATGGCATCTGGAGACAACAGACCACCCAGGAGCAGACTCTGGCCAAACAAAATATTCAAAACCGCGTCAGCGAGATAAAATACGGCATTAATGAATGCTGTGGTATCACTGAGGCTTTGAATCTCATTTTACAGGAGAATGCTGAAGGAACCATGGAAGACTTCAATAATGTGGCCAGACACATTATGAAAGACCGTAAATATATTTCCAGCCTGCAGTTGGCTCCTAACGGTACCGTAACCGCCATTTACCCTATGGAGGGCAATGAGGGTGATCTCATTGACCTTTTTCAGGAAAAGCATTACGGTTCCCTGGCTGCCTACAGCAAAAATACAGGCACCATGACCCTCCAGGGTCCTTTTGAGATTCAGCACAAGGAAATCGGCATGGAGCTTCGTGAGCCTGTATATGTTCGTGACGGCGAAGGCATAAAGCAGTTCTGGGGTTTTGCCATTGCCATCGTAAAAGTGCCAGATGTATTCCAGATTTCCATTGATAATCTAAAAACCTTTGGCTACGATTATTCCCTTTACAAAACCAACCCATTTGACGATGAAATGCGTCTTATAACTTCATCCAAGGGAATCATGAACGATCCTGTGGTAGCGGATTTTGATGCTGCCGGTGTATCCTGGCGACTGGCCATTGCCCCTGAGGAGGGCTGGGTTCAGCCATCATACCTGCTTCCATATGCTTTGTTTGGTCTGTTTTTGGTACTGCTGCTTACTGCACTCACCTATCTGGTGCTGCTGCTGGCAGAGGACAGCGCATTGTTCTCCAATATATCCCTCAGGGATCAGCTGACAGGCCTTTACAATGTCCGCTGCTTTGAGGAGGATATGGCTGCATTGGTACGCACCAACAAGCTCCACGGTATTTTTTATATTGATGTAAACAAGTTTAAGCACATTAATGATACCTATGGCCATCGGGCCGGAGATGATGTTCTGAAGGAAGTAGCCTTAAGAATGAAGGGGGCCTGCGAATTCAATGTTTATCGTCTTGGCGGTGACGAATTCGCCATCCTGGTGGATCAGGACATTAAAAAGAGCGCCTATGAAACCATTACCACAAAGATGACCAAAGCCTTTAATCGTTCCATCGTCAGTGGCTCCAACAACATGATGGTCAGCGTTAGTATTGGCTATGCCTTCTACCCTGATGACGGTACCGATCCTCAGCAGCTGAGGGAAATTGCCGACCAGCGCATGTACAATATGAAGGAAGCCTATCATGCCGAAATAGAATGAAATCGATACCCTAAAATAATTGTCAGACAGTTCAAAATCTTGTTGCAAAGTGTTTTCATCTGTAATATAATAGACACAAACAAAGAGGTACTTGATGTTTGCACCGTCAGCAATTTGACATATTAGACACGGTTCCCCAGCTGACGTTGATGCGCCGATATTCATTAATCTCACTTAGTTATCTGGTAGTAGATTTGTCTGGTAGTAGATGTTAGTGACAGTGGATTGTGTGGTAACGTTAGTACCCGAATATTAATCAATGCTTCACTCCCGATTGGGATGTCCGACGACGTCAGGTACCTCTTTTCTATACTAAGAGAGATGTAGTAAGTAGTTGATTTAAGCCGATGTTGTGTGTTTAATGGCCATCTGAAAAGATGGCCTTTTAATTTTGCAAAAATCCAACTTGATAGTATAATGATAAGTAGCGAACTTGAAGGGAGAATTATATTATGTTTAAGCGTTTTTGTGCTATTGCTGTGGCAGCTTTGGCTCTCTTTTGCGGCAGTCAGGCTGTGGCTCCAAATAATACACAGGCCCATGAGGTGCTGGTATACGGTGATGATAACACCATGCACTACCTTGAAACCGAAACCATCCGCAAGGCTGGTGGTTCCTACTACGCATGGATAAAAATTGCCATAAAGAACGATACCTTTGAAAATGCCCGTTTCCGTTTTACTCCTGAGGAAGACGATACCGTAACCGTATCTGTATGGTCAGTATTGCCTCCTGTTGTGGAGGATGTGGATGACACTGTGGCAGAGGCTATGGCAAAGGCTGAAAAGGAAAAGCGGGAGATGGCTGCAAAGACTCCTGCTGTTGTATATCCTGATCCACTTACCATGGCTAATGTTCAGCCAGGAGACCGTCAGGGCTGGGTGGAAATCGGTGAAACCGGCTACAGCCAGGCTTTTGAAAACTACTGGACCACAGTACAGTTCTACAACGAGCATCCAGAGCTGGCAAAGCCTATAGCTGGTACCGGCAAAGAAGTAAAATAATACTTATAAAACATTTATAAAGCATTTTTATAACATTAAAAAACTAGGGCAATAACACCAATTGGCGTTACTGCCCTTTTTCATTTTGCTATACTTTATTTCAGCACCTTGGCCATGCCCCTCATCAGCAACTTGATATCAATAGGCTTCGACAGATGACCGTCCATACCGGATTTAAAGGCCTCCTTCCTGTCCTCCTCAAAGGCATTGGCTGTCATGGCCAAAATCGGAATATTGGCCCTATCCAAATCCGGAAGTGCCCTTATGGCTCTGGTGGCTTCATAACCGTTCATATTCGGCATCTGCACATCCATAAGAATCAAATCATAATAATGATCCGGTGCCTTTTCCAGCATTTCCACACATTCCTTGCCATCCTTGGCATTATCCACATTCATGCCAGCCATAGACAAAATCTCAATGGCAATTTCTGCGTTGATTTCATTATCCTCAGCCAAAAGCACCCGTTTACCCACGAAAATACTGTAGTCTATATCCTTGTGCTCTTCGCTTAAATACCCCTCGTCCAGCTTCTGCCCCAGCCTGTGTGGCATATTTAAAATAAAGGTGGTGCCTTCACCCTTCTTGCTCTTTACCTCAATCTTGCCACCCAAAAAATCCGTCAGCCGTTTAACTATGGACATTCCCAGACCAGTGCCCTCTATCTTGTTTGCGGTGGTATTGTTCTCACGGGTAAAGGAATCAAAAATATGCGGCAGGAATTCTTCACTCATGCCTATACCAGTATCGGTGATGGTACTTCTATACCAGGCCCATCCCGGCTTTTCGTGTGGGAATTCCTCCAGCTTCATATGCACTGATCCACCTGGCTTGGTGTATTTGTAGCAGTTGGACAGAATATTTAGGAAAATATCCCGAAGCTTTGGTGCATCACAGTAAAAATACTGGTGCTGCACATTCATTTCCTGAGTAAATTCCAGATTCTTCTGATCCATCATGGATTTTAACACAGAATACAGCCCATCACTGAACTGTTCCGTATTCCACAAAGTTTCCTCCAGCTTCAGAACGCCCTTTTCAATACGGGCCATTTCCAGCACATTATTTATAATGGAAATAAGCACCTTGCAGGCATCATCCATTTTATCAAGATAATGCTGCCGCTTTTCCGGATTCTCCTGCTCCCTTTCCAAAAGCTCCCTAAAGCCGATAATGGCATTCATCGGAGTGCGAATATCATGGGACATATTAAAGAGGAAGGAGGTCTTGGCCTGGTTGGCTGCCTCTGCCTCGTAGCGGGCAAGCTCAGCCTCCTCCTGGGCCTTACGCAGCTTCTCCTGCTTTTCCTGCTCCTTGCTGATAAGCTCTGTAATATCACGGAAACCGAAAATAACCTTCCGCTTGTCCAGATCATTGCCCAGCCACAGATAACTTCCCTGAACATGCTGAATATGCCCATCCTCAGCAACGAACTGATAACGGATACGATAAACCCGCTTCTTTTTCAGCTCCATTACGATATGGAAAATTCGGGAGGTGCGATAAACCCGGTCCCTTTCCTCCGCCACCACATGCTTGCTTACATATTCCTTCAGGAAATTATCGTAGTTATGCCCACCCTTTTCGTAGGACTTAAGGAAGGTATCATTTATCATTTTATCCCTAAGGATCCATATCTTGTTGTGAAATATATCAATAATGCCAACAGTAAGATATTCCTGGGAAAATACCTCATAAATAGTTTTTTGCAGCTCCAGATTTTTTTGATCCGTAATATCCGTAAGAAGTCCAATGGCCTGCTTTGCCTTGCCGTCATCACCTAAAATACGGCGGGCAGCAGCCTTCACCCACACGATGCTGCGGTCCTTTCTGTACATCCGGAATATCACATCATGGACAGAATCATCCCGTTCATCATTTTCCATCATGTCCATGGCATGACCTACATTTTCCAGATCCTCCGCCACAATGTGGTTGTAGAAGCTCTGCAGTGTCTGAGGAAATTCCTCATCACTGTCATATCCCAGCAGCTTTCTGTAGGAATCATTCCAGGTAACGGAGGTCCGTTTGCCATGCTCATCGTATTCAATACGGAATCTGGCCGTGTCATAAATTGCAGAAACGGGACCAAACCATTTTATATCATTTTCGCTTTTTTTGTGGCTTCCAGCTGATCCTTGTCCGTCATAACAAACCCGCCTTATAAACTACAAAAAATAAAATCCCACGAAACTTTCCAAAACCTATAATACGTTATTATTCTTCATTACCTATTAAAAATCCTTTATCTTTACCTACATTACCAAATAGTTAATTATTCTTAAAATACTTTCCTAAGTATGCTTACAATTTAATACAAATTCATTTATAATAATGACAAGAATAAATTATACCTTGAAAACACTCCATAAAAGTGGGTGGGATAAAAATGAAGTATCTGTCCATAAAAAATCTTCGTGATAGATTAGAAATTCATACCAGATTCCTTTGTATTCTGGTGTCTTTTTTATGCCTTCTTTTAGTTCAGGTTTTTGTGCCTGAAACCACCAATACATGTCAGTCCATCGGCAATGCTTCCGCTGCTGCAGGTCAGATACCAAGATTAAATACTTCAAAGCTTGTGCGGGTGGGCTATGTGGAAAGCCGCAACTTTATGGAGGGCATGAACGATTACGCCATAAAATCCGGCCTTGCCTATGATTATCTCCAAAAGGTATCCTACTATACCAACTGGGATTACGATTACATATACGGCGATTGGGATGAAATACTGCAGAAGCTCTATAACGGGGAAATTGATGTTATGGCCGGCGTTTCCAAGACTCCTGAGCGTATGGACAAGCTGCTGTTCCCTGATTATTCCATGGGATTGGAAAACTACTACATTTATGTTTATTCCGACAGTCCATTGGCCTCCAAGGGAATTTCCGGTCTTGTGAACCGCACCGTCAGTGTCAACCGGAATACTGTTATGGAGGATATGCTGCGCCAGTGGAATGCCGCCGGTAATTACCAGATTAACATCACCACCTATAGTGGCAATGAATCCCGTTTTAGGGACTTTGACTCCCGCAAGACAGATGCCACAGTGGATACTGATAACAATATTCTCCAGGAAAATCACATGGTGCCTATTACCAAAATAGGCCAGACGGAATATTATTTAGCCATTAATCGCAATAGGCCGGATCTGGTGAAGGAGCTTAATACAGCCCTTGGTAAAATGACTTCCACGGATCCCTATTTTACCAAAAAGCTATCCACCACTTATTTTTCTGACACTGCCGTCAGTGGTCAGCTCCAGGATGATGAAATCACCTGGCTTCGTGAGCATCCTGTAATCACTGTTGGATATCTGGACGATTATCTGCCTTTTTCAGATACGGACAAACAGGGAAAAATTCAGGGTATCATTACAGATTTGCTTAATGAAATATGCAAAAAGCTGAAAATCCACGATGAAGTGAGATTTGAATATGTTCCATACAAGTCCTATGAAGCCATGGTTGCCTCCCTTCAGGCAGGCTCCATTGATATGGCCTTCCCGGTAAATTATGATGTGGCCCGGGCCGAGCAAAGCAATATATTTCTTACCACAGAAGTTATTTCCACCCCTATGTATCTGGTATATCACGGAGATTTTTCCCATCTACAGCTGCGCCGTATGGGTGTAAAGCAGGGAAATTCCATTGGTGATATCTATGTCCGCAGTCATTTCCCTGATGTGGAAATCCTCTATTATGAGCGAATCGAGGGAATGCTGGAGGCAGTGAAAAACGGGGATGTGGATGGATGTATTCTCAACCAGTTCCGTAAGGATGGTTATCTTATTCACCCAAGCTACAGTATGCTGAAGACTGCCACCATGAAGGATTACAGCAGCCGATGCTTTGCTGTAAAACGAGGTAATAACCAGCTGTTGTCTATCCTTAATCGTGGTATTACCAATCTGCCAGCGGATTTTGGTTTTACCTCCACCTATACCTACACCAGCAAAATGACAGCCATGACCCTTAAGGATTATATTTTGCAGCATTTCCTGCTGTTTATGATAATCGTGGGCATTATTATCGCCGTGGTCAGTGGTCTTATTGCTTATATCTACCTTATCCACAAGAATCGTGCCCAAATGGAATATATTGCCCATCATGACGGCCTCACGGGACTTTTCAACCGCCGCAGCTTTAACGATGATGTTGAAAGCCTGAATCCGGAGCTTAAAAAGGGTAATGTTATCGTTGTGGCCATGGACCTTAACGGGTTGAAAAAGGCCAATGATGAGCTGGGCCATGAAGCCGGTGATGAGCTTATTATAGGTGCTGCTGACTGTATGAAGAAGGTGCTTAACCCTTATGGCACCGTCTACAGAATTGGCGGCGATGAATTTACGGCTATTCTGTACCACAATATTGATGATTGGCCAGATATCCTGCATCGCCTTAAAGCTTCATTTAATGGCTGGTCCGGTGAGCTTGTAAAGAATTTGGCTGTGGCCATTGGTTACGCCAACAATGAGGATGCAGTTTATAATAATCTTAATGATATGGTTTCCGTTGCTGACCAGGAAATGTATAAGGACAAGGCGGACTACTACCAAAGAGCCGGTATCGACAGACGGAGGCGGTAATTGGTTTACAATATAGTGTGTTTCATCAAGTATACAGTATTTTAAGTTAACGGTTATTTACACAAACTATTTTTTTAATATATAATTCATTCAGGGAATGATATTATCATCCTGCTAATGTTATTTCCCCCATAAACCCCTCTCTCGATTTGCTCTTCCCCAGAGCATTTCACCCATAGCCGCCAACGCTACCCCTTATAACGCTATTGTTCAAATTTTTCTTTTCTTAAAAGAAAAATCTTCCAATCAGCGTTTCAACGAGGTAAAAGATAAACCTCGTTACAGTGTTAGCGGCATTTTTTCTGTTTATTTATCATTTAATTAACATTTGAAAAGCACTGATTTCGCAGGTTTCTTTACCTCTTAATCAGTGCTTTTTTATTGTTTTTATAACGCCATTGTTCAAATTTTTCTTCTTTAAGAAGAAAAATCTTCCAATTAGCGTTTCAACGAGCTGGGAGATATGCTCGCCAGCTGTTAAAGTTTGTTTTTCCCCCATCTAAAGAGGTGGGGGACATCTTAAAGCTCGTTATAATATTTAAATAACATTATTTTAGTGTTTATCTTGCTCTAAGTACCGGTCCCTCATCTACACGAATAACATTGTTATGGTCGAGGGATTCTACAGTCATAAAGCTGACACCATAAGGCTGCAACAGCTTCAGTACATGAACATCAGGAGCCCCTTCATCCTCCACATAGTCCGCCATAACCTTTTTGCCATTAACATAACCATTATGGGCACTTACCACGCATTTACCGCTATCATCATAAAAATCACCTTCCAAAGACCAGGCCATGGCCTTATCCGTAAAACCTGCAAAACCTACAAAGAAAGAAACAACCAATAAAACTCTAAATAGCTTTTTCATAATAAGCCCTCCTTTTCGAGGAAAATCCTATATATTTAAAAACCTTTATTTAACATTATTTAATTGTTTATTTAATTTTAGTTTAGCATTTATTTGATATTAATATAGTGTTTATTCGACACTTACAGTAAATGCTTTTGCAATACCCTGGCCAGGGCTTTAAGCTCTATTGGTTTAGAAACATAATCATTCATACCGCACTTTATAAAGTTCTCAATATCCTCTGCAAAGGCATCAGCACTCATGGCTATAATAGGAAGATTTACAGCGTACTCGGTACCCAGAGCCCTGATGGTGCGGGTAGCCTCATAGCCATCCATAATTGGCATTCTGGCATCCATGAAAATCAGATCATAGAAGCCCTCCCCCTTTTCCTTGACCATTTCCACTGCTTCCTTGCCGTTGGCAGCCTTATCCATAACAGCTCCTGTCATTTCCAGCAGATTTTCCGCTATTTCCAGATTCAGGGATATATCGTCAACCAAGAGAATACGCTTTCCATCCAAATGAATTTCCGAGAAATCCATCAGTCTGGCCTTTTTACCTTCCGAAGCCACATCCTCCACAAATTCCAGATCAAACTTGACTGTAATTTCCGTTCCCTTCTGCAGGTCACTGTTTACATGGATTGTTCCATCCAAAAGATCAACAATGGCCTTGGTAATAGCCATGCCAAGACCAGTACCCTTTACCTCAGTTTCATGATCATCCTGCGCCCTGGCAAAAGGCTCAAACATTTTTTCCTGGAATTCCTTGGACATTCCAATTCCATTATCCTTGAAGGTAAATACATACAGGCTTCTGGAATCTGAAACATGACATTCTGTTACATCCAGGCTGATGAATCCTCCGTCAGGTGTATATTTAATGGAATTACTTAAAATATTAATGAATACCTGTTGCATTCTCAGAGCATCACTACGCACATTCTCGTGTACAATGTTATGAATGGATACGCTTATCTTATGCTTATGGGACTCAATTTGAGGCCCTACCATGGCAGTTATACTTCCGATAAGTTCCGGAATATTTACATTAGTCTTATTCATGCTGAGATTACCGCTTTCGATACGGCTCATATCCAGCACTTCATTTATAAGATTCAGCAAATATTTACTTGATGTGGAAATTTTCTTAAGACACTCTGACAGCTTTTCCGGATTATCCTTGCTGGAATCCGCAATTAAACTCATACCTACAATGGCATTCATCGGAGTTCTTATATCGTGACTCATGCGGGACAGGAATTCACTCTTAGCCTGATTTGCCTTCTTTGCCTTCTCCACTGCCCGCTCCAACTTACGATTTTTATCCGCCAAAGCCGAAGCATTCAGCCGTTTCTTCTCCTCCAGGGCTGCCGCTGCCATGGCCACGCCTTGAGAAAGGACTCCAATTTCTCCCGGTGCATTTTCCGGCATCTCCACATCATATTTTCCGTCTTTGATTTCATTCACCGCTCTGGTAAGCATTCTGACAGGATGCATAATACGGTTGGTATAATAAACCATTAATGCAATAATCAACAGGCCGCAGACAATTATGACTATAATATCCATAGCTACCAGCTCGTACTTGTCCTTGTATATTTCATCATAATCATCACACAGTACCAGCTGGAGACCGCATCTTAAGGTTGTAAAGGTCTGTACTCTGTCACGTCCTTCCTTCCAATATGAAAGGACTTCATTGCCGCTAGTGTCTTTGGACAGCAGTTCCCTATTTTTTACCCGTTTTAAATTTTCATCACCATGTACATTTCCCAACATAAAATCATGGGCATGATAATGAACAGTGCCATCAGCACTTTTTAAATAGGCGTACCCTTTCTTGCTGAAGTGAATCTGATCCACCATGTTCAGCAATATTTCGAAATTAAAATCCATACCTATTACTGCTATCAAAACATCATTTTTATAATATGGCACGCAATAGGATATAGTATAACGCCTTGTATTCTTATTGTAATAAGGTGGCAGCCAAACAGCTTTTCTTTCCTTTATCGGAACAGTGTACCATCCCACCCTCCCAATATCCTCCGGATTAAAATCACTGATAATCGTCATCTCACGCTTTTCCATATTATCAGCGGCATTACGGGTATAAAAGAATCCCTGCTGCTTGCCTACTAATTCCGGATTGTATACACAATAATAGCTCAGCGACATATTAGTCGTTTGGGAGAATATATCATATATTTTTTGAAGATTTTTGTTAATTTCTTCCCTTTTTACGGGATCCATAATATCATCCACACTGGTTATATAAAAATCCGTCATTCCTACCATGTGGTTTACTGCATCTTCAAATCTGATATAGTCATGATTAAGTTTTTCAGCTTCGTTTGCTGTGATGGTATTCATCTCGATGGCAATATCTCTGTCCTTTTCATTGCCAACTATCTCAAAGGCAGCAAAACTAAGCAATGCTGTTAAAAGCACCAGGGTCATTATCAAAAAAGCCATTACCTGCTTTTGTAACGAACCAGCTTTATCCATGATACTCGCCTCCTACGCAGAAGGAAGGTGGACCTAATCACATACTTTTTCCTAATACTAATTATATTTTACATGTATCCCCAAAATCCTGCTTTTTCCATATATCAGAATTTTCTAAAACTTCTGATATTTTTGTTTTGAACATGGTATAATAGGGTTAGAAATGTTTCGTGGAAAGGAGGGAAGCGGTATGGATGGGCCTAAGAAGTGGTGGCAGGAATATGACGGTTCAGAAAAGGAAGCCTGGCAGGACGCTGACCCTTTGCATCCTGATATTGATGATCGCCATTTTCCTGATGAAGAAGAAGAAATCGGGCAGGAAGAAGATGTTTATGGCAAAAAGTATTAGTAAAATATGTAGACTTTAAAAAGGCTCGCCCTGTTACGGACGAGCCTTTTATTATGCTACAAAACCATTATTTTATTCTTAAATAAATATTTAAATAATATTAATTTAATATTTATTTACATTTTATATAGCATGAATATTACATTCCATTGCTTTCACAATAATCCATAAGAGCTGCTGTGATGATGGTATTCATGCTCATGCTCTTTTTATCAGCTATTGCTTCCAGACGGCCTTTTAATTCCTCTGTCATATATACGGACAATCTGGAATCTTTTTTTATTGCCTTGGTTGGACGTCCCCTTCTTTTTGGGGCAGCATTATTTTCTGATACATTTTGGTCAGGTGTTACCTCTTCATTTATAGTTCCAGTTTGTTCCACTGGCTCCTGAATTCTTTCTTCTTCCTGCTGAACCGGTACAACAGGCTTTGCTCTCCCGGTAAAATCTCCCAAAGCTGCTGCAGTATTATTAAGGTCTAATTTCTTTGCCATTATTTTCACCTCAATTTAATGTTATTGTATTGTTTTACTAACATTTTTATAGCGTTAATATAAGTATATTATATCACTTTTTTAATCCTTTTTAAACAGTTCCAGAACTTCATCGGTAAATGCCTCGTAGTCCTTGGCACCATCAGATCTGGCATCCACATTAAATACATTGGTATGAAGGGCAGTACACTGATGGAATACTGTACGCTCCTTAATATGGGTATTAAATACAATACTGTTGATCTGGGCTGCCGCCTGATGGAATACATCCACTGCAAATTTATTTGCTTGGGTACGAGGAACATCCCTGGTAATAAGAATACCATCAATTTTCAGTCCTGGGTTATAATCAGCAGCACTCTGAATTGCAGAATACAAATCACCAAGGCCGGTAACGCTTCGCTGGTCAGCATCACATACGCCAATAACCCGGTTGCAGGCTACCAGTGCCAAAAATACGATACCGGACATACTAGGAGCTGTATCCAGAACTACGAAGTCATAGCCCTCTACTTTGGCCAAGGCTTTCTTTAATAAGAAATCTGAGCCCTTTTCCTCAAACTTGTTTCTCTGGTTCTCAATACGCTTATCAGCACCCATGAAATCATAATACTCGTTGTGCTGTACCACATCCTCCAGAGGAGCTCCCAAAATAAAATCAAAGGTACCAGCTACAGTTCCGATAGCCTCTCCACCGGAATCAGCTGTGAAATTGGCCTGGGGATCAAGATCAATGGCCAATACCTTATATCCTTTTCTTCCCAAAGCTGCACAAAAATTAATGGCAGAGGTAGTTTTACCAGTACCACCCTTCTTGTTTGAAAACGCAATTATTTCCATTTATACACCTCATTTTGTAGTAATTAAACATTTATTTAATGTTAGATAAATGTTAATTTATAACTTTAATATTACTATAATACTGTTATATTAGTATTTTTTTAAAAATAATGCAAGTCCCATAAAATATTTATTCCATAAAAAAATAAAAACACACACCTTCACATCTCCCCTACTTTATTATCCGGAGATTTCTGTGAATAACTGTGTGTTTTATATCTTTATATGTATTTTTATATGTTTTTATTGTTATTTACCTGGGCGTAATCACTTGTGCAGCAAGGGGTTCAGCCATTATATAAGACTGAAATGTATCATATAGTTGACTGGATTGTATCAGAAGCCTTACCTAAATGTATCATATAAGTGACGGAATTGTATCTTAAAGATAACCTTATTGTAGCATTACCTGACTTAATTGTATCATAGAAAGGGATTTTGAGTGGGAAAAATTCAAGGTTACTATACAATAAGGTCATGTATCTGTGGAAAAGTCAGTTTTTATCAGGGATCCAGCATATTCTGGGATACAATATGGTCAGCTGAAGCTGCCTTTATAAGAATACTTATAAAAGGATGATACATTTAAGTCATCTAATTTTACGCCAATATATCCCCTATTCACTCTTATTAAGCTCACAGGAATTGTAACATAATTTCACTGGACAGGCCATAATAGCAGCATAAGAGGCTGGCGTGAAGAAAACATGACTGGATTGTATCATATAATATAGAAGAAAAGTAGCAAAAATGATTATAGATGACCTAATTGTAACAACAGGATACCGAATTGTATCATAAGTTTAAAATAAAATCTTTAGAAAAAGATACAATTCGGTCAGAAATAGCCTATATATGACTATATTGTATCATAAAATTAGAATACATTACCTAATTGTAACATAAAATCTCACAAATAAATAAAAAGTTATGATACAATCGAGTCATATAACTAAATTTAAGGATACAATTCAGTCATCTATTTGTAATTTTGTTACATTTTAGTCTATATATGACCTAATTGTATCATAGATTTCAGAATGTTTTTATACAATTCAGTCATGTGTAACGAAACAACACGAAATGAACCTACGCGAGCCCAGGCAACACGGGACGATACGACACACGACATAAATGTAACATTTCTGAAAAAAATATCAAAAAGTATTATACATTTTACTCATATAATGTTATAATGGTCGCGTAAGAATGATACAAATAGGTCATTTGAACAATACTTCAGATAAAAAGGTAAAAAAGGATGGATACAAAACTTAGTAGCAATAAGCGAAGTACGAAACAGATAATCATCCAGGCCAATACCTTGATTGAATCTGCCTCCTTCTTTTCTAATTTAATGGAGGCCAGATTGTTTTATATGGCATTGGCCAGCTTGAGGCCCCAGCTGAAGGCTGGAGAGCCTACAGAAAATAAAGTAGTTAGTATCCCTTCGGTGGATGTCATCAAGATGTTTGGTGGCAACAACGTGTATTATTCACGGCTGAAGGGTTTTTGTCGTAACCTTCAGGGCATTCAGGTAGAGCTGCAGGACAATGAGGAAAAAGGCAAGCTGGTATCTGTAGTGCCATTTCCAAAATTTGAATTTGATAAAGCCAAAGGTATGCTTTCTATTGAGCTGCATAAGGATTTTGCTCCTTATGTACTGGAACTGGCGGACAAGCCATATACCCAGATTGCAGCCAGCTCTATCTTTTCATTGAAATCAACTCATTCCATAAAGCTGCTGGAGCTTTTGCTGCAGTACCAGGGCTTTGAGAAATTTAAAATTTCAGGTGTTATTGAGCGCGAATTTTCCCTTAAGGATTTGCGCTATTATTTGGGTATTGAACCAGATAAGTATCTGAATGTATCAGTGTTTATCCGCTCTGTTATTAACTATTCTATAAACGATATAAACGAGCATACTCCATATTATATTGAATACGAGAAAATAAAGCCAAGCCGTACTATTACTGGCTTCAAGTTCTTCCTCAGCAAGCAGGAGGATGCCCCAAATCTTGAGGATAATCTCACTGTGGCTGAGGATGATCTGGTGGATATTCTCCTTAAATATGGTATTGGCAAAATCGTGGCCAGACGGCTTATCAGAAGCTATTCAGCCCAGCGTATCAAGGATAATGTGCAGTATACACTTACCCAGCACGGGGTAAAGAATATCCCGGCTTATATGCGCAAGGCCATTGAAAACGATTATGCAGGCAATGCCAAGAAGGCTGCCATGCAGTTTGATTTGTTTGAAAATAACAAGCAGTCTTCTAATGTTGAAAGTGAAAAGGCCTGTGAGGACTTCCTTATTTCCCGTGGTATTGGCGAAATGGCCCGTGAGCTTATTATGGCCAAGGCCAAGGCCGGGGATATGGAGGATGATGTAGTAGATAAGCTGTTGGGGGATATTGACAAGCAGCAGTTTATGGCTTGCTATCAAAAGGCTGATTTTTCCAGCATGGTAGATGACGAAGCAGCAATAGATGACCACAATGTATCAGATTTTGAAGATGATGAGGATCAGGATACATTTGAGGCAGATGATGCAGCTATTCTTGATGCTGTAGAGGATGTACCGGAAGCTGAAGTGGCTCATGTGGAGGAACACGCCAATTCCCACAAGGAAGCCCTGAAGAACCAGCTGGTGCTTACTGTACTGGTAAATGGCCAGAAAATCAGCAAGGAATTTTTGCAGCAGTGCCTTGATGCCAAGCTGAATATTTCCGAGATTCAGAGTATAGTAGGCAAGACCTCCATCGCAGAGATTCTCGAGTAATCCACACAATCCACAGCCTTGCTGTGAATAACTCTGTATAACCTTTTAGTAAATTGTGGATTTCCACTAAAAGCTGTGGATTAATTTAATAATTTAAAGCAAAAAAAGGACGCAAACCCAGTTGCGTCCTTTTCTGTTGCCTGTGTATAAATGATATGCTGAAACTTTTATACAATCAGGTCATGTATTGTTACTTACTCGTTTGATGCGTAAATTTCTTCAATGGTTTTGGCATCTGCCTCAACTTCGCTGGACAGTTCAGCAGGAACCATATCCTTGTCGCCGCCATGGTTCAGATAGAGAGAGTAATACTTAACGGCACTGCCCTTATCTCCCATCATAAGGCTGTTGTAGCCCACAAAACGATAGTTGCTCTTTTCGTCAGGCTTAAGGCTGATGGCCTTTAAGGCATGCTCATTGGAGGCTGCGTAGTTCTGGGCCTGCATCTGGTAATAAGCCATATTGCTGTAAAGCCAGTAGGTATCGTCAATAGAGTTATCCTGACAGATTTTAAGGGCCTTATCAGTGTATTCAATAGCCTTCTGGGTATATTCATCGTTCCAGGTGTTATGCTTTTCCTTATAATCCGCATTCAGTGCATTATAGGCACGGGACATATTACCGGTCTGAATATAGCTGTTAGGATTTGCCTTGTAGGCCTTTTCAGCTTCTTTATAGGCCAATACATTAAGTCCCAGCTTGGTGTAGCCCTCAAAATGAGCTTCATAGGCTGAGGCATTTTCAGAAGACATTACCTCATTTTTGCGCTTGGTAATTTTATCATTGCGTTCCTTCTCTGCCTTTTTCAGCTTTGCCTTGGTGCTTCTGTGATCCTTATCATAGATATCAAGGGAATAAGCGTTGGCCAGCATGGTCTGAAGGTTATCAGAAAGGGCTGTGTCGGACAGGGAATTTCTCAGATTATCATAAGCTTTGTCATTAAGGAAGTCAGGAGTGCCAAAGCCCCAGGCTTCCACCGTGGAATAATCATGAATACCCTTACAGATACCGCCGGCAATGAGATAAGCATTTGCCCAGTCAGCCATTTCAGGTGTTGCGGTAGCAGTCATAAAATATTTGTCATCAATGAAAATATCTTTGTCGTTCTTTACCTTTACATGGTTGTAGCCGTATTCCTCCATGCGCTGTACAGATTCTTCAAAGCGCTTTTGGGAAGCAGGATGGTCAGCCGCTCCTATAAATATTTCCTTTAAGAGGTTGCGGTCAACATCCCCCTGCAGGGTCATAGCCATGGTTTCAACAGGAAAGCCACCTGGGTTGAAGCCGGCACTGCAGAGAAGATAAAATCCGGATTCATCAGCATCAGCTTCATTTAAATTGGTGGTGTTCTTTACAGTTATGTAGTTTGTAACATAAGAAGTCAAAGTAGACTGAAAAACATCTGCATTCATGGTGAGAAGAGATGAACCATATTTATAAAGAACCTGTTTTGCCAATGCATCTGCAATGTGCTGATGGAGACCATGAGTCATTTCATGGGCCAGTACTCCTGCCAGAGCATCATCACTTTTCAGATCCTCTACAAGAGCGCTGTTTACCTCGATAAAATCATTTGCATAGCAGGCCGCATTCCACTCATCACTGTTGATAACACGCCATCTGAATGGCAGGCTGTTTGGCTCCATGGCATAATGGCCACGGTCAATAAGCTGGTTCAACACTCTGGAAACACGCTCATTGTGCTCCAAAGAGGTATCAACGCCATATTTTTGTACTGTTTCATTAAGGATTTGTTGCTGTGTTGCAGGACTGTTGCCCCAGTTTAGTACATTTGACCTTACTGCCTCGTATTCAAATGCAGCCTGGGAAACAGTATTAAAGATGTTGCCCACCACATCCCAGCCTCCAGCTTCTGCCACAGCAGGAGCGGAAAGGGGGGCAAAAGAAAAAGTACACGCCAGCAAACCGGTGCTAAGAGTGTACATTACCTTTTTCTTCAAATTCATTTTTTTCAATCCCATCACCTCATTATTTTTCATGTGATTCATCATACCACTTTTATGGGACAATTTCATTATAAGAATATTAATACTTCATTAATTAGATATGAGATATTAAATTCCTTATTATTGGTAATTTGGCACCATAAAAAATTTTTATTTATTTTGTCATATCTTTCAACTAAAATTCATAAAGCATTGCTATAGTATAACCATAGACAGTAGTATTAAAGCTATTGCAATGTATCTCAGCTATTTTATTACAGAGGGGAAGTGAAGCTGTATGGATACAAATGATGTTAATAATTACATGAAAAAGGTGAGAAGATATTTGAAAAATACCAAGCTCAACGATTTATCAAGGATGATTGAAATAACCAAGATGGACAACCTTGGTAAGGGGAAGGCATTTCTCGTTGCCGGTGTGGTTGCCTGGTCTGCATTTACATGCAGCTTTGGTAATGTAAATAGTGCGTCGGCGGCACAGCTGGGCCTTATGAGCACAGCAACTGCCCTGACAGATAGTATGCGCCTTGGTGGAATTCCATATCGTAACAGAAACGGTAAAGTGGTAATTTCCGGCAGTGCCTCCCAGGGAGACAACATTCTGGAAGGATGTCAGCAGCGGGCTCAGGTGGCCTATAATATGGCACGGGCCAATGAACCACGTATTACTATGGATATGCTGGATATTGCCAATAGACTGGGGACCTCCATGGAGGGGCTGGAGTATTCCGTAAAGACAGCCTCCAGTATCAAGAGCAAAATTGATCGCAAGACTAACAAGGCCCTGGAAGCAGGGGAAACTCCAAAGCAGGATTTCGAGTATGTTTCCGAAACCGGTGACCTCCTCAGATATACTGAGGTGGTGAACCACGATGAAATGGCAGAAAAGGTTCGTGACACAGTGGCTCTCCTTGAGGAAAAGGGTTACACTCTGGACGAAATTGACAATAAATACCTTAACAAAGAGGGTCGTTACAAGGCAGTTCATCTGAATGCCACCAGCCCATCTGGCCAGGCCTTCGAAATACAGGTTCATTCCCAGGAAACTCTGGCAGCCAGCCGGGCAACTCATAAGATGTATGAGGAATGGAGAAATCCGGAAACCTCCTCTGAGAGAAAGGCGGAGCTTTATACCTCCATCAAGAGTACCTATGACAGCCTGCCGCTGCCAAAGGGAATTGAGCAGCTTGAAAATTATAAGCGTGCTGTTTAATAATAATTAAAATAAATATATATAATGGTTATATAAAAGTTGTAAAAATGCTTAAATAACATTATAATAATATCATTAAAAGACAATCCCATTTTTGATAAACCCATAAGACCTTCCTAGAGGGAAGCACCTGCTGGCTAATCAGCAGGTGTTTTCTTTTTTAGAAATTGCGAGTGTTGTAAAAATTATATTCCTTATATTGCGAAATTTTCAGCAGGATTTTTATTATATTTTGCAGAATAAACTAAAATTAAGATTCACCGGAAAAAGCTAATAGCAGACGCAAATATCCAATGAATGTGAGGTGGTTTTGGATGGGTGCTGAAGAAATAAAAAAGCTGAAGGAAATAATAGACAAGAGCCGTTCACTGGTATTTTTGGGTGGGGCCGGAATTTCCACCGAGTCCGGGATTCCGGATTTTCGCAGTGCCAAGGGGCTGTATAACCGAAAGTTGAAGCAGAAATTTACTCCTGAGGAAATGGTTTCCCATACATTTTTGGAGGATCACCCAAAGGAATTCTTTGATTATTATAAGAAAAATCTTATTTATCTGGATGCCAAGCCGAATAATGCCCATAAAGCTCTGGCCAAGCTGGAGGAAATGGGGAAGCTGAAGGCTGTGGTTACTCAGAATATTGATGGACTGCACCAGCTGGCAGGCTCCAAGCGGGTCATTGAGCTCCACGGCTCTGTTCACCGTAATTTCTGCGTGAAATGCCATGCAACCTATGATGCAGAATTTGTAGTGAACAGTGATGGGATTCCTACCTGTCCGAAATGTGGTGGCATGGTAAGGCCTGATGTGGTGCTTTACGAGGAGGCCCTAAATCGTCAGGACCTTATTGATGCAGAGGAAGCCATTACCAAGGCGGATACCATGATAGTAGGGGGCACCTCCCTTATGGTTTATCCTGCGGCTAGTCTGGTAAGATATTTCCGTGGCATGAACCTTATTGTGATAAACAAGACCGCCACCCCGGCTGACGAGTGGTGCGATCTGGTGATTCACGATGCTGCAGGAAAGGTTTTAAAAGCCTGTGTTGAATAATATGTAGAATAATGAAGTTTTTAAAGCTGATTTTGATTGTTTGCAGTCAAGATCAGCTTTTTATTTTGCAGTATTAAAATAGTGGATAATTAACAATAAAAAAGCAATAAATAAAGTATAAAATAACAAATTAATAACAATAAAATAATATAAAAATAATGTTTAAATAATATCAAGTGTTCATTAGCAGAAAAGGATATGCGTTAACCTAAATTTTGTATCTGGTTGACAATAAAATGCCACAGTCATACAATATTGACGTTAGTTCAACTAAATGTGGAAAAAAGTGAGGGGCATATAATGGGTGAGGTTAATTTTGATAACATAGATAGCATTGTAGAAGAAATTATAGGGGGAAAAAGGATAAAAAACGAAGATGATACATCCTTTCTCTTAGATACACCATTAGAAAAATTACAACAGGGAGCATTGAAGCTCCAGCAGCATTTCTGTGGCAACCACGTAGATCTTTGTACAATAATAAACGCCCGTAGTGGGTGTTGTGGTGAGAATTGCCGTTATTGTGCCCAGGCAGCTTGCCATAAAACTGGTGTGGATGAGTACGATTTTTTATCCACTGAGGAAATTCTGGAAAATGCTAAAGCAAATGAAGCCGTAGGGGTAAATAGAATTGCATTGGTAACCTCTGGCAGAGCATTAAGCGGCAAGGACTTTGAAAAGGCGTTGGCAACCTATAGGGTGATGAAGGATAAGCTTACAATTAAACTCTGTGCATCCCATGGAATAATTTCCAGGGAGCAGTTTAAAAAGCTGCGTGAAGCAGGAGTGACACGCTATCACCATAACATAGAAACAAGTGAGCGTTATTTTCCGGAAATTTGTACCTCCCATACATATGAAGATAGAATAAGGACTATCAAAGCGGCCCAGGCTGAAGGCTTGGAGGTTTGCTCCGGGGGAATTATTGGCATGGGGGAAGGCTGGCAGGATCGTATAGATATGGCCTTTGCCTTACAGGAGCTAGGGATTCAGTCCATTCCAATCAATATTTTGGTACCTATTCCGGGAACCGGTATGGAGCATCAAGCCCCTATATCATCAGATGATGCACTAAGGACATTGGCTATTTTCAGATTTATTAATCCAACAGCAAATATACGAATGGCTGCTGGGAGAAAGGTGTTGCCGGGAAACGGTGCAACCGCATTTCAGGGGGGAGCATCCGCTTCCATCACCGGCAATATGCTGACAACCTCTGGCACTACCATTAAGGAAGATATGGGGCTGCTAAAGAAATTAGGCATGACAAACCATTAAAAAGAATATTTTTACATATCCCACGATTATTTCATAACTCGGTGAAAAATTTCCACGCTTGGGTTATAATAAACGTGGGAATTTTATTTAAGGCAATCGAGGTGATAACCACCGTGCAATACATGTCGTACTTTGATTCACCTTTGGGAAAACTTTATATTATGGCCCATGAGGATGGCTTGACTAACATCATCTTTGAACAAGAGGAGGGCAATCAGCTCCCTGTGAATGTCAAGGATATTGAATTTAGTGATGATTTGCCCATTATTCAGGATGCAAAATTGTGGTTAAGCCTATATTTTAGTGGCTGCAACCCGGATTTTATGCCTGTTTTATCTCTGGATGGCACAGATTTTCGTATGGATGTATGGAATGTTGTTAAGGAAATCCCCTATGGAAAGACCATGACCTATGGTGAAATTGCCCAGCTATTGAGCAAAAAGCGGGGTAAGAAGGCGTCGGCTCAGGCTGTGGGTGGAGCTGTAGGCAATAATCCAATGCCTATAATGGTGCCATGTCATCGCGTTTTAGGATCCGGCAAGGCTTTAACGGGTTATTCCGGTGGTGTAGATAAAAAGAAATTTTTGCTGGATTTGGAAAAAATTGAGTATATCGAATAGCGCACTTCTTTTGAGGTGCGCTTTGTAATATATATGGGCGGGATATTTGTGGAACAGAGTTATTATTATTTTGACGGGAAATCCAAAACCTGGGTGGAGTGCCAGGAGCCTTGGATAGAAAAGGATATTGAGAAATTTTCATTAAGCATAGTTGATAAAGGAATGGGTGAAAGGCAGATTGATGCCCTGGCAGAGCAGCAGTCCCCAGATCATCTTCTGGCCTATGTGGATATAGGTGATTTTGATTACCGATACAGCTGTGTATATAAGAAGGCCGCGGCCAGATGGCGTTTACAGCTATATAGACCCCAAAAAACGGCCATTATTTTGGTGGATGTTTTTAGTGTTATGGGCACTCCTGATGGGGTGGAGCTTCATAGAAGGGGAAGCAAGCAGTATTCATTGCGGCTGGACTATGGTAAGTGGCAGTACACTGCAATTCCGTCCAAGTCAGATCAGGCGGAGTCCGGTGGCAGTGTGTTTAATTATAAATACGACTGGACCGATGATGGCTTTGATTTCTCAGTGGAAATTCCTCAAATCGTTGCGGACAGGGTTATGACCTTCTTGAAGGAGCTTTCACAGGAGGAATTTGGCTTCATTCCCACTGTGCCGGAGGATATACCTCCAGCCAAGCTCATGAAATATTTTACCCAGTTCCCTCTGGATGTGAATGTGGGCTGGTATGTGGATATACTTGGCTACGATTTTGCCCGTAAAATCATAAGGACCAATGATACAAATTTTGACTTAATTTGCGATTATCTCCAGCTTCCTAAAACCAAGGGGCTTCAGAAAGCCTATCGGGAAAATGGACGGTCACTGGCTATATGCTTCTTTTTGCAGAAAATTGGCATTACGGATATAAATTTATGGCCCCATTTCTATAATATTAACCACCTTTTGGGGCAAAATCTGGATAGGCTTGGAATTGACCGAGTTGGAGCCTTTTACAAGCGTAAAGGGGCCTGGCAGCGATATTGGTGGGGAGATGTAAGCAATTTCGAAATATCATGGTGGTGGAAAAAGCAGGAGAAGGATGTGCGATCTGAGTATGATCCTGCCTATGTGGGGTGGCAGATGCTTTGCAGCTGGCTTATGGACAAGTGGGAGCCAGTACGGGTGGCAGAAATCCTCCACAGTGCCATGGAGGGCGGTTCATCTGATATTCGTGACTGCCTGAATATGTGGTTTAACAGCTATACCAGTGATGAACTTACGGATGAGTTTGTTCAGGCCATTTATCGCACGGGATTTTCCAAGGAAACCCATGATGTGTGGACAGCGGAGCAGCGCCGTCGGTATGAGCAGAACATTGAGCAGATGCGCCGTGAAAAAAATGCCCGACATAAGCATTATATGGAAATAGAATTTACATTGGCCAAGGGTGACCTCATGAAGGAGGAGGATACACCACAGGGCTCCTTTAAGATTGCCCGCAATGGCAAGGAGCTCTTTGAGCTTTCGGAGATTTTCCATAACTGCGTTTTTTATCTCTATACAGAGAAGATGAACAACAGGGAATGCGCCATTTATTATCTGGAAAAGAATGGCCAGCCTGTGGCCTGCATTGAAGTGGTAAAGGGTGTTATTACTCAGGCTCTGGGAGACCATAACCATATATTGAAGGGCGAAATTAAGGATGCAGTGGTGGACTGGGGCATAAGGCATAATCTGGAATTTAAGCCTATGTCATAAGTTTCGACATTAGTATAAAAAAGGCAGGGGCTATGGCTGTAGAGCTAGTGATACTACAATTAATAGTCTTTGTATTATAGAACAAAAAAAGGCAGTGGCTAATGGCTGTAGCAATTAGCGAATGGGTCGTTAAGAAACTCTTTTGTCCGTACCTTAATATTAGTGGAAAAAATCATTTGTTTGAGCGAACCATTTAATGGTGAGCGAGTTATGATTTTTTCACTATTTAATTAGGACAAAAAGTTTTAGACCCATGAGCGGCGCTACAGACATAGTCACTGCCTTTAAATTTTAATAAAATGTTAAATCAATATTAAAATAACATTATATTAAGACTGATTTAGTGTTTAAAAATGCTTTTAAAGCGCATACATATGATTAAGTGGCCCGGATCCTTTTCCTAGATTCAGCCCTGCCTTTAATGCACCAGTAATATATTTCTTGGCATTGGCAATGGCCTCCGGCAAATCGTAGCCCATGGCCAGATTGCAGGCAATGGCAGAAGACAGGGTACAGCCTGTGCCGTGGGTATTTGGATTATCAATATGCTCCTGGCGGTACCAGTTAAATCCCCCATCATAATATAAAAGGTCCGTGGAAGTGGCAGATAAGTGGCCACCCTTTATGAGAACACCACCATAGATTTTGGAGCCAATAATTTTGGCTGCCTCCTCCATATCCTCCAGACTCTTGATTTCCATGCCGGAAAGCACCTGGGCTTCCGGGATGTTAGGAGTAATGACACTGGCAATAGGAAGGAGCAAACGGCAGAGATTATCCTGGGCCTCGTCCTCCAGTAGCTTGGAACCGCTGGTGGATACCATAACAGGATCTACCACAATATTCATGGCCCCGTAATCCCGCAGCTTTTCAGAGATAATTTGAATAATATCCGGGGAGGACACCATACCGATTTTCACCGCATCAGGGGGAATATCCTCAAAAATAGCATCTAATTGCTGCCCTACAAATTCCGCCGGTGCATTATGAATGGCCCGCACCCCAGTGGTATTTTGGGCTGTCAGGGCCGTAATTGCACTGGTGGCATAGAGCTTGTGGGCGGTAATGGTCTTGATATCGGCCTGAATACCAGCTCCCCCGCTGGAATCCGACCCGGCAATAGTTAATACAGATTGCATAATAAACCCTCTCTCTCTGGGATAAGTTTCAAATCCCAAGCACATACAATTTAAAGTATAGAACCAAGAAAGGCCCGTGGCAACAAAAGTTTATATGATTGGCAGGATTTGAAAAGTATTTTGGCGAATAAAAAAATAAGAAATTTTTTGGGGGGAGGTATTATATATGTGCAAGATTTTAGTACCAGTAGATGGCTCCGAAGAATCCGAGAAGGCCGTTGAGAAGGCAGTGCGCCTGGCCAAGCTGGAGCCGGGACAATTGATTTTTATATATGTGGTAAATATTCAGCAGGCAGCTATTTCTGTCCATCTTTGTCAGGAGATTATTGACTCCCTTACAGAGGAGGGCAACAGAATCCTTGGGGAGATTAAGGATGGACTGCCAGAGGGACTGGAATGTGAAACCGTCCTGGATGTGGGTATTCCTTATGAGAAAATCGTGGATTATGCCACTGATAACAATGTGGACCTGATCGTCATGGGCAGCCGTGGCCTCAGCCTTGTTGAGGGCATCCTTATGGGGAGCGTTAGCCGTAATGTACTGGAGCAGGCACCATGCTCTGTATTAATAGCAAAATAATCGTATTAAAACATTATTTTAGCAATAAACAAATATTAATTTAGTGTTAAATAAATAGTAAATAAACATAAGGTGATATTAGTATGAAAAGTGTGATGGATGAAGCCTTCAGAAGTTACGGACGGGTCCTGGATATGGATGTTTCTGAATTTATGGAGGAGGTTCAAAAACTTCCAGAGGCACCTCAGGGGCAGGTTCTGTATGAAGCCTCTATACCTGAATTTGAAACCACCAAGTTGTTTCTGACCTTTATGGATGAGGTATATGGTGGTATGCCAGTGGAATTTGGCTGTTGCCATGGATTTAATGATAAGATGAATGGTCTTGAATACCATAGGGATTCGGAAATTAATATTGCAGGTACTGACATGATTCTTATGGTGGGACACAGATGGGATATTGATTATTCAGATAATTCCTATGACACTTCCAAGGTGGAGGCCTTCTTCATACCAAAGGGGACAGTGGTGGAAATCTTTGCCACAACCCTGCATTATGCACCATGTGGCGTGGATGGTAAGGAGTTCCGCAGTGGCGTTGTGCTTCCGGGAGGCACCAATGAGGCCTTGGATGTAGAGCCGGAGGCCAAAGGAGAGTCAAAAATGCTCTTTGCCATCAACAAATGGCTGCTGGTTCATCCTGAAAGCGGTGAAACCGGCCGTGTGGGCCTGCTAAAAGGCAAGAATTTAAGTGTAGAGGATTTTAAATAAGTAGAAAGTTATTCTAACTGCCATACATTAGTATGGCAGTTTTGATTTCTTCAATAATTAAAAAATAAAGGCAATACTGCTTTAAATAATTACATAAAATGCTATAATTAGATTATAATATAAAATATAGAGAACACTCATTGACACGTAATATATTACGTGTGATAATGTAAGAAAGAAGGGTAGAAGATGAAAAGCTATTCATCACGGGAAGTTATACAGAAGCTAAAGGAAGATGGCTGGTATGAGGTCGCTTGTGTTGGAGATCATCACCAATTTAAGCATCCAGTTAAACGAGGACGTGTAACTGTGACTCATCCTGTTAAAGACATGAGTGTAAGAGATATTAAGAGTATAGAGAAACAGGCAGGGATAAAGTTTTAGGAGGAATTATTATGGACAGTTTGCCAAGATTTTATAATTATGTTGCCATATTTACTTATGAAGATGACGGCATACATATTACTTACCCAGATTTACCTGGATGTGTTTCTTTTGGTGCTGATGAGGATGAAGCAGCCAGAAAAGCCGAAGAAGTGTTACAGCTCCATATGTTTGGCATAGAGGAGGATGGGGAGCCTATTCCAAAGCCTTCCAGTTTAAGGGAACTAAAGAAAGGTCTCGCTGAAAATGAGGTGTTGGTTAAGGTAAATGCCTTCATGCCAGTTATTCGCGAAAAATTAAACAAACGGTTTATCAAAAAAACTGTATCCATTCCTTACTGGGTAAATGCTGAGGGAGAAAGATACGGAGTAAATTTCTCCCAGCTTCTCCAAAATGCTGTAATAGCAACAGTGAGTCAAAATAAATAATAATTATAAAAAGCCCGGTGGCTGGAATCAGTGATATGCTCCCCTTATGAGAGACAGTGAAAAATAAAACTGTCATCATAGGGGGAGTTTTTTAATGCCTCATAAACAGAAAGCTACAGTAGAAGAAAAAATAAGAATTGTTCGTAAATGTCT
>Ga0129307_1000599_pt1 | contig 52723 bp, 58 predicted proteins | sample P1105metagenome_FD_94437 | JGI IMG/M metagenome (GOLD analysis project Ga0129307, IMG submission 94437) | Capybara group fecal microbial communities from Wisconsin, USA - P1105 metagenome | ecosystem: Host-associated > Mammals > Digestive system > Large intestine > Fecal | place: USA: Wisconsin... | reverse complement strand
GACGACACACTGAAGAAGGCTGCCAAGATCGCTAAGATCCAGCAGGCTCACGAGGAGGCTACCCAGTTGGAGATGCCTACTCTGCAGATGAACCTCCCGATGGTTGCAACAATCGTATCTCTGGGTACCCTGACCGCTCTGTTCGGTACTGTGCTCGGTATGATCGGATCGTTCCAGGCTCTGTCTGCTGGTGGTGGTGCTGACTCTATGGCTCTGTCTGCCGGTATTTCTGAGGCCCTTGTGAACACAGCATCTGGTATCTTGACCTCTTGGGTTGCTACCGTTGTCTATAACTTCTTCTCAAACAAGATCGACAAGCTGACCTTCGCACTCGACGAGATTGGTTATACCATCGCCGCTACATACGATTCTAACCACAACGAGGCTTAATTCTTAACCATCTAATAAGCGTTTAATTCCATTAAAAGCATTTAGAGAATGGCTAAAATTAAGATACAGAAAAAAGACATCTGGATTGACATGACGCCTATGTCAGACGTGATGACGCTGCTTCTGTGTTTCTTCATGTTGACCTCAACATTCTTGACACCAGAACCAGTATCAGTCACCGCGCCTAACTCAGTGTCAGAACTCAAGATACCAGAGCAGGACGTGCTCAATATTCTGGTGACACCAGAGGGCCGTGTTTACTGTGGTACTGAGAACAAGAACAACATGCAGGCCATGCTTGAGACGATGACCGACAAGTTCGGTGTTCAGCTCAACGCCAACCAGATCAAGCACTTCCGCGAGGATGCTATGGTCGGTGCCGGCATGTCGCAGCTTGCCAATTACCTCAGTCTTGAAACAGACAAGATGGGTGAGGCAATCCAGAAACTCGGTCTTCCGCTTGACAGTATCAACGGAGGCAAGAGTGAATTCCAGGAGTGGGTCACAGCGGCCCGCGATGCTAACCCTGACATCAAACTCGCCATCAAGTGCGACTCTAAGACCCCTTATTCAGCTATCAAGCTGTTGATGTCAGAACTTCAGGACATGAACGAGAATCGTTTTCAGCTGATTACAAATCTCGATGTTAAACGTTTAAACAACTAGTAGTATTATGGCAAAGAAAAATCTATCCAAGCAGAAGAAGATGGATACCCGCGTGAACTTCACGCCGATGGTAGATATGATGATGCTTCTGATTACGTTCTTCATGCTGTGTACTACGCTGGCCAAGCCGCAGGCTATGCAGTTGACCATGCCGTCGAACGATAAAGACATCAGTCAGTTGGACGATGAGAACAAGCAGGTAACCAAGGCATCTCATACCATCACCCTCTATCTGGGAAGCAATGATAAGGTATGGTATGTGGCAGGTCTTCCCAACTATGAGGATCCTTCATGCGTAAAGCCGACATCTTATGGCAAGGACGGTATCGAAAAGGTGCTCAACGAGCACACTACCGAAGAGGGTATCAACCCCGTTGCCAAGATTAAGCTGGCCAAAAAGGAACTCGATGCTAAGAAGAACGAGTATGGTTCAAAGATGACCGACGAGCAGTATCAGGAACAGCTCAAGAAACTGAAGAAGGGTGAACTCCCCAGCGGTGAGAAAGTTCCTACGATGACCGTCATCATCCGTCCTCTCAACACCGCTACCTATGAGAATATGGTATCAGCTCTTGATGAGATGCTCATTAGCAATATTGATAAGTACGTCATTGACAATGTCGACAAGATGAGCCAGGATGACAAGGACCTCATCGCCAGGGCAGGTGTCAAGTGATTAACCCCTAAATGTAGAATAGACTATGGCAAAAATAGATCTTATTGACAATGGCTGGTGTGACCTCGTATTTGAGGGCAAGAACCAGGCCTATGGAGCTTATCAACTGCGCAAGAATACTGGTATTCGTAATCTCAAGGCTCTGATCGTTATGTTCGTGGCTTTCATCGCCATCGCAGCCATCGTATATGCTAAGGTTTCTATCGAGAACTATATCGCAGCACAGAATGCAGCCATCGAGGCAGATGTAGAGCTCGCCAGCCTGGCAGAGAAGAAGGAAGCCAAGGTTGAGAAGAAAGACGAACCAGAGGTTGAGAAGATTGAGATTGAAAAGGTTAAGAGCTCTGTTGCCTTCACCGTACCTGAGATCAAGAAGGACGATGAGGTTAAGGAGGAGCAGGAGATCAAGTCTCAGGACGAACTGCAGGAGACCAACACCGCTATCGGTGCCTTCACCGTAGAAGGTAACGATGAGGAAGGCGGTGAGGTGCTCAAGGCTAAGGAGAAGATTGCAGAACCCGAGCCCCCGAAGGTTGAGGAAACCAAGGTCTTCGACGTGGTGGAGGAGATGCCTCAGTTCCCCGGCGGTCCCTCAGCTCTGTTCGAGTATCTGTCGAAGAATATCAAGTATCCGGTAGTTGCCGAAGAGAACGGTGTACAGGGTCGTGTTATCGTAACCTTCGTTGTAGAGCGTGATGGTTCTATCACCGACGTGAAGGTTGTGAAGAGCGTTGACCCCTCACTCGACAAGGAGGCACAGCGCGTGGTTAAGTCCATGCCACACTGGATTCCTGGTAAGCAGAACGGTTCTGCAGTACGTGTGAAGTACACCGTACCTGTGACCTTCAAGCTTCAGTAATCTCTGAACGATTGAAATGAACGCATTCAACAAATTAGTTGGATTAACACTGATATTAGGCTTGTTCCCAGGATGTGGGAACAAGCCTAATCCTGAATTGGAGGAGGCCTATCAGAAAGCCGCCAGCGTGTTGGCTGCCGACGAGAGCTTCTATCCTATTATCGACGAGGAGCTGTATTATTTCCAGAACCAGACGCTCGACTCCATCACACCTCTTTATATTAATGAGCAGGATGCCGTGAAGAAACTCATGAAGTTGGAGACCTTCCTGGTCTTCACCACCCGTGACTTCACCCAGAAGGAGCGTCAGAACCTGATAGACCGTAAGTACCTGCCAAGAGCGGTGCCCATCGCGTACGACGGTCTGGCTATCATCGTCAACAATGCCAATCCCGACTCGTGCATCACCATCAAGGACTTTGCGCGCGTCCTCAAGGGAGAGGTCACCCAGTGGAGCGAACTCTATCCACAAAACAAACTTGGCGAAATCGACGTGGTATTCGACAATCCGCTGTCGAGCACAGTGCGCTGGTGCGTGGATTCCATCCTCGGAGGCCAGCAGTTCAGTGCCAAGAACATCGGTGCCGTGCAGACCAGTGCCGCCGTCATCGACTATGTCGAGAAGCACGAGAACTCTCTCGGTATCATTGGTAGCAACTGGCTCAACGACAAGCGCGATACTACCAACGTCACCTTTAAGAAGAATATATCCGTGATGGGGGTCAGCAAGATGGACTCCGCCAGGAGTTTCAACAGTTGGAAGCCCTATCAGTACTATCTATACAACGGCAACTATCCCCTCCGCCGTACGATCTACGCCTTGCTTAATGACACCCGCAACGGTGTGCCCTCCAGTTTCTGCCACTTCGTACAGTTGCCCAAGGGCCAGAAGATCATTCTGCGCTACGGCCTGCTGCCCAGGTCAGCCAATATGAACGTAAGGGATGTCATCATCAAAAAGGAATGATTAAACCTTCCGGGGTTTCGAACGTCATACAAACGAGAGACTAAGAACAGAATGTGTAACTTAAAAACAAGAGAATTATGAAAGCAATCAAATATTTAGTAATGGCTGCCCTGATGCTAGGCTTCAGCGCAACCGTATCCGCACAGGAAGCAGAGCTCAACGCAGCTCTCGAGGGAATTAAGTCAAAGGCACCTAACGCTGCCGAGTTAGCAAAAACCGCTTACAAGAAGAACAAGAAAGACGCTGCCGCCCTTGTTAAGATCGGCCGCGCCTACTATGAGCAGAAAGACACTGCCAATGCAGCCTTGTTCGCCAACTACGCCAACGAGGCAGGTAAGCCCAAGAACGCCTATGCCCCAGCATTCATGTTGCTTGGTGACATCGAAGCCGCATTCGGAACAGATGGTGGTAAGGCCGCTGGTTACTACAATCAGGCTATCCACTTTGATCCCACCAACCCCGAGGGTTACAAGAAGTGGGCTTTGGTTTATCGTAAGATCAGCCCCTCTCAGGCTGCCAACAAACTGAAGGAGATGAAGGCTAACTGCCCCAATGAGGATATCGACGCCGCCATTGCCCACATTTACATGCTGGCAGGCGACGAGAAGCAGGCTTACGAGAACTATGCCAAGGCAGACATCAACAAACTCGACAAGAGTAACCTCAACGAGTTCGTACGTGCCAGTTACTTCACTGGTCACTTCGATGACGCTCTCCGTGCCGCTGAGGCAGGTCTTAAGATCGAGCCGCGCAACGCCGTGTTCAACCGTCTGGCCATGTTCGCCAACTACGAGTTGAAGAAGTACGATGCTGCCAAGGCTTATATCCACAAGTACTTCAACGAGACCGACAGCGCCAAGTTCTCTGAGTACGACCACTTCTACACAGCCCTGATCTATCAGGCTCTGGAGGACAAGGCTAACATGTACGCAGAGTACGACAAGGCACTCTCACTGGTTAACGACTCTTCTATGATCAAGCGTCATGCCATCCTGAAGAGCGTTTCCGACTCTTATGTGAAGGATCTGGAATTCGATAAAGCCATTCAGTACTATCAGGACTATCTCGCTTGCAAGCCCGATCAGAACTCAGACGACGAGGAAGGTCTCGCCAAGATCTACTCAAAGTGGGCTGATAACGACGAGGCTCGTAAGGCAGAACTTGTAGGCAAGGCTATCAATGCATACCGTGCTATGGGTGAGAAGTATCCCATCCAGGCCATCTACGCAGCCTATCAGTGCGCTACGATGAGCAACAAGCTCGACAAGACTGGTGAGAAGAGTCTTGCAAAGCCCGACTATCAGAAGGTTGTGTCTCTGCTTGAGAACAAGGCCGATCGCGACAACAGTGAGAACACCATGCTGAAGTACAGCTATCACTATCTGATGTCTAACGCCTTCCTCTATGGCAAGAACAAGGCTCTGGCTAAGGAGTATGCCAACAAGATCCTGGCCATTGACCCGAACTACGAGCCAGCCCAGCAGATCAGAGACCTGAAGTAATCATTCAAATTAACCATACGAGGTGCGAGGATCATAGAATCTTCGCACCTCTTTAATTCAAGCAAGCATGAAGTTCTCACCGTATGTCACAACCCTCCTCAAACAGAAGTCTGGACATAACCTCCGTCTTTCTGCAGACTGCGAATACCTGGCACTCGATATAGAGTCAGTGACAGGTGAACATATAGGCGTGAATACTCTCAAACGACTATTGGGCTTTATCGATGACGAGCGCGATCCACGTATTTCCACACTTGACATCATTGCCCGTTATCTCGGATTCAGCTCTTGGGACGAGCTCCGTATCTATGATGACAAAAGCAATTCATCATTTGAATCAACATCAGACGAGATACGCGTATCAGACCTGACCATTGGTCAAAAGATTCAGATTAGTTATCAACCTGACCGTCAGCTCATCATAGAGTATCAAGGAAACAACACCTTCCTCATACTCTCCAGCAAGAACGGCAAATTGCAAGATGGCGATCAGATTACAATAACCCACATTGTAAGTGGCTATCCGTTACTGGTTAGCGAAGTGATACGTCATGGCCAATCACTGGGTTCCTTCACTGCTGGCAAAGCGCAGGGCATAGCATTTAAGATTCTGTAGCCGATGGACACATCCTCTTTCTCTGAAATACAGCACACATTCCCTGATGCAGAACTATTGCCAGTCGAAGGATCAACCTGCGACTGTTATCGGGTGCACCTATATGGCAAGCTCCATTTCCTAAAACGCCTAAAGTCCGAATTTCGTACAGATCCCCGTTATGTTGCATCTCTTCAGAAAGAGTTTGAGATTGGCTATCGTCTCGAACATCCTCATTTGGTGCGATACGTCTCTAAGGGTGAAGACTATCTGATGACGGAATATGTCGATGGAGAGGCCCTGAGCCAGTTTGTCGTCAGTCATCCGGATTACTTCAAGTCCAAGAAAAACACGAATCGTTTCCTGTCCCAACTCCTTGATGTTCTTGGTTATCTCCATTCGCATCAGGTAGTGCATCTTGATCTGAAGCCCGATAACATTCTCATCACTCGTATTGGGAATGACGTAAAACTCACTGATTTAGGCTATTGTTATACAGATACCTACACGGACACGATGGGGCGCACCGACAAATACGCTGCTCCAGAGCAACTGCAAGGAGGCCAAGTAGATGGCCGCACCGATATTTATGCCGTTGGTAAGATTCTCGAAACACTCCCCTGCCCCACCATATATAATAAGGTAATAGCCCGCTGCACAGCCCCAGACCCCTCAAAGCGCTACCAGACTACTGAGGAAATTGAAGAAGATTTTGGGCCATCATCACATCTCGTGAACATTGGAGTTGTCGTGTTGTTTCTGATAGCAACGCTTGGGGGGCTCTACTTCTTGTTGCATGAGAAAGAATCACAGCCGGCTATTCAGCCTCAGATTGAGCAGCCAAAACCACCTATAGATTCGTTAGTCAACTATCCTGACAGCGAACAGATGTCCTTACCTCCCTCTACGACCAAGCCCATAATCCGCAAAAGAACTCCGTCATCCGAACCTAAACAGTTTCCGGCCTCTGAGCAACTGAAAGCAGACATAGTGGCAGCAGTCTTGCCAAAGTTCAATGCCACTATGGGGGCCTTACCTGATAGTGTAAAGCCTGGTACAGAAGAATGGGCAGAAGCGGGTTGGGCATTTGAGCGCGAACTCTCCAACACATTACAAGAGCTCATCCTCTCCCATCAAGATATTCCCATGCAGACCGTAGCTCAGGAATACACTTCATACATCCAAAACCTCATCACCATAAAGTATAACCAAAACTCCCCTAAAACAAACGTTCTTGACAGGTAAGGAAAGGTATTTGAATGCTTTTTTTCTTATTTATTTTGTTTTGTTTCCAAAATTCACTATATTTGCGGTCGATTATGGACAATAAGAAATTGGATATTGGCTATTTTATATCATTTTGCATTGAACAATACAAAAATGCAAAACAGATTTCTGGTGCTGAGGCTTCCAGAAGATTTAGTCAGTATGGTGTGTTTGAGTATTTAGATGAGCATTATGAGCCACTCCACTCTCAAGGCCGCCAATGGATTTTGGAGGACATTGACGAGTTTATTAATCTAAGGAAAGGGGGAAAAGCATGAGACTATATCATGGAAGTATAGATCAAGTTAGTCATCCTGAAATTCGCGAGACCAGCCATACGCTTGACTATGGTAAGGGATTCTATACAACGACTTCGTATGAACAGGCAGAAAACTGGGTTAAGCGTAAAGCTAAAGAGATGAACGTTGTCCGTGGTTACGTGAATGTTTATGAGTTCGACGAATCATCTATAAATAGGCTGAAGAGTCTTATATTTAATGAACCAACGGAAGAGTGGGTAGATTTTGTACATCAGAACCGTACAACTAAGGGGTTTAAACATGATTATGATATCGTTTATGGTCCCGTAGCAAACGACAGGGTCTATGCTGCTTTTGCGCTTTATGAAGGAGGGGTGCTAAGTAAGCAGGAATTGATAAGAGAATTAAAAACTTACAAGTTGGTAGATCAATACTTGTTTCACTCAGTGCCTGCACTGCAATCTTTATTATTTATTGATGCAAAGGAGGTTACACCATGAATTTGAATGTGACACAGGACAACCTATTCCTCTTCCTTCCTTCTAAGATTAGTTGGATGGCTGAGATGCTTTCTGAAGACAAGAAAATCAGCATCATTAATGCTATTAAGGAGATCTATGCCTCTGATATATACCGTCGTTTAGAAAATGAAGAAACTAAGTTGTGGCATCTGGGACCTGTAGCTCTTTATGAAGAAATGACAGAATAGTATAATGAAACTGTTGCAGTTTTCAAGTGGACGAAATGGATGAACGCCGTTTCGTCCTTTTTTTGTATATTTGCGGATGAAATCCTCGAAATGAGTGTATAACAAACATGATAACCAAGAAAATGAAAGAAAATTCGATAAGAAGCGGCTGATTATAGGAAAAAAGAACTGTTTTTGCAAAAATTACGGCTCACAATGAACGTCGTTTGCTAAATTTTTCTTATATTTGCATCGTGGCGGAAAATCCGTCGCAGACATGACATAGGAAGCGTTTAGCGCAACTCCAGCTTGGTAAACTTCGACAACTTACCTCAGAAAGATTGGATTCGCAGAAACGTTCTTCCCTTGGTGTTGATAGTAATGGCTCATGCCATCTACATCATACAAGGGTGTGAGCTGTTTTCTCTAATCTATCTTTCGGGCAGTCGAAGGCCTACCAGCGGATTAGCTGAGAGGCTCACACTTCTTTTTGTTATGTATTCAAAAAAATAATAATCGTTTTTAGAGCCGGAAACAAAAAGGGAAATAGCTTATGTTAGAGTTTTCAGAAGAGATGAAAAGAGTTGTTTTTGCCAACTTAGACAAAGATGAAAGAAAGGTTCTACTATTGGCAAAGAGTATTATGGACAAAACCTCTGGTTATTATATCAAAGAACATGATCCAGAGATGGCTGATGTCTTTAGATCCATTTCTGCTTTGTTGTTGAATCTGCAAGATCTGGAAGAAAATGGGCAATAATAGAAAGGTGACTATATGTCGCATATTAAGTGACATCCTTAAACTATGCGGATTTGGGTACTGGATTTTTACATTTGTAATAATTCTAGTTATTCTATTTGTACAACTAAAGTTTGGGCTCCCTATTAAGCCTGTTTGTCTATATACTCATCTTATACAGGTTGTCCCAACTCTTTTGGGTTTTTTAATGACTGGTTTCACGATTCTCTATGGAGTTCAAGGCATTGTACTTCAGAGGTTAAGCCAGAAAGCAGATGACGGACAAAGACCTTTTTATGTGATATCAGCATATATTTCATTAGCAACCCTTTCTCTATTTATAACACTTGTTTGTTCGTTGATATTCAAACTCAAAATAATAAGTGATATTGGTTGTGAGAGTTTGTGTCTTTTTATTACTATGATATTCTCTACAATATCTGTAACGTCAATAACTAACACAGTTCTCCATTTGTTCTCTATGCGAACACAATTCGCTCCCTTAAAAGAGTAAACAGGGTGTATTTCAATAATAGAATAGATAGACTATCTTTGCTTAGGAATCTATGATGAATTAAAGGAAATGACAAAAGAATAATATTTTACTTATCTAAAACATTGTAATTATGAAAGATTGGAAAACTTGGGTGGTGATATTAGCCGCTTTTTTCTTGATAAAGATGTGTGGAGGTTGTGATGGTTGCGAAAGCAGCGATAGTGAAAGCAGTCAAGACGATTATGAACAATCTTCAAGTAGTGACGATTCTGATAGAGCCCCTTCTTGGATTCAAGGTACATGGTATTGTGTAACACCTTATGGCAATATGCAGGTTGAAATAGTTGGCGACCATATTCGTGAAATCCCCGGAGATGGTAGCTCATACTATGGCACATATCATATACAGGGCGATGCGATTATGCCTGAAACAGGCAGCCAAATGTATTATCAAATGGATTTTGATAAGAAAAGACTTTCTGCAGGACAAGGATATTATTTCAGAAAACAATAACATTTAATTATTTAAGTAAGTATGAAAAAGATTATTATTACAGCAATGTTGCTGATGGGAATGAGTTATAGTGTATTGGCTCAAACAGAGGATTTCCATATTGATTCTTATACTTATGGTAATGCCTATTTGAAAGCAGATGACGGAAATAGTAACTTTGTGATATTAAAACATTTTGAAGATGCGCCCTCTCAAATGGTAATACCTAAAAAAGTTACATATAATGGAATAACATACGAAGTAATGGGCGTAGATAGAAATGCGTTTAATGATAATACAAGTATTAAAACATTATGCATTCCCGATTCTTTTGAAGTAAAATCATCTGCATTCGAAGGCGCCAAGAATTTGGAAGAAATCATATTGGGAGACTGCTGTGATTTGAGAAGTGGATGCTTTAGGTATTGTCCTTCGATAAAAAAAGTATATATTACCGGTAAACTCTATAGATTTAGAAAAAACTCTTTTCTATGGTCAGAAGAGAACTTAAAACAGAGAGGCTTTTATCTTGTGTCTTCCATACCACCTAAAGTTGTGGGTGAAGAGTTAGATGAAAGTGTGTATAAACAAGTAACATTGTATGTACCGACTAATTCCATAGGAAAATATAAAGGAGACAGTTTTTGGGGAAAATTCAAGATAAGTGGATGGGATGCAAAAGCATTCATAGAGAATCGCTTGAAACGAGAATAGAAACATATTATATTGAATTCAAATCATTAGTGTCCACTAAAAATTAGCGGAGATGTTTGTAAATTACTTAAATATAGAGTTTTAGAGCGAAAAATTGACGGTGACGATTTGAATTGACTACCTTTGCAATCCAAAAGCAAATCAGTCATTCGATGAACACTGGAAAATATATTTTCGCTCAACTCATAGAGTTCTTGCCTCAGAGAATCTTTGATAGAATTGTAATGAAATACGAAGGAAACAAATATGTGAAGCACTTTACATGCTGGAACCAGTTGCTCGTCATGATGTTCGGCCAACTGAGCAACCGTGACAGCCTTCGCGATTTGACCAATACAGTTTCTGCGCACTCCAACAAAGTCTATCATCTTGGCTTTGGCAAGAACGTGACGAGAAGCAATCTCGCAAAATTCAATGAGAGACGAGAGCCTCGTATCTTCGAAGAGTTTGCCTATCATATGATAGACATTGCGAGAAAGAAGAGAATCGATAAAGACTTTGAGATAGAAGGAAAGGTATTTGCCTTCGACTCTTCTACCATCGATCTTTGCCTGAGCGTCTTCTGGTGGGCAAAGTTCCGTCGTACAAAAGCGGGCATCAAGATACATACGCTCTATGAGATTCAAACGGATATTCCTACGTTCATTCACATTACTGAAGCTAAGGTGCATGACCAACGCGCGATGGACGAAATCCCCTATGAACAGGGAGCCTACTACGTGTTTGACCGAGGATGCTTTGACCTGAAGAGACTCTATCGTATCAATGAGATTGAAGCCTATTTTGTGATAAGGCAGAGAGGAAATCTTCAATATGAAGTCGTAAGCGAGAGTGATACCATGCATAATGCTGATGGCGTGCTTTCCGACCAGGTTATCAGACTTACGAATTACTTTACTAAACAGAAATACCCTGCTGTTCTTCGCCGTGTCACATACTATGCGGCTGACAAGAACAAGACATTTGTCTACCTGACCAACAATATGGAGATACCAGCCACGCAGGTCGCTCTTCTCTACAAATATCGTTGGCGCGTAGAAATCTTCTTTAAGTGGATCAAACAGCATCTCAAGATTAAATCCTTTTGGGGAACGACAGAGACTGCTGTCAGAATCCAAATATACTCTGCCATCACTGCATATTGCATGGTGGCTATCGTTGAGCATGACCTCAAACTGCACAGGAGTACCTACGAAGTGTTGAGAATTTTGAGCGCTTCGCTGTTGGATAAGACTCCAATTAAGGAACTCTTTACCAAGGAACGTGGGTATGTTGTAGATGATGGCCAACTGACTCTTAATTTTATTTAGTGGACACTAATGATAAACGATTCTATTATGGGAAAAGTAGCAAACATAACACCTGAAGAACGAGAACAGGTGATATACACAATCGGGAAATTGGGTGAAGAGATAACTGATGAACGTATAGAGTATTATGTTCAACTTCACAGAAATACCATCAAACATCAAGAAGAGAAGGAAACTAAAGAAGTATTAAATGATGTTTCAGAACAGCATAAAGAGTATGCGAAGAAAGTTCTTGCATATATGAGGAGGAGTAAATCTGAACGTCAGATTCTTTTATACTCAAAAAAGCATATTGAGACCTTATCTTATATTAAAGAGAATAATATGGACGTTGATTATACTCCATCTCTTTTAGGGGAGGCCATACGTATGATGGAGGCCAAGAAATCAACAACAATTCATCACCTAACAGGCGAGGACCTTGCTAATTGCTTAAAAGATAGTATGCAGGAGTTAATCAATATAAGGGATGAGAAAGAAGCCACAAATAACGATCGTAAAGAAGTGAAAGAAGAAGGGGGAAAGGCAATAAGACTTGCAAAAATAGTGCTAATCATTGGATTAATTCTTATTCTTGCTCCTTTTTTTATTACAGGTTTTGGATTTAATTGGTTTTGGTATCTTGTTATTATAGGAGTAGCGTTTTTCACCTTCTGTATGACAGGTGTTGACGGGGTAAAAGGAGACTATTCTAACGTGAAAAGTGTTCTAATAGGTTTTCTATTTGTTGGACTAATAATGTTTTTATGGGGACCATTAAATCCTAATTACGGAAGTGAAGGCAGGAATAAAAGTAGTTATAGCCGTGAAGAAGTAATATGGACCTGTACAGCATGTAACAAATCTTTTAACTATTATAAAGACGATATAGGTGAACATAATAGTTGGAAGTATTGGAGCGGAGAGAAAATCTGTCATAATTGCTATGATTTCCGTAATAGTGTTAATAAAGCATTGAAAGAAAGCAATTCTCCATATGCAAATTATAATAACTAATTATCGTTTAAGGTATCAAATTTGTTTTAATCAAAGAGTTATTTTATGACAGAATGGCTATTAGACATAGGTAACAAATACTTGAATAAAGGTAGAGTTTCTTTCGTTTGTAGAGGGATGCTATATATATTGTTTGCCCCTATTTTGATATTATTACTTGGATTATTGTTTGGAACCAATTTTGGAGAAGAACTATCCATAATAGGTCAGATTTCAAATTTGTTATTTGATTTATGTTTAGCAATAGTATGCTTGTCTGTAATGGTTTTAGTTTACGAAGATGGATATAAGATGCCCACGATAGGATTATTTGTAGTAATAACAGTTATAAAAGGGGTATATCAGTTCTTTATTACAAGTATTGGTGGAAAAGGTGAGCTTTATACGCTTATATTTGTACTATGTCTTATTTTGCATACAACTGTAGGATTTCAGTTATTAAAAACAGGGTATTCTATTTTTGGCAAAGCACTTCTGTATTATATTGGAGGGGTCGTTATAGCTGCAGCTTTAAAAGCATCACGAGCAGATACTCTTTCAACAATTGTATTATTTCTAACGGGTTGCATGCTTGCATATACATTCTTCAAGTATCTTCCACGTTATTATAAGCATTAGTATTAACCAATAAAGTATATTTGTTATGAAAAAATTTAAATTAACGATTCTAATTTGTTCAATTGCGTTGGGCTTTTCTGCATGTTCATCGCAAAAAGGCAATAACAACGAGAGTACAGAAACAACTCAAGAAGAGTCTGATATGATGGATGCAATAGCGAATAAGAATATTGCGATGGAAGAGATGGATGAATATGAAGAAGAACCTGATAATGAACCCGACACATCGTATGGTTATAATGAGGAAGGTACTCTTGGCACAATGCAACTCGAAAGAAATGGCCAAAATGGAGACCCCAACTTTCCCAGTTGTTATTATGGTAAAGCTGGCTGGTTCAAAAAATACTATGTTTACCAATTCGAATGTTATCCATTCTCTCGTTTTGGCGATGATGACATTGCCTCTCTTAAATGGTGTTCTTATAACAATGAAATCGGAGATGAAGAATATTCGATTAGCGTTCCTTCAAATGTTGTTTTGGAAGGAAAAACATATCGAGTGGAAAGGGTGAATTTAGGAGATTGGAGACAAGTGGGACATTCTGCTATAAGATATATTCTCCCATCAACCATAAAAGTAATCAACTTCGCAAATTTAAAGCACTTAAAAGAAGTTGTCTTAAGTGAAGGAATTGAAACTATTAGTATAAGGGCTTTTTGGGGCTGTGTTGATTTAGAAAATGTTGTAATTCCATCAACAGTAAAAAAGATTGAGGGATTAGCCTTTAACAATTGTCCCAAATTACAAAAAATACGAATACCTGCTTCTGTAGAAGACATTGGAGAAGGAGCTGCATTTATTGGAGTTTTTAAAGAAACTGTTATTGAAGTGGAAGATGGTTGTAAAGCATTTGAGGGATTGAAAGCGGGCAACTTAAGTGTTAAGGGGGCTTATGGCTATAAGTCTTATCAGTTCAATCCTGAAGATTTAAATCTTGTTTTTTTAAATTCTGAAAATGCAAATAGCAATGATAATAATGAATAAATTGAAGTAGTTATGAAGAAATCAGTATTATTAGTTTTCATTAGTATTCTTGCAATATGTTTTCATTCATGTGCATCATGTGAAAGCAATAGCAAAAATAATGAGGGAGCAAATGCAGATAGTATTAATGAGGATGTTATTGCATCAAATGACGTCGAAGAGATGGAAGATTATGAAGCAGAACCGGACGACCCTCCTTTTGAGATTGAAGCTGTAGATTTAGGCTTAAGTGTTTTATGGGCAAATGCCAATATTGGTGCGACATCAGTTGATGATATTGGCTATTATCTCGCATGGGGAGAAAGCCAAGAAAAGTCACATTATGACTTGGATAATTATTTCGATTTTCGGGTAGAAGCGCCGAAAGGAGGTATGGTTCGATACATCTACGATAAATTTAATGATGAAGGGGCATCCTTGATAGATACGGAATATGACACTGCCGCTAAAATCCTTGGTGGTAAGTGGAGAATGCCAACATCTGACGAATTTAGAGAACTCGCAAATACATGTAAGCTATCATATGATTATATTAAAGATAAGAATAATAAAATAATACTGACATATGTTTCTGCAACAGGTCCTAATGGTAATTCTATTATTTTTCCATTAGGTGGATATAAAGACGGGAATGAGTATAATAAGGGAGACGGTTTTTATTGGACTGCAAATCTTCCATTTATTAAACCTGAAAAAGGTGAAGCGATGGCGGGTATTGCAGGACTTAATTATAGACGATTGTTAGGGGTTGCAAGCGAAAGACGCTGCTATGGACTGAATGTCCGTGCAGTAATGGAAAGAGAAGCTTCTTCAGCAAAAATTGATAATGGAACTTATAATATGGAAGGTCGCCTTGCTTCGAATAAAACGAATAAATTCTCCATTACAATTGAAGATACTAAGGTAATAGGGGAAATGTTATACCAAACAGCATCATCCAATGAAGGCTACAGGCTGGAAGGGACTAAGGATGAAAATAATTACATCATATTAACTCAATATAATCATTTAGAAGAAGTTGTAGGGCGTTTTGATGGTGCTTTTGATGGCATGACATATCGCGGGAAATATCGTTTTGAAGATGGGGATAAAGAATTCAACTTTAGGTTTACAGTTAAGAAATAACAATATTGTGTAGTTTTTAAAAATATTAATTATGAATAAGGAATTAACAAATTCATTGACTCATTATTTGAGTTTTACATTACTATTTGGATATGCAATATCCTCGTATGGAAACACAGAATCATCAACATCGTTTGTGCAAGAATCAGTTGAAAGTAGCATTACAACTAATCAAGTACAACAAGATGAAGACTTTGTTGGTAACAAGTTTGTTGTGATTGCTGATGAAAGAAGTAGCATATATTCTTTATCTATGGAAGATTTATTGAAAATCTATAAAAAGAAGAATGTAAAGTATGCTTATGATTATTTTATTAATAAGGGATTCAAAAAAGGTACCGACAAAGATAACGCTGTTGTAACTATTACTTATGATGGCAAATCAATAAAAATTGTAGTTATAAGAAATGAAGAAGTAAATCCATATCCATGGGAATGGTCTACAGAATTAACAAATGATGGTTATTCTGTTAATACCACAGATATGGGAAATTATACACGTGTTGATTGGCAAAAGATTGGTTCCCCTTTGGTTAGTGAGGCTGCCGATTTTCGAGAGTCAGGTAAATTCCGTTTCTATTTATTTATTGGAGAATTTGCAAAAATATAACAAGTAAAGTACATTGTAACATCATTCCGTATGCTTATTATTTAAGTTTCATATTAAAAGTTTGAATTATGAAAACAATAAACGAACTAGTAAGAATGGCTTTCTTATGCCTTTTAGTATTATATGGCTCTTCATACTTTATTTCATGTGGTAGTACTGAGTACGATGGAAAGAAAGCCGAGCAATTAGCAGAACAATTCTATACCTACTATATTGATAATTATGGCAATGCTGGCAATAACTGTGAAGAAATAGCAAGCAAATATCTGACAGATGACTTTGCTAAGGACTATATATCATATATGAAGATGCAATATCCTATAGATTTGTTATCAAGTGGAACATTGTATGAAGACGGGAAAACTTTCTATGGCTCATTTAATAAGGCAGAGTATATTGGCGAAGATAAGGTTAATGTAACTTTTGACAAACCTGATGGAGGAAAGTTCCGTTGGTTGTTGACAATATCTAAGTTCGGCTCAGAGTATCGTATAGCAAAAGTTGAGGTGAATAATAAAAAGTAACAATTGGGATGGTCTGGTTAAGTCACGAATCGTACACTATTACTGTCCATAAAATCCCTATAAGCTTTAATAAGAATATCGTATACTATAAAGAGAATAAGAACGTGCTTTAGCAAACAAATGAGAAAACTACTTTTGATATTGATGGTTCTGAGCATTGGGTATCTCAATGCTCAGACCATTCGGAATAGTAACCAGTCTGTGTTAGCGACCATTAGTCCCAACGGCGATGTAAGGAATAGCAACAACAGTCTGGTGGCGAGGATCAGTAGCAATGGAGATATTCGTAACTCCAACAACAGGCTATTGGCAAAGATTGACGGCAACACCGTGCGTAACACTAATAACTCTGTTCTGGGCTATATCAACAACGACGGGACTGTCAGGAACAGCAACCAGTCCGTCATAGGTAGGGTCAGCAGTGATGGCACTGTCAGGAATTCCAATAACAGTGTGATTGGCTATGCCAAAGGCGTTCCTATGAAATACGCAGCGGTCTATTTCTTTTTCAACTTCTTCTGAATAGTTGATGAAGGGTTATTGTAAGATCAATAAATATCCCCAATCGCTTTGACTGGGGATTTATTTTACGCCAATTATAATTAAGAAAGCAAAAACTGAATGAGCCCCATATACCTAATGCCATTATCATCAGTATATTCGGCTATGTCGTTGCCTACAATGACAATTTTCCTAAAACTGTCGCCAATCTTCTGGAGTGATTTCAACTCCTGTTGGCGTTTTTCTTCAGAATCTAAGGCAAAAGCCGACTGGATATAATACTTCTCCATACCATTAGTAGCGATAAAGTCTATCTCGTACTGGATGTACTGCATCTTTCCATCTCTCATCTCTCGTGACTCTACGACCCCCACATCAACTGCAAAACCTCGCATGCGGAGTTCATTGTAGATTACATTCTCCATGATGTGCGTGATCTCCTGCTGACGAAAATTCAGCTTAGCATTCCGTAGTCCTATATCAACAGCATAGTATTTCTTGATGCTCTCATAATACTTATTGCCCTTGATATTAAACCTTAGGGCTCCCTCAAATAAGAAAGCCTCTTCAAGATAAGTGATATAACTGGCTACGGTTTCCTGGTCGATCTTAACTTTCTGCACGCTTTTCATTACATTGGAAATGCGATTCGGATTAGTCAATGATCCTACGGACGAACAAAGCGCATCAGCCAGGGCGGAGAGTGCCTCACGATTCTTCACATGGTGACGCTCAACCACATCGTCAAGATAGGTTTTGTTCCATAGTCGTTGTAGATAGACAACTTTCTGCTCTGGAGTACGCTGACAAAGCAGACCCGGCATTCCGCCATAGGTATAATATTCCTTCCACAAATCGCTTACAGGCTCTGTGCGATTGGCACAAAACTCCTTGAAGGAGAAAGGCCATACTCTCACTTCATCGCCTCTCCCTCGAAAGATAGTTTTAATATCAGATGACAGGAAATGGGAATTACTGCCAGTGATATAGACGTCGATATTGTCTTTCTCATTCAGACCATTGACGATTTTCTCAAAACCATCCACCTCCTGCACCTCATCAAGCATAATATAATAAGGAGTTTCGTTGGAGGTAATGCGGCTATACAAATAGCTCTTTAAGTTCTGGCGATCAGTCAAGTCATCAAATTCCTCTTCATCATCGGTATCAAACGACACGATAATGATATGATCTTCAGCAACACCTTTCTGCAGCAAATAGTCTTTAAAGATTCTCTTCAGCAACCACGACTTGCCACTACGTCTTGGGCCAGTAACAATCTTTACTTCCCCATTGTCCATCCTGTCAATTAACTGACGAAGATAGGTTTCTCGTTGTACATATTGTGCCATTCTATTCGGAATTTTCTGCAAAATTACAATAAATTCCGAATACATACAAGCTTTTATTCGGAATTTTCTGCAAAATTGCAATAAATTCCGGATAAATGTCTTCTTATAAGGGCGTGTAACTTTATGTCAGGAATTCCAATATAACCTCTCCCTATGTCTTCCAAAACTCCTTTAAACACAGGGGTATTAGATAGGGAGAGGATTATTCAACCTCTCCCCCATCCTCTCACTCAACCTCTCCTTAGATCCCCTCATTTTAATATTCGAAAATTTAGTCCATATTAGTTCTTAAAAGGCTTGGAGATATGAAAACTTTTTTGTATCTTTGCACTCGGATAGACACCAAGCGTGGTGTCTTGCCCAACAAAACTTTATCTTAACAACAACACAAACAACAAATGACACAAAAAAAGATTTCTAACGGTGAGGCTCTCGGAGCTTCACAGGAAGGTGTTCTCGCAGTAGAGCAATTCCTTCATGACAATTACCTCTTCCGTCGCAATGAGTTGAGCGGAAGGGTAGAGTTCTTGGACAAGCCAAGCGGCAGAGCCGAGCGTGCAACCTTGCCTGCTAATGGCACAGCAGATGACGGCGCAGACGAGAGTCAGCCCGTCTATCGGGTGCTGACACAGGAGGCGCTGAACAGTATCATCATCCGTGCCAAACGCGAGCAAATCTGCGAGAAGGGCAGTCCGAAGACGGACATCATGGAACTGGTACGTTCTGAAGAGGTACGCGCGTATAACCCTATCCGCGAGTTCCTCGAGAACCTGCCTCAGTGGAACGGACAGAACCATGTGGCTCGGCTCTTCAGCCGTCTGCCTGGCATCAGTACGGAGCAACACGACTTCCTGGCTGTCTGGCTGCGCTCAACGGTTGCCCACTGGCTCCAGATGGACACGCTTCACGGCAATGAGTGCGTACCTACGCTCATCGGAGCCCAGGGTTGTGGAAAGTCAACCTTCGTCGCACGTCTACTGCCAGTGGAACTGCGCCAGTACTATTTGGATCACCTGAACCTTTCGAACAAGTTCGACAAGGAGATGGCACTGACCAACAACCTGCTGGTGAACCTCGACGAACTCGATGCCATCCGTCCCAGTCAGCACGCTTCCCTGAAGCAGACGCTCTCGAAGAGTAAGGTGAACGGCCGCCCCATCTACGGCTGTGCACAGGATGACCGTCCTCGCTACGCCTCGTTCGTAGCCACGACGAACAATCCTCATCCGCTGTCGGATGTCACTGGCTCGCGACGCTACATCTGTCTGGCCATCCCTCATGGACTGTATATCGACAACAGTGGTGAAATCGACTACGGACAACTGTACTCTCAGGTGCTCCATGAGATCCGTGACCTGAAGGCGCCTTACTGGTTTAACAATGAGGAGGTGGCCCGTATCCAGGAACTGAACCTCGAGTTCATGGGTGAGAAGGACATCGCGGAGATCGTCGAGACTTGCTTCCGCAAGCCTGGGACGGACGAAACAGGGAAACGGATGAACAGCACGGATATCCTGAAGGCGATTCGCAAAGAGTATCCCTCTATCCCTAACACCATGAGTTCGAGGGTCAGTGTTGGTCTGGCGATGAAGGGGCTGGGCTACGAGCACACAGAGTGTAGTCACGTTAAGTACTATCGTGTAATTCCCCTCAAGGCTGCCTGATCATGAGGGGGGAGCAAAGGGAGAGGTTAGGGAGAGGTTGTCTCAACCTCTCCCTTCTGTATGCCCTTTGTTTAACGGCATTTCCGCGAAATCAGGGAGAGGAGGAGGCTTGACGGGCATAGACCGCTTTTGCGAAAATTAGTGCCGCTTTTTGATCAATACCCGGCCCTTTTCGCGCAAAAAGGGCCACGAAATTTTCCTATAGAGCCACGAAATTTTTCTATAGGGCCACGAAAAAAACAAGAGGTGCTTCTAAAAAGAAGTACCTCTTATTAGTTCTTGTATATCCTTCAGTGATTAGGGAAGGCTGATAGCCTCAGAAGGACAAACACTTGCGCATGTGCCGCACTCTGTGCATGCATCTGCATCGATCACGTAGCGCTCTGCACCCTCAGAGATAGCCTCAACGGGGCACTCACCTGCACATGTTCCACAAGAAATACAATCTTCTCCAATTACGTATGCCATAATTCTAACAAATTTAAGTTGTTAATAATGTTATTACTCACGTTTGAGGATGCAAAGATAAGACATTTTTCGGAATATACCAAACTTTAGGTAGGTTTTTTAATAATTTATACGATGTCGAAATAATCCCAAACATAATAACCAGACATTTTCTGCGTTATTAATTACAGATGAAAAGGAAATCGATCATCACCATGATGCTGCTTCTCCTGGCTGTGACCAGTCAGGCGCAGACCCGTAAGATCCAAAACAAACCGTATATCGACCTGCGTCCCTTGCACTTCGGTATCCTCGTGGGCATGAACATGCAGGACATCGAGTTCCAGAACGTAGGGCCGCAGACCATTACGCTGGACGACGGGACGACACAGGAGAAGACGATCGTCTGCGATGCAGACCGTTGGAACAGCGGCTTCAGTGTGGGTGTGCTGGCAGACCTGCGATTGAGTCAGCACCTGAACGTGCGCTTCACGCCTACCATGCACTTCGGAGCGAAGCACCTGACATTCCGCAACACGACGGATCTCACCCCAGAGGGCAAGCCGACGGAGGTGACGCAGGACATGAAGAACACCTACGTCTCGTTCCCCCTCGACCTGAAGTTTTCGGCTGAGCGCTTCAACAACTACCGGCCTTATATGATGGCGGGCATCAATCCAATGGTCAACCTGACGAGCAAGAACCAGGAATACATCCAACTGAAGAGTTCTGACCTGTTCTTTGAGGTGGGTCTGGGCTGCGACTTATATCTGCCCTTCTTCAAACTGATCCCAGAACTGAAGTTCTGCTACAGCCTGCGCGATGCCCTCGACCACGACCATGCTGGTGAACTGAAGGACGCCAATCTGCGCCAATACACAAATAGCGTCAGCGCAGGTCATTCTAAGATGATTGTACTCACATTCTACTTTGAGTAATCATCTATAAACTCTAAACTATAAACTATTTCTTCTCCAGATCCAGCACGAGTTTGCCGATGAAGACACCATGCTTGCCGTTCTGATCCACGGGAATCATCTTCCCGTTCTTGTCAGGCGTGTATTCCAGCACAGGCATATAGGTGTGGGTATGGCCGCCCAGCACGAGGTCACAGCCTTCGGTCTTACTGAGGAACTTCTCGTCGCAATCGCCTTCGATGTTCCAACCGAGGTGGGAGACACAGATCACGAGGTCGCACTTCTCCTGCTTGCGCAGGATGTCGATATACTTCTGAGCCGTCTGTGCAGGATCGAGATAGGTGATGCCCTCACAGTTGCCGTCGAAGACCAGTCCCTTCAGGGCAGGAGCCAGTGCGAAGACACCGATCTTCAAGCCATTGCGCTTGATGACGATATAGGGTTTCACCAGATCCTCGAGCACCGTACCCTTACAGTCGTAGTTCGAGCAGACGATGGGGAAATTGGCCATGCGGAAGAGTTTTGCCATATTGTCGAGGCCGAAGTCGAACTCGTGGTTGCCGATGGTAGCGCAATCGTACCCCATCTGGTTCATCAGACCAACTTCCACCTCACCCTTGAAGAGCGTGTAATAGCCTGAGCCCTGCGAGAAGTCGCCTGAGTCGAAGAGCAACAGGTCAGGATGCTGCGCGCGCTGCTCCTTGATCATGTTAATACGACGCAGGAATCCGCCACGCCCTGCCAGATCCTTGTTATCGAGGTTCTCATTCAGGGGCATGATGGTGGAATGGGTATCGTTCGTATGGAGAATCACGAGTTGCTTATGCTTCTTGGCCACTGCCGTCACTCCCGACAACAGTGCTATAAATATAATAAGGTGTAAACGCTTCATATTCATGTTTAATCTTTAATGTTTAATCCTGAATCTTAATTCTCCCTTCCACCTGGGCATCGACCACCTCACCACGCAACTGCTTGTCCTTGAAATAGTTCATGATCAGGTAGCGACTGTTATTGCTGGCCTCTTGTGGTGCCACGTTATCCTTACCTTCCGTGAAGGCCGTCAGACCGTCATTGCCCTCCAGCAGGTAGTTGATTGTGGTGACGCGATACTCCGCCTGAGGATCGATCTCCTGGCCATTCAGACGGGCAGAAACCAGTTGTCCGTCCTTGGTGATAACGAGTTCTACGCCTTTGCTAACGCCCTCTCCTCCCCTATGGGCAATCTGCTGGAAGAGGCGCATCAACGACTCACCTGTCAAGGTGGTGAAACAGATCTTATTCTCGAAAGGCGCTATAGAGAGCACATCCTCATAGGTGACATCGCCCTTGATCAGATCAGCACGGATGCCGCCCATGTTGTAGATACCCAGCACCGGCTGTTCATTATAGTCCTTGGCCGCCCAGATGAGGATATCGCTCAGGAGGTTGGAGAGATCGCTCTCAGGCCGATCCGGGTGCATGTTGTGAGCCACACGTCCCATGATGGGCGCCATGATACTGTCGTTCACCTTCTTATAGGGGGCAATAAACTGGGCCGCTGCCTCGTCAGGGTTCTGGTCATAGCGGCTGTCAACGATGATCCGGGTGCGCTCCACACCTACCAGTTGGTAGTGCTTGGGAGCACACGATCCCAGCAAAAGTGTGGCAAAAACACCATAAACAAGTTGTCTTTTAAGCATAATTTTAAGTTTTAATGGTGCAAAAGTACAAAAATTATCCGAAATATTTTGGTATTTACGCAAGAATTTGTACCTTTGCACCCGCTTTTCGGCGTAACCGATGGAGGGAAGTCACGAGTTGCCCGTCTATGTTGCGTTGGAACGATACAACAAATTTAAAGATTTACAAGAAAAATGGATCTAATTAAAGTTGCTGAAGAAGCATTTGCAACCGGCAAGGAGTTCCCCAAGTTCAAGGCTGGAGACACTATCACTGTCGCTTACAAAATTATCGAGGGTTCCAAGGAGCGTATCCAGCTCTATCGTGGTGTCGTGATCAAGATCAGCGGCCATGGTGAGAAGAAGCGCTTCACTGTTCGCAAGATGTCTGGTACCGTTGGTGTGGAGCGTATCTTCCCCATCGAGTCTCCCAACATCGAGAGCATCGAGATCAACAAGATTGGTAAGGTTCGTCGCGCTAAGCTGTACTATCTGCGTAAGCTCACTGGTAAGGCTGCCCGTATCAAGGAGAAGCGTCGCGCCCTGACCGCTGAGTAATCAGACTTTCGAAAAGATAAAAAAGAGATGCCGTCAAAAGCATCTCTTTTTTATTTGTAGTTCTTGTCGGCACTGGCCTCCCCGTGCAGTGCCTCCTGAAACGACTCCCAATCCTGAAATCCCACAAGCAGCGACAGACGGTCAAGCGTTTTCTTGTCAGGCTTGTGGAGCAATTCTTTCTCTACTGCCTCCAACAGCTTTTTGAGCGCTTTACGTTTCTTCTCCATATTATTATGTAAGTTTGGTGCAAAATTACAATTATTTTTTGTAATTTTGCAGCCAAATACAAAAATATCGCAAAAAGATGAAAGAATTAGCACTCAAGTACGGATGTAATCCGAACCAGAAGCCCTCGCGAATCTTCATGACGGAGGGCGAGTTACCCATCGAAGTGATCAACGGCCGTCCTGGCTATATCAATTTCCTCGACGCCTTCAACGCCTGGCAACTCGTGAAGGAACTGAAGGCTGCCACGGGTCTGCCCGCTGCCGCCTCGTTCAAGCACGTAAGTCCTGCAGGTGCCGCCGTGGGTCTTCCCCTGAGCGACACGCTGAAGAAGATCTACTTCGTGGATGACATCGCTGGTCTCGACGAGAGTCCTATCGCCTGTGCATACGCCCGCGCCCGTGGTGCCGACCGCATGTCGAGCTATGGCGACTTCGTGGCTCTCTCGGACACCTGCGACGCCACCACTGCCAAGATTCTGAAGCGCGAGGTGAGCGACGGTGTGATTGCCCCCGACTATACCCCTGAGGCCATCGAGATCCTGAAGGACAAGCGCAAGGGTACGTATAATGTGATTAAGATCGATCCTACCTACGTGCCTGAGCCCATCGAGCGCAAGCAGGTGTTTGGCATCACCTTCGAACAGGGCCGCAACGAGATCAAACTCGACGACGATGCCCTCTTCGAGAATATCCCCACGCAAAACAAAACCTTTACCCCTGAAGCCAAGCGCGACCTGATCATCGCCCTCATCACCCTGAAATATACGCAGTCGAATAGCGTCTGCTACGTGAAGGACGGTCAGGCCATCGGCATCGGCGCAGGACAGCAGAGCCGTATCCACTGTACCCGTCTGGCTGGCAACAAGGCCGACATCTGGTGGTTGCGCCAGCATCCGAAGGTGATGAACCTGCCCTTCGTGGATGGTATCCGTCGTGCTGACCGCGACAACACCATCGACGTGTATATCTCTGAGGACGAGCACGACGACGTGCTGCGCGACGGTGCCTGGCAGCAGTTCTTCAAGACGCAGCCTGAGGTGCTGACGATGGAAGAGAAGAAAGCCTGGATCGCCCAGAACACGAAGGTGGCACTGGGTAGCGACGCCTTCTTCCCCTTCGGTGACAATATCGAGCGCGCCCACAAGAGCGGTGTGGAGTTCATTGCCCAGGCTGGTGGCTCCGTGCGCGACGATCATGTCATCATGACCTGCGATAAATATGGTATCACCATGGCCTTCACTGGCGTACGCCTGTTCCACCATTAAACATTATACATTAAACATTAAATATTTAGTGGACGACTGGCAGCATATATTAGAAAACGGTATCAACTTCGGACGTGGAGGTGACAAGCCGAAAGACGATGGCAAGGTGAAGACCAAGGCCAAGAAGAAGCAGTATATCACTGGTGCTCACGGTAGCGGCTCTGCACGGCAGAAAGCCAAGTACCGTGAGCAACGGGCTAATCGTCACAAGAAAGGGTGATCACGAGAAACTAACACTAATGATGAGTATGAAGCAGTTCCGACTACTGATAACCTCAACCCTACTTCTCTGCCTGACCTCGGCACAGGCCCAGAAATACGTGGGCGGCGATATCTCGCTGTTACCCACTTATGAGGAACATGGCGCCAACTACATGGATAAGGATGGCAAAGCCATTACAGACGTGCTGACATTTCTTAAAGAACAAGGTCTTAACGCCATGCGCGTACGACTGTTCGTGGATCCCAGTCTGGCCTCCGACGAAGCCAAGGCACAGGGTGTCCGTCAGGATCTGGACTATGTGAAGGCCCTTGGCAAGCGCATCAAGGACGCTGGTTTGCAGTTCATGCTCGACTTCCACTACAGTGACACCTGGGCAGATCCCGGGCAGCAGTTATACCCGAAATCATGGATTCCCGCTCCCAATGAGGATACACTCCCTATAGAAGAGACTGTCTATTATTATACCAAAGACTGCCTGGAGCAACTCGTGGCAGCAGGGGCTACTCCTGATTTTATCCAGACAGGTAATGAAATCAGTTTCGGCATGCTCTGGGGCAATATTCTCGAAGGAAAGTACGAAGAATGGGAAGAATACGGTGGACGCCTCGAAGCCACCGCAGACTGGAAAGACTATACCGATAAGCACTGGGATAATTTCACGAATATGCTGAAGGCTGCCAGCAAAGCCTGTCGCGAGGTGTGCCCAGAGGCCAAGATCATCCTTCACACGGAGCAATGCGCCAATAACCCCACGCTTGATGTGGCCTTCTTCAATCACATCAAGGAGCATGAAGTGGAATTCGATATCATTGGAACGTCGTATTATCCTTATTATAAGGGTCCCGTCTCGAACCTTGACAAAGGCCTGAAGGAGTTGGAATCCAACTTCCCTGACAAGCAGATCATGGTGGTGGAGACTGGCTGTGGCTATCACTATGAGGTAGGTGATAAGGATAAGCAGTACTATCCCCTCACCTACGAAGGACAGCGGCAATTTACGGAGGAACTCATCACCATGCTTAACAAGCATCCAAACGTAAACGGGCTGTTCTGGTGGTTCCCTGAGGCAAATGAATATGGGCTTGACTGGGCTACCCAGCGCGTGACTGACGGCTGGTACAACGCCTCGCTCTTCGACAACGAGACAGGCCGTGCCCTCCCTGCCCTCTACGAGTTGAAGAACTTCAACGGCGACAGTACCGGATTTAAGACGATCAAAGCAGGAAGACAAAACGAAGATGCCTGGTACACCCTTGACGGTAAAAAACTCAACGGCATACCAGACATCAACGGATTGTATATTAATAACGGTCAGAAGCTTATCGTGAGATAGCCTACTGTTGATTGGTCTGTTGATTGTTCATCATTCCCATAATATTTCGTATCCACTTAAACAGGTTATCCATCAGAGCGATCTTATCAGCATTGGGCTGCATGATAAGTGTGGCTCCATTGTTAAACTGCATGACCGTAGGCTCCTTCTCGTCATAGACAGGCCAGTATGGCAGTCCCTCACCATTGGGATTACCAGTCTTGGCGAAGTTCACCCAGTATTGCTGCATGATCTCTGACAGTTTCACCTCTTCAGGATATTGGTCTGCGTCCTCCTTCTTGAAACCACCATTAATATACATCAGATCATCCGCATGGGCAGCACCGCGACGATTACCTTTGGCATAGACAGTGCGCTCTGACTTCTGTGCGCAATAGGCTGAATAGACGGGGCTCTTGCCTGTTTTCTTCTGCAGCGTTGTCCAAGCGTAGGCAGGCCATCCAAAAACATAATCACGAATCATATCACGAAGGCTGAAATTTGCCTCCTCATCCGTCGTGGCAGGATAACAGACCTTGGCGCTGTCAGCAAACTGACCAGGAATACCCTGCATCTGCTGGTTGTATTCTGCCATCGTAAAGTCTCCACTGGCAGCACCCTCATCACTGTTATGCATGATCAGCACGGGCACGTCGATATACTCCCCACGCTCATAGAGATGATAGACATCATCTGTCAGCACATAACCGTCGATGATGGGCAGGTTCCCTTGGAAATTCACCCCCGTACCAGTGAGCGAACGGGTATCCATCTGTCGGAGTTCCTCGATGGAACTTTTCTGCAGTTGCTGTTGGAAGGCTAATCCGATCTGCTCAGCCTGTTTCTGTCTGACAGCATACGATGGTGACATGAAAGCACCACTCTCACTGATGCAGGCACGGAAGAGACCTTTGGCAAGAGGCGAAGCACAGAGCACGTTACAACTCATGGCACCAGCCGACTCCCCGAAGATAGTCACCTTCGAGGGGTCACCACCAAAATTCTTGATATTACGCTGGATCCACTTCAGGGCGAAGATCTGATCCAACAGACCGTAGTTACCTGTATGTCCCTCTGCCGACTCTTTGGCCAGGTCAGGGTGTGCCAGGAAGCCCAGGGCACCTGCACGATACTCGATGCTCACTGTGACCACTCCCCTACGAGCCAGACACTCAAACATTGTACCACCATAGTGCTCCGTCTGGAAACTGCCGCCATGGATATAGACCATCACGGGCAGGGCGTCATCGACCGATTTGGCGGGGGTGGCAATGCCGAGATACAGACAGTCTTCGCTCATCATGTCATACGACACATCCCCACGTTCAGGCTGAGGGGGCCACTTGGCATAGTCGTCGGCCTTCAGCACACCCTCCCATGGCTGTGCAGGCTGGGGTTCTTTCCATCGCAGGTCTCCCACAGGAGGCGCTGCAAAGGGGATCGCTTTGTAGATAGCGAGGTCCGTACCATCCAGCACACCCTCGACGTCACCCGTCTCAACATGGGTTTTCAACAACGGCTGCGCTTGGGCTGCCGACAGGCTCAATAGTCCACAGACTATCACATACAGTTGCTTTTTCATTTCAGTTAGTATTTGGCTGATCTTAGAAATTCAGTTCCTTGCCACGATAGAACTCGATGAGCGCGTGCTGATAGAGATTCTCGTAACGCGCCTGCACGAGGTCGGACTCTGACTTCAGGTAGTTGTTCTTCGACTCATTGAACTCCGTAATCGTGGCCTTGCCGTTCTCATACTTCGCCTGCATCAACTGGAAGGCATCCTTCGAACTCTGCACGGCGTCGGCTGAGGATTTCTCCTTCTCCTGCGCGTTCAGGGCATTGTAATACACCTGCTGTATTTCCTTATAAAGTGTCTTTTTTGTGTTGTCAAACTGCAACTGCTGGTTCTCCAGGTCTATGCGTGCACTGCGGATATTGTTGCGCGTCTGGAAACGGTTGAAGATGGGGATGTTCAGGTTCAGACTGACATACTGACTAAAGTTGTTCTTCAACTGGGTTCCAAAAGGATCAGACGTGAAGCCCGAGGTGGTGTAATAGTTCGTACCAAGGCCACCACCTAATGAGAGTGTCGGATAGTTGGCTGCCTGAGCGATCTTAATGCTGTGCTCGGAGCCTTTCATCTTCAACTGCTGTGAGAGGATCTCGGGCTTGACACCCAGTGCCTCGGCGTAGATCTGATCAGGACCTAAGATACCTATTTGGCTTAGGGCATCCAATTCTTCCTGTGTAGGACGCTGGATGGTGAAGCCCTCAGGCGTTGGCAGTTCGAGCAACTGTGTCAGTGTCAGGATTGACAAGCGATAGTTGTTCTCTGCCTGGGTGGCAGTCAGGCGACTGTTAGCCAGCGTAGCCTTCTGCTGCGAGAGTTCAGCCTCCGCAGCCTTACCATTATCGACAAAGGCCTCCAGACGACGTACCTGAGCGGAGTCAATCTCTATCTGACGACGTGCCACATCGGCAATCTCCATATTATAGAGAATCTGCACGTATGCCTCTGCCACCTGAATACGGATATCGTTCTTGGCCTTCTCAAGGTCGGCAGTGGCAGCCTCGAGGTTCAGTTGATTCAACTTAATCTCGTTGGGGATCCTGAAACCAGTGAACAGGGGGACACTCGTGCTGAGACCAAACGATGTACTACTCGTATTCGTATTCGAGTAGGTGTTCTCCGCTGTCAGACCACGTCCGAAGGAGAAGTTCTGACCTACGCTGCCACTGAGATCTGGCAAACGGGAGTTCTTCGCCGTCGAGAGTTGCAGTTCCTGCTGGCGGCACTGGTTCGCCTGTTGCTTGATACTGATGTTATGCTCTACGGCATAGTCACAGCACTCACGCAGGCTCCACTGCTTTGTCTGGGCATTGGTAGGAAGAATCCCCATGAAGCCCAGAAGTCCTATTAATAATAATGTCTTCATAACCTTACTTCTTATCATCGTCGTCTGTAATAATCTCAGGACCACGCACCTTGTCCTTGGCAGTCAGTCCCTTCTTGATCTCGATATTCACACCGTCAGAGAGACCCGTGGTAACCTGTGTACGCTCGTACGTCTTATTCTTGCCCTCGCCCTTGATAACATAGACGAAGGTGGAGTCGCCACTGAACTCGATAGCACTCTCAGGCACACTGAGCACCTTCGAGGCGGCAGCCAGCACGATCTCAGCATTGGCACTGTAACCGCTACGGATCTTACCACCCTCAGCGAGTTTTACAGCCGCCTTGATCTCAAACTGATTGGCGCCATTGCTCTCCACAGCCTTCGGAGAGATATACTCCAGATTGGCATCAAACTTCAGGTCTTGCAGAGCACCGATGGTGATCTTCATGTTCATGCCATTCACTAACTGTCCTACCTCCGTCTCGTCGATATTACCACGGAAGATCAGGTCGTTCATGTTCGCCACTGAAGCCACCGTCGTACCGTCGTTGAAGTTATTGGAGAGGATGACCATGTTACCCACCTTCACAGGGATGTCGAGGATCACGCCAGAGATGGTGCTTCGGATCAGCGTAGAGGAAGCCTTAGCGTTCGACTGCGACACACCGTCGCGAACTACCTGCAGGGCATCGACAGCAGCCGTCTTTTCCTCCTTAGCCTGACGCAGGGACTGACGGCTCTTGTCGAACTCATCATCAGAGACAAGTTTCTGGTTGTAGAGGTTCTCCTCGCGATTGAAATCGATCTGAGCCTGCTGGAGGTTGATCTCTGCCAGACGGACGCGGGCCTCAGCAGACGACAGCTGACTCATATCTGGGATGACTTTCACCTTGGCGATCACATCACCAGCATTCACATAGTCGCCTGCCTCCTTGTAGAGGTCGGTGATGATACCTGAGATCTGAGGCTTGATATTCACCTCGTTGCGAGGCTCGATCTTACCTGTGATGATCGTTGTCTTCTGGATGTCCTCCGTCTTCGGTGTGAACTCGTTATAGACAATCTCCTTGGGTTGGCTCTTCTGCCACAGGAACACGAATGTTCCGATGAAAATCAGCGCGATAATCGCTGCGATAATCAGTTTGCTGTACTTTTTCATAATTATATTGTTTTTACCTTTTTACTTTCTTACCTTTGATGTTTCACATCGAGCTCGCTTTCGTTCGGCAAAGCTTAAGCAAGCTTAGCTTTGCTCTCACTTAATCGCGACCTTTACTCGTCTCGCATAGCATCGACGGGTTTGATGCTCATGGCCCTGGCGGCTGGGGCGAGACCTGCCAGCACACCCATCGCACTTACCACGAGGGCTGCGAAAATGGCCGTCCAGAAGCTAACCTGATAGTGGGTGGTGATGATGCCATCCTCCATGCTACCCGTCTCTAACATCTGTAGGATCAGTACGCCGAATAGGATACCACTCATGCCCGCCACTAATGTCAGTACAATACTCTCAGATATGATCTGTCCTAAGATCATCTTGGGCGTCGCTCCGATAGCTCTGCGGATACCAATCTCGGTGGTTCGCTCACGCACAGTGACCATCATGATGTTCGACACACCGATAGCACCTGCCAGCAGCGTTCCAAGACCAACAAGCCAGATGAGGAAGTTGACGCCCTTCATGAGATTGTCGAACATCTGGAATATCAGTTCTGTATTCATCACCATCGCTCCCTGCTCGTCGGTAGGATCCACATAATGGGCCCTGGCCACCGTCTCACGGATACGATCGGTAATCCTGCTCATCACGATATTGCCACGACCTGTGGCTGCTATCATATCCACTTGATTACCACGATTAAACATGGCCTGCATCAGCGTGAGGGGCAGGGTGATCTTTTCCTCAGCACGTCCGTTGATACTGATGCCACCAGCAGCGTAATCCACGCCTACTACCTCGAAATAGGTGGAATCCACACGGATCTTCTTGCCACAGGGGTCGCCTCCCCCCTTGAAGAGGTCTTTATATACCTTCTTACCAATGACGCACACCTTACGCTGCTCACGGATATCCATCTCGTTGAGGTAGCGTCCGTAGTACATCTTGGGTTGGATGACATTAGCCAGTTCGGGGATGGTGCCCTGGATGCGAGGCGTCGTCTTCTGGTCGCCATAGTAGGCGGTGTTTCCACCTCGCCAGGGCGAGAAGATGACTGGCACCACGTTCTCGAGTTCTGGCACGCGCTGCTTCAGTCGCTCAACATCCTTATAGTCCATCTCCCACCAGCGACCCTTACGGAATCCCTTATACGGTTTCGTGGTCTGCTGGGCCCAGATCATAACAGTGTTCTGAGCGAAACCCTCAAAGTTCTTGTCGAGCATCTCCTTCATGGCCATGCCACCACCCATGAGGCCCACGAGCATGAACACGCCCCAGAACACGCCAAACCCCGTAAGGAACGAGCGCGCCTTATTGCGCGTCAGCGTGTCGAGGATCTCTCTATATGTATCTATATCTAATCTCATATTCTTAATCTGCTCTTAAGGCCTCTATAGGGCGAATTCTACTTGCTTTGAAGGCTGGGATCAATCCTGCGATGGTACCAGCGATGACCATCACCATCGTGGCCTCGAGACACACATCCAGTCCGACGGTAGGATTAATGAAGAAGGTAATCTTCTCCACACCCAGGTCCGTAACCTGATGGCCCAGCGTGGCGTCCATATACTCATTGGCTGCAATACCAAACAGCATACCCAGATAGCCGAAGAACGTGGTGATGATCACACTCTCGATGATGATGAGTCTCAGGATGCTCCAGGGTTTGGCGCCAATGGCCTTACGGATACCAAACTCATGGGTGCGCTCCTTCACGGTGATGAGCATGATATTCGACACGCCCACGATACCAGAGAGGAGCGTGAACAGTCCCACTACCCAGAGGAAGGTACGGATAATACTCATCGCCGACTCCATCGTCAGACTTTCTGTGTAATTATTCCAGATCCAGATACTGCGCTCGTCTTCCGGATGGGCCTGATGGTTGGCATTCAACTTACGACGATAGGTTTTCTCGAAGGCCTCGTTGGCTTTCTCGGTGGAAAGACCGTGGAAGGTGAACTCGATGTTTCCAATGTAAGGCGTATTGGCAGCATAGATGCTCTTAATGGTGGAATAGGATGAGAAGGCATTGCCCCCCCCATCATCACGAGCCTTATAGATACCCACCACCTTAAAGGCGATGTTGCCAACCTTGACAAACTTGCCAACGAGTTTCTTATAATCCTTTGGTTCGAGTTCCTTGGCCTGCTTATCCGTGAGCACGAGCACCTTACGCTTCTCCTTCAGGTCGATATCGTTGATGAAACGACCTTCGATCATAGTTTGCTTCACGATCTGCGTATGAACGGGATAGACACCGGCTATCTGTATGCTCATATACTCCTCACCATTGGTGACGGTAGCACTGGTATAGTAGCAGGCACCCACCTCGTCGATGTGATCCTTAAATCCTGACTCGGTATCAGAGATATCACGCCTGTTCAGTTGTATATAGCGTCCTTCGTTCAGACCGTTATAGGCCTTCGACGTCTGACCTCCATACACCTCTATGGAGTTGGTGAGGAAGTCGCCCATCATCTTCATGTTGGCATTGATGAGACCGTTGCCGGCACCCAGCAACACGATGAGCATGAAGATGCCCCACGCCACTGCAAAACCTGTCAGTGTCGTACGGAGCTTATTCCTCCGAGCCGTTGCCCATATTTCAAAAAGAATGTCTCTCATAATCCTTATTTCATCAGTCCGCCACTGCCAAAGGGCGATGCGTCGTGGTTCAGGTTCTCCTCGATCTGTCCGATGATGCCGTCCTTGATGTGTACTATCTTGTTCGTCTCATTCGCCACACCGCTCTCGTGCGTCACCACGACGATGGTCATGCCCTCCTCCTGGTTCAGCTGCTTGAGCAACTGCATCACCTCCACAGAGGTCTTCGAGTCGAGTGCGCCTGTAGGCTCATCGGCGAGGATGATCTGTGGACGGGTGATGAGTGCTCTGGCAATTGCCACACGCTGTTTCTGTCCTCCCGACAGCTCATTGGGATAGTGATCAGCCCAGTCGAGAAGACCCAGACGCTCCAGATACTCCAGAGCCATCTGATGGCGCTTCTTCCTGGACACCCCCTGATAGAATAATGGCAACTCAACGTTTTCCACGGCGGTTTTAAAAGAGATGAGATTGAATGACTGGAAAATAAAACCTATCATCCGGTTGCGGTAGTCAGCCGCCTTACGCTCAGAGAGGTTCCAGATGGGTACGCCAGCCAACTCGTAGATGCCTGTATCGTAGTTGTCGAGGATGCCTAAGATATTCAGGAGTGTACTCTTTCCTGAACCTGAAGCACCCATGATGGATACGAACTCACCTTTGGCGATGTCGAGGTTGATACCCTTCAACACGTGGAGCGGCTGGGCCCCCTGATAGGTCTTGTTGATGTCTTGCAAGTGTATCATAAAAACAATCTTTTACCTTAGTTTATGCTTGTTCTGAATGTTTGACGAGACAAAAGTACGAAAAGTTGCATTATCGTCCAAATAATTGGGATAATTTGCACATTTTTGTGACGAATAGATGGAAATTGCTTTCATCATGCCAACTTTTTATAGGATTCTGCCACATCTTCGATCGTGATGTCGAGCAGTTGCATCTGACGGAAGAGCTCTGGCAGACGTTCCTTCATAAACTCCTTCTTGCGCGCCTTGAGGATCTGCTTCTTGGCGCCCTTGGTAACGAAATAACCTAAGCCACGCTTGTTGTATATGATCTCCTCGCGCGCCAGTTGCTCGTAAGCCTTCACCGCCGTATTCGTGTTCACCTCGAGGAGCACACTGTACTCTCGGACTGACGGTATTCTGTCGTCATCCTGATACTTGCCAGCAAGTATCTCATCGCAGAGGCGATCCGCCATCTGGATGTAGATGGGTTTATCGTTTGAGAATGTCATAATTAAACCACTTATTAGTTATTAACTGAAAACCTTTGAAGATATGGAACGATGCCCAGTAATTGAATATCGTGAAGAGAGGAAGTACCACCATCAGCACGTAAGCCATCACATTGACAGCATTCATCACGTACTTGTCGCCATCCCAAACCGTCTGAAACACGCTGAGATTGAAATGACTGAGTGTCCACATGTAGAGCGACATGATCGTCATCCAGAGAGCGCCTGAGATGATGAATGCATACTTGCGAAGCAGCGTACCAACCAGCATAAAGAACGAGTGAGTCCATACGGCCATGATCACAGCGATCAAGAAACTTGCCCACTGATACCAATCCCAGTAAATACCACTACTCCACACAGTGATCAGACGAGGGATCATCTGCGAGAAGAGACTGGGCACTGTCGAAGTCCACAGATAATAGGTATGATCCACTCCGTTGAAATTGAACACCTCGCAAGCGGTAAAGCTGGGATCATTTGAGGCCATTGCCCATATCCAGAGACTGGCCATGCGGAGGCAGTCGCCCAGAATGTAACCCACGATGGCACACAGTCCACAGATCACGACCGTATAGGCCATCAGCGCCAGATACTTCTCCAGATTGGTGGCAGGGATCATGAGGAAAGTGCCTCGCTGCTGCTTGGTACCAATGCTGGTAAAGTTCGTAAAGGCTGCAGTGGCAATGATAAGCAATGCAAACGGTATGAGGAATGACCCAAAGTCGGCACACCGCTGGATATAAGGAACGATCGTTTGGAACGAACCAAAGATGAAGGATATCAACTGTAACAGGAATATTGAGAATGCCACGCCTACTGTGAATCCCATCAAACTCACGCGATTCACACTGATGAGCCAGCGCAGCACCTTGCCACATCTATTGAAACTAAAACTATTCATTGTTTTACCTTTTTACTTTTTATAGGTTTACCAATTTACCAATCACCTGCTGACGACAGAAGAGTCTGTACGACATCCAGAAGTTGAACACTATCAGCAGTATCACGATGACCACATTGACTATAAACTTGTTGGTTTCGGTTTGAATCTCCAAGCTCTGATTCCCCATCAGGGAGTTGACGACAACCTGTAGAATCACCAGCAATATGATGATGATCGTGGTGGGAATCCAATTATACTTATGCGAACGGAAGAACGTAGCACCAAGGGCATAGAGCGAATGCATCCAGACGATGACGAGTGTCAGTACAATGACAAATCCGCTGCGAAGTTCTTCAGACATCTTATTCCAGATATTGCTCACCATATCCACGAAAGTAGTCGATACAAAGGTGGCATAGTCGTGGCCCATGAGCACGTTGACCAGATACTGCACCAGGTCGGCTGCGAGGAAGGCCACCAGATTGAGGGGTACCAGGATCATCCACGACGAATAGCGCATCAGGAACTTCTCGAAATTCGAGGCCGGCAACAGCAGCAGTGCCTGCTTATCGTGCTTGCCATCCATGCTGTAAAACATAAACGACGAGCCCATCACTATTCCGACAAGGAATATAGCTACGGTTCCTATGGCGCACGCCTGATAGCCGACACTCTGCTGGGCCATCACGATCCTGTTAGGATTAATGGTGAAAAACACAAACAGCAGCACCAAGACGATGAACATCTGCAGGAGCGACTTCACGTGGTACTTCTTGTCGTTCGTCAGCGACCATCGCGCCAGCTTTGCGAATCTATTAAAACTAAACTGTATCATAAAGTTTAATCTTTAATGACTATTGTCTAATGTCTAATGTTTAATCTTTAATGTTTAATGTTCAACGCTTCAGATCTTTCCCTGTGTCACAGCGTTGAACAGCAGTTCGAGGTTCACCTGTGTCTCTGCACTGTCCTCCTTGCGAGGCGCGATCACGGCATTACCCTGTAGCGAGGGCTCAGCATAGAGGGCATCTTCCATGTCGTCAGGCGTACGATACTCGAAGGTGTATTTCTCCTGGATCTCTCCCACTGAGGCATCAAGCAGGAGCTTCTGCTGACTCAGGATCAGGATATGATCGAGCAACGACTCCACATCGTGCACCTGATGGGTGGAGATGATCAGCGTACGGTCGCCACTCATATACTGGGCCACCACCTTACGGAACTGGCTCTTCGAAGGGATATCCAGACCGTTCGTGGGCTCGTCCATCAGCATCACCTTAGTACCAGTGGCCAGTGCGAAGGCCATGAACACTTTCTTCTTCTGACCCATCGAGAGGCTATTCAATTTCAGATCGGTCGTGAGTTCGAAGTCCTTCAGACAGTCTTCCAGCACCTGCGTACTGAAGAGCGGATAGAACGGACGATTGATCTTCACATACTCCATGAGCGACATCGCTGGCAGGTCAAACTCCTCTGGCACGATGAAGATCTCGCTCAGCGTCTCAGGCTTGCGCAGTTTGGTTTCGATGCCGTCGAACTTCACGGTGCCCTTCTTGGGGCGCAGCAGTCCGCTGATCAGATACAGCAGTGTGCTTTTGCCCGTACCATTCTTTCCCAACAGTCCATAGATGTTGTCCTGTTTCAGTTCCAGACTGAAATCATCGAATACCAGGTCCTTCTGACCTGCATACTTAAAACTGATGTTGTTTACTTCGATCATAATCTTTATTTTTTTTCTGATTCTTGTCTGTTATGAGGACTTTGAATTGTCCTGTTTTAGTGTACTACTTCAATAGTACACTGCAAAAGTAATGATTTTACCAATACGCTCCAAACTTTTTCCCCAAAAACCTCCATTTCTTAACACACTTTAGCACTCTTCCCCCGTGCGTACATTATCATATAAAGGAAAAGACACACATCTTTTCCCAGTTCGTGAACCCATTGTGTAATAAAAACTCAGGGCTCGCATCGCTGCGAGCCCTGTTCTTTTCATCATTACTAACTAATAACCTAAAACTAATTAACAAACAAATGAATCACAATTAACTAAAAACCAAACTTATGTATGAATCAGAAATCTGATGCAAAGTTAAGGGGACTTGCGCGAGATTCCAAATAAATCACCACATTCTTTCTCAGTTAGTTGCGACAGCCTCAACGATTTGCGACAATCAGCCAGCAAGGGACAATAATCTGTCGCATATAGCAGAAAAGATGCAAATAAAAGTCTACATTTGCAACAGCAAACGGGTGATGCCTACGGCTTCGAAGAACAGGGCGATGCCGAGGTGGATGATGATGCCTCCCCAGAGATGGTGGGTGCGCCAGGCGAGTACACCAAGGATATAACCTCCGATGACGGAAGAACAGAGTTCAAGGTCGGGTTTTCCGAGATGGATGCACATATACGCCAAGGCCATCGGCAGTACGGTCCTGCATCCCAGCCAACGCGCCATGCCTATCACCAAGGCACCTCTGAACATGCCCTCCACACCAATGTAGTCGTTGATATAGAACATCTCGAACAGTCCTATCAGTTGCCAGCGCTCCCACCCCAGGGCTCCATCGTAGAAGTCGATGTGCATGATGGGATAGAAACTGAGAAACTGCGGGGTGAAAGACACCATCAGGAACATCGGCATCAGCAGCACATAGATGAGGGCATAGACGCGCAGGTATTTGCCTGATCGCTTCAAGCCAAAGAGTCCGAAACGTCCCTCCGTCAGCCAACGGAACACGCAGAGCGACAGCACGATAAACACGGATCGGAACATATACGATCCCAAGAGTCGCAAGTAACACTGGTCCTTCAGTGTAACGCCATGCGCCTCAGCCCAGTGCACATAGCCATAGAAACCCTGTCCTGCCCCATCGATGGTGAGCAGAATGACGGGAAACACCCACACCTGCCAGCGTCGCAATCGCCACAACTCATGATGCATGGCCAACGAGGGTATCAGCACCAGGAAATACACCGTCATAAATATAAGTGGTATGCGGAGCATCGAGGTGCCATCGTCGAACGTCGGAGCAATGATGAGATCGTAGATATGGAACTTCAGTTGTGCGATGATGATCAACACTGCCAGCACCAAGGCGAAGAGATATTTCCCCCATAGGAAATCCTTCTTGATAAATGCTGTAATGTCTCCAAAAAAGGAACCAATCTCGTGCAGCAGCGAACCCTTAGGTACGAACATCATCCAGGCGAAGGATTTTCTGTGGTGACGATAATCCAAGTCGCTCTCCATCAGATAAGCCTCGCGCTCGAAATAGAGGTCGTGATAGGCCTTCATCCAGTTACGGCACTTAGCAAAACGCCACAGCCATTCGATGGAGTACCATAACATAAACCCAACGAACAACAATTCGCGCTGCTGCAAGGTGTGGATGTATTCGTGATTCTTGTCGATCTCACTCAACCGTCCCTTGTCGCTCCTGCAAAAGATGATTCCGAAGATGTTCGTAGCCAAAAAACTGCCGAACGGAAAATATTTGTTGTAGATGACTTTCATCTGCTGTTTAGCGCTGGTCTGCGCCCCACATCATTTTCTCGCGGAGGGAGTCGAAGTAACGATGCTCAGCACGTTTCACGACATTGATATCATAGGGCGCACGACGCAGGGTGAGTTTGGTACCCTCCTTGCACTTCTCCGAACGACCGTCGATGGCCACAAGGAAATTATGACTGCGGCTCTCCACGTCGAGTTCGATCACGGCGGAGTCAGGTAGCACGATGGGGCGTACGTTCAACGAATGAGGAGCGACAGCCGTCATTGAGAACACCTTCGTGCCTGGGACGATAATAGGACCACCATTGGAGAGGGAATAAGCCGTAGAACCCGTAGGCGTGGAGATCACCAGACCGTCGGCCTGATAGGTGTTCAGGTACTGGCCGTTGATGCTCGCACGGACGGAGATCATCGAAGCCGTATCACGCTTCAGGATAGCCACCTCGTTAAGGGCGCAGTTATAACCCTCAAGGGGCTCCACATCCGTCTCCACCTTAATCAACGCACGCGACTGGATGGCGAAATCGTCGTGGTAAAGGGCTTCCAGATGGTGCTCGATATTGTCAGGATTGATATCCGAGAGGAATCCCAGGCGCCCCATGTTCACACCAAGGATAGGGATATTCTTCTCACGCACACGACTGGCAGCCTTCAGGAAGGTACCGTCGCCACCCATCGAGATCACGAAGTCGGCATCAAAGTCGTTGCCATAGAACACGTTGTCGGCATGCACATTGATTTGCAGGTCGTCCTTCAGGAAGTCATAGTACTCCGCATCGACATACAACTCGGCGCCGAGTTCTGAGAGTGTCGATAACACTTTCTGAATAGAGGCAGACTTATTCGTCTGGTAGATATTGCCGAAAAGGGCGAATCTCAGTTTACGGTGTTCCATATTTTTGCTTTTATGGCTGCAAAAATACAAAAAAAGAGTTATAATCAGCAGATTCTCAAAGATTTTTTGTATCTTTGCAATCAGAAAACGCTTAAAACAAAGAATTATGGCAAAAGTTTATGTATTCCTGGCAGACGGCTTCGAGGATGTCGAGGCCCTGATTCCCATTGACGTGCTGCGCCGTGGGGGCGTGGAGGTAGTAACCATCAGTACGACACTTTTCCCGCTCGTGGAGTCGGCCCATGGTGTGAACATGGAGGCTGACCTGCAGTTTGATCAGGTGGACTACTCAGATGCTGACCTGCTGATGCTGCCTGGTGGTATGCCTGGCGCCAGCAACCTCTTCGCCCATGAAGGTGTGCGCGAGATGCTGATGGCCCAGTACAAGGCAGGCAAGAAGATTGCCGCCATCTGTGCGTCACCTGCCGTCGTACTCGCACCGTTGGGTATCCTCGAGGGTAAAAAGGCCACCTGCTATCCTGGTTTCGAGAAAGCACTCGCTGAAGCAGGAGCCACCTATACAGGCGACCTCGTCACCGTCGATGGTAACATCACTACGGGTGAGGGACCAGCCGCCGCCTTCCCATACGCTTACGAACTGCTCACACAACTCGTGGATAAGCAGACCTCTGACCAGATTGCAGAAGGCATGCGCTACAAACACCTCATGGCCTGATGGATTACGTGATTATCGTGGCAGGCGGAAAGGGTCTGCGGATGGGGAGCGATATTCCCAAACAGTTCCTGCCCATTGGTGGAAGACCTGTTTTGATGCGGACGCTCGAGAGATTCCGCGCGTACTCGGCGGATCTGCAGATCATCCTCGTGTTGCCTGAGGCCCAGCAGGACTATTGGCGGCAGTTGTGCGAGGAGTATCATTTCGATGTGGAGTATCAACTCGCCAACGGTGGACAGACGCGTTTCCACTCCGTACAGAATGGTCTCGCCCTCGTGCCTGACGATGCGGAGGGCGTAGTAGGTGTACACGATGGTGTGCGCCCCTTCCCCAGCATCGAGGTCATAAAGAATTGTTACGAGACGGCCCGCACAGCCAAGGCCGTGATCCCCGTGATTCCCGTCGTCGAGACCGTCCGCCACCTTGAAAAAGAAGGTTCTGTCACTGTGCCACGCGATGAGTATAAGTTGGTGCAGACGCCTCAGACCTTCGACATCCAACTATTGAAGGCCGCCAACCGTCAGCCCTATAACGATGGTTTCACGGACGACGCCTCCGTCGTGGAGAGTTACGGCCACGCCATCACGCTCGTCGAAGGCAACCGTGAGAACATCAAGATCACCACGCCTTACGACCTCACCGTGGCCGAAGCCCTACTAGCCCCTCACCACTAACCCCTAACCCCTCATTCGTGGATATCCTCGATCAAGACATACAATACCTGCCAGGTGTGGGTCCTAACAGGAAGAAGATACTGGGTGACGAACTCGGTATCCACACCTATGGTGACCTGTTGGAGAACTATCCCTACAAATATGTCGATCGTTCCAAGGTCTATACCATCCACGACCTGACAGGCGACATGCCCTTCGTACAAATCGTGGGCCATATCCTGAGTTTCGAGACTTTCCAGATGGGACCTCGCAAGGAGCGCGTCGTGGCCCATTTCTCCGACGGTACGGGTATCGCGGATCTCGTGTGGTTCCAAGGCGGCAAATACGCCAAGGAGAGTTATAAGATCGGTGTGGAGTATGTGGTCTTTGGCAAACCCACCGTCTTTAACAACCGCATCAACATCACCCACCCCGACATCGACAGGGCCGACACGCTGGAACTCTCCACCATGGGCATGCAGCCCTACTACTCCACCACGGAGAAGATGAAGAAACGCGGTCTCTCCTCGCGCACCATCGAGAAACTGACGAGGGCGATGCTGGAGAAATTACCGCCTCTGCCTGAGACCATCCCAGACTTCATCACGGGTCCCCACTATCTGATGGGGCGCGACGAGGCCCTGCGCACCGTCCACTATCCCCAGAACCCCAGAGACCTGGAGCGTGCCAGGGTGAGGCTGAAGTTCGAAGAACTGTTCTTCGTGCAACTAAATATAGTAAGGTACGCCAGCGACCACCGTCGCAAATACCGTGGGTATATTTTCTCACAGGTGGGCGATGCCTTCAACACCTTCTACAAGAACAACCTACCCTTCCCACTGACGGAGGCCCAGAAGCGCGTGATCCGTGAGATCCGCAAGGACACAGGCTCAGGGCGACAGATGAACCGTCTGTTGCAGGGTGACGTGGGCAGCGGCAAGACACTCGTGGCCCTGATGTCGATGCTCATTGCCATCGACAACGGCTACCAGGCCTGTATCATGGCACCCACGGAAATCCTCGCTGAGCAGCACCTGGCGACCATCATGGGCTTCTTGAAGGATATGAACCTGCGCGTGGCGCTGTTAACGGGTATCGTGAAAGGCAAGCGTCGTGAGGAAGTGCTCGAAGGACTGCTCGACGGTACGATCAACATCCTCGTGGGCACCCATGCCGTCATCGAGGACTGGGTACAGTTCGCCCGTCTCGGCTTTGTCGTCGTCGATGAACAGCACCGTTTCGGTGTGGCCCAGCGCGCCAAACTCTGGAACAAGAGCGCGAACCCTCCCCATGTGCTCGTGATGACGGCCACCCCTATCCCACGTACCCTCGCCATGACACTCTATGGCGACCTCGACGTGAGCGTCATCGACGAACTGCCCCCAGGCCGTAAACCCGTACAGACCACCCACGTCTTTGACTCCCGTATGACCTCGCTCTACGACGGCATCCGTCAGCAGATCAACGAGGGCCGTCAGGTGTATATCGTCTTCCCCCTCATCGAAGAGAGCGAGAAGAGCGACCTGAAGAACCTCGAGGACGGCTTCGAGGTGTTGAAACAGGCCTTCCCAGAGTTCCGTCTCAGTAAGGTGCATGGTAAGATGAAACCCAGTGAGAAGGAAGAGGAGATGCAGCGCTTCGTCAAGGGTGAGACACAGATCCTCGTGGCCACCACCGTCATCGAGGTAGGTGTGAATGTGCCCAACGCTTCCGTGATGGTGATCCTCGACGCCCAGCGCTTCGGACTCTCCCAGTTACATCAGCTCAGAGGTCGCGTGGGACGAGGTGCAGACCAGAGTTACTGTATCCTCGTCACCCCCTATAAACTCTCTGAGGACACCCGCAAGCGCATCGATATCATGTGCGACACCAACGACGGTTTCCGTATCGCCGAGGCAGACCTAAAACTGCGTGGTCCTGGTGATCTCGAAGGTACCCAACAGAGTGGTATGGCCTTCGACCTGAAGATCGCCGACATCGCCCGTGACGGACAACTCGTGCAGATGGCCCGCGACGAGGCTCAGAAGATCATCGAGGAAGATCCGGATTGCACATCACCACGCTACCAGATGCTCTGGAACCGTCTGCGCCAGTTGCGTAAGACCAACATCAACTGGGCGGCTATTTCATAGGTTTTTAAGAATTGTCAAACTTAAAGGGTTGAGTGTTAAAACAACCCTAATTTTGTTAACGCACACCACTATTGTGCACGTTTTCAAAATATTATGCATACCTTTGCACCAATCTTTTTCGAAATAAACCCAGAACCCTGACAAATGAAGAAAGTATTCTTATGTGCATTATTGTTGATTTTTTCCATGAGCGAGATCGCCAATGGAAAGACCGACAAGCCCATACAGATTCAGGAACCAGATGAAGAAGAGATCGGTAATTTCGATTTCCTCTACGGGAATGGTGATCAGGATTTCAACATGATGGAAATGCTGATCGAAGAGGCTTTCTCTCATATCGGCACACGTTACCGTTCCGGTGCCAAGGGTCCCAGTGCTTTCGACTGTTCAGGTTTTACAAGTTACGTTTATAAGCAGCAGACCGGCATCTTTGTTGGTGCCTCATCGCGCGACCAGTATGCCCGTAACACTCCCATCCGCCGAGACGAGATCCAGTGCGGCGACTTGGTGTTCTTCACCAGTCCTAACTCTGGTCATAACGTAGGTCATGTGGGTATCGTGGTCGATGTGGATCCCGTCACACTTGAATTCACGTTCATCCACGCCAGCAGCAAGAACGGTGTGAAACTCAGCAGTTCTACCGAGCCCAATTACGCTAAGCGATATGTAGGTGCACGCAGAATCTCTGAACTGAGTGCCTTATGAGAATCCGTCTGCTTAGTCTGACCTTCGCCGTATTCGGCTTTATCACCATCCATGCCCAGACTCTGAACATCGCCATGACAGGCGATATCATGATGGGTACCACCTATCCCAGTATCATGCTCCCTGCCAATGAGGGCAGAGACCTCTTCTGTGATGCCAAAGACATCCTGACAGGGGCAGACCTCACCGTGGGCAACCTCGAGGGTGCTATCTGCGACGGTGGAAAAAGCACCAAGGGGACAGGTCCTAACTCCTACGCCTTCCGCACCCCTACCAGTTACGGATACCTGCTGAAGGAAGCCGGTTTCGATTTCCTGAGCATGGCCAACAACCACGCCAATGACTTCGGTCTGGAGGGTATCGAATCGACAGAAAGCGTGTTAGATGAGCAAGGCATCCTCTACTCTGGCATAGCCGGACGTGTGGAGAGTGCCGTCATCGAGCGCAAGGGCTTGAAGATCGGACTCTGTGCCTTCGGCCATAACAGTTACACATTGAAGCATACAGATCTCAATACCGTTGGTCGTATTGTCGATGATCTCGTCAGCCGTTGCGACCTCGTCATTGTATCCTTCCACGGTGGTGCTGAGGGACGTACGAAGAGCCATCTGCCCTATGGCCCAGAGACCTTCCTTGGCGAGAATCGAGGTAATCTTCGCCAACTGGCACATTTCTGCATCGACCATGGCGCAGACGTTGTATATGGACATGGCCCTCACGTGGTACGTGCCATGGAGGTCTATAATGATCGTTTCATCGCCTACAGCCTTGGCAATTTCTGTACCCCCTATAACGTCAGTCTGACAGGCATCTCTGGGTATGCCCCCGTTGTGGAGATCAACATCAATGCCGACGGCTCGTTCATCGACGGCAAGATCCACTCCTTCCTGCAGACACGCGGCATCGGCCCCCGTGAGGATGCCACAGGAAGCGTTGCCCGCGAAATCAGGAATCTAAGCAATACAGACATCCCCCAGAGCCAGGCGACTATCGATGCTCAGGGCTACATCACACTGAAGTAGAAAACGCTAAAAAGCGACTGAAAGTGTTAAAAGTGCACAAAATACACCCAATAAATTGCATATTTTCAGTATTAATTACTACCTTTGCACTGAATTTTTGCTATTTGAACATTACAATCGTATGAATATAAATATTAAGAAATTTATCTTTTTTGCGTTCACAGCCTTGGCAGCAACCTCTGCCACAGCACAGGATCTGTTGGCAAAACAGGCTCCTATTGACCGCAAAATGAAAGCCGTTGATTCCATCGTTCTCAACAAACTGATCGTCGAAGAGGAGCGTTACAATCCTTCTACCGACCTCTATGAGGACTGGAACAACGTATATGCCCATCGTGAGACTGCACTGCCCGACTCTTTCCGCATCGACCTCCGCGGTTTCTGCATGCCGACACCGAGTCGCGTAGTCACCTCTAACTTTGGTGCCCGTTGGGGACGCCAGCACAAGGGTCTTGACATCAAGGTCTATGTGGGTGATACCATCCGCGCTGCCTTCAGCGGTAAGATCCGCATTGTGAAATACGAGCCCAAGGGCTATGGTAAATATGTCGTGATCCGTCACCATAATGGTCTGGAGACCATCTACGGACACATGTCAAAGCATCTGGTTGTAGAGAATCAGGAGGTGAAGGCTGGTGATCCTATCGGTCTCGGTGGTAACACAGGCCGTAGCACAGGTTCTCACCTGCACTTCGAGACCCGTCTCTGTGGCGTAGCCCTGAACCCGGCCCTGATGTTCGACTTCCACAATCAGGACGTAACAGGCGACTTCTACAACTTCCGTCGCAACCGTTATGCCGCCGAGTCTGCACAGGCTACCCGTCTGCGTGGCGTCAATGGCAGCAGCAAGAGTAGTATCAGCGGTGACGATGAGGATTCCGACCTCGCTGTTACAGCCCCCAAGGCTTCCTATGCAAAGGCTTCTCGCTACCACAAGGTGAAGAAGGGTGAGACCCTCCAGTCTATCGCCCGCAAGTGCCACACCACCGTGGATGCCCTCTGCAGAGCCAACCGCATCAGCAAGACCAAGCGTCTGATGCCTGGACAAATTCTGAAATACAATTAAACCCAAGATAAAGGCTCCCTGTTGGGGAGCCTTTTTTTCTAAAGACATAATACTAAAAACATAAGACTATGTACGACAAGGAAAGAGGGCTTTACATCGCCCATTGCGCCAACGGAGCGCTCAGCATTACAGGTAAGATGGCTAACCGTCATGGACTCATTGCCGGTGCCACAGGTACAGGAAAGACCGTTACCCTGCAGGTGATGGCCGAGACATTCTGCCAGGCAGGCGTACCCTGTTTTATGGCCGACATGAAGGGCGACCTGAGTGGTATCTCACAGGTAGGAAAGCTCAGCGGATTCATTGAGAAGCGTATGCCCGAGTTCGGCATCGAGAATCCCGAGTTCCAAGCTTGTCCTGTACGTTTCTTCGATGTCTATGGCGAACAGGGCCATCCCATGCGTGCCACCATCTCCCAGATGGGCCCGATGCTGCTCAGCCGTCTGCTGCAGTTGAACGAGACACAGGATGGTGTGCTGAACATCGTGTTCCGTATTGCCGACGACCGTGGTCTGCTGCTGCTCGACTTGAAGGATCTGCAGGCTATGCTCGACTGGGTATCCAAACATGCCAAGGAATATACCACGAAATACGGCAATATCTCCGCCCAGACCATCGGCGCCATCCAGCGTGCCCTGCTCCAGTTGGAGACCCAGGGAGCCGACAAGTTCTTTGGTGAGCCGTCTTTCGACATCTACGACTTGATGCAGACAGAGGGTGGCAAAGGTATCATGAACGTGCTGGCAGCAGATAAACTGATGATGCAGCCGAAGCTCTATTCCACCTTCCTGCTGTGGTTGCTCTCCGAACTCTACTCCACCCTGCCAGAGGTAGGTGATATGGAACTGCCGAAACTCGTGTTCTTCTTCGACGAGGCCCACATGCTCTTCACCGATACCAGCAAGGCTCTGCTCGATAAGATTGAGCAGGTGATCCGTCTGATCCGTTCCAAGGGCGTAGGTATCTACTTCATCACCCAGAGTCCTACCGATATCCCCGAGAACATCCTCGGACAACTCGGTAACCGTGTGCAGCACGCTCTCCGTGCCTACACGCCAAAGGATCAGAAGGCTGTGAAGACCGCTGCCGACACCTTCCGTGCCAATCCTGAGTTTAAGACCGACGAGGCCATCATGAACCTGGAGACGGGTGAGGCCCTCGTAAGTTTCCTTGATGCCAAGGGAGCCCCTGGTATCGTAGAGCGTGCGAAGATCCTGTTCCCGTTGTCACAGATCGGTGCCGTCACAGAAAGTCAGCGTCTTGACATCATCAAGCAGAGCCGCATCTTCGGTAAGTATGACACACCCATCGATCGTGAAAGTGCCTTCGAGGTGCTGATGGCCGAAGCCGAACAGCAACTCGCCGAACAAGAAGAGGAAGCCGCTGCCAAGGCAGAGGAGAAGGAGGCCGCCAAGGGTAAGAAGAAGTCAGGTATGATGAGTAAGGTATGGAAGGCTGTCATCACAGCCGTCACCTCTACCCTCGCCACCATCCTCGGCACCTACGTCAGTGACAAGGTAACGGGTAAGAAGACGAAGTCAAAGACCTCCGCTACGGGCCGTGTGGTGAAGAACGCTACCAGCGCAGCCACCCGTTCCGTCACCAGGGAACTGACACGCGACATTCTCGGCAATCTCATCAAATAAGGCAAAAGCAGCCAAGCCCTTATATGTATATGAACTTATCAAGAGCAATAGCCATTACTCTGATAAGTATCACTATGCCTATAAACGTCATGGCCCAGGAGGCTATTGCCGATAGTACAAAAGGCTCTTCGGGCGACAAGAACAGAAATGTGCTGATGAATGCGGACTTCGCATCACAGCCACGGCAGATCTCCTTAGGTCTGCCTATTTCTGGCTATGCCTATATCTATGAGGACGGCCTGCCCGTGTCCTACTATAATTATCAGGTCTATCCCTATAAGTCCTGGCATAGTGGTGTCAGTCATGAGTCCGTGCGGACGATGGGGCCGCAGGACATGGCCCTGAAATATGGTGTCATCACCTATAGCGTCGATAGCAGGTCGAAGTTAGCCGGTGATAAGTTCGAGGGGAAACTGACCTATACCTTCAACCACCATGGCCGTCACATGGTGGATGCCAATGTCTCTACGCCTATGGGCAAGGGATGGGGCCTCAGCATCGGCACCTATCACAACTTCGACCCTGGCAGCAACCATCTCGACATGACCAGTCTGCAGGAGAGTTCGCATTTCTACAAGGCAGCCCTCTCCAAGACATGGAACGACGGTCGGGGAAAGGCGGGCCTCATCTACCAGTATTCACAGTTCAAGGAGATCATCGAGAACTATGGTCCCTTCATCTTTGTGGGCGATGGTAGCGTGAAGGAATACGAAGGGTTCAAGTTGGGTACTGACCAGTACCGTCCTGACAACAGAACGGTGAGATACCTGGATGTGGTAACAGGCAAGATGGAGGAACAGGACATCGACGATGCGAACACGAACAAAGTCCACAACGTGAACTTCGTGTTGGATTACAACTGGGACAATGGCATGAAACTGGCCATTCACAGCAAGTATAAACACGGTCATTCCTTCCGTTCCTGTCCGACTGTGATGGGCGTGAGCGATGCTACAGAAAGTAGCGGTTATACCTACGAGGACGGCACACCGTACGTGGGTAAGGTACAGACGCGCCGTATGCTGCATTTCGACGGTCTTGAGCACTCATGGATGACCAATGCCGCCCTGACAGGCCAGTCTAAGGACGGCCGCCATAAATGGTGCGCTGAGATCGACTACTGGCTCAATCACGGAGGTGTCAACACCTCCATGTACCTGCTTGGGCATGAGGTGAAGAAAGACCCGAAACAGTTGTTACACAATGGCAGCGACGGCTATTCCTACAACTCCTACGCCGAGTATTACGACGGTCATGAGCATAAACTGTTCGGACAGGTTTCTGACCAGTGGACCATCTCACGCCGTCTGTGGCTCTATGCCGGTGTCAGGGCTGAGTTCATCAACGTTCAGGGTGACGCCGCTAATGATGTGTATGCGGGCAATGCCCGTCATGTGGGGTTCAGTCTGGCAGACGAAGGCGTCATCAAGAACCATTTCAACGACAGCCATTTCAACTATGCCTTTGTCGGCAGTACGCGCTTCGCTCTGGTGCGTGGCTTCGGCTTGCAGGCGGAGTTCTCCACGGCCACCATCCACTCCCAACTGTTCAATTACGGTGCATATAACTATCCTTCACAGGAAAGCATGCCTACCAGTTATTTCCGAGGTGGCATCTATTGGAAGAACAAATGGATAGACCTCACCTCGCAGATGACCTACATCACCATGAAGAACTCGGAGGAGCGTCCTAACCTCAGTCATGTGCTGACCAAAGACGTTGGCGACATGAAGGCAGGCATGATCGAGTCGTTCACCCCCTCCTGCTACTATGACATGGCCACACTCGGTTGGCTGACAGATGCCATGATCACCCCAATCAACGGTCTGAGCATCCATGTAATGTTTACCATCCGCGACCCCAGGTATAAGAACTTCAAGATCACTCCCACCTTCAGCGACGGTGTGACGGAGGAATACAACTTCACCGACAAGACCATCACCGCCCTCTCGAAGATGGAACTGGAGATCGAACCCAGTTACCGTTTCGGCGACTGGCGCGTATGGCTAAGTGCCAGGTATTTCAGCAAGCAGTACGTGAACAAGACCAATACGCTGTATTTCAACGGACGCTGGGAAACCTTTGGAGGTGTGGATTATAAGTTGAACCGCCATGTGAGTTTCGCAGCCAGCGTGGTAAACATCCTGAATCAGAAAGGTGCCAGCGGCAAGATCACTGCCGCCGATCTGATAACAGACCCGACACTTTATGAGAACTACGTCATGTCAGGAACGTTCATACGTCCCTTCACATTTGAGTTCACCACAAAGATCAGCTTTTAATCGCGATTCTCACAGACCGTATAGATATAGTTATCCTTCTCTACGGTAGTATATTGATAGCGCTGTGTGTCGATCACGGTTTTCATGTCGTTGCTGATGCCCGTGCCGATAAGTTTCATCGTAGCCTCCTTCATCGTCCAGAAACGGATAAAGGCAGCGGCAGGATTCTCAGATAACTCAATCTGATGGATCTCCTCATCGTTCATCGTATAACGGACGAGACCATCCTTATATTCGCGGATGCTTTCCACATCGACACCGATGGGCTGGTCGTGGACCACGCAGACGGCCGCCTCCTTGCAATGGCTGAGGTTAAAGAAGATCTCAGGATGGCCAACGATAGAGGGCTTGCCATGCTCGTTGTATTCGAAGACGGGATTCTCCGTGATGCCGTATGCCTCGCGCAGTCCCTGCTTCAGCAACTGATAGGCGAGTACACAGAGCCGCCGCCCCTGTTCGTGCTTGAACTTCAGGGCCTGCTCCCTTCGCTGCTTCGAAATCTCCTCCAAAGCCGCCTCGAGGTCAAAATCCCATATCTCTTCCGACACCAAGGTAATCATCATTACTAATTTCTAATTCCTAATTACCTATTATTCGAGTCCCACCTCCGGCATGGGGATCTTACGGTTCGCATTCTCCTTGGCACCCAGATCGACGAGTTCGCGCCCCTTCTGTGCCACACTCTGACGACCAGTGATCAGTTTGTTGTTCGCACTGTCGTAGGCCTCCTGTACTTTGTGGAGTTTCTCGCCGAGGTCATTATAGCGTTGCACGAAGTCGCCTAAGCGATCCAACAACTGCTCCGCCAGTCCGAACACCTTCTCCTGATTCTCCGCTTGCTGGTTCTGTACCCAGGCGATATGGATCATGTGGAGGATGCCCAAGAGGTTCTGCTCACCCGTGACGAACACCTTCTTCTCAAACGCCTCGCGCCAGAGCGTGGGGTCATTGGCCAGTGCCAGTTGCAGTGACGACTCGAAGGGTACGAACATAATGACGAAATCCACCGTCTCACGCCCATTCTTGATATACTTCGAGTAGTCCTTGCGCGCCAGTTCGTTCACATGCTGACGCACGCTCTTGATATGATCCTGGAGGTAGCGTTCCTTCTCCTCGGGTGTCTCGGCATTCACGTATTTCTCGTAGGCCACGAGCGACACCTTCGAATCGACGATGGCATCCTGTCCCTGCGGATAGTGCAGGATCACGTCTGGCTGCATCTCCTTACCTGTCTCGTCATTCTTCAGGGGACGGCCCAACTCATCGCGGAGCCGTGCCTGCACCTCGTAGTGAATACCCTCTGTCAGTCCCTGACTTGCCAAGAGATCGCCAAGGATGATCTCACCCATGTTACCGCTCACCTTATTGTCGCGACGCAGCACGTTAGCCAGTCCTTCCGTTTTCTCACCGAGTTGCTGGGTCTGCTGCATCATCTGCAACATCTGTTCACGGAAGGAAGCCGAGTGGGCCGCACTCTCCTTCTGGGTCTCATTGATAGCCTTCTGCATGTTGGCGATGGCATCCTTCAGGGGTTGGGTGATACCCGTCATCGCCTCCGTGTTCTGCTCCTTCAGTTTCGAGGCACTGGCCTCCATCAACTGCTGCGCCATGTTCTGCAACTGCTCACGGGCCGTACGAAGCTGTTCCTGGAACTGTTCGTCGCGCCGCTTCAGTTCCTCGCCCATCTGCTCGCGCACGAGTTCCAGTTCCCTACCCTGTGTCTCCGCCTTGGCATGGAGCGTCTTGTTCTCCTCCTCCAGATGGGTCACGCGACTCGTGGCGGCATTCAACTGCTCACCCTTCATCGAGAGTTCAATATCTTTCTGTCCCCCGGCAATGCGGAGGGCATCCATCTTACGGTCCATCAGCAGGTAGAGCACCACGGCACCCACCGCTACACCTATCAAAATATATAAGGCAATCATCATCACTTTCACTATTTTGTTGCAAAAATACAAAAAAAGACACATAATTCACCGTTTATTCAGGAAATTTTGTATCTTTGCCCCAACAAACCCAAATTACAGTCAACTAAAAACTTCAAGATTATGGATTACAAGATTATCGACATCGAAGGTGTAGGCGACGTGTATGCTGAAAAGCTGACAGCCGCAGGTATCAACAAGGTAAGTGAACTGCTCGAGAAGTGTGCTGACCCCAAGGGCCGCAAGGCTTTGGCAGAGGCTACGGAGATCAGCGAGAAACTGATTCTGCGCTGGACGAACCATGCCGACCTGTTCCGTATCAATGGCATAGGTCCCCAGTTCTCAGAACTGTTGGAGAAGGCTGGTGTGGATACCGTGAAGGAGTTCCGTCACCGTGTGGCCGAGAACCTGCAGCCGAAGTTGGAGGAGATCAACGCCCAGTACAACATCTGCGGTCGCGTGCCCTCTATAGCAGAGGTACAGAAGATGATTGACCAGGCCAAGGAACTTGAGCCGAAAATGACTTACTAATAAACAAAAGAGCCTTGGCAGTTGCCAAGGCTCTTTTGTTTATTACTTGATGCTTCGCATCGAGTTCGCCTGCGCTCGGAAGAGTTGAAGCAAGCTTCACTCTTCACTCGCTTAAGCTCACTTCCAGGGATTCTCGAAGCTGACGGGACCGTTCTCGAGTTTCTGGCAGACGATCTCCATCTCTTCGAAGTGCTCCTGACCATCCTCCCACTTCTCCTTGTAGTTCACACAGTAGCAGCCTGTGCCCTTCAGTTCCTTCATCGTCGAGCCGTCAACCGTATTG
>Ga0129307_1000598_pt1 | contig 52750 bp, 41 predicted proteins | sample P1105metagenome_FD_94437 | JGI IMG/M metagenome (GOLD analysis project Ga0129307, IMG submission 94437) | Capybara group fecal microbial communities from Wisconsin, USA - P1105 metagenome | ecosystem: Host-associated > Mammals > Digestive system > Large intestine > Fecal | place: USA: Wisconsin... | reverse complement strand
GGGTTTGCGACCTCACCACTGCGTACCAGTCAGTGCACATCAACTATTGAAACCGCCGTGTACCGAACGGTATGCACGGTGGTGTGAGAGGACGGGGGCTAATCACCCCCTCCTACTCGATCGTCGGCCGGTTTTCCGGGAGCAAAGGCATCCTCACCGGAAACAGAGAATTGTGGACTGCACCGGTCCTGTGTTATAACTTGAACAGTATCTGGAAAGCATACCCCCGCTTCTTAAGCGGCGGGAGTGTTCAGCATCAGGGCCTAAAGCTGATGAAGAGGTCATGAAAGGAGATTCTATGGCGGACATTGACAGAAGCGGACAGTTCCGCACGCTGCTCTTAAGATGCCTTGACGATACCGCAGCGGACGCGGCGGCGCTTTCCCACGACCTGTGGATGCATCCGGAGATCGCGGATGAAGAATTCCGCTCCTGCAGGGTTTTGTCGGAAGCGGCGGAAGCGGAAGGATTCCGGACGGAACAGTCCTTTGACGGGATCCCGACGGCATTTCTCGCGGAGTACAGGACGGACGGGGGAAAAGGATCCGGAAGGATAGCTTCCTCGGAAGGCCATATTCCGGCGGTCGCTTTCCTTGCCGAATACGACGCGCTGCCGGGCTACGGGGACCTTTCTCCGGACGGCAGCGGCAACGCCCATGCCTGCGGGCACAACTGGATCTCCGCCGTATCCTATAAGGCCGCCGTATCTCTTGTGCGGGCTTTGAAGGCGTGGAACCGGGACGCTTCTCCCGGCGAACGGATCGAGGCCAGGGTCCTCCTCATCGGGACGCCCGCGGAGGAGACCTGGGGCGCCAAGATCAAGATGGCGGACGAAGGAGTCCTGAAAGCCCTTGATATGGACGCAGTCTTCGAGTGCCACTTAAGCGGGATGGAAGCCAGCTGCTTTGACAATTATCTCCTGGCCCTGTCGGATCTCCGTTATACCTTCCGGGGCAAGGCGAGCCATGCAGCGGTGCATCCGGAGCTTGGAAGGAACGCGCTGGACGCGCTGCATCTCATGTACGCCGGCGTCAGCTGCCTGAGGCAGCAGGTGCTTCCGGACACCCGGATCCATGCCCGCGTCATGGAAGGCGGCGAAGCGGTGAACATCATCCCGGATAAAACCGTGGTCCAGTATTACGCAAGGTCGGGGAAGAGAAGCTATCTGGAGGAGCTGGTGGAACGGATCAACGACTGTGCCAGGGGTGCCGCGCTGATGGCCGGATGCACCGTGGAGATCGACCGGAAGCCGTTCACCTTCAGCGACATGCGGAACAATTCTGCCATCGTAAAACGGGCGGAGCAGTATCTTCTCGAAGCGGCGCCTGAGGTACGGTTCCGGCAGGACAGCGTGTTCACGGCCCCGTCCGGGGATATCGGGAACGTTTCCTATGAAGCGCCCTCCTTCTACGGCGTTTTTTCGACCTTCCCGTTCAGCGGCGGCGCGGATATCCATGACGCGGCCTATGTGAACGTTCCGGACTCGGAGGAGGCCTTAAGGCTCCTCGGGCTTGCGGCGCGGACCATCGCGTCAGTCGGCGCCGATGTGCTGACGGACGAAGCGTTCCGCTCTGAGGTGCGGGAACTGTTCCGGAAGGAGTGACAGGAAAGCCTGCCGGAGAAAGCCTGCCGGAGAATGCCCGGAACAGGTTCGGTACGTCTTCGATGTCTGTCTTACCTCCTGCTTAAGAAGAGGGGGTCTTCTCCCGCAGAGATAATAAAGAGGATCCGGCTTGAAAACCGGATCCTCTTTGTGCTCAGTCGTTATAGAGCCTGCCGTACACTTCCTCTGCAAGCATGTCCACGTAGGACTCGTCCTTCAGGTCGTGGTTTACGATGAACATGTCATGGATAAAGCGCATGCGCTGCATGGACATCATCTCGGGCTCGAGGTCGTTGCCCATGACGCGGTGCACGGTCGCGTCGATGCGCTTCGGCTCGAAGTTGTCGATGAACCACTGGATGAGCTTCGCGGTGGTCTCCTCCTCCTCGGCGATCTGGCCCTTCACGACCTCGGCGTCCTGGTTGGTCTTGACGGAGATCGCGATGGCGCCTGCCGCCATGACGATCAGCATGATCTGGGTGATGATGCCGCCGGGAATGTAGAACGGAAGCCCCAGCTGCTTTCCGAAGCTCAGCACCACGGCGACGGCAAGGATCACGCCGACGATCCGGAAGGCCTGGACAGAGGACTTCAGGTCCGCATAGCGGTCCGCGCGCTTCACGTACACGCCGGTATTGACCGGGCGGGCAGCGGCGGCCGGAGCGTCCTTCGCAGCCTGCGCCTCAAGCTCGGCGTTGCGGGCGCGGATCTCGGCGTCCCTCTTTCTGCGTTCCTTTTCATCCTTGTCGCGCTGCGCCTTCGCGGCAAAATATTTTTCACTGTCGATCAGCGGCCTGCCGCAGTCGGTACAGTTCTCCACCTCGTCATAGAACTCCATGTCACAATCAGGACAGTACTTCATAAATACACCTCCATATCCATGTTTTATAAGTATATCCTACGAAACCGTTTTTGTGAACCTCGGAGACGGGGAAAAGATAGGTCCCGGACCTTAATTCCGGGGAAAGATGTGATATACTTTTAGAATATGGACGCCGGCGGGAGCATCATCCGGCGGACAAAAGGAAGCGGGAAAACGGGAAAGGAGGGAGCGCCTGTGTCGTGGACTGAAAAACTGAAAAGCTGGCTGACGCCGGTCAGGCTCAGGGTCGTGCTCATCCTCCTTTTTGTCTTTTTCGGGCTGGTCCCGGTCCTGGTCCAGGGGATCATCCTCTCGAACACCTTCACGCAGGAGATCATCGAGGACCGCACCGCGGAGATGCAGAACCGGAGCCTGATCCTTTCCACGAAGCTTTCGAGGTCGGGGTACCTGAGGGCGCAGGCATCGGAGCGCGACACGTCGATCGACGCGGAGATCGATACCGTGGCGTCGATCTACAGCGGGCGCATCCTCCTGGTCGACAGAAACTACAGGATCATCCGCGACACCTTCCACCTGGCGGAGGGGCGCTACCACGTGGCGCCGGAGATCATCCGGGCGTTCCGCGGCGAGAGCACCTCGAACGTCAATGAAAAGAACCATTACATGATCCGCAGCACCCCGGTCTACGACGCGACGATCGAGGACGATGCTTCTGACGCGCGGAGGGTCGAGGGCGTGCTCCTTCTGATCTCCTCGACGCTTGCCGAGCGGGAAGAACTGCGGCAGACAAGCACGACGCAGCGGATCTTCGGCGGCATCATCCTCCTTCTGATCATCCTGCTGGCCCTGTACTTTTCGGGTGCCATCATGGCCCCGCTGCACAGGCTCCGCACGGCGCTTCTAAAGGTCTCTGACGGGGACCTGAACGTAAGCATCGAGGAGAATACCTTCCTCGTGACGCAGGAGATATCGTCCTCCATCAACACGGCCCTGGCAAGGCTCCGCGCGCTGGACCAGTCGCGCGACGAGTTCGTCTCGAACGTCTCTCATGAGCTGAAGACGCCGATCACGTCGATCCGTGTGCTCGCCGATTCGCTCCTGAGTATGGAAGACGCGCCGGCAGAGCTCTACAAGGATTTCATGAACGATATCTCGAAGGAGATCGACCGCGAGGCGAAGATCATCGACGACCTTCTGAGCCTCGTGAAGATGGACAGGTCCGCGATCCAGCTGGACCACAAGGCCACGGACATGAACGCGATGCTGGAGCAGATCCTGAGGCGCCTCCGCCCGATCGCGCGGGTCAACAATATCGACCTGACCCTGGAGACGATCAGGGAGGTCACGGCGGACGTCGACGAGGTCAAGTTTTCCCTCGCGATCATGAACCTGGTCGAGAACGCGATCAAGTACAACGTGAAGGACGGATGGGTGCACGTCACGCTCGACGCGGACCACCAGTTCTGCTATATCAGGATCGAGGATTCCGGGATCGGTATCCCGGAGGACCAGCAGGAGCGCGTGTTTGAGCGCTTCTACCGCGTGGACAAGGCGCGGTCCCGCGAGACGGGCGGCACCGGGCTCGGTCTGGCGATCACGAAGAACATCATCATGCTCCACCAGGGGATCGTCCGCGTCACCAGCAAGGAGGGCGAGGGCTCGCAGTTCCTGGTGCGCGTCCCGCTGAACTTCATAAAGAATACCACGCGGGAGAGCGCCGCGGAGATGGAGAAGGAACGGCAGACCCAGGACGCGGGCGGAGAGAATTAAGAGGCCCGGGGAGCCGGGGAGCCAGAAAGAGAAGATCTGTAAGGCCGGGGGACCGGATGAGACCTGGAGACCGGGGAAGGCCGGGGGAGCCGGGTGCGGGAAGAGAAGATCTAAAGGGCCCGGGGGACCGGTGAAGGCCGGGGGGACCGGGAAGCACGGAAGAGAAGACCCGTAAGGCCGGAGAACCGGGCGCGGGAAGAGCGGGACGGAAAGCGGTCCGCAGAAGGAAAGGAGGAACGGCATGGGTGAAAGACGGCGCGCGATCATGATCCGCTGTCTGGCCGCGCTGCTTATAGCGGCGGCCGTATTCTTCATGTCCTCCTGCGGGAGCAGGGAGGTCATCGCCGCCCCTGCGGAGGGGCGCTATGCGGTCTACTACCTTGACCGCACCGCCACGACGCTGGAGAGCGTCGTCTACACTGCCGAAGCGACGGATACGGACGGCCTGATCCGGGAGCTGATGGACCAGTTCATGAACGTGCCGAATGACGCGGACGTGATCCGCGCCGCAGGGGACCAGACGTCCTACCTTGAGTACCGGATGGACGGCGGCGTTCTTTATCTTTTTTTCGACGAGCTCTACGGGGAGCTGAAGACAGAGCGGAAGACGCTATGCAATGCCGCGCTGACACGTACCATGGCGCAGATCCCCGGCGTGGAACACGTCGGTGTCTATACGGGCGGCCAGCCGCTCCGGAGCGATGACGGCACCCCGCTGGGACCATTTGCCGCGTCGGATTTCATTGACAGCATTTCAAACATTAACGCGTACGAGACCGCGGAGCTTGTTCTTTACTTCGCGGATGAGTCCGGTACCGTACTGCTTCCCGAGGATCGGACGGTCACGTACCGCATGGATACCCCGGTCGAGCAGCTGGTCGTGGAGCAGCTCATCGCCGGACCGCAGGCCGCGGGGCATAAGGCAGTCATCTCGCCGGATACCCGTCTCCTCAGCGTTTCCGTCAATGAGAACATCTGCTACCTGAACTTAAGCCGGGAGTTCCTCACGGCAATCCCGGATCAGGATCCGTATCTTACGATCTACGCGCTTGTCAACTCGCTGTCGGAGCTCCTCTCCGTGCAGCGTGTGCAGATCGCGGTCGAAGGCTCCAAGGACGTCCTTCTCCGCGAGACCATTTCACTGGATACCCTGTTTGAAAGGCATCTCGACTACATCGAATAACACAGGGCATTTTCCGGACAGATCCAAAAAGGAGAACTGAATATTGAAACGGCCATGGGAGATCCTGGCAGCCGGTACTGTATCTGGGGTGATACTGGCTCGGGGGCTGGCGGGCTTCTCCGTCGCGGCGGCAGCATGTGTGCTGGCCGCCTCGTTTGCGTGCGTCAAAATGTCCCGGCCGGACGCGGACAAAGGAGAAGGAGGCCGTGGAGCATCAGGCCGCGGTGTGCGTGTGGGAAAGGATCTCCCGGCAGCGCGCCGGCGCTCCGCTTCCGCCGCGTTTCTCCTTTTTTCGGCCGCGCTGCTTGCGGGTGCGTTGAGGTATACCCTCGCGTGCCGGCCGACGGAGGAGATGCGCCGCCTCGAGGCACTGACTGCCGCGGAGGGCAGGGTGAAAACGGAGCTTTCGCTCCGGGCGGAGAGCATGGAACTCCGCGGCGAAAACCTGGTCATTCGGAGCGGCGCGGTGCTGGTGTACGTGCCGGCGGGAGAGACGTGCTTGGGCGACGCGGGCCGTGTGCCGGCAGGAGAGCTGCGCGGGGGCGATGCGGACAGTGTGCCGGCGGGAGGGCTGCGTGGGGGCTATGCGGACAGTGTGCCGGCAGGAGAGCTGCGCGGGGGCAATGCGGACAGTGTGTTTCCCGTGCGGTGCGGCAACCGCTATACCGCCTACGGGACGCTGATCCCCATGGAGCCGGCGACCAATCCCGGGCAGTTTGACTTTGCGGCATATTACCGGGCGAAGGGCATTACCCACCGTATGTATGCGGATCAGGCAGTCGTGACGGATCCGGCGGCAGACCCCGCGGCGGACCTCATATTCCGGTTCCGGACCTACTGCGGGGCGCTTCTCACGGAGGCGCTTTCCCCGAAGAGCGCGGGATTCCTGCGCGCGGTCCTGTTCGGGGACCGGCAGGGCCTTGACGAGGACATGTATGACCAGTACAGGCGGAACGGCATCGCCCACATCCTGGCGATCAGCGGCCTTCATGCCGCGGTGCTCGGGCTTTCCCTGCATGGCCTCCTCAGGAAGCGCGGCCTCGGGTTCATCGCCTCGGGTCTCATTTCCAGTGCCTTTCTCATCTTTTACAGCCTGCTGACCGGCAGCGGGACCGGTGTGGTCCGCGCGTCGGTCATGCTGCTCCTTTCCTTTCTTGCGTCCTGCCTGGGACGCACCTACGACTTGAGAAGCGCCGCGTGCTTTGCTGCGGTCGTGCTGCTTCTGGCATCTCCCCGCGAGCTTTTCCAGTGCGGCTTCCAGCTTTCCTTCCTTGCTGTGCTCGCGATCGGCGGGCCTGCCGAAACACTTTTAAAGGCATTGTTCCCGGACCGGAAGAGGGTGCGTGGGAGCGTCGGCGAAGCGGTGACCGTGAGCCTGACGGTCATGCTGGTCACGCTTCCTGTCATTGCGTACTGGTTTTTCTCTGTTCCTGTTTACAGCTTCCTTTTAAATCTCCTGGTGATCCCGCTTATGAGCTGCATCCTCTGGGCGGGACTTGTGGCGCTTGCCCTCCTGATGGCTTCCGCGGAGGGGCCGGCTTCCGGCATGCTGCGCTTCGGCGCGCGGACCTCGGGCGGGATCGTGGAGCGCCTTCTGGAGCTGTATTCCTTTCTTTGCGATACGGCAGAACGGCTGCCGGGCCGGAGCATCCTTACAGGGCGGCCCCGGCCGCTGCAGATCCTTTTATACTGCCTGGTCCTGGCGGCAGGATACGGCCTGACGCTTTGGCTTCTCCGGCGGGAAGCGTCCCGGGACGCGGGACATGGCCCGGCCCCGCGCAGGCCGGGCACCGACGCACCGTTTGCACCGCGTGCACGGCTTGCGCGGGCGCTGCTGCCGGCCGCTGCCGGCATCGTCCTCGCGATGCTCTGTTTAAGGCCGGTGCGGCCGAAGACCCCGGAGATCTGGTTCCTCGACATCGGGCAGGGCGACTCGGTCGTCATCCTGTACCGGGACACGTGCGTCACGATCGACGGCGGCAGCACCTCGAATACCGCGGCGGGGCAGTATATCCTGCAGCCGTTCCTTGAAAGCCGCGCGGTGCGGACGGTCGACACGGCGTTTGTCACGCATGCGGATGCGGACCACATGAACGGGGTGGAGTATCTGCTGAATGAGGACCGGGGGCTTTCCGTGCGAAGTCTGGTGCTCCCCGCGCCGGCGGCGGGGGCGGAGAAGTACGATTCGCTTCGGGAGGCTGCCGCGTCGCGCGGGACCGCTGTCCGGTACATGGCGGCAGGCGACCGGGACGGGGCGTTCCGCTGCCTGTCGCCGGCGGCGGACCTGGACACCGGCGACGTGAATGATCATTCGCTGGTGCTGCTGTTTACGTTCGGTGGCTTCCGGGCCGTGTTTACCGGCGACGCGGGCACTGCGCGGGAGGCGGAGATCGTTTCGCTCGCGGAGCGTGATCCGGCGCTTGCGGCGCAGCTTCACGGGACGGATCTCCTGAAAGCGGGACATCACGGGTCGGGAACATCGACCTCGGAAGCGTTTCTCCGGCTCCTTTCTCCGGGGACGGCTGTCATTTCGTGCGGGCGCCACAACCGATACGGGCATCCGCATGCGGAGACGCTGGAGCGCCTCCGCGCCGTCGGCTGCGTGATCCGCCGCACCGACCAGGAAGGCGCAGTCCTCGTGCGCGCCGGACCATGAATTTCGGCCATGGGCTTTGGCCATGTGGTTTCGGCCATGGGGCTTTGGCCATGTGGTTTCGGCCATGGGGCTTTGGCCATGTGGTTTCGGCCATGGGGCTTCGGCCATGGGGCTTCGGCCATGGGGACTGTCCCCATGGCTCAACACCGCGTTGATTTATCAACAGAGAACACAAAAAATGTTTTGTTTTGGAAAGGAGAAGCTATGCCGAGAGGGGCAAGGATCAAAAGCGCAACCGGAGTTTATCATGTGATCATGAAGGGGATCGACGGAAGCGAGCTGTTTCTTCAGAACGCGGACTACCGCAGGTTCATCGGGATCATGAAGGAGGTGAAGGAGGACAGCGGTTTCCTGCTTCACGCGTTCTGCCTGATGGACAATCACATACATTTTCTGATCGAGGAGAACGGCGGACCGCTGTGCGAAGCGCTTCAGAAGCTGGAGCTCAGGTACGCGGGCTGGTTCAATTTTAAGTACGGAAGGCAGGGACATCTGTTCATGAACAGATATAAGAGCTTTCCGGTGAATGAGCTGAGGTATTATCTGACCGTACTGCGGTATATCTGCCAGAACCCGGTGAAGGCGGGGCTCTGCGGACACGTCTGGGAATACATGTGGAGCAGTGCCGGGATGACCGGGAGGAGGGAGGCCCGGGAGCTGGTCGATCATGAGCGTGTCGAGGCGCTCTGCCCGGCGCAGGATATCCTCCGTTATCTTGACGAGGTGCCTGCGGAGATCCCCGGGAGGCTGTCCGGGTGCGGGAAGATGACTGACACGGTGCTGAAGGAGCGTGCCGCTGCCTTGATACCCGGGAATATTGGTGATGCCGGGGGCATGAGGGGACAGATGTTCCTTGCGCTTCCGCACGCGCTTCAGACAGAGTTTATCTGCAGCGCGGTCCGGGACGGTGCCGGGCTTCGCCAGCTTTCACGTGTGCTTGGCCTGAGCCGTTACCGTGTAAAGCTTCTCGCGGAACGAAGATGAGACCCGGGCGGATGCGGGGCATAACGCAGGGACAGGTGCGCGGAAAGAGTCCTGAATAACGGCGGTGTGTTTGATAATCAACACTTTGATGGCTTTGTGTTTGACCATGGGGACAGTCCCCATGGTCGATGGGGGGAGTGCACCTGTGGTATAATACCGGTGGAGGTGAAGGATGGGATTTTTTTTGAGGAAGAGGATCTTGACCGGGCGGCTGTTCGCCGCGGCGTTTCTGGCCGCGGTCTTTGTGGCCGCTGCGCCGCTGTTCCATTCAGAAGCCTTTGCAGCGGAGCGGGCAGATGAGATACGGGAGCCTGCGGCGTGGGAGCGGATCCTTACCTTTGACGTGGACAGGACAGCGCTTGACGGCGCGGTCCGGGAGTTCCTGGAGCTGACGGAGCTTCCGCGGGACGGCAGGGCCGGGCAGCCGGAGGAAGCGGAGATCCTTAAGTCATATGACCGGGTCCTTGAGCTCCTCATGAAGACAGAGGACATGGAGAGCGTCCTGAGCGCGCTGTATCTCCAGGATACAGCGGACGACAGGACCAGGGAGGCATATTACGCGGTCCAGGACGCGAACGACAGCGCGGAGACTGTCCTGGCGGCACGTCTCGTGAAGCTGTCCGCCGAACCATCATACGCCTTTCTTACGGAACGGTATTCCCGGGGCTTCCGCAGGGCAGCGTCAAACGCCCTGAAAAAACAGGCGGGACAGGCGGAGAGGGACGTTTCTTCCGGAGACGGGGCAGGTGCAGGCGCAGGCTCCTCCGGTCAGACAGGCACTGCTTCCGCGGGTGCGGCAGAGCAGGGTACCGCGGCAGGGCAGGCTTCTGAGGCAGAACCGGCTTCCGCCGCTTCCGGGGAAAGCACCCTGACATCCGGGCGGCAGGCGATACGCGCGCTCCAGGAGGAGTACGGCGCCATGCCGGAGACGAACGAAGCGTTTGACAGCATCGACCGCTACGCGGTGCTTTATCTCCGTTATGTGAAGGAGCTCGACCGTGCGGCACAGGCCGCCGGGTACGCGGATTATGCCGCGATGGCTGCGGACGCGGAGGGCATGCGGACGGACAGCGAGGCGCAGGAGTTCCGGGACGCGATGGTGGAGGAGATCGTGCCGCTTAAGGCGGAGATCGAAAAGCGGCTTGCGGTGATGCATTCGAGGGTGATGTCCCGGACGCTTTCCGGGGAGGATCCCGCGGAGGTCTTTTCGGTCGCGGAGCCTCTGGTCGGGGCAGTCCATCCGGACCTTACGCCGGCATTTACGGATCTCACGGAGAAGCGGCTGTACCTGCTGAAACGGACGAAGAGCAGCAGGCGCGCGTATATGGATCCGCTCTTCACGGAGCGGGGCGGGCTGGTCTACGCGGAGCTCACGGGAAATACCGCGGCGGATGTCAGGACGGCGGTGCACGAGTTCGGGCATTTCTACGCGGAGTACCGGGCGGAGGAGGACCCGCTGCGTACGCTTTACAGCGCGCTGGACCTCGGGTTTGCGGAAACACAGGCGGACGGGCTGCTGGCACTGACCGCCGGGGCTGCGGACGCGGCGTTTTCTCCGGAGGATGCGGAGCTCTGGCGGCTGACGGTGCTCGCGGACCTCATGAACGGCGTCATCGCCGGCTGCTGTATCGATGAGTTGGAACGCACGGTGCTGCGCGACCCGGACATGTCGTCTGAGGAGTTCCTCGAGCTTAAGCGGTCGCTGCGCGCGTCCTACGGGAGCATCGAGGGCGTTCCGGATTACTTCTACTGGCCGCACCACATGTTCGAGCGGCCGCTCTACTATATCCATTACGCGTATGCGGACCTCGCGGCGCTGGAGCTCTGGGCGGAGAGCTGCACGGACCGGGAGGGTGCCGTGCGGAAATACATGGTCCTTGCGGAGCTGCCCTACGGCTGTACTTACGGAGCTGCCATGAAGGCGGCGGGGCTCCGGGGAGGCATGGACGCGGCGTCCGTGCGCGCGGTCGCGGCAGAGGTCCGGCAGGCGCTCGCGGCGGATGATGTCCGGCGGGAGGCTGTGCTGGACGCGGTCTGGAGGGAGCAGGCGGAGGCACGCACGGCGCGCCTCATCAATCTCGTGCTTGCGCTTTCCCTGGCGGTGTTCGTTCCAATGCTGCTGCTTGTATCTCGGGCCGGAGGGACCCGGCTTTCCATGTGGCACCGGATCTTCGGGCCGCCGCGCGGGGTACGCGCGGTCCGCTTTGCGGGGAAGCTGCGCGCCGAACGCGCGGCAGCGGCCAGGCAGGAGGCTGCGTTCCATTCGAGGCGCAGGAAGGCGGAGATCCTGTGGGCGGAGCCGGAGGAAACAGCAGAAGCAGCGACAGAGGCAGCGGCAGGGGAAACCACAGACAAAACGACAAATAAAACGACATCATAGGTGATTGGTGTCGATAAATGAACGTGGTGTTGAGCCATGGGGACAGTCCCCATGGTCGAAAGGCGGGACATGAAGACACTGAATGCGGATATCAAGGCGGGGAAGTTTAAGCCGGTCTATCTTCTTTACGGGGACGAGGCCTTCCTGAAGCGCGGCTACAAGAAAAGGCTGCGGGAGGCGGTCGCGGGCGATGACAATATGAACATTTCCTTTTTTGAGGGGAAGGAGATCTCCGAGGACCAGGTGATCGACGTCGCCGAGACGCTGCCGTTCTTCGCGGAGCGCCGCCTGGTCATGGTGGAGGACAGCGGCTGGTTCAAGTTCGGCACGGAAAAAATGCCGGACTACATTGCCCGTATCCCGGACACGACGGTCATGGTATTCGTGGAGTCCGAGGTGGACAAGCGGAACCGCCTGTTCAAGGCAGTGCAGAAGAAGGGGTACGTGGTGGAGCTGAAGCCGCTCCAGGGAGCGAGCCTGGACCATTGGGCAGCGAAGTACCTTCTTGACAACGGCAAGAACATCACCCAGAGCACCATGGACCGCTTTCTTGAATATGTCGGCTCGGATATGGAGAATATCCGGAGCGAGCTCGACAAGCTGATCTCCTACGTTGGGGACCGGAACGTGATCGACGCGCGGGACGTGGACACGGTCACGACTGTCACCCTGCAGAACCGGATCTTCGAGATGGTCGGCGCGATCACGGCCCGCCGGGCGGGGCAGGCGCTGAAAATGCTGGATGACCTCATTAAGATGAAGGAATCGCCCCTCGGGATCCTGTTCCTGATCGCGCGCCAGTACGACCAGCTTCTTATGGTGAAGGAGCTGAGTCTCGCGGGAAAGAATAAGGGCGAGATCGCCTCGGCCGTCAAGGTCCCTGCGTTCGTCGCGGGGAGGATGATGGGGCAGGTGAGGAATACGCCGTCCAAGGTGCTGCTTCATAACGTGCGCCGCTGCGTCGAGCTTGAGGAGGCGGTGAAGACGGGCAACATGAAGGACCGGATGGCGGTGGAGCTTCTGATCGCGGAGCTGGCGCGCGTGTAGGACGACGCCGCACCCGCGCCCGGCTGAGCCAGGCTCCCCCGTCCGGGATGCGGCATCGTCCTTGCCGGCGTATACTAAGAGCCATGCCGGCAGTTACGGGACCTTCGGTCCCTCACTGCCGCGGCATTCGCCGTATATGTCCTCCGCCGCACCCGCGGCCGGCTGAGCAGGCTCCCCCGTCCGGGATGCGGCGTCGTCCATGCCGGCGTATGCTAAGAGCCATGCCGGCGTATACGAAGAGCCATGCCGGCAGTTACGGGACCTTCGGTCCCTCACTGCCGCGGCATTCGCCGTATATGTCCTCCGCCGCATCCGCGGCCGGCTGAGCCAGGCTCCCCCGTCCGGGATGCGGCGGAGGACATGCATGGCTCATTGCTGCGCGCAAAAAAGACCTGTCCTTTATGGGACAGGTCTTTTAAGATCTTGGTATGATGATGGAAATCACTCCATGCTGTCGACAGCCTTCGCCAGTCTGGAAACCTTGCGGGAAGAGGTGTTCTGATGATACACGCCCTTGGAAGCAGCCATGGTCAGCGCGCGCTCAGCCTTTCTGAAGCTCTCCTGCGCCTGTGCCTTGTCGCCTGCCTCAACAGCAGCATTGACCTTCTTGACAGCGGTCTTGACAGCGGACTTCACGGACTTGTTCTTTTCAGCTCTCTTTGCGGAAGTAAGGATCCTCTTCTTCGCGGATTTAATGTTAGCCAACTTCTTTTCCTCCATTATTATATGGTACACAACAGGTCTTCACAGAGAACCGGTAACCGGAAAAAACCGGGCAGCCGCGCAAATACCGGAGAGCTGTGACACAAGTTAGCATCGAAGTCTGGACACGGACAGTTCAATGGAAACTAAACATGCCTTGATATTTTATGATATTGCCCCGTGCTTGTCAAGCCGGAAAAATGGTGAAGCTTGAAAGAATCGCCCTGAAATGATACCATAAGGCATGGACTTTCAAACAAGCTTATCCGGAGGAGACCATGGCACTGACTGACCAGAAAAAGATCCGCAACTTTTCCATCATCGCGCACATCGACCACGGCAAGTCGACGCTGGCGGACCGTATCATCGAGAAGACCGGCCTGCTCACGAGCCGTGAGATGCAGGACCAGATCCTCGACAATATGGACCTGGAGCGCGAGCGCGGCATCACCATAAAAAGCCAGGCGATCCGGACGGTATACAAGGCGCAGGACGGGGAGGAGTACTGCTTCAACCTGATCGACACTCCCGGCCATGTCGACTTTAACTATGAGGTCTCGCGCTCCCTCGCGGCCTGCGACGGCGCGGTGCTGGTCGTCGACGCGACGCAGGGGATCGAGGCGCAGACCCTGGGCAACGTCTACATGGCGCTTGACAATGACCTCGAGGTCATCCCGGTCATCAATAAGATCGACCTCGCAAGCGCGCGCCCGGACGAGGTCGTCGAGGAGATCGAGGACGTCATCGGCCTCGAGGCCCAGGACGCCCCGCGCATTTCCGCGAAGACCGGGCAGAACGTCGAGGAGGTCCTGGAGGCCATCGTGCAGAAGCTTCCCGCGCCGGAGGGCGATGCCGACGCCCCGCTGAAGGCCCTCATCTTCGACTCTGTGTATGATTCCTACCGCGGCGTCATCGTCTTCGTCCGCCTGATGGACGGGAAGGTCGCGAAGGGCGACAGGATCCGCTTCATGGCGACGGGCGCGTCCTTTGAGGTCGTGGAGACCGGCTATTTCGCGCCGGGGCGCATGATCCCCTGCGACGGGCTTTCCGCGGGAGAGGTCGGCTATATCACCGCGAGCATCAAGAACGTCCGGGACACGCGGGTCGGCGACACGGTCACGAACGCGGACCGTCCCTGCGACAAGGCCCTGCCGGGTTACAAAAAGGTTCAGTCCATGGTGTACTGCGGCCTCTACCCGGCGGATGCCGCGAAGTACCAGGATCTTAAGGACGCGCTGGAAAAGCTTCAGCTGAACGACGCGTCCCTCCGCTATGAGCCGGAGACCTCGCTCGCCCTGGGCTTTGGCTTCCGCTGCGGCTTCCTGGGCCTTCTGCACCTTGAGATCATCCAGGAGCGCCTCGAGCGCGAGTACGACCTGGACCTCGTCACGACCGCGCCGGGCGTCGTCTACCATATCTACAAGACGGACGGCACCATGCTGGAGCTCACGAACCCGTCCAACATGCCGGACCCCTCCGAGATCGAACACATGGAGGAGCCGGTCGTGTCGGCCGAGATCATGCTGACGCGTGAATATGTGGGTTCCATCATGCAGCTCTGCCAGGAGCGCCGCGGCGTTTACCTCGGGACTGAGTATCTCGAGTCGAACCGGGCGATCCTGAAGTACGAGCTCCCGCTGAACGAGATCATTTACGATTTCTTCTACGCGCTGAAGTCCCGTTCGAAGGGCTATGCGTCGCTTGACTATGAGCTGAAGGGCTACGCGCGGGCGGAGCTCGTGAAGCTCGACATCCTCATCAACCGCGAGGCGGTCGATGCCCTTTCCTTCATCGTCGTAAAGGAAAATGCCTACGACCGCGGCCGCAGGATGTGCGAGAAGCTGACAAAGGAGATCCCGCGGCATCTCTTCGACATCCCGATCCAGGCAGCCATCGGCTCCAAGATCATCGCCCGCGAGACAGTGAAGGCGCTCAGGAAGGACGTCCTCGCGAAGTGCTACGGCGGCGATATCACAAGAAAAAAGAAGCTTCTTGAGAAGCAGAAGGAAGGAAAGAAGCGCATGCGCCAGATCGGGTCGGTCGAGGTGCCGCAGAAGGCGTTCATGAGCGTGCTGAAGCTTGGAGATGAGTGAGAAGAAAAAGCTCGAACTTTATATCCACATCCCGTTCTGCGAGCGGAAGTGCCAGTACTGCGATTTCCTTTCCGCGCCCGCGGACGAGACGGTGCGGCGTGCGTACGTGAACCAGCTGATCGAGGAGATCCGCGCGGAGGCCACCGTCTACCCGGAATACCAGGTCACGACCGTATTCATCGGCGGCGGGACCCCGTCCGTGCTGACGGGCCTGCAGATCGCGAACATCGTGAACGCGGTCTACGAGAGCTTTACCGTGGAGGGGGATGCCGAAATCACCATCGAGTGCAATCCCGGCACCCTGGACTGCGAGAAGCTTGAGTATTACCGGCAGGCAGGCGTGAACCGGATCAGCCTGGGGCTCCAGTCCGCGGACGACGCGGAGCTGAAGCTTCTCGGGCGCATCCATACCTACGAGGATTTCCTGAGGAGCTACGAGGCGGTGCGCACGGCAGGCTTCCGGAACGTGAACATCGACCTCATGAGCGCCATTCCGTACCAGACCCTGGACCGGTGGAAGCACACTCTGAAGAAGGTGCTTCTTTTAAAGCCGGAGCACATATCGGCGTACTCGCTGATCCTTGAGCCGGGGACGCCCATGCATGCCGCGTATTCCACGCCCGAGGGGCAGAAGCTCCTGCCGGACGAGGAGACGGACCGGGCGATGTACGCGCTGACGAAGGAGCTCCTCGCGCAGCACGGCTACACGCGCTACGAGATCTCGAACTACGCGCGGCCGGGGTACGAGTGCAGGCACAACATCGGATACTGGACGGGCGCTGAGTACCTGGGACTCGGGCTCGGCGCCTCGAGCATGATGCTGGATCACAGGTTCCATTCAGAGGAGGACCTGAAGACCTACCTTGCGGTCCGGATGCATGAGGACCTGACGCCGCTCTACCAGGACATCGAGGCGCTGTCCCTGGAGGACCGGATGGAGGAGTTCATGTACCTCGGCCTCAGGATGACGCGCGGCGTGTCCGGGAGCGAGTTCTTCCACAGGTTCGGGCTCAACATGTTCGACGTGTTCCGGGGCCCCATCAGGAAGCACACCGTGCTGAAGCTTCTGAAGGCGGACCCGCCGGAGCTTAAGCTGACGGAAAAGGGGCTGGACCTTTCCAACCGCGTGTTCGCGGATTTCTACCATGTCCTTAAGAGGACGCCTCGTACGGAGGGCTGAGCTATGAAAATAAAGGATCCTGAGATCGTCGTGATCGACGGGCAGGGCGGGGGCATCGGCCGGCAGGTCGTTCAGGCCCTGAAGAAGGCATTTCCCGGGATGCCGGTCTACGCGGCGGGGACCAACGGGACGGCTGCGGACGCGATGCGGAAGGCCGGGGCGGACCGCGCGGCGTCGGGGGAGAACGCGGTGCTGGTGGCGTGCCGGAAGGCGGACATCATCATCGGGCCGGTCGGGATCGTGATCGCGGACTCCATGTTCGGGGAGATCACCCCGGCGATGGCGCTTGCCGCGGCGCAGGCGGACGCGGTGCGGATATTGATACCCGTGAACCATTGTGATAATATAGTCGCAGGCGTGCCCGACGCTTCTGCCGGGACGCTGATCAGGAGCGCTGTCGAGAAGATCGGGGACATCCTTCAGGAAGAGGGATGAGGGCCTGAAGGCCCTGAGGCCCCGGAGGCTTCCGGGGACCCGGGCGGGCGGCAGCGTGCGCGATGCGGAAGGAACTGAATACGAATGACGGACCACGAAGGCCGCGCTTCCCCAGAAGGGGAGAGACCGACGTGGTCTTTTTGCGCGATAAGGCCGGAGAGTGGACGCCGCGCCTGCGCGGGCGGCCATTCGACGGCCAACGTACATCGAGCGGCGTAAGCCGCGAGATGCGCGATAAGGCCGGGGGAGCAGGCGCCGCGCCTGCGCGGCCTGGCTGTCCGGTTTGCTGTGACAGGATGGAGGATGAAAATGAGACAGAATACAAGAAACAACAGGATCAGGAATATGACGTTCACGGCAGTGTGCATTGCCCTCTGTCCCGTCATGCCGTTTCTCGCGGGACTATTTCCGAACGGGCGCCAGCTGTTCAGTCCTATGCATATCCCGGCATTGCTCTGCGGCCTGGTAACAGGGCCCCTGTACGGGCTTGCGTGCGGGATCCTCGGGCCGCTCTTCTCGTTCGCGGTGACCGGGATGCCGCCGGGGGGGAAGCTTCCGCAGATGATGCTGGAGCTTGGATGCTACGGCCTCGTCACAGGTCTCGGGATGAAGTATATCCGGCTCGGGAAGCTGCGGTCTGACCTCTGGCTCAGCATGGTCATCGCGATGGTCGCCGGACGTATCGTCGGCGGGCTCGCGAACGCGCTCATCTTCATGCGTGGGGCATATTCCATGAAGATCTGGGCATCAGCCTACTTTGCAGGAACCGCGCCGGGGATCGTCGTCCATCTCCTTGTGATCCCGGCAGTCTATTTCGCGCTGGAACGCGCGAAGCTGATCCCGAAGAGGTACACAGATGACATGCAGCTGTGACAGGAACGCTGATTTCCGGACCGACGTAGAGGCGAAGGCGGACCGTATCATCGCCGCCATGCGGGAGAAGGGTGTGCCGGAGGACCGCTTTGTCATCGCGATCGACGGGCGCTGCGGCTCAGGAAAGACGACGCTCACCGAGGTGCTCTGCACAAAGCTCGGGGCGGATGCCGTCCATATGGACCATTTTTACCTCACGCCGGAGCAGCGCACGGAGGAGAGGCTTTCGGAGCCCGGCGGCAATGTGAATTACGAGCGGTTCTCGGAGGAGGTGCTTCCGCACCTTGGGAAGCCGGAGGGCTTTGAATACCGGGAGTACGATTTCCCGACGCAGTCGTTTCCCGGGACGGTCAGGGTGCGCTCCGGGCAGCGGGTCGTCGTTGAGGGCGCGTACAGCTGCCACCCGGTCTTCGGGGATTACGCGGACCTGAGAGTGTTCAGTGACATCAGCGAAGAGGAGCGCGGGCGCCGGATCCTTAAGCGGAACGGCCCGGAGGGCCTCCTTGACTTCCGCACCCGCTGGATCCCGCTCGAAGAAAAGTATCTCGCCGCGTACGACATCTTCGAAAAGAGTGACGTCGTGGTCTGATACACATCCGAATAATAGCAGACAAACGTTGAGCCATGGGGACTGTCCCCATGGCTCAACGTTTTATCTGAAATCTGTCTGTTAATCAACATTTTGGCTGCGATGTGTTTGACCATGGGGACAGTCCCCATGGTCGAAGGTCAGGCGGAGGGGAGCTCCGCGGTGAAGGTGGTGCCGGAGGCGCGGTCGGAGGAGCAGGTGATCCGGCCGCCGTGGGCCTTGACGATGTTCTCGGCGATGGAGAGGCCCAGGCCGTAGCCGCCTTCCGAGCGGGCGCGCGACCGGGAGGCCCGGTAGAAGCGCTCGAAGATGTGGGCAAGGTCCTCGGGCGGGATGGGCTCGCCGGTGTTGTTTATGCTGATCACGGCCCGGTCGCCCTTTTTCGCGGCGGATACCCGGACCGTGCCGTCCGGTCCCGCGTATTTTACGGCGTTGTCAAGAAGGATCGTGATGAGCTGCTTCAGCTGCCCCTCGTTCCCGTTCACGGTGAGGCCGGGGGCGATGTCGGCTTCCATGGATACGTTCTTTTCGAACGCCACGGACTCAAAATTCAGGACGCGGTCCTCCGCGCAGTTCGAGAGATCGACGGAGCTCATCATGAGCGGCAGCGTGTCCGCGTCCGACTTCGCGAGGAAGAGAAGGTCCTGGACCAGCTGGTTCATGCGCTCCGCCTCGTCCTTTGTGTTCCGGATCCATTTCATCTGTTCGCGCACGGTCTGGTCCTTATGGGCCGCGATGATATCGAGGTTCGCGAGGATCACGGTGACCGGCGTCTTCAGCTCGTGGGAGGCGTCGGCCACGAAACGGTTCTGCTGCTCCCAGGCCTTTTCCACCGGGGCCAGCGCCCATTTCGACAGGTTGAGGCTTAAGATGAAGAAGAGGAGGAGCGCGACGAGGAAGATCCCCACGCACATAAAGAGGAAGCTCCTTGCGCTGCTCCGCTCGAAGGAAACGTCGCAGAAGAGGATGAAAAGGCTGCCCTTGCTGTCCTCCGCGGCCAGGTATTTCAGCCCGGAGCCGGGGATCTTTCCCTGGATACGCCTTCCCGCGCCTCCTTCAGAGGCATCTTCCCCGAAGGAGGAGATGACCTCGCTGATCAGGGCATCGGCCGCCGCGCTGTCGATGGTAAGGTCGTGGTCGAAGGTCTGGAGCACAGTGCCGTCCGTATCGACCTCATAGACGATGCTCGGGAGGAAATTCCCGGTGTTCCTGGCCTGCGGCATGCCGCCGGACAGAAGGTCCAGAAAGGAAAACATTCTCTCGCTGTTTCTGCGTCCGGCATTCGCCTGCCTTCGTTCCCCGGCGTTTCCGGAGGAAGGCTCCTTCCCGGAGACCCGTTCCTCGGGCGCCCCGTCCATCGCCGGGAAGGAAGGGATCTCCTTCTCCGTGATATGGCTCCCGCGCTGTTCCGACCGCCCCATGGCGCGCGAAAGCTCATTTTCCATATAGAAGGACATGCTCCGGGTGGTCCGGCGGAAGTAGGAGCCGTAGAGGGCGATGAGCGCGGCTGCCAGGATGGTCACCACGAAGACCATGTTGGTGAGAATGAACTTTTTTCGGAGCTTCCGGATCATTGCGGCGCCTCCAGGCGGTAGCCCACCTTGCGGATCGTGGTGATCAGGACCTTCGAGCCGACGAAGGCGATCTTCTTCCTTAAGAAGGAAATGTAGGCCTCGACGTTATTGTCCTCGGCGTCGGAATCGTCGCCCCAGACCTTGCTGATCAGCATTTCCTTGGAGACGATGGCCTTCTGGTTGCTGATGAGGATCTTCAGGATCACGAATTCCTTGAAGGCGAGGTGGATGCTCTTCGCGCCGCACACGAGGTCGTTCGTCGAGATGTTCAGCACAAGGTCGCCGAAGGAAAGCTCCTCGACGACGACCTCGCCCTGCCTGCGTGACAGCGCGCGGATCCTCGCGAGCAGCTCCTCCGGCACGAACGGCTTCGTCATATAGTCATCCGCCCCGAAATCGAGCCCCGCGATCTTGTCGCGGACATCGTCCCGCGCGGTCAGCATGATGACGGGCGTCCGGATCTTCGCGGAGCGGAGCGCCTTCACGATCTGGAAGCCGTCGCGCCCGGGCAGCATGACGTCGAGGACGATGACGTCATAGTCGCCGTACATCGCGTAGTCAAGGCCGTCGTTCCCGTCGTTCGCGACGTCGACCTGGTATTTCTGTTCCTTCATGATCTGGGAGAGCGCCTCGGAAAGGCGGATCTCATCCTCAACGATCAGTATCTTCACCTGTGACCTCCTTATGCGGCTGGAAAGCCGCTTCTTTATCTGAGCGGGAGAGAAACCCCGCCCCTATTCCTAATATTTACGCGTATTTATCATACTTCGTCAAGCTGAAACCATCCTTAAGACAGTTCACAGATCGTTCACGAAAAATGCCCTTTTCTTTAAGCTTATTTTCAGCCCGTCCGCCTAAAATCCACGCATGTCAGATGAAGCACGGACGGCTGCGGGGCCGCCGGTAAAGCACGGACGGCGGCAGGACAGCTGATAAAGCGCGGACGGCGCCGGACCGCCGGCAAGGCACGGTCCGGAAGGAACGGAGGAAGGAAATGGCACAGGAGATATTTGAACGCTACGAGAAAAAGTACATGCTCCCGATCGAGGCGTACACAAGGCTGGTTCCGGAGCTCATGAAGCACATGACCGCGGACAGGTACGGAAAGTACACGATCTCGAACATCTACTTTGACACGGATGATTTCCGGCTGATCCGCGAGTCGCTGGAGAAGCCGGTCTACAAGGAAAAGCTGAGGCTCCGCCTGTACGGTGACCCCGGCGAGGAGAAAACGGTCTTCGCGGAGATCAAGAAGAAGTACAAGGGCGTCGTCTACAAGCGCCGCATCCCGCTGACCTTAAGGGACGCGAGACGCTACCTCGTCTACGGCATCCGCCCCGACCTTGACAGCCGGCGGTTCACGGAGCGGCAGATCTTCCGCGAGATCGACTATATGAAGAACCGGTACGGGCTGAAGCCGGCGGTATTCATCGCCTACGACCGCATCGCCTTCGCGGGGACCTCCGACCCGGAGCTCCGCGTGACGTTCGATAATAACATCCGCTGCAGGAGCACGGAGCTGGACCTCTCCAGGGGAAAGCAGGGGACGCAGCTCCTGGCGCCGGGCACCATCCTCATGGAGGTCAAGATCCCGGGCGCCATGCCGCTCTGGATGGCGGAGCTGTTTGAGGAGATCACAAGGTACGAGGTCTCGTTTTCAAAGTACGGTACATACTACAGAATGCTGATGGAAGAAAAGAAGGAAATGAAGGAAGGAGGCAGACGCCATGCTGCTTAACAGTGTCATCCAGGGAGTATCTTCAACACTTGAATTACAGGAATTTCTGATCTGCCTTGCGGGCTCCGCGGCATGCGGGGGCGCGCTCGCGCTGATCCACTCATACAAAAACCGGAGCTCCGCGAATTTCCTTATGACGCTGATCCTCCTGCCTATGCTGGTGCAGACGGTGATCATGATGGTCAACGGGAACGTCGGGACGGGCGTCGCGGTCGCAGGAGCATTTTCCCTCGTAAGGTTCCGCTCCATGCCGGGCAACTCCCGCGAGATCCTTTCCGTTTTCGCCGCGATGGCAGCGGGACTCGCGACAGGCATGGGCTTCATCGCCCTGGCGGTCCTTATGACGGCGGCGTTCGGGATCCTGTCCGCGGCCCTTTCCTCCGCGTTCGTGGCGCGGGAGGGCGCAGGGGTCAGGGAGCTCAAGGTCACGATCCCCGAGAGCCTCGACTACAGCAACGTGTTTGACGATATCTTCGAAAAGTATTTGCGGAGCGCGGAGCTTCTGCGGGTGAAGACCACGAACATGGGCAGCCTCTACGAGCTGGACTATGAGATCCGGGAGCTCGACGAGACGAAGGAAAAGGACATGATCGACGCGATCCGCGTAAGAAACGGCAATTTGAACATCGTCTGCGGCAGGAGAAAGGCCGAGGCGATGGAGCTCTGACATTTCCGGCAAAGGAGGAAACAATAATGAGGAAAAAGGATCCGGCCATTCTGGCCATACTTCTTGCGGTATCCATGATGACGGCGTGCGCGAACGGCGGCGCGGCGGGCGCGGGAACGGCTGCCCAGGCGCAGACGGCCGCGGCGCAGGCAGGCACAGGGGAGACAGGCGATGCGGAAGCAGGCGCAGGAGAGACAGGCGATGCGGATGCGGCATCGGCAGAGAAAGCTGCGGACACGAAGGCAGCAGACGGGACGGACACTGCGGCAGCAAAGACCGCGGCGGGCGATGCCGGCAGCGGGGCAGGAGCATCGTCCGCGTCTGAAAACGCGGCGGAGGTCGTTTCGTACGACAAGGACGACCTTGATACCGCATGGAAGGACGCGAACCCCACCACGGTCACGCTGTCCGGCGCGGAGGCGGAGGTCTCCGGGCGGGGGGCATCATTTGAGGACGGGAAGCTTGTCATCAGCGAGGCCGGCACCTACGTGCTGAGCGGCACGTTCGACGGGCAGGTCCTTGTTGAGACCGGGAAGGAGGACGTTGTGCGCATCGTCCTGAACGGCGCGCAGATCACGTCCGAAGGGTCGTACGCGATCGCCTCGGTGAAGGGGCAGAAGCTTGTGGTCACCCTGGCGGACGGGACGGAGAACGTCCTCTGCGTGAAGGGCACCGCGGATGAAGACAGCGCGGAGACGGAGGAAGAGGAGGCGGATGCCGCCATCTACGCGAAGAACGATCTCACGGTCAACGGCGGGGGCGTCCTTAACATCACGTCCGCCGGCAAGGGCGTCCACGCGAAGGACGTGCTGCGCCTGATCAGCGGCGATTATATGATCACCTCGGCGGACGATGCCTTTAACGGCAAGGACGGCGTGGCGGTCGAGGACGGCAGCTTCGCTGTGACCATCACGGACACGGAAGAAGGCAAGGGCATCACCTCGAAGGGCAGCGTGGTCCTGAACGGCGGCACCATGAAAATCTCCGCCTGCAGCGAGGGGATCGAGGGCCTGACGATCACCGTGAACGGCGGGTCCTGGTACGTGAAGTCGTCTGACGACGGGATGAACGCGAGGGAAAAGACGGAAAGCACGGAGACGGCGGAGGACACGGCTGCGGCCGGGACTGCGGCGGCGGAGGCTGGCGCGGAGAAGGCAGCGGCGCCGGAGGCCGCCATGGAAAACGCGCCCCAGGGACCGCCGGAGGGCGGAATGCGCGGGGGCGCCATGCCTGAGGGCGGTATGCCGGAAGGAGCCATGCCCGAAGGTGCCATGACGGAAGGCGGCAGGCCCGGGAGACCGGAAAACGGCGGCTTCGGCGGCCGGGGCGGCTTTGGCGGAATGGGCGGTTTCGGCGGCATGGGCCGGGAAGATATGGAGAGTGAACGCCTGAAGATGGAATACAACGAGAAGTGCGTGATCACCGTGAACGGCGGGTTCGTGCAGATCGACGCAGGCGGGGACGGCATCGACTCGAACGGTGATATCGTCCTGAACGGCGGCGAGGTCTACGTGAGCAGCTCGGATATGGGCATGGAATCCGCGCTCGACATGAACGGGGATACGTTCGTAAACGGCGGCACGCTGGTCGCGGCCGGGATGCAGGGGATGGCGGAGCCGCTGTCCGACGAGTCCGGGCAGGCGGTCGTCACCGTGTATTATGACACCGCGCAGGCGGCAGGGACGGAGCTTACCCTCACCGGCGCCGACGGCTCCGGGCTCGTCTCCTGGACCGTGCCGAAGCAGTATTCCATGGTACAGGTCTCCGCGCCTGGCCTTGAGACAGGCAAAAGCTGCACCGTGACGTCCGGCTCTGATGAGAAAACGATCGAGGTCACGGCCGTCAACACCTACGAAGGCACCGCCAGCCGGGGCGGCTTCGGCCATGGGGACAGTCCCCATGGTCAAACACAAAAGCGGGAAAGTGTTGAGTAACAGGACAAATGTTGAGCCATGGGGACTGTCCCCATGGCTCAACTGTTTTTTTCCGTCTTGCACTCGCTCGTTAAACGCTCAGGTTTCGCATCGCGGTGGCGAGCATGAGCTTGATCCTGTTCAGCTGGTTCACCTCGGACGCGCCGGGGTCGTAGTCGACGGCGATGATGTTGGCGTTCGGGTAGGCAGCGCGGAGCTGCTTTATGACGCCCTTGCCGACGACGTGGTTCGGCAGGCAGCCGAAGGGCTGCGTGCACACGATGTTTTCGGTCCCGCCCTCGATGAGCTCAAGCATCTCGCCGGTGAGGAACCAGCCCTCGCCGGTCATGTTGCCGAGGGAAACGAACTCCTCCGCCATCTCCGCCATGTGGCGGATGTCGCCGGGCGCCGTGAAATGCTTCGAGGCGGCGAGCGCCTTCCGCGCGTCGGCGCGGAACCAGTCCATGAGCCGGATCCCCTGGTTGCAGAGGAACGCGGACTTCTTCGACCAGCCGAGGTTCTCGGCCTTGAAGTTCAGGTTGTAGAAGCTGTAGTAGAGGAAGTCCAGAAGGTCCGGCATGACCGCCTCCGCCCCCTCGCGCTCCAGAAGGTCCACGATGTGGTTGTTCGCGAGCGGCGAGAACTTGACGAGGATCTCGCCGACCACGCCGACCTTCGGCTTCTTCACCTCGGTCCGCGGCAGGGTGTCGAAGTCCTTGATCATGGCGCGGATGATGCGCCCGTACTCGCCCATGTCGGGCTGGCGCTTGGAGACCGCCTTCCTGCAGATCCTGTTCCACTTCGCGTGGAGCTTGTCCGCGCTTCCCGGGACCAGTTCGTAAGGCCTGGTCGCGTAGAGGCAGCGCATCATGACGTCGCCGTAGACGCAGGCCTGGATGCACTTCACCGCCATGGGCAGGGTGATCCTGAAGCCCGGGTTCTTCTCCATGTTGCCCACGTTGACGGAGATGACCGGGATCTGCTGCATGCCGGCCTTTTCAAGGGCGCGGCGGATGAAGCCGATGTAGTTCGACGCGCGGCAGCCGCCGCCGGTCTGGCTCATGAAGACCGCGGTGTGCCTAAGGTCGTATTTCCCGGACTGCAGCGCCTCCATGATCTGCCCGATCGTGCAGAGCGACGGATAGCAGGCGTCGTTGTTCACGTATTTCAGCCCGACGTCGATCGCGCTCCGGCTGTCGTTGTCAAGCAGGACGACGTTGTAGCCGAAGGCGCTGATCGCAGGCGCGAGCAGGTCGAAGTGGATGGGCGACATCTGCGGGCAGAGGATCGTGTAGCGCTCCTTCTGCATCTTCTTCGTGAAGAGCACGCGGTCGTACCGCGCGGACTTCACCTCGCGCCGGTAGTGCTTCCTGTCGCGCACGCGGAGCGCGGCGATCAGCGAGCGGATGCGGATCCTCGCGGCGCCGAGGTTCGAGACCTCGTCGATCTTGAGGACCGTGTAGATCTTCCCCGAGCCGGTCAGGATATCCGAGACCTGGTCCGTGGTGACGGCGTCCAGGCCGCAGCCGAAGGAGTTCAGCTGGACAAGGTCCAGGAGGTCCGAATTCTTCACATAGGAGGCCGCCGCGTAGAGACGCGAGTGGTACATCCACTGGTCGGAGACGATGACCGGCCGCTCCACCTTCCCGAGATGCGAGACGGAATCCTCCGTCAGCACCGCGAGCCCGAAGCTTGTGATCATGTCCGGGATGCCGTGGTGGATCTCCGGGTCCACGTGGTAGGGACGGCCCGCCAGCACGATCCCGTGGCGCCCGTGCTCCCGGCACCACGCGATGGCCGCCTCGCCCTGCGCCTCGATGTCCTTCTTCGCCAGGAGAAGCTCGAGCCAGCCTGCGTGCGCCGCCTCGCGCACCTCGGCCTGGCCTATGCCGAACTCCTCCTGCATGATCCGGATGAGCTGGTTCGTGAGCACGGTCTCGTCCGTGAAAGCCATGAACGGGTTCAGGAAGCGGACTCCGTACTCCTTGATCTCCTCGACGTTGTTCTTGATATTCTCCGCGTACGATGTGACGATGGGGCAATTATAGTGGTTGCCCGCGTCCGGCTGCTCGTTCCGCTCGTACGGGATGCACGGGTAGAAGATGGTCTTCACGCCGTTGCGGATGAGCCACGTCACGTGCCCGTGCGCGATCTTCGCGGGATAGCACTCCGACTCGCTCGGGATGGACTCGATGCCCAGCTCGTACACCTTCCTCGACGATACCGGGGAAAGCACGGTGCGGAAGCCGAGCTTCTTAAAGAAGACCGCCCAGAACGGGAAGTCCTCGTACATGTTAAGGACGCGGGGGATGCCGATGACGCCCCGGGGAGCCGCTTCCTCCGCGAGCGCCTCGTAGCCGAAGATCCTCCGGAACTTGTACTCAAAGAGGTTCGGGACGTCCTTCTTCTTCCGGTCGAGACCCAGGCCGCGCTCGCAGCGGTTGCCCGAGATGAACCGCCGCGCCCCGCCGAACTGGTTGATAGTCAGCACGCAGTGGTTGTTGCAGCCCTGGCAGCGGGTCATGGAGGTCCTGTACTGGAGGTCGATGATCCTGTCGATGGGGAGCATGGACGTGTCCTGCCCCTCGTAGCGCTCGCGCGCGATGAGCGCGGCGCCGAACGCGCCCATGATGCCGGCGATATCCGGGCGGATGCACTCGCAGCCCGCGATCCGCTCGAAGGCGCGGAGGACCGCGTCGTTATAGAAGGTCCCGCCCTGGACCACGATGTGCGAGCCGAGGCTCGCCGCGTCCGAGATCTTGATGACCTTGAAGAGCGCGTTCTTGATGACGGAGTACGCGAGGCCCGCGGAGATGTCCGCGACGGTCGCGCCCTCCTTCTGCGCCTGCTTGACGTTGGAATTCATGAAGACCGTGCAGCGGGTGCCGAGGTCCACCGGATCCTTCGCGAACAGCGCCTCCTTCGCGAAATCGCGGACTGAGAAGTCCAGGGACTTCGCGAACGTCTCGATAAAGGAGCCGCAGCCCGAGGAGCAGGCCTCGTTCAGCTGCACGCTGTCCACGGTCTGGTCCTTGATGCGGATGCACTTCATGTCCTGCCCGCCGATGTCCAGGATGCAGTCGACGTCCGGCTCGAAGAAGGCGGCGGCGTAGTAGTGCGCGATGGTCTCCACCTCGCCCTCGTCCAGCATGAAGGCAGCCTTAAGAAGCGCCTCGCCGTACCCCGTGGAGCACGACCAGACGATCTGCGCGGCCGGGTTCATGCGCTCACGGATCTCCCGCATGGCGCGGATGGAGGTCGCGAGCGGGGAGCCCTCGTTGTTCGCGTAGAATTTATATAGAAGCGTTCCGTCCTCGCCGACCAGCGCGACCTTGGTCGTGGTGGAGCCGGCGTCGATCCCGAGGAACAGCTTCCCGGTATAGCTTTCAAAGTCCCCGGTCTTCACCGCGTGCTTTTCATGGCGGCCGGTGAATTCCCGGTAGTCCTCCTCCGTGCGGAAGAGCGGCTCGAGGCGGGCCACCTCGTGGTCCATGGTGACGCCCTTTTTCAGGCGGCTGATGAGCTCGGAGGTGAGGACCTCCTTCACCCCGGCCGCGGAAGCGCCCGCATCGCCCCCCGCGCGGGTCCCCGGAACGCTTAAAAAGGCGTTCAGCGCGGAGCCGATGGCCGCGAAGAGGTGCGAGTTGTCCGGCGCGATGATGTATTCTCCCGTCAGGCGGAGCGTGCGGATGAAGGAATTCCTGAGCTCCGGGAGGAAGTGCAGCGGACCTCCGAGGAACGCGACGTGGCCGCGGATGGGCTTCCCGCAGGCAAGGCCGGAGATCGTCTGGTTCACGACTGCCTGGAAGATGGAGGCCGCAAGGTCCTCCTTGGTCGCGCCCTCGTTGATGAGGGGCTGGATGTCCGTCTTCGCGAACACGCCGCAGCGCGCCGCGATCGGGTAGATGGCTTTATAGTTTTTCGCGTACTCGTTCAGTCCCCCGGCGTCGGTCTGGAGGAGGGACGCCATCTGGTCGATGAACGAGCCGGTGCCGCCCGCGCAGATTCCGTTCATGCGCTGGTCGATCCCGCCCGTAAAGTAGATGATCTTGGCATCCTCCCCGCCGAGCTCGATCGCGACGTCTGTCTGCGGCGCGTAGAACTTGAGCGCCGTGGCGACCGCCACGACCTCCTGCGTGAAGGTCACGCCGAGATGCTTCGCGAGCGTAAGCCCGCCGGAGCCCGTGATCATGGGGCGCACGGCAAGCGGCCCGAGCTTTTCCTCCGCCTTGAGGAGAAGCTGGGCGAGCGTCTCCTGGATGTTCGCGAAATGGCGTTCATAGTCGGAGAAGCATATATTTTTTTCTTCGTCAAGGATCGCGATCTTTACAGTCGTGGAACCGATATCGATCCCGAGCGTGAAGATCCCGCTTTTTTCTTTTCCGTTATCCATAGCTGGCTGATCATACTCCGTGAAAGACAACTCAGGTCATCTTTTCCGGACTGTTCCTGACAGTCCGTTAATAAGCAATTTTAGCATAAGCGGCGCCTTTATTCAATGAACACACTGGGACGGGAAAGTCGTTTGACAAACACACAGGCGCGTTTTTATAATGGACTATATTTTTTTACAGAGATCAAATAACGTCCCGCGGACGGGACATGACCCAGGGGAGCATATGGAATTTTTCAGAAAGCTTGAACTCAGGTTCGGAAAATACGCGGTGCCGGGCCTTATGCGCTTTTTTACCGCGCTCTACGCGGCGGGATTCGTGATCGCGGTGTGGAATCCCTACGCATATTATACGTATCTTGCGCTGGACCCCGCCCTTATCCTGAAGGGGCAGGTCTGGAGGCTCTTCACGTTCCTCATCTACCCGCCGAGCACCAGCATCCTCTGGGGCGTCCTGCTCCTCTGGGTCTATTTTTCCATCGGCATGACGCTGGAGCGCGTCTGGGGGACCTTCAAATTCAACGTGTTCATGTTCGCGGGCGTGTTCTTCCACATCCTGGCGGCCTTCATCCTGTATTTCGCGACCGGTTCCGTCTGGCCGCTCACGCCGTCGAACCTGAACCTGTCGATCTTCCTCGCGTTCGCGCTGACCTTCCCGGAGATGCAGTTCTACCTGTACTTCGTGATCCCGATCAAGGCGAAATACCTCGCGGCCTTCTACTTCGTCCTTGAGGCCTACGCCTTCATCACCGGGAGCATGGTGGAGAAGGTCACCATCGTCCTCAGCCTCATGAACCTCTTCCTGTTCCTCAAGGTGTCCGGGATCTTCGGAAGGTTTTCGCCGAAGGAGATGAAGCGCCGCGCGGATTTCAGGAAGGCTGCCGGCGGGGCGCCGGAGAGGAAGATCGTGAACATGGACAGGGCAGGCGCGGCCAATGCCGGAGCATCGTCCGGGAAAACTGCCCGCCACCGCTGCGCGGTCTGCGGGCGCACGGAGCTTGACGCGCCGGAGCTGGAGTTCCGCTACTGCTCGAAATGCGCCGGAGACTACGAATACTGTATGGAGCACCTGTACACGCATACCCATGTACAGTGATCATATGTCACGCGCCGCGGCGCGGACGTGTTACGCGCCGGGAGTCCCCGGCGTGCCGAAAGAAAGGATCATGCAATGAAAAAGAAAGCGTTCCTGACACTGGAGAAGGCGAGAGAGATCGCGAAGCAGTACCCGACGCCGTGGTACATCTACGATGAGAAGGGCATCCGGGAGAACGCGCGCAGGGTGAACCAGGCCTTCGCGTGGAACAAGGGCTTCCGCGAGTATTTCGCGGTCAAGGCGACGCCGAACCCGTTCCTTTTAAATATCCTGAAGGAGTACGGGTGCGGCACGGACTGCTCGTCCATGACCGAGCTCATGATGAGCGAGGCGTGCGGCTTCCGAGGCCATGAGATCATGTTCTCCTCGAATGATACGCCGCCGGAGGAGTTCGCGTACGCGGACCGGCTCGGCGCCATCATCAACCTCGACGACTTCACCCATATCGAGTGCGTCGAGAAGGTGCTGGGAAAGCTTCCCGAGGTCATGAGCTGCCGCTACAATCCGGGCGGCATGTTCGAGCTTTCGAACGGCATCATGGACAACCCCGGGGATTCGAAGTACGGCATGACGCCTGAGCAGATCACCGAGGCGTTCAGGATCATGAAGGCGAAGGGCGTGAAGCGCTTCGGCATCCACGCGTTCCTCGCGAGCAACACCGTCACCAACGAGTACTATCCGAAGCTCGCGGGGATCCTGTTCCGCGAGGCGGTCCGCCTGAAGAAGGAGACCGGCGCGGACATCCGCTTTATCAACCTTTCCGGCGGCGTCGGGATCCCGTACCGCCCGGAGCAGGAGCCGAACGACATCCTCGCGATCGGCGAGGGCGTCAGGAAGGTCTACGAGGAGATCCTGGTCCCGGAGGGGATGGGCGACGTCGCCCTCTGCACCGAGATGGGGCGCTTCATGATGGGCCCGTACGGCGCGCTCGTCACGGAGGCGATCCACGAGAAGCATATCTATAAGGAATATATCGGCACGGACGCCTGCGCGGTGAACCTCATGCGCCCGGCCATGTACGGCGCCTACCACCACATCACCGTGCTCGGGAAGGAGGACGCGCCCCTGGACCACGTCTACGACGTGACCGGGTCCCTCTGCGAGAACAACGACAAATTCGCGGTGGACCGGAAGCTTCCGGAGATCGAAAAGGGAGACCTTCTCTTCATCCACGACACCGGCGCGCACGGGTTCGCGATGGGCTACAATTATAACGGAAAGCTTAAGAGCGCGGAGCTTCTTTTAAAGGAGGACGGGAGCGTCCAGCTGATCCGCAGGGCCGAGACCGCGAAGGATTATTTCGCGACCTTCGATTTCTGCGGGCTGCTTTCGAAATACTGAATAAAAACATACGAAAAAGCCCGCGCCGGAGAGTGGCGCGGGCTTCATCATCAGGAACCAAGGTTTCAAAAAGGGATTTGGGAGATTAAGAAGTCTTTACATTTATCTGATGGTCAAAGTATATCATGGGGCCTCCGGGAATGCGTGAATATTGTCTGAATGATTTTTTAAAAAAGATTTAAGAACGTACACCGGGGCGGCTTTGCCGCCGGATGTGCGCGCCGTGCGGGACAGAAGGAGGATCATTCTCCCCTGTCCGGTCCGAAAAAAGCGGGAAAATACGCGCTTTCTGTGGTAAGATAGGAATGGAACCGGTCCGCGGCCGTGACCCGCGTTCCGGAGGCCATTCCTGTTTTTTTGTCCCGGCGTCCGCCGGGGCGTTCCCTGAACGAAGGAAAGTAAAAAACGGTTTCTGCCGGGAGGGTTGACAACCTGCCCGGATACCGTTATTATGTCTACATAACGAACATATGTTCACATATTCCCGCGCGGGGAGCTGTCCCGCGCGGATCATCCGGAGGAACAGGATCTATGGATAAAGAAGCAAAGATGAAGGCGCTGGACGCGGCACTCACACAGATCGAGAAGGCGTACGGGAAAGGCGCCGTCATGAAACTCGGGGACAACGGGAGCGGCATGAACGTGGAGACGGTCCCCACGGGATCGCTGAGCCTTGACCTGGCGCTGGGCCTCGGCGGCGTGCCGAAGGGCAGGGTCATCGAGATCTACGGCCCGGAATCTTCCGGCAAGACCACTGTCGCGCTCCACATGGTGGCGGAGGTCCAGAAGCGCGGCGGCATCGCGGGCTTCATCGACGCGGAGCACGCGCTTGACCCGGTCTACGCGCGGAACATCGGCGTGGACATCGACAACCTTTACATTTCCCAGCCGGACAACGGCGAGCAGGCCATGGAGATCACGGAGACCATGGTGCGGAGCGGCGCGGTGGACATCGTCATCGTCGACTCCGTCGCGGCCCTGGTCCCGAAGGCGGAGATCGAGGGCGACATGGGCGACTCCCACGTCGGCCTCCAGGCAAGGCTCATGAGCCAGGCGCTCCGCAAGCTGACCGGCGTCATGTCCAAGACGAGTTGCACGGTCATCTTCATCAACCAGCTGCGCGAGAAGATCGGCGTCATGTTCGGCAACCCGGAGACCACCACCGGCGGCCGCGCGCTGAAGTTCTACGCGTCGGTCCGCCTGGACGTCCGCAGGATCGAGGCCCTGAAGCAGAACGGCGAGATCATCGGCAACCGTGTCCGCGTCAAGGTCGTGAAGAACAAGATCGCGCCGCCGTTCAAGGAGGCGGAGTTCGACATCATGTTCGGCAAGGGCATCTCGAGGGCCGGGGACATCCTGGACCTCGCAGCGAAGGAGGACATCATCGAGAAGAGCGGCTCCTGGTACGCGTACCAGGGCGCGAAGATCGGCCAGGGGCGCGAGAACGCGAAGAACTATCTCGCGCAGAACCCGGCGCTGCTCGCAGAGGTGGAGGGAAAGGTCAGGGAGGCCCACGGCCTGCCGGCGGATCCCGCGCTTCAGGCGGCCGCGGAGGCGGGCGCCGCGGGAGCTGAGGGCGTCCCCGCGGAGATCTGACATGATCATTACGGAGATCATTCCGTACGGAAAAATGAAGAGCAGGGTCCTCACGGACGGGGACCTTGCTTTTTCCGTATACAGGACAGAGCTTTTGAAATACGGGCTGGCAGAGGGCGCGGAGCTTCCGGAGGCGCTCTGGGAGAACGTGCTCTCGCCGCTTCTTTTAAAACGGGCGAAGGAGCGCCTGCTCCTCCTTTTAAAGAGCAGGGACTACACCGAGGCGGAGCTCATGCGGAAGCTTAAGGCGGCGTACTGCCCGGAGGAGCTTGCGTCCGCCGCGGTCAGCTGGGCCAGGGAGCTCCACTACGCCGACGACCGGCGCTTCGCGGAGAACTACATCGCGTGGCATTCGGACGGGAAGAGCGTGAGAAGGCTTCTCGCGGACCTGCGCGAAAAGGGCGTCCCCGCGGAGCTCGCGAAGGAGCTTATCGAGGCGGCGGAGCCGGACGAGGACCTGAATCTTGACCGCGAGCTCCGGAAAAAGCGCTTTGACCCGGAAAACAGGGACCCGAAATACAGGCAGCGGATCTTTGCGTATCTTGCGCGGAAGGGGTACGGCTTCAGCGAGATCTCCGAGGCGGTCAGGCGCGCGGAGCTTCACGCGGAACAGCATGAAGAACGGGAAGACTAGTGCTTGAACTTGCAGAGTTCTTCTGATAAAATAGACCTGTTGCAATGTCGCACAATGAAAACTGAATAAGGAGGTGCTCTGTGTTATTAACTGTAATTGTTGCATTAATAGCGGCAGCGGTAGCCTCTTTGGTGAGCTGGCATCTTGCGATCCAGAACAGGATCAAGACATATGAGAGCAAAATCGGCAGCGCGGAAGCAAAATCCCGTGAAATCATCGAAGAAGCACTGAAGACCGCAGAGACAAAGAAGCGCGAGGCGCTCCTCGAGGCGAAGGAAGAGTCCTTAAGGACGAAGAACGAGCTCGAGAGAGAGACCAAGGAGAGAAGAGCCGAACTCCAGCACTACGAGAACCGTGTCCTGAGCAAGGAGGAGAACCTTGACAGGAAGCAGGCTTCCCTCGAGAAGAAGGAAGCGGCACTCGCGGCGCGGGAGGAGAAGATCACGGAGAAGAGCCGTGAGGTGGATTCTCTTTATGACAGGGGCATTGCTGAACTCGAGCGGATCTCCGGGCTGACCAGCGAGCAGGCGAAGGAATTCCTGCTGCAGACGGTCGAAGAGGATGTCAAGCATGACACGGCCCGGCTGATCAAGGAGCTTGAAGCGGAGGCGAAGGAAGAGGCTGAGAAGAAGGCCAGGGATTACGTCGTTTCCGCGATCCAGCGTTGTGCGGCGGACAGTGTGGCTGAGGCGACGGTCTCGGTGGTCCAGCTGCCGAACGACGAGATGAAGGGACGCATCATCGGCCGCGAGGGCCGGAACATCCGCGCCCTGGAGCAGCTCACGGGCGTTGAGCTGATCGTCGACGATACTCCCGAGGCAGTGGTGCTTTCCGGTTTCGACCCGGTAAGAAGGGAAGTCGCGCGCGTAGCACTCGAAAAGCTGATCACCGACGGCCGCATCCATCCCGCGAGGATCGAGGAGATGGTCGAGAAGTCCCAGAAGGAAGTCGAGCAGACCATGAAGGAAGAGGGCGAAGCCGCTGTTCTGGAGGTCGGGCTTCACGGGATCAACCCGGAGCTGGTCAAGCTGCTCGGCAGGATGAAGTTCCGGACGAGCTACGGCCAGAATGCACTGAAGCATTCCATCGAGGTCGCCGAGATCTCCGGCATTCTTGCCGCAGAGGTCGGCGTGGACGTCCGTATGGCGAAGCGTGCAGGCCTTCTGCATGATATCGGCAAGGCGATCGACCATGAGGTGGAAGGCTCCCACGTGCAGCTGGGTGCTGAACTTTGTCGGAAATATAAGGAGTCTCCGATCGTGATCAACACGGTGGAGTCCCATCACGGAGATGTAGAGCCGGAAAGCCTCATTGCCTGCATCGTCCAGGCTGCGGATACGATCTCCGCGGCAAGGCCGGGCGCAAGGCGCGAGACGATCGAGACCTATACGACCAGGCTGAAGCAGCTGGAGGAGATCACCAATTCCTTCGGCGGCGTCGAGAAGTCCTTTGCCGTCCAGGCAGGACGCGAGGTCCGTATCATGGTGGTCCCGGAGAAGGTGAACGACGACGAGATGGTCCTTCTTGCGCATAACGTCGCGAAGAGGATCGAGCAGGAAATGCAGTACCCGGGCCAGATCAAGGTCAATGTCATCCGCGAATCCCGCGTGCAGGACGTCGCGAAATAAGCACGAAAAATCAAAGCCTTACGATATTTCATTAGAAATTCGTAAGGCTTTTTTTCTTGACGTTAACAGACGGTCCGTTAGAATGATATTGTCGGGACAAATATAGAGAAGAAGGGTCGCTATGAAAGCAAAAATGAAGTACCTGGCCGTCCTTCTGGCGGCATTAGTGATCACCGCGGCGTCGGCAGTGACCGCGCTCGCGTATGAAAAAGACGATAAGGCTATCAAGTCCGTGAACCTGCACGTCGACGGCTATATCGAGCTCGAGACGAAGTTTGGTGAGGAGGAGCTGAACGTCACCACCAGCGGCAACAAGTATGATTACGACCACTACGAGGTCCAGAACTTCGGCTTCCGCTGGATGCTGGACGATGTTCCGGACATCAAGATCTACCTGTCCGCGAACGAGGGCTACTACTTCCGGATCATCAAGGCAAGCCAGATCAAGCTGACCGGCGGCGCCACCTATGTTTCCGCGGCGCGCGAGGACAACGGCTACACGCTGGTGGTCGAGGTGAAGCTTCCGCCGCTGAACACGCAGGTAAGCCCCATCGAGGAAGCAAAGCTTTCGGATACGGGCATCTGCACCTGGACCCCGTCGGAGGGCGCCGGCTCCTATGAGGTGAAGTTCATGAGGAACGGCACGACGCTCGGCGGCGTGCAGACGGTGAGCGCGGACAGCGAGCTGAAGCTCGACTGCAGCAGGTTCATGGTAAAGGGAGCGTCGTACCACTTCAAGGTGCGCCCGGTGAACGCGGTGGATACCACGCGGACCGGCGCCTGGGTGGACTCGAACGATATCATCATCGGGGCTGAACAGGCGGACGCGCAGCGCGAGTACAACAAGGCAGTGCAGAGCGCGGGCACCTGGGAGCAGGAGGACGGACGCTGGCGTTTCCGCCTGCCGGACCAGACGCTCGTGACCGCCGCATGGCGCCAGATCAACGAGGAGTGGTACTGCTTTGACGAGAACAGCTTCATGCGCACGGGCTGGTACCAGGAGGGAGAGACCTGGTATTACCTGGACCCGGAGGACGGGCACATGTGGAGGAACACGACCACGCCGGACGGGTACGAGCTGAGCATCAGCGGAGCTATGGCGACCGGAGACACGATCGACCGTCCGTAAGCAAAAAGGAATCATGGGAGAGGACCGCCGCAGGCAATTATGAAAAATGTTGCCTGCGGCGGCTTCATTATGCCCGAATTTTTCAGATATCGGCGCGCCGCTTACTGTTGAAAAATGCAATTCTATGCATTATTATATAGGGCAAATGCTCTTCGGACTGAAGGGCTATTCGTGCAACCGTGAAAATGCGGTGCGGGCGCAGGCCCTTCGCTGCGTATGGAAAAAGAAAGGAATCATTATGAGAGCTGGTATCGTACTGATCCCCGGTGACGGAATCGGCCCGGAGATCGTGAAGGAGGCGGAGAAGGTCCTTGCGCATATCGCGGCAAAGTACGGACACATCTTCGATTTCACGGAGATCGCCATGGGCGGCTGCTCGATCGACAGGTTCGGCACCTCCCTTACGGACGAAAACCTCGAGACGGCGCGGAACAGCGACGCGGTCCTTCTCGGCGCGGTCGGGAGCACCCCGGAAAGGAAGCCGGAGTGGTACACCATCGACCCGAAGAAGCGCCCGGAGGCAGGCCTCCTGAAGATCCGCAAGGAGCTCGGGCTGTTCGCGAACCTCCGCCCGGCGTACCTTTACCCGGAGCTTGCGGCGGCGTGCCCGTTAAAGAAGAGCACGGTAGACACCGGCTTTGACATGATCATCGTCCGCGAGCTGACCGGCGGTCTCTATTTCGGCGACCGCTGGACAAAGAACATGGACGGCGTCGAGACCGCGGTGGATACGCTGAAGTACACCGAGCCGGAGATCCGGAGGATCTGCGTCAAGGCCTTCGAGACCGCCATGAAGCGCAGGAAGAACGTGATCAGCGTCGACAAGGCGAACGTGCTCGATACCTCGCGTCTCTGGAGAAAGACGGTCGAGGACGTCGCGAAGGACTACCCGGAGGTAAAGCTCACGCACATGCTCGTGGACAATGCCGCCATGCAGCTGGTCTGGGATCCGGCCCAGTTCGACGTCGTGGTCACCGAGAACATGTTCGGCGACATCCTCTCGGATGAGGCGAGCATGATCACCGGCTCCATCGGCATGCTGCCGAGCGCGTCCCTGAACGAGACGAAGTTCGGGCTGTACGAGCCGAGCCACGGCTCCGCGCCGGACATCGCCGGGAAGAACATCGCGAACCCGCTTGCGACCATCTTGAGCGCAGCCATGCTGCTCCGCTACTCCCTGGATCTTGACAAGGAGGCGGATGCTGTCGAGGACGCGGTACGGAAGGTGCTCGCGGACGGGATCCGCACCGTGGATATCTACACGGAGGGCATGCGGAAGGTCTCCACGACAGAGATGGGACAGGAGATCATCGCGAGGATCTGAGCGGAAGACGGAAGACCCTGATTTCGGAAGGACCGGATCCTGGAAGGACCGGACAGGCACCCCAGGGCCGGCAGACATATTATTATATAGAAGAAAACGGAAACCTGAGGATCCGGAAGCCTGGAGACACATGATCATCAGGATCCGGAGGGATCCGGAAACCGAAGCATAAAAAGGACCGCCGGCACAAGGACCGGCCATACATAAACGGAAAACAGAAGGAGGCCAGTATGTTAAGTGACAACGTGAAAAAGGGCATGCAGCAGGCGCCGCACCGTTCCCTGTTCAACGCGCTCGGATTTACCGCCGAGGAAATGAAGAAGCCGCTCGTCGGCATCGTGAGCTCCTACAATGAGATCGTTCCCGGCCACATGAACCTTGACAAGATCGTCGAGGCTGTCAGGCTCGGCGTCGCCGAGGCGGGCGGCATGCCGGTCGTCGTTCCCGCGATCGCGGTCTGCGACGGTATCGCCATGGGCCACGTCGGCATGAAGTATTCCCTCGTCACCCGCGACCTCATCGCGGATTCCACCGAATGTCTTGCGCGCGCGCACCAGTTCGACGCCATGGTCATGGTCCCGAACTGCGACAAGAACGTTCCCGGCCTCCTCATGGCGGCGGCGCGCGTCAACATTCCGACCGTGTTCGTCAGCGGCGGCCCGATGCTCGCGGGACACGTGAAGGGACAGAAGCGCTCCCTTTCCAGCATGTTTGAGGCTGTCGGCAGCTACGCGGCAGGAAAGATGACCGAGGAGGAGGTCACCGAGTTCGAGAACAAGGTGTGCCCGACCTGCGGAAGCTGCTCCGGCATGTACACCGCGAACTCCCTGAACTGCCTGACCGAGGTCCTCGGCATGGGCCTCCGCGGCAACGGTACCGTCCCGGCCGTCTACTCCGAGCGCATCCGCCTCGCGAAGCAGGCAGGCAACAAGGTCATGGAGATGCTCGAGAGGAACATCCGCCCGCGCGACATCATGACGGAGAAGGCGCTCATGAACGCCCTGACCGTCGACATGGCGCTCGGCTGCTCCACCAACACCATGCTCCATCTTCCGGCGATCGCCCACGAGGCGGGCGTGAAGATCGACCTGACCATCGCGAACGAGGTCAGCGCGCGCACCCCGAACCTCTGCCACCTTGCGCCGGCAGGCTACACCTACATGGAGGACCTTAACGAGGCGGGCGGCATCTACGCCGTCATGAACGAGCTGTCGAAGAAGGACCTCATCAACCTCGACTGCATGACCGTCACCGGCAAGACCGTCGGGGAGAACATAAAGAACGTCCGGAACCTTGACCCGGAGGTCATCCGTCCGCTGGAGAACCCGTATTCCGAGACCGGCGGCATTGCCGTGCTGACCGGCAACATCGCCCCCGACTCCTGCGTCGTGAAGCGCAGCGCTGTCGCCCCGGAGATGCTGAAGCACTCCGGCCCGGCGCGCGTCTTCGACTGCGAGGACGACGCGATCGCCGCGATCAAGGGCGGGAAGATCGTCCCGGGCGATGTCGTCGTGATCCGCTACGAGGGACCGAAGGGCGGCCCCGGCATGAGGGAGATGCTGAACCCGACGAGCGCGATCGTAGGCATGGGCCTCGGAAGCTCTGTCGCGCTGATCACTGACGGACGCTTCAGCGGCGCGAGCCGCGGCGCGTCGATCGGCCACGTCGCGCCGGAGGCGGCTGCGGGCGGACCCATCGGCCTCATCAAAGAGGGCGACATCATCGACATCGACATCCCGAACAACAGCCTCAACGCGCGTATCAGCGAGGAGGAGTTCGCGGAGAGAAGAAAGACCTGGAAGCCGCGCGTCAACGAGGTCGACGGCTACCTCGCGCGCTACAGGGAGCTGGTCACCAGCGCGCCGGAGGGCGCGGTCCTTTCCGTGAGGAACCTGGCCCGCTGACCTGTCCGGGAGAAGAACCGGCCCGGCAGCCAGTCCTTATGGGACCCGGCCCGGTGAACTGTCCGGAAGGACAAGGCCCCGCCGTTTCCGGCGGGCGCCGGAGAGAATTGAGTTTAAGGAGTAAGCAGCATGGCTAAACTGAACGGTTCTGAGATCGTCATCGAATGCCTGAAGGAACAGGGCGTGGATACCATCTTCGGCTATCCGGGCGGCGCGATCCTGAACATCTATGACGCGCTATACCTGCACCGGAACGAGATCCACCATGTCCTGACGAGCCACGAGCAGGGCGCGGCGCACGCGGCGGACGGCTATGCCCGCGCGACGGGAAAGGTCGGCGTCTGCTTCGCGACGAGCGGCCCGGGCGCGACCAACCTGGTCACCGGGATCGCCACCGCGTACATGGATTCCGTCCCGGTCGTCGCGATCACCTGCAACGTCGGGATCCCGCTCCTCGGGAAGGATTCCTTCCAGGAGGTGGACATTGCCGGCGTATCCATGCCGGTGACCAAGTACAATTTCATCGTCAAGGATATCAAGAAGCTGGCGTGGACCATCCGCCGCGCGTTCACGATCGCGCAGAGCGGGCGTCCGGGCCCGGTCCTCATCGATATCCCGAAGGACATCACCGCGGCGGTCACGGACTACGCCCCGAAGAAGCCGGAGCCGGTCGTGCGCATGCGCGACAGCTTCAGCGACGGCGATATCGAGAACGCGATCCTTCTTCTGAAGAACTGCAGGAAGCCCTGCATCATCGCGGGCGGCGGCGTGATCATCAGCGGCGCGGCGGAGGAGCTTTCCGTCTTCGCGCACAAGATCCAGGCGCCTGTCGCGTGCACGCTGATGGGCCAGGGCGCTATGAACCAGAAGGATGAGCACTACACGGGCATGGTCGGCATGCACGGCACCAAGACCTCGAACCTGGCGGTCAGCGAATGCGACCTCCTGATCGTGATCGGCGCGCGCTTCTCCGACCGCGTGATCGGCAACCCGAAGAAATTCGCGCCGAAGGCGAAGATCCTCCATATCGACGTCGACGAGGCGGAGATCAACAAGAACATCCACGTCGGCTCGAGCATCATAGGCGACGCGAAGCTGATCCTCAGAAAGCTGAACGCGCGGCTTGACCCGCTGCGCCACGAGGACTGGTTCGAGCATATCGAGATGATGAAGGACATGTACCCGCTGTCCTACAACAGGAACCTCCTGACAGGTCCGGGCGTGGTCGAGGCGGTCGACCGCTGTACGCCGGACGATGCCATCATCGTCACGGAGGTCGGCCAGCACCAGATGTGGGCCGCGCAGTACTACCAGTATACGATGCCGAGGACCTTCCTTTCCTCGGGCGGCCTCGGGACCATGGGCTACGGTCTCGGCGCTGCCATCGGCGCGCAGGCGGGCTGCCCGGACAGGGTCGTGGTCAACATCGCCGGCGACGGCTGCTTCCGCATGAATATGAACGAGATCGCGACCATGACGCGGGAGGAGCTCCCGGTCATTGAGGTCGTGATCAACAACCATGTGCTCGGGATGGTCCGTCAGTGGCAGACGCTCTATTACGGCGGGCGCTACTCCGCGACGGTCCTGAACGACAAGGTGGACTTCGTGAAGCTCGCCGAGGCCATGGGCTGCGACGCGTACCGCGTCACGAAGAAGGAAGAATTCGAAGAGGTGTTCAAAAAGGCGGTCGCCCTGAGGCGGCCGGCGCTGATCGACGTATGGATCGATCCGGACGACAAGGTGTTCCCGATGTGTTCCCCGGGCGCGGCTCTTGAGGATACCTTCGACGAGTCCGACCTTGCGCTGAACGGGAAGTAAGCGCTGACTAAGTATTATTCGCGTCCTGCGGGGCCTCCCGCGGGACGGATGAGAAAGTGAGGATATAATTATGGCTAGAGTTTACAATTTCAGCGCGGGGCCTGCCTGCCTTCCGGAGGAGGTGCTGAAGGAATGCGCCGCGGAGATGATGGATTACCGGGGCTGCGGCCAGTCCGTCATGGAGATGAGCCACCGCTCCAAGGTCTTCCAGCAGATCATTGACGAGGCGGAGCAGGATCTCCGCGACCTGATGAACATCCCGGACAACTACAAGGTCATGTTCATCCAGGGCGGCGGCCACGTCCAGTTCGCCATGGTCCCGATGAACCTTATGAAAAATAAGGTCGCGGACTACATCATCACCGGCCAGTGGGCGAAGAAGGCCTGCAAGGAAGCGCAGATCTACGGAAACGCGAAGGCGGTCGCCTCCTCCGAGGACAAGACCTTCACCTATATCCCGGACTGCACCGACCTTCCGATCGATGACGACGCGGACTATGTCTACATCTGCATGAACAACACGATCTACGGGACCGCGTTCCACACCCTGCCGGATACCAAGGGCAAGGACCTGGTGGCGGACGTCTCCTCCTGCTTCCTGTCGGAGCCGCTGGACGTCACGAAGTTCGGCATCGTCTGGGGCGGCGTCCAGAAGAACGTCGGCCCGGCCGGCATGGCAGTAGCGATCGTCAGGGAGGATCTGATCGGCGATACGCTCCCGGGGACGCCCACCATGCTGAAGTACAGCACCTACGCGGAGAGCGGCTCCCTTTACAATACCCCGCCCTGCTACACCATCTACGTCTGCGGCAAGGTCTTCAAGTACCTGAAGAAGATCGGCGGGCTTGAGGCAGTCAAGGCGAACAACGAGAAAAAGGCAAAGATCCTTTACGATTACCTCGATTCCTCGAAGCTCTTCCACAACCCGGTCCGCAAGGAGGACCGCTCCCTCATGAACGTCACCTTCGTCACCGGCGACAAGGACCTTGACGCGAAGTTCGTGAAGGAGGCGGAGGCCGCAGGCTTCGTGAACCTGAAGGGCCACCGTACCGTCGGCGGCATGCGCGCAAGCATCTACAACGCGATGCCGGTCGAGGGCGTGGAGAAGCTCGTCGCCTTCATGAAGGATTTTGAGGCGAAGGAGGCAAAGTAAACCATGGCTGAAAAGCGCAGGTATCTCTGCCTGAACCCGATATCCAGGATGGGTCTCGAGACCTTCCTTCCGAATTACTCCGAAACGAAGGACATGAATGAAGCGGACGGCATCCTGGTGCGTTCCGCGGACATGAAGGAGATGGAGCTTCCGGAGGGCATCCGCGCCATCGCGCGCGCGGGCGCCGGCGTGAACAACATCCCGCTCGAAAAGTGCGCGGAGCAGGGCATCGTCGTCTTCAACACCCCGGGCGCGAACGCGAACAGCGTGAAGGAGCTGGCGATCTGCGCCATGCTCATGTCCGCGAGGAACGTGTTCGACGGCGCGGAGTGGGTCCAGTCCATCAAGGACAGCGCGACCATCGCGAAGGACGTCGAGAAGGGCAAGAAGAAGTTCGTCGGCTGTGAGATCAAGGGAAAGAAGCTCGGCGTCATCGGCCTGGGCGCCATCGGCGCCGAGGTGGCGAACGCGGCGAACGACCTTGGCATGACGGTCTACGGCTATGACCCGTACCTTTCCGTCAACGGGGCGTGGAGGCTTTCGAAGGAGATCCGCCACGCGACCAGCCTCGCGGAGCTCTGCGCGGTCTCGGACTTCATCACCATCCACGTACCACTGACCGACAAGAATCCCGGCATGATCGGGAAGCTTGAGATCGACGAGATGAAGGAGGGCGTGATCATCCTGAACTTCTCCCGCGACAAGCTGATCGATGAGAACTATCTTGCCATGCAGCTCCAGAAGGGCAAGGTAAAGCACTACTTCAGCGATTTCGCGAACCCGCTGTCCGTAAAGATGCCCAACACCACCATCACCCCGCATCTCGGCGCCTCCACCGAGGAGGCCGAGGACAACTGCGCGGTCATGGCGGTCAGGGAGCTTATGGACTACCTCGACAACGGCAACATCCGCAATTCCGTGAACTACCCGGCGTGCGACATGGGCGTGTGCCAGACGGCGCAGCGCATCGCGCTGCTCCACAGGAACGTCCCGAACATGATCGGACAGTTCACCGCGATCCTCGCGAAGGACAACGTCAACATCGCGAACATGATGAACAAGAGCCGCGACAAGTACGCGTATTCCATGTTCGACCTTGAGACGGCCCTGACGGAGGGGAACATCAACGAGCTGAAGGCAGTCGGCGGCGTGATCAAGGTAAGGATCATCGAATGACGGACCGGCGCAGAAACGGAATATGAAGGGACTGCCGCACTAAGGCTTTGAAGATTCCTTGGTGCGGCAGTCTTTTTTCTGCGGGATCCGCGTTTTCGTGGTACTATAGAGAAGGCTCGGAGGCGCCGGGGCGCCGGAGAGCACGACATCACAGGAGGCATACAGCTGAAAATGGCGATCTTAAGACCCTTCAGGTGCGTACGCCCGGAAGAGAGGGCGGCGCAGCTTGTTGCGGCTCTGCCTTATGACGTATATACAAGCAAGGAAGCAAGGGAGGCGGTGCGGGGAAACACGCTGTCCTTCCTGAACATCGACCGCGCCGAGACCCGTCTGCCGGAGGGCACGGATCCCTGCGCGGACGAGGTCTACCGGAAGGCGCGGGAGCTCTTCGACGCGGCTGCCGCCGCGGGGACCTATACGGAGGATCCGGACGAAGCGTACTATATTTATGAACTGACAGTGGAGGCAGGCCCCCTCTCCGGGGTGATGCCGGGGCACGTCCAGACGGGCATCGTGGCCTGCGCGTCCGTCGACGACTATCTGAACGGCGTCGTCAGGAAGCATGAAAACACCCGGGAGGACAAGGAGCGGGACAGGATCCGCCACGTGGACGCGCTCGGCGCGCAGACGGGTCCCGTGCTGCTGGCAGCGCAGCCGGACGCGGCGCTGAAGGAAGCGGCGGCGGCCGCGAAGGAGCAGAAGCCGCTTTATGACTTCCTCGCGGACGACGGCATCCGCCACCGCGTTTTCAAGGTCTCGGACAGCGCGGCAGTGGAAAGGATCGCGGAAGCGTTCCGCGGGATCCCCGCGGTGTACATCGCGGACGGGCATCACCGCGCGGCGGCGGCCGTCCGGGCAGCGGAGGAGCGGCGCGCGAAGGACCCGGGCTATACCGGGGAGGAGCCGTACAACTATTTCCTTTCCGTTACCTTTCCGGCGGACGAGCTCATGATCCTGCCGTACAACAGGGTCGTGAAGGACCTCTGCGGGCTTACCCCGGAGGACTTCCTTCTGGAGTGCGACGCCGCGTTCCACGTCTATTACTGCGGGGAGGAGCCGGTCGAGCCCTCCGAAAAGGGCGTGATCGGGCTCTACATGGACCACAGCTGGTATGAGCTTAAGGCGAGGGAAGAGTATTTTTCCGGGGACCCGGTCGAGGACCTGGACGTTTCCTATCTGCAGAACACCACGCTGAACCGCGTCCTCGGGATCCTTGACCCGCGGACGGACGGGCGTATTTCCTTTGTCGGCGGCATCCGCGGGAACGCGGAGCTCATGAGGCTCGTGGACGAAGGCACGGCCGCGGCGTTTTCCATGTACCCGACCAGCTTTGAGGAGCTGACCGCCGTCGCGGATCTCGGGCGGCTCATGCCCCCGAAGTCGACCTGGTTCGAGCCGAAATTAAGGAGCGGACTGTTTATCCACAGGATCTGACGATCCGACCATGGGAGTTGTGTATGACGAAACAGGAATTTCTTGAAGGACTGCGCGAAACGCTCCTCGCCGAGGGCGCGGACGTTCTGGTCGCGGAAAACATGAGCTACTACGATCAGTATATCGAGTCGGAAAAGGCGAAGGGGATCCCCGAGGAGGAGGTCCTCGAGGCGCTGGGAAGCCCGCGCCTGATCGGCCGGTCCATCCTGGACGCGGGCGGATACGTCGTTGACGGCATTCCGGATGAGAACCCGGGAAGCGCGAACAACGCGGAACCCTCCGGCGGATACGGCAGCCGGGAGGACGGCAGCCGGGAGGACGGACGGTACGGAAACGGCTACGGCGGCGGGGACCGCCCGGGCGGGCAGTTCTTCCTTTCCGGGAGCGCGGCAGTCGCCCTGCTGGTCCTGATCCTCGTGGTGGTCCTCCTCGTGTTCTTCGGCCTGATCCGGCTTCTCTGGCCCATCCTTTTCCCGCTTCTCATCGTCATGATGATCATGCGGATGTTCAGCGGAAGATAGGACGGATATATTAAGAATTAATAAAGATATTTTGAAAGGGTTGACAGGAGACTTCGTAATAATTATACTTGGCGACGTAACAAATATGTAACATTTAGTATTAACATTTTAATATTTGTTACGGAGAAAGGATTATTGCGAATGAAGAAACTGTCATCATACCTGGTCTTATTTGCCTGCGCGTTTCTTTTCAGCCTGTCGTCCGCGGGAACGGCGAACGCCGCGATCGTGACGAAGAACAAGGCGTCCTGGGTCCTCGAGCAGCAGGATCTCAAGGCTGACGCCGAAGCGAGAGAGGAAGAGGCGGCCGCGGAGCTCGCGCTCCAGGCCGGCGGGACGGAGAGCGCCCCGGAAGACGCAGCTGCGGAGACCGCGGAGGAGGAGCAGAGCACGATCCGGAGCTCGGTCGTCAACTATGCGCTCAGTTTCCTCGGAAACAGATATGTGTACGGCGGAGAGGATCCGCATTCCGGCGTCGACTGCTCGGGCTTCACGAGGTACATCCTCGGGAACGCGGCAGGCGTCTATGTCAGCAGGACGTCGAGGGACCAGTCCACGGAAGGACGGACCGTCACGGCGGAGGAAATGCAGCCGGGCGACCTTCTCTTCTACACGCACGGCAGGGGCGGTGTCGATCATGTCGCCATGTATATCGGGAACGGGCAGATCGTCCACGCGTCCACGGAAAAGACGGGGATCAAGATCTCGAGATGGGATTACCGCACGCCGGTGAGGATCGCGAGCTTCCTCGGATAACTGAAAACTGAATATGCAGGCCGGGCGGCAGCGCCCGGCCTTTTCTGTACCGGCAGGTGAGGCGCCGCGCGTGTGCGCATCCCCACTGAGATAAACGCATTTTAAAGAGATCGTAAAGTTTCCTGCATTGACTTCCGCCCGGCAGGATCCTATACTGATACTTGCCGAAACAATTTTGTAATACTTGCGTTTCAGCAGCTCCTGACGACATCTGCCGCGGCGTCGCGCCCCGGCAGTTACGATATCCTATCACCGGAGGGTCCATGAGATCACTGAAAAGCTTTTGCGGCGCTTTCGTCCTGGCCTTCTGCCTTTCGGCGTCCGTTGCGGCGCCGGCCTTTGCGGCCCAGGCTTCCGGCGCCATTGTCGGCGCGCCGGGCGCTGCTGCCGGAGAGGTCCAGCAGGGCGGGAATACGAAAGCGGAGGCGGCAGAACTGAAGGTCACGGAGGACCAGGGCTTTGTCCCCATGGTACCGGTCCCTGAGACGACCGCGGCGGCGACGAAGGCCGCGGGAACGGGCGGGGCGGCACAGGGCGCGGCGGCGGAAACAAAACCCCCGCAGACCTCGGCGGCGGAAACGAAGGCGGCGACGCAGCCCCCGAGGAACCTGATGGACGAGACCGCGGCGCCTGCGGAGACAAAGGCGGCGGAGACCACGCAGGCAAGGACCACAGCTGAAGCGGAGGAGTCCGCGAAGGCGGAGACCGTATCGTCCGGCAGCGTAAGCCTTTCGGCGCCCGAGGAATCGGCGGCAGCCTCTACGGAGGCGGAGACGAAGGCAGCGCAGTCCCCGAGGAACCTGATGGACGAGACCGCGGCACCCGCGGAGACAGAAGAGCAGAAGGCACCGGAGACCTCCCCGGCGGAGGCTCCCGAAACAGAAGCGAAGTCCCCGTCGCCGGCGGAAACGCCGGAGGAGACCACGGCGGCAGCGCCTGAGACCTCCGCGGCAGCCCAGGATCCCTCCCAGGCGGCAGCGCCTGAGACCTCCGCGGCAGCCCCGGACCCGAACGGGCCGTTCCGCGGCGTCGACACGAGTGAGATGGACGTCACGCACGGACCGGGCGCGCCGGGCGCAGGCATGGTCACCGCGGGAAACCACGGCGTCAATGAGCCTACGGTCACAGCCGGCGGCGCGTCCGCCACGGACTGGAGCCAGATCAGCGACACCCGCGAGCGGATCGTCGCGATGGCGAAGAGCTTTATCGGCGGGACCTACGTGTACGGCGGCTCCACCCCGGAGGGCGGCTTTGACTGCTCCGGCTTTGTCATGTACGTCATGAGGAACGCGGCGGGCGTGAGCCTTTACCACCAGTCCGCTTCCCAGGCGACGTCGGGACGCGCGGTCAGCGCCTCCGAGATGCGCCCGGGCGACATCATCGCCTACGACGGGAGCAACAAGGACGGCGTCGTGAACCACGTAAGCATTTACGTCGGGGACGGCAAGTGCGTGCACGCGGTCGGGACCGGCAAGGGCATCCGCATGACGGCCTGGGACTACGACACGCCGTTCACCATCCGGAACGTGCTCGGGGATTAATAAACACAGACAGCAGCATCCGCAAGGGTTTTTCTTGCGGATGCTCTTTTTTTCCTGTATTATTGATAAGATATCATTCCTCACGGACCAGATCGGAATAAGCGGCGCGGAACGCCGCGGGAGAACTGCTTGAACAGGATATTTGAACTCACCGCACCCTGCCATTTCGGGCTTGAGGCGGTACTGAAGCGCGAGATCACGGACCTCGGATACGACGTGACGCGCACGGAAAACGGAAAGGTGAATTTCGCCGGGGACGCGGAGGCCATAGCGCGCGCCAACGTGTGGCTGCGCACCGCGGAGCGCGTCATGATCGAGGCCGGCAGGTTCCGGGCGGAAAGCTTTGAGGAGCTCTTTGACAGGACGGCGGAGATCCCCTGGGAGGAGTATCTTCCGAAGAACTCGAAGTTCTGGGTCACGAAGGCCACGTCGATCAACAGCAGGCTCTTCTCGCCCTCCGACATCCAGTCGGTCATGAAAAAAGCCATGGTGCGCCGCATGGGCGCGCACTACGGGATCGAGCACTTCCCGGAGGACGGCGCGTCCTACCCGGTCCGCGTGTTCCTTCACAACGATATCGTGACGGTCTGCCTCGATACGAGCGGGCCCTCGCTCCATAAGCGCGGATACCGCACGGAGACCGCGAAGGCGCCCATCACCGAGACGCTCGGGGCGGCGCTGATCATGCTCACGCCCTGGCGCGGGGACCGTATCCTCGTGGACCCGTTCTGCGGCAGCGGCACCTTCGTGATAGAGGCTGCCATGATGGCGGCGAACATGGCGCCGGGCATGAACCGCGAGTTCCTGTCGCAGGCCTGGGACGGGCTGGTGCCGAAGAAGTGCTGGTATGACACGCTGGACGAGGCGAACGACCTTCTTGACCTGAATGTGGAGACGGACCTCCAGGGCTACGACATCGACCCGGCTGTGCTCCGCATGGCGCGGATCAACGCGGACCAGGCAGGCGTCGCGGACCTCATCCACTTCCAGGAGCGTCCCGTCGCGGAGCTCTCGCACCCGAAGAAGTACGGCTTCATCATCACGAACCCGCCCTACGGCGAGCGGCTGAAGGCGGAGGATGACGGCATCGCCCGCGTGTACCGTGAGCTCGGGGAGCGCTTCGCCCTTCTCGACGACTGGTCGCTCTACATGATCACCAGCTTCCCGGACGCGGAACGGTGCATCGGGCGGAAGGCGGAGAAGAACCGCAAGATCTACAACGGCATGATGAAGACCTATTTTTACCAGTTTCCGGGCAGGAAGCCGCCGAAGCGGAGGGTACAGACGGAAAAATGAAGCATACGATCATATTCGCGACAGGAAATGAAGATAAAATGCGGGAGATCCGGGAGATCTTCGCCGATCTCGACGCCGAGATCCTTTCCATGAAGGACGCCGGCATCATCTCAGACCCGGACGAGACCGGGACCACGTTCATGGAGAACGCGTTCATCAAGGTCCGCGCGGTGCGCCGGCTGTTTAAGGACGCGATCATCATGGCGGACGACTCGGGTCTCGTGGTGGATGCCCTGGACGGCGAGCCCGGCATCTATTCCGCGCGCTGGCTCGGCAGGGAAACGCCGTACAGCGAGAAGAACGCGGAGATCATCCGGCGCCTTGAGGGAAAGACAGGAAGCGAACGCGCGGCGCGGTTCGTCGCGGCGATCGCCTGCATCCTCCCGGACGGAAGGGAGTTCGGGACCACGGCGGCCATGGAGGGAGAGATCGCTTACCGTCCGGCAGGGGAAAACGGCTTCGGGTACGACCCGGTCCTTTATCTCCCGGAATACGGCAAATGCTCCGCGGAGCTGAGCAGTGAGGAAAAGAACGCGATCAGCCACAGAGGCAAAGCCCTCCGGCTCATGCGCGACAGGCTGAAAGGTGAACTATGAAGATCCTGATCGTAAGCGACACACACAGAAGAAATGAAAACCTGAAGCAGCTCCTTGAGCGGGTCTCCCCGATCGACATGATGATCCACCTGGGCGACGCGGAGGGGAGCGAGGAGCTCTACAAGCACTGGCTGCCGCTGACCACGCGCCTCATCGTGATCCGCGGGAACAATGACTTCTTCTCGGACCTTGATCCGGAGAAGGAGATCAGGATCGGAAAGTACAGGTGCCTCCTGACCCACGGGCACTATTACAACGTATCGCTCGATACGGACCTCCTCCGGAAGGAGGCGCGGGCGCGCGGCTTCGACATCGCCATGTTCGGGCACACGCACCGGCCGTACCTTGAGATGGAGGAGGACCTGACGCTCCTGAACCCCGGCAGCCTTTCCTATCCGCGCCAGGACGGAAGGAAGCCGAGCTACATGATCATGGAGATCGACGGCAGGGGGAAGGCGCATTTCACGCTGAACTATCTTGAGCGCTGATCGGAGCCGCGTATGGGAGCAGCAGCCGTTACAAGAGAAAAGGAACCGTTTTTTACGAGGGACAGGGTGTTTTACGGCACCCTGTTCCCGCTGCTTTTAGGGCTGACGCTGCAGAACCTGATCGCCTACAGCGTCAACATGGCGGACAACATCATGCTCGGGAGCTACAGCCAGAACGCGCTTTCCGGGGCCGCCTGCGTGAACCAGGTGTTCTTCATCGTGCAGCAGCTCGGGCTCTGCATCGGGGACGTCCTGGTCATGCTCGGGACGCAGTATTGGGGCCAGGGGCGCACGGGCCCCATCCGGCGGCTTGCCGGCATCGCCCTGCGGTTCGGCACCGCCTGCGGGCTCATCATCGTCGCCGCCTGCCAGCTGTTTCCGGACAGGATCCTGTCCATGTTCACGACCTCCGCGGAGATCGTGGCGGAGGGCCGCGTCTACATGCGGATCGTGTCGTGGACCTTCCTTTTTTTCATCGTCACGAACGTCTTTATGGCGGCGCTCCGCGCGGTCAAGACCGTCAGGATCTCGTTCGTCATCTCCGTCATCTCCCTCGTGATCAACGTGGGGATCAACTGGTGCCTGATCTTCGGCCGGTACGGCCTGCCTGAGATGGGGATCGCCGGCGCCGCGGTCGGTACTCTTGCGGCGCGCGCGGCGGAGCTGCTCGTGATCCTTTATTATCTGAAAAACATCGACAGGAAGCTCTGCCTGTTCGGCGGGAAGGAGAGCTTCGCGGACAATGCCGGTGACAGGGCGGCGGGCAATGCCGGCGGCAGGGCAGGGGGCAGCGCCGCTGAAAGCGCGGCGGGCCTTTCCGCACTTCGCGCGGATTTCTTCCGGACCAGCGTGCCGGTGCTCCTCGGGCGTATGACCTGGGCCATCACGACGCCGCTCCAGACGGTCATCCTCGGACACCTTTCCAGCGACGCCATCGCGGCGAATTCCGTCGCCACGACCTTTTACCAGTACTTAAAGGTCGTCGTCACGGCGATGGCCTCCGTTTCCGGCATCATGATCGGGAGCGCGATCGGCCGCGGGGACCGGAAGGCGCTGCACGCCGAGGCGCGCACGCTCTGTGTGATCGACGTGGCGATCGGCGCCGTGCTCGCGGCGCTCCTCTTTGTGCTCCGCGGGCCGCTGCTTTCGCTCTACAGCCTGAATGACAGCGCCATGGTGCTCGCGGACCAGCTGCTCGTCATCATGTCGTTCGTGATGCTCGGCATGTCCTACCAGATGCCGGTAGGCTCCGGCATCATCCGCGGCGGAGGAGACGCGAAATACTCCATGATCGTAAACAACGTGAGCGTGTGGTGCCTCGTGGTGCCGCTCTCGCTTTTAAGCGCGTTCGTCTGGAAATGGCCGGTCCCGATGGTGGTGCTGTGCCTCCAGTCGGACCAGATCCTGAAGGGGATCCCGATCTTCTTAAGGTTCCGGAGCTACAAGTGGGTAAAGAAGCTGACGAGGGACAATGTCTGAGGAGGAAACGATGGTCAGGATCGAAGGAGCAGATTACCGGATGGTCGATGCCTCCGGACAGCCCCGGGCGGGCCGGCAGGCAGGAGGGAAATCATCCGGACCGTTGATTTTCCGCGGAAAATAGAGTATGATTAGTTACGCTGTCCGGAACGTGCCGTAAGGCAGGGCTTCAGGCAGCGGATACGGGGCGTAGCGCAGTCCGGTAGCGCGCCAGTTTTGGGAACTGGATGCCGCAGGTTCGAATCCTGTCGCCCCGATGAAACAGTATGAGAGCCCCGAAGGGAAAGTTCCCTTCGGGGCTCTTCGCGTAGAAAGCGGCATGACCGGGACTTATTACAGCTTCCGATGTGCAGCCATGCCTTGCGTATACAGAATTCCCACCGCCCCGGTGGGAGTAATCTGTCCTCCTTTTTACTAGAATAGCGGCATACAAACTGATCCGCCGGAAAGGCGGACTGCAGAAAAGGAGGATATTGCAATGGCATATTGTTCCAGATGCGGGAAGGAGCTTCCCCAGGGGGTAAAGTACTGTACGGAATGCGGGGCGCCTGTACCGCAGACAGAGAATGGCCCTGTACCAGGCGGTCCTGTACCAAATGGCTTTGTATCAGGCGGCCCTGTACCAAACAGCCCTGTACCGGGCGGTTCTGCTGCCGGGACAGAAAAAGGGGGGAAAAAGCCGGAAGGCCCGCTGAAGGGGATCCTCGCGATGGTGCTGGGCCTCATCAGCCTGATGAATCATGTGACGGTCGTATCGGTGGCATTATCCGTCGCAGCGATCGCGCTGGCGGTCCGCTGCCTGAAAAAAAGGGCGCGGCTTAAGGGGTTCGCCATCGCGGCGATCGTGTTTGCCGTTTTGAATTTCCTTACATACGCTGTCCCGCTGCCTGATTCCGGCAGCACGGGTCCGGCGGCATCAGCCGCGAGGACTGTCACTGAGGCCGTACAGGAAAAAGCGGAGCAGACCGCCGCGGCGGAGGAAAAGAAAGCCGCCGTGGAACAGACCGCCGAGGAGCAGACCGCCGAGGAGCAGACCGCAGCGGCAGAGGAAAAGAAAGCCGGCGCGGAGGACGGGGTCGACCCGGAGCTCAAAGCCTTCCTGGACTCGTATGAAGACTTTGTCGACGAATATATTGAGTTCATGCAGAAGTATACTGCCAATCCGACGGATCTGTCCCTTCTCGCGGGTTACGCGGATTTCATGCAGAAATACGCTGACTTCGCGGAAAAGGTCGAT
>Ga0129307_1000597_pt1 | contig 52765 bp, 51 predicted proteins | sample P1105metagenome_FD_94437 | JGI IMG/M metagenome (GOLD analysis project Ga0129307, IMG submission 94437) | Capybara group fecal microbial communities from Wisconsin, USA - P1105 metagenome | ecosystem: Host-associated > Mammals > Digestive system > Large intestine > Fecal | place: USA: Wisconsin... | reverse complement strand
TACACTGGTTGGAAAGATAGTGGGAGAGGCCGAATTCCGGTGCGCCGCCCTTGATCATCTGGGTAAGGCCGGACTTGCGCATGTCTGCGTCGATCAGGACCACCATCTTGCCAAGCTCGGTAAAGGAACGGCAAAGATCAAGGGCGATGGTGCTCTTGCCTTCGCCGGAGAAGGCGCTGGTGAGCAACAGGACTTTTTTGTCCGTGCCGCTGAACTGGATATTGGTTCGCAGGAGCTTCAGCTCCTCGTTCATTTCGTAGGGAAGTTCTTCGTAGAGCAGTTCCACTTTAGGCATGCTCAGGTCCTCCGTCTGCAGGGTCAAGATTCAGTATGTGCAAGGGATTGGTCCACAGAAGGGCTTCTGCGGTCTCGCTCCCGAATTTCCGTTCTAAGAAGGCGGCGCTGTCAAACAGCTCCGGCGGGCGCTCGGCAGGGTCGTGGGCGTCTGAGGCGACCACGTGCACCAGGCCTGCCTTGATGAGCTTTTTGCACCAGGCGGCCTGCCTGCGGCCTTCGCTGCCGCAAAGGGATGAGGCGTTTACCTGAATAAGGGCGCCCATGTCGATGAGGGCGGCGGCCTGTGCGGGCTTTTCAATGGCCGGATAGCGCTCAAGGTGAGCGATAAGCGGCGTGAAGCCGTAGCTTTGAATGATCTTCAGATAGTCATGCATCTGCGATTCGGAGTGGCGGTAGGAAAACTCCGCAAGGATGGTGTTTCCGTCTCCTAAGGGGAGGATCTCCCCTTTTTCCAGCTTTTGCAGAAGCAGGGCGTCGCAGTGGTATTCGCGGGAAAGGAAAAAGCGCAGAGGCGCAGCGGAGGGATCTTCCGAGGGCTTGCTCTGCCGCCCAAGAAGCTGGGCAAAGCGGCGTTTGATCTCGTCATCCGGCGTTTCGAACATGTGCTTTCGCAGGTGCGGAGTGCAGCAGATGACGCGTGCGCCCTGCTGACGCTGCATGCGGACAAGTTCGTCGGATTCCTGCGTGCGCAGGGCGCCGTCATCCACGTACGGAAGAATATGACAATGGATATCGGCGATCTGTCTCATGGGTTCCTTTCACAAACGAAGCTCTTACAGGGGGTGGGCCCCTGTAAGAGCTCTTAAGCGGAAGCTTTAGGCTTCGGTTTTACGCTTTTTGCTGTACAGCATGGTACCGACAGCGCCAGCAGCGGCAACAACCAGAACGCTGGCCCAAAGGACAACGTTGCTGTTATCACCGGTCTTAGGGGCATCCTCGCTGGATTCGGGAAGTTCCACGACCAGGCCGATGGGGGACAGGTCAGGGAAGGTGATCTCGAAGTTGGCAGCGGTGCCTTTGTTGACATAATCCCAGTTCTCGGTCTCGCTATTCCAGTGGAAGGCATAGACGGTCTGTCCGTCGTAGCCGGTCACGCTGAACGCAAACTTGGTTCCGGCGGGAGCATCGAGCACGTCTTTCTGCCAAAGAACTTTCAGGCCGGACGCGTCAATGGTCTTCACGCTCTTTGCAGCGAGTTCCTTGGAAGCACGATCTTCAGTAAGCGGCTTCACATCGTTCTCATCAATAGGATCGAGGGTGTATTTGACATCCTCACCATCCTTGGTTGCGGAAGTGATCTCCACTGTGTCGGTCTTGCTGCCGGCAGCTAAGGCTTTGACGTTAAGGCTCAGGATCATGGCGCAGGCCAGTACCAGTACGGTGCTGATCTTTAAAACCTTTTTCATTGTAACATCCTCCTTTCTTCAAGACTTAATTAACTATGCGGCCGCATATTTAATTACGATGTTAGGGGGAAGCGTACCCGCGCGGGGCGGCGCTTCCTTATGCAGGATCGTAGAAGATCGTGAGAAGAAGCTCCTGCAGGGCTTCATCGTCCACGGTGAATTCATCGTGGTAGTCGCCGGCGCCTGAGGTGCCGGGGATCTTCAGGCTTTCGGGGACCAGCGTGTATTTGCTGATCTTGCCGATGGTGTCCGCGTCGAGGTCGGTGAAGATGTAGTCGCTGGCTTCGTCAAGCACGCGCTCCGCAAGGGAAGAGCGGCTGCCGGTCCCGAAGGAGTCGAAGAGCTGCTGCATGAGCCATTCCTGGCGGGCAACACGCTTTTCGTTGCTGCCCTGCTCCTCGATGTCACGGTAGCGGATAAAGCGCTCAAGCTCCTCGCCGCCAAGGGTGAGGACGGCGCCTTTTTCATAGCGCGGATCGATATAAGTATAGTCTTCGTTCATGGTCAGCGTGAGGCCGCCCATGATCTCCCCGATAGTGGGAAGACCGCTCATGGTCACGGAGAGGCATGCATCGATGCGGCGCCCGTGAATGAGCTCGGAGACGGTTTTCTTGGTAAGGTACTGGGAGCGGCGGTGACTGTCGCCGAAGGCATACTGCATGTTGATCTGCATATCTGCGGAGTGGATGTAGTCGCCTTTGTTGTCGTACATGTCGACTTCGGTGATGGTGTCGCGGCTGATGGAGAGGGTCTGCATGGTCTGTGTCTTGTCATTCAAGATGAGAAGGACCAGCGCATCGGAGCGGTACCAGTCGCCAAGGACCAGAGGGTCCGGTGTCTTGCTGTCGTCGATGCCTAAAAGCAGAACCGTGGTAAGACCGTCTTTCTGGGTGTAGCTTTGGCCGTTCAGCTTGAGCTTGCTGCCCCATTCGGTCTCTTCAATGGAGCGGTAGGTGGCATTCCCCGGGCCTGCACTTTTCCGCCTGCCCGCGATCTCCTTAATGAGAAAGAAGGCGGCAACAAGAGCAAGGAGCAGGAATAATCCTGCGGCAATGTGGGGAAGGCTGACGCGGCTCTTTTTCCTTGCCATGGCTTAGGAAGTCTTCTTGCCGGCGGAGCGGGAAGAGGAGCTCTTTGCCGCCGCGCGGGCAGCTTCGGAATGGCGGGGAAGGTCTGCCGGCCTGCGGGAGGCCCCAACCTTCGCGATGCCTTTCCTTGCGGGCTGGTCGTTCTTCTGCTGCTTGATATAAGGGAAGGAGGCCAGCGTGTTCAGCTGCAGGTACTTCTGCACATCGTCTTCGGTCTTGATGGTGTCATCCATCAGGTGACGGACGATGACGACAGCGGCCACGAGCAGGGCTCCGATGAGAGCGCCGATCGCGGTGTTCTTGACCGTGCTCGGACTGCTCTTTCTGGTGGGAACCACCGCGCGCTGCACCATGGAAGGCTTGTCCGTATCCATAACGTCCGCAATGCGCTCACGCAGGGAGTCGGCCACAGCGTTGCTGATGTTGGCCGCGGCCACCGGGTCCGGATCGGTCACGGTGATCTCCAGAAGGCGCGAGTTGCTGGGGTTCGTAATGGTAATGGACTTGACCAGCGATTCGTAGGTGGTGTTCAGCCCCAGTTCCTGGATGGCGGCTTCGATCACGTCGCGCGTGGTGCCGATGTATTTGAAGTCGACCGTAAGGGAGGAACCGATGTTGATATCCGCCATGGAGGTGATGCTGGTGGATTTTGTCAGAACATAGATGGTGGACTGCGCCTTGTAAAGAGGCGTGATCATAAACTTGGTAATGCCAAAGGCGAGGACCGCGCCGACCGCAAAACCGATGAGGATAAAGAGGATCTTGTTCCAGAGGACCCCTGCCAGTTCCAGCAGATCGATCTCATCGTCCTGGGTATTGGCGGCACGCGTGTTGACTGAAGTCTGTTCCATTTCTATGCTCCGAAAATAACAAAATAAACCTAATAAGACAAAGTCTTATTAAATGAAATAACTATAAAAAAAAAGAAGGGAAAAGTCAACCAGTTTTGTAAAAAGCTGTATTTTGTTTTTTACGATTTTGCTGTTTTTACACCTGCGGCCTGGCGCTCTGCCGCAGAGATGACCGGAAAATCAGGGGAAATTGCTTTTTTGGCGCAGATTATGTATAATAACCAATTACGACAGATGAGCCTTTGGGAAGGGCAGAAAGCATGATCTTTGATACCCATGTGCATTATGATGACAGACGCTTTGACGAGGACAGGGGCGCGGTCTTAAACGCCCTTGCTTCGGTGGGCGTTCTCGGCGCGGTCAATATCGGCTGCGACTTTAGAAGCAGCGAGGCCGGGCGGACGCTTGCACGCCAGTATCCCTTTCTTTACTTTGCCGCCGGGATCTACCCGGACAATGCCGGAGAGGCGGAAGAACTGGGAGAAGATGCGGCACTTGCGCGCCTGCGGGAGCTGTTGTCTGACCCGAAGGCCGTCGCGGTAGGCGAGATAGGACTGGACTATCATTATCCCGATCTTGATAAGGCGCTTCAGAAAAAGTGGCTTGGCCTTCAGCTTTCCCTGGCAAGGGAGTGCGATAAGCCCGTGGTGATCCACAGCCGGGACGCGGCGGCGGATACCCTTTCCTTTGTGAAAGGCGAGATGCGCGGGCTGGAGAAGGTGCTGCACTGCTTTTCCTACGAGAAGGAAATGGCACGGGAGTGCCTGAATGAAGGCTGCTATCTGGGAATAGGCGGCGTGGTGACGTTTAAAAATGGACGGAAGATGAAAGATGTGGTAGACTATATGCCGATGGACCGTCTGCTGCTGGAAACGGACTGCCCGTATCTGGCGCCGGAGCCCTTCCGGGGGCGGCGAAACTCTTCCGCGCTGCTGCCCTATGTGGTGCGGACCATCGCCGGGATCAAGGGGATCCCGGAGGAAGAAGTCGAAGAGATCAGCTGGCAGAACGCCCTGCGTTTTTACCGGATACAAAGCCCTGGAGAGAAATGAACGCCTATCTTGCAAATGCTGAAAAAACAAAAGAAGTGATCGAGCGCCACGGCTTTGCCTTCCGCAAGCAGTTCGGCCAGAACTTTCTGATCGATTCCGCCGTCCCGGCGGCGATCGTGCGCGCGGCCGAGCTCACGAAGGACGATACGGTCCTGGAGATCGGGCCGGGCATCGGCACCATGACGCAGTACCTTGCGGAGGCCGCCGGACACGTGGTTGCCGTGGAGATCGACAAGACCCTCATTCCGGTGCTTGCCGATACCCTGGCGGGCTTTGACAACGTGACGGTGCTGCAGGGCGACATCTTAAAGACGGATCTTGGGGCGATCATTGCTGAGGCCGGAGGCTCCGTGAAGGTGGTGGCGAACCTGCCGTATTACATTACGACGCCCATCATCATGAAGCTGCTTGCACAGGCGGAGGGGATCGGCCTGATCACCGTGATGGTGCAGGAAGAGGTCGCGGAGCGCATCGTGAGCGGACCGGGCAGCAAGGCCTACGGGGCCATCAGTCTGGGCGTGCAGTATTACGCGGAGCCGGAGATTGTGCGGAGCGTGCCGCCCCACTGCTTCATGCCGCAGCCGAAGGTGGCTTCGAGCGTGCTGAAGCTAAAGAGGCGGGAGAAGCCGCTCGTTACGCCGCAGGATGAGGCGCACATGTTTGCCTGCATCAAGGCGGCCTTCCTGCAGCGCAGAAAGACCCTGCCGAACGCCCTTTCCGGCTACGCGCCGCTTGCGGTAAGCCGGGATCAGGCGGCAGCCGCGCTTAAGGCCATGGGCCTGGATGAGCGGGCAAGAGGTGAGACCCTTGACCTTGCACAGTTTGCAAGGCTGAGTGATAGATTGGTGCAGGGAAGATAAGCCCTGCAGGCAGGAGACAGAGTTGGCAGAGAAAACGCGTCATTTGAGTGAGAAGAAGAAAAGGCACATCAACCGGAAGAGGCTGCTGCGCCTCGTTCTTATCGTGCTTCTTGCTGCCGCGGCCATCGTTCTTCTTCTGCGCGCCTTCTCCCGCCGCAAATTTGGCGAGGCGGATCTGATCGATGAGGCGCAGCAGAGCGGCGGCGTGAACGTGGAGTATCTGCGCTTTGACGACAAGATCCTGCGCTATTCCCGCAACGGCGCGGCACTGCTTAAGGCGGACGGCAAGGAACTTTGGAATATCAGCTACAATTATGAATACCCGAAGGCGAAGCTGCAGGGCTCTTACGGCATGATCGCCGATATCGGCGGGACCGGCGCCTGCATCTTCGGAAAGGACGGCATTACCGCGGCCATCCAGACCAATCAGAACATTTTGAATCTGGCGGTCTCCGGAAAAGGCACGGCGGTGCTGGCGCTGGAGGACGGGACCACGAGCCTGCTGCAGTTTTATGACCGCAGCGGAAAGAAGCTGGATATCTCCGCCACGCTGGAGATGTCTCTGAGCGGCTTCCCTATGGACATTGCGCTCTCGCCTGACGGAAACGGCCTGGCGGTCGCTGCCGGCGCGTACGCGGGCGGCGGGCTTGCCGCGCAGATCGTCTTTTATAACTTTTCCGTGGGCAAGAATGAGACCAACCGTCTGGTCGGCTATTTCAGCTATGAGAACGCCATCTTCCCGGAGCTTCGCTATATGGGCGCGGGAACAGTGGCTGCGGTGGGCGATGACCGCCTGGTTCTGTTCGATATGAGCACCGAGAACAAGCCGCAGGTGGCGCAGGAGATCCTGTTTGATACCTCCCTGACGGCCGTGCATATCGGCGGGGCGTACGTTTCCGTGGTGCGTCCGGCGGCGGACGGCACGGGGCTGAATCTTGAGGTCTACGGCAGGAGCGGAAAGAAGGCGTTTGCGGTCCCCATCGCGGAGGTGCCGCGCTATCTCGGAGACAGCGACGACTACGTGATCATGACCTCGGAATCCGGTCTGAAGATCTGGGACTATAAGGGCAAGCTGCGCTTTGAAGGCCTGCTGGCTCAGGACGCGCAGACGGTCTTTGCCATGGGCAGACGCACCCTTATCCAGCCTTCGGGCGGCTTTTTATATCGCTACCGCCTGCGCTAGGCGGTATCAGGTACAAGAGATGAAACTGGGAAAAAAACTGCTGATGATCTGCCTCTTTCTGATCGTGGTCCCGTCACTGATCCTGACCGCTTCGGTGTGGCTGATCAACAGGCTGCAAAGGCAGGAACTTAAGAAACAATATCAGCTGACGGGGGATGTGGATCCGTATTCGTTCAATGCGGCGCAGCGCTTTGACGCCATGATGCATATGATGGTGAACAATGCGGAGCAGGCCCGCGCAGAAGACGAAACGCGCGTACTGCAGGAGAGCTATCTGACGGAGCTCAATAGCCGCATGCAGAACGTGGGCGGCTATATTCTCGGCTGGCAGGAGAGCGGCTATTATTATGTGGGCGCATCCGGCTCGGAGGGCGTGCAGCAGTATCTGGCGGCCGATCCGCCGGCCGATGATAGGCAGAGCGTCTATTATACGGAAAACGAGCGCCAGTATCTGATCGGGACCTACTCCTTCACGAATTCGGACGGGACAAGCGGGATCCTCTATCTGGTCACAAATGTGACGGATTTCCTGCCGGCTCAGACCCGGATGATCGGCAGCTTTCTGCTGGTCATGGCATTTGTTCTGCTGTTTTCCGTGCTGATCACCGGGAGCTGGCTGCGGTCCACCCTGGTGAAGCCGATCGAAAACCTGCAGGAAGCGACCAGGGCCATCAAAGACGGCAATCTGGACGTGCCGCTTGAGATCTCCGGCGATGATGAGGTGGCAGAGCTGTGCCGCGACTTTGAGGAAATGCGCCGCCATCTGAAGGAGGCGGCCGATGAGCAGCTGCAGATCGAGAAGAACAACAAGGTGCTGCTGAGCAATATCTCGCACGATCTGAAGACGCCCATCACGGCCATCAAGGGCTATGTGGAGGGCATTCATGACGGCGTGGCTTCCTCACCGGAGAAGCTGGACAAATATCTGCATACCATTTACAATAAGGCCAACGATATGGACCGGCTGGTGGATGAGCTGACACTGTATTCGAAGATCGACACCAACCGCATCCCCTACAACTTTACCAGGATCCCCGTGAAGGGCTATTTTGAGGACTGCGTGGACGAGCTCAGAGAAGAGCTGGAGGCGCAGAACATCGAGCTGAATTACCGCTGCAGCGTGGGCGAAGCCGTAAAGGTGGTGGGCGATCCGGAGCAGCTTAGGCGAGTGATCAACAACATCATTTCGAACTCGGTCAAATATATGGACAAAGAGAAAAAGGTCATCAGCATCCGCGTGATGGATGATGAGTACAGTGTCCGGGTTGAGATCGAGGACAACGGCAAGGGGATCGCAAGCAAGGATATTCCATACATTTTCGACCGCTTCTACCGCGCGGATTCCTCGCGGAATTCTTCGACCGGCGGCAGCGGGATCGGACTTTCCATCGTGAAAAAGATCGTGGAGGACCACGGCGGGCGCATCTGGGCGTCCAGCCGGGAAGGCGTCGGCACGACCATGACCATAGAACTGAGAAAATTCAAGGAGGCATGAGATGAGCAAGATCTTGATCGTAGAAGACGAGAAGGACATCGCCGAGCTGGAGAAGGATTATCTGGAGCTCAGCGGTTTTGAAGTGGAGATCGCAACGGACGGCACCACAGGCCTGGACAAGGCGCTGAAAGAAGACTACGACCTGTACATTCTGGACCTGATGCTGCCGGGCGTGGACGGCTTTGAAATCTGCAAGCGGATCCGCGACGTGAAGGACACCCCCATTCTGATGGTCTCGGCCAAGAAGGATGATATCGATAAGATCAGAGGCCTGGGCCTCGGCGCGGACGACTATGTGACCAAGCCCTTCAGCCCCAGCGAGCTGGTGGCGAGGGTGAAGGCGCATCTGGCCCGCTATGACAGGCTGATCGGCTCGCAGGCGCAGAAGAATGAAGTGATCCAGATCCGCGGGCTGAAGATCGACCGCACGGCGCGGCGCGTGTGGGTAAACGGCGAAGAGAAGCAGTTCACCACCAAGGAATTCGACCTGCTCACCTTCCTGGCCATGAACCCGAACCATGTGTTCACGAAGGAAGAACTCTTCCGGAACATCTGGGATATGGAGTCCGTGGGCGACATCGCCACCGTGACGGTGCATATCAAGAAGATCCGCGAGAAGGTGGAGATGGATACCTCCAAGCCGCAGTATATCGAGACCATCTGGGGCGTGGGCTACCGCTTCAAGATCTGACGGTTGAACGGTCTGGGACTTGGACGCTGAAGCTGCGTTTCCGGAAACTGCCGGATGCGGCGTGAGGTAAAGGTTTATGACGAAAGAAGAACGGGTGCGGGAGATCCTCGCGCGGCTGGATGAGCAGTACGGGACGGATCTTGCGTGCTATCTTGAGCACGAGGATGCCTGGCAGCTGCTCGTGGCGACCATCCTGTCTGCGCAGTGCACGGACGCGCGGGTGAACGAAGTGACGCCGGGGCTCTTTGCGAAATATGACAGCATGGAAAAGTTTGCGGAGGCGCCTATCCACGAGCTGGAGGAGGCTATCCGCTCCACGGGCTTTTATCATAATAAAGCGCGGAACATCAAGGCCTGCGCGCAGATGCTCCTGCGTGAGTACGGCGGGCAGGTGCCCTCGGAGATCGATGAACTGGTAAAGCTCCCCGGGGTAGGCCGGAAGACGGCCAATGTGATCCGGGGGAATATCTTCCGCATTCCTTCCGTGGTGGTGGATACGCACGTGGGCAGGCTGTCAAGACGCCTTGGCCTGACGGAGGCGCAGGATCCGGAAAAGGTGGAATATGACCTCATGGCCTGCATTCCGGAGGATCACTGGATCCTGATCAATCTGGATCTGATTGCGCTCGGGCGCAGCATCTGCAAGTCGCAGAAGCCGCGCTGCGCGGAGTGCTTTTTGAAAGACATCTGCCCCAAAGGAATGGAAGAATAAACGAACCATGTCATCCCGAGGAGGCCGAAGGCCGACGTGGGGATCTGGATTGCCACGTCGCTTCGCTCCTCGCAATGACAGAGGACGGCATCGCAATGACAGAAATAAAAGGAGAAGGTATGTTTGATTTTAATAAAAAACGCAACAACAAGATCGTTTTGTGGATCATCGTAGGCGTTCTGGTCCTGTGCATGGTCCTGCCGCTTGCCTATTCCATGATCGCCGCGCTTGGCGGGTGAGCCCCATGATGCACATCGTGCTGCATGAGCCGGAGATCCCGGCGAATACCGGAAACATCGGTCGCAGCTGTGTTTCCACGGGCGCGCATCTGCATCTGATCCGGCCGCTCGGCTTTTCTCTGGATGAAAAATACCTGCGGCGCGCGGGACTGGATTACTGGAAGGATCTGAACGTCACGGTCTACGAGGATTATCAGGACTTTCTGGCAAAGAACCCGGGGGCGCGCATCTGGTATGCCACCACGAAGGCGCGGCAGGTCTACACGGATGCCGTCTTTTCGGACGGCGATTTTCTGATGTTTGGGAAGGAGAGCGCGGGCATCCCGGAGGAGATCCTGGTGGAAGATCCGGAGCGCTGCATCCGCATCCCTATGGTCAAGGACAACCGCTCGCTGAACCTCTCGAATTCCGTGGCAGTGGTGCTGTATGAGGCCTTAAGACAGCAGGAGTTTCCGGGCCTGGAGCGCGAAGGAAAGCTGCATCATCTTTCCTGGAAATGAATGCGGGAAGGAAAGCCATGCGTTTTTACATAGAGACCGGGTCAACGGATCCGGCGTATAACCTGGCTTTTGAGGAATACGTCCTCCGAAACAAAAAGGAGGGCGATCTTCTGCTGCTCTGGCAGAACGATAATGCTGTGATCGTCGGCCGGAACCAGAACACGGAGGAGGAGATCGACAGGGCCTTTGTGGAAGCGCACGGCACCAAGGTGGTGCGGCGGATCACCGGCGGCGGCGCGGTCTATCATGATCTGGGGAACCTCAACTATTCCTTCATTACGGACTGCACGGCATTTAACAAAGACGCGCTGGCGGCGTTTACCGAGCCGGTCGCGGCGGCTCTGCGAGCCCTCGGCGCGCCGGCACAGCTGAGCGGACGGAACGATATCGTGATCGAAGGAAAGAAGGTCTCCGGCACCGCGCAGCGCATTCAGGATGGGCGCATTCTCCATCACGGCACGCTGCTTTTTCAAAGCGATCCGGAAATGATTGCCGGGGCGCTGAAGGCGGATCCGGATAAGTTCCGGTCGAAAAGCACCAAATCTGTGCGCAGCCGGGTAGGAAATATCGCCGACTATCTGCCGGAAAAAATGGATCTGCAGGCTTTCTGGAGAAGACTGAAGGAATCGCTTCTGCAGGGGGATTATCAGGAAATATTTCCTGAAGAAAACGAAATTCAGGAAATAATCAAGCTAAAAAGAGAAAAATATGACAGCTGGGAATGGAACTTCGGCTCCTCGCCCCGCTTTGACCGGACTGTCAGGAAAGTGTATTCCGGCGGCATCGTAAAGACCGGGATCACGGTAGACCGGGGCGGCGTCATTTCCGCTGTCTCCTTCCGCGGGGACTTCATGAGCCGCAGAGACACCGCCGAGATCGAGGCCGCGCTTTGCGGCTGCCCTTACCTGCGGGATGCCATGAGCGCCGTGCTGAAGAATTTTACGATGGAAGATTACTTCGGCACCATCAGCCGGGAGGAGATTCTGGACAGCCTGATCTGAGGCGCGGAGAGCAGAAGCAACCGCCGGAAATTGTCCGATCGTGCGAAGTTTTTCCGGCCTGCAACATTTTGCCTTTGTCACTTGTATTATCTGCAGAAACAGACCAAAGGAGGAGACTGCCATGAAACAGCTGACCATAATCATTATGGCCGCATTGATGATGCTTCTTCTTGCTTCCTGCGGCGGTCGTTCTTCCGCGCAGGCTGCAGATGTCTGGGAGAAGGCGGACCTTCAGTACAGCGTGCTCGGCTTTGGCTGGCGCGAGGAGGCAGAAGGGTGCTTCGGCCATTTTAATGAAGACCGCTTTGCCATTCTGGAGGAGCTCAAAAAGGTAAAAGCCTATCCTGCGGGTGACTTTACCCCGGACAAGATGACCTATCCCGTCTATTCCCTGGAAATGCAGGATGCGGAGGGGCGTTCTCTGCCTTATGTCTGGACGAACGGCTATCTGATCGACCGGGACGGAAATGCGTATCGTTTCCGTTATGATTTCGCAAAGCTGAAAAAGAAAAACTTTGAGGTATATAAAAGATATAAGATCGCGAGCGTGGCGGACCTGCCGGGCGGCTATCAGCTGGTACAGCAGGAGGGCAGATGGATCGCCTCCCATATGACGGAAGCAGGGGCGCTGCGGCAGGCGGAAAACATCGAGCTTGTGCCGAAATATCAAAGTCCGGAACTGATCCGGCTGGATCTGATCAACAAGGGAACCGAGGCATGGACGTACGGGGAAGATTATGCGCTGCAGGTCTTTCTTGAGGGAAAATGGTACTGTGTTCCGGCAATGACGGCGGACGGCCTGACCTTTAATTCTATCGCCTACGGATTGGAGCCCGGTCAGAATAAGGAGATCGCGTGCTCCCTTGTTCCCTTCGGAAAGCTTCCGGACGGCCGCTACCGCATCGTGAAAGGCGGCTGGACAACGGACAGCCTGGGAAGGGATCAAAACGGCCAGGCGGCCGCGGAGTTTACCGTAAGCGCGGAAGAAGAGACCATCCTTGCGGACGGAGCGTCTCACCCGCTCTATGTGGAAACGGACGGGCAGGGCGTGTAAAAGGCGCAAAAAAAAGAAAGCCCTCTCCCCGGCAGGGGAGAGGGAGTTTTTTATATGCCCAGACTGCTCAGCAGCCCTGCGAGGCCCTCCTTCTCAAAGATATCCTTGAAGTAGCCGAGCTCATCGCTGATGAGCAGGTCGATCATGCGCATGCCGAGCACCTCCACCGGGGCCTTGTCATCCGTCAGGATGTGGCCTGCGGCCTGATACGGCGTGAGGGCGGCAGAGACCCTCTGCATCATCGCGCTCAGATCCGCAGCGGAGATCTTGCTGCTTCCGGAAGAAAGGAGCGCCGCCGGATCCGCAGTTTTTGAGGCGAAGAGCTCGCGGTTCGTGGTATAGGGCACGTCCACGGTCGCCACATGAGGAAAGACCGAGGAGATGGTATCGCAGAGATAGTGATTGATGGAGAGCTCGCCGTCGGAGTGCATGGACAGGTTCACCACCATCACGCCGTCATCGGTCAGGTGATCGCGGACCAGGGTGAAAAACTCCGTTGTGGACATCTGAAAGGGAATGGTGATGTCCTGGTAGGCGTCCACCATGATGATGTCGTACTTCTCCTTGATGGTCTGGATGTAGGCGCGGCCGTCGTATTCGGTCACCTTGACAGAGTCCGGAAGGCTGAAATATTCCTCCGCAAGATCCGTGATCTTTCCGTCGATCTCCACGCCCTCCACGCGGCAGCCGGGAAAATAGCGCACGCACTGCGAGGCAAAGGTCCCGGTGCCGTTGCCGAGAATCAGCACGGAGGGCGCTTCCTTCTGTGCCATCACGGGGGCGGCAAGCGCGTAATCATAGTACAGGCCGGTGAGCCCGCCCTCCTTCATGGCCACCGACTGGATCCCGAAGAGCACGTTTGTGGAGAGCATGATCTTTTCGTGATCTTCCTTGACCTGCAGATAGTTGTAGACTGATTCGCCCTCGTAGACCAGGTCCTTTTCCCAGAAGGCAAAGGAATTGTTCCGCCCGAAGATCACGCAGAGCACAAAGAGCACGGCGGCGATGACAGGACCGGGCTTTTTCCACCCCGCGCTGATAAAGAAGGCCAGGGCAAGCGCAAGCAGGATGCCGGCGAAGATGAGAAAGGTCGCGGCGGTGCCCACGCTGGGGATGGTCACGAAGGTGGGCAGGAAGGTGCCGAGAATGCTGCCGATGGTATTGCAGGCGCCGAGCCGTCCCACGGTGCGGCCGCTCTCATCCAGGCTCTCCGCCGTGAATTTCACCAGGCAGGGCGTGACCGTGCCCAAAAGGAACAGCGGGAAGACGAAAACGATCATGCAGCTGGCAAAGGCCGCCCAGATCAGGAAATTCGTGCTGATGGCAAAGACCATCAGCGCCGATACGCCCAGGATCACATATTTGCCTGCCACGGGGATCGCGGCGATCCAGATCGCGGCGATCAGGATGCGGCGGTAGAGCCTCGCAGGGTCGGGGTTTTTATCGGCCGTGCGTCCGCCGTAGAGATTGCCGAGCGCCATGGCGATCATGATGGTGCCGATGATGATGGTCCAGACGATCTGCGAGGAGCTGAAATACGGCGCCAGCAGGCGGCTTGCGCCAAGCTCCACGGCCATCACGGAGACGCCGGAAAAAAATTCGGTGAGATACAGGAACCACTTATTGTGAAGAATGCGGTATTTCATGCGTGCACTTTGCCGGCATCGCCGGTCAGTCCTCCTTCCGGTTCAGGTCATATTCCATAATGCGGGAGCGGGTCTTCATGCCCATGCTCTTGTAAAACGTAAGGGCGGCATCGTTCCCTTCCCAGACATTCAAGGTGATGCTGTCGCAGCCAAGGCGCCTTGCTTCCTGCTTCACCTCATCAAAGAGGATGAGGCCGACGTGCCGGCGTCTGGCGTAGGCATCCACGCAGAGGTCATCGATATAGAGGACCTTGTGCGGCGTCATCGTGGGCGAGCAGGGAACAGGCGGCGGCTTGATCTGGCAGAAGGCATAGCCGAGCACGGCGCCGTCCTCTTCCGCCACATAGATGGGACGGGAATCGTCCGGGTACATCCGGGCAAGATCCTCCGCGCTGTACTTGGTGGTTCCGGAGATAAAAAGGTCCGGGCGGATCCAGGCATGGATCTCCAGGACCTGAGATAAAAGAGCGAGAATGGCCTCGGTATCGGACGTATTGGCTCTGCGGATCAGCATGATCGTAATCCTTTCATCTGGATGTCAGCAAAAAATTATAGCAAATGAAAAAAGAGAAGGCAACAACTGCCCGAAAAGATATCGTGCAGCGCAGCCTGATGTTAATCCGCTGCTGTCAGTATTTCAAGATACTGGCTGAGGCGTTCGCTCACATACCCCGCAATCAATCCAACCATGGCACTTGCGTCGCCGTCGCGATAATAGGCATCAAAAGCATCGTAATACTTGCGGCGGTCGGTAAATTTGACATTGATCGGCGGATAGCCGCAGCGGATCAAATCCAGATTTAAAATCAGACGTCCCGTTCTTCCGTTGCCGTCGATAAACGGATGGATCCCTTCAAATTCGAGATGAAAGCGGGCGATCCGTTCAATAGCGCTCATGGTCTCTTTTCGATCTTCATTAACGCTCAGCAGTTCATGGATTTTCGGTTCAATGAGATAGGGCTGCACCGGCTCAGTATAAGCACCCATGATATGCACAGGGATCCTCCGGAACACGCCTTTGTCTTCTGGCTGGCTCATCAGCACAAGTGAATGGATATTCCGAATCACAGATTCGCTTAAAGGGATATCCTGCTTTGCAATCTCCTCGATGTAAAGAAAAGCGTCCCGGTGGCCGACTGCTTCCAGGTGATCCTTCAGGGGCTTTTGATTAATGGTGATCCCTTCAAGGGCAAGTGCCGTCTCTTTCAGGGTAAGCGTATTGCCTTCGATCGCGTTGGAATTATAGGTGAATTCTATCATGAACTCATCTCGGAGCCGCTTGACCTCTCCGGGGGTCAGCGGCCGCATTTCGCTCAACTGCGCTTGCTTCCTTTCAATTTCTGCGAAAACTCCCGAAGCGGCTTTCCGGCCGTCCGCCGGTTTTGTGGCTTTTTCGGGAATCAGATAAAGCTTTCCCTTACGAATGATTCCGGGGATCTTTCCTTCCGCACACAGCACTCTCACGCGGCGAGTGGAAATGCCCCATTTTTCAGCAGCCTGAGAAACTTTGATGTAATTCATGCGGAGCCTCCTTTGTCACAAAAATGAATTCCGGAAGATTTCCCTCACGGGTGTTTCCGGGCATGTGCTCTGTGAATAATATGATATGCAAGGGATAATATCACGTTATCGGAACAAAATCAAGGGAAAACCGGAATAAAAAAGCCTTTTGTTCCGGAAAAATAAACTTATGGGAATAAAAGGCCGCAATTTGAAATCAGTGGAATAATAATACTGGTAAATAAGCGAGATACTATTACTTTACTTTTTCAGGATGCAGTGATATAGTGCTATATATAAAAATAATAAATGTACGAATTCATTGTTTGCTGTCTATGTTGTGGCTCTGGATTGGAAAAAGGAGGAGAAGAACATGACTTTAACACAATTGAGATATTTTCAAGCTGTCTGCCAATTCAGCAGTATCTCCAAAGCCAGCGAGGAACTGCATGTCTCGCAGCCGGCAGTTTCCATTGCCATAAGTAATCTTGAAGAGGAGTTTGGTGTTCTCCTTCTTAAACGTGATAACCGTCGTTTTGAGATCACACCGGCAGGAAATGTGTTCCTGAATTTGACTAATGACTTGCTAACTAGTGTTGATGCTATGTGCAACCAAATAAAAGCTCTTCAGACAGATAGTAAAAAGTTGAGTTTAGGTGTAGCATCTTTTGCTTATACACGTGTTTTGCAGCCAATTCTGCAAAAATATCGCTCTTTGATGCCGGAGATGCAGGTGAAAGTCTATGAATGCAGTGCCAAGGAAGCAGTGCTTAAACTCCGTTCTCGCCAGATAGATGTGGCTTTGACGGTAGACTCTTCTGAGCGGCCTTCATTTGTTGAAGGATTAAGCTTGTATAAAAGTCACAGCATTTTTGCCGTAGGAAATAAACATCCTCTGGCAGAAAAAGAGAGCTGCAGCTTTGCTGACATTGCTGGTGAATCCCTGATTTTCGCAAAAGAAGATTCGCGACTTACGACTCAAGTTAAGAAGCGTTTTCAGGAAATGGGTGTTACACCAAACATTTTCTTATATAGTGCACAAAGCAATGTCATTGAAGCGGCGCTTGAAAGCGGTCATGACGGGGCAATTATTGGTGACGAGCTTGCGCAGCAGCTCACACAATCCGTCTTGATTCCGATCGATAATCCTGTGATAATCGATCATTTGCTGCTGTGGAAAAAAAGCAGCCATCTGCCGCAGTCAGTAAGCCGCTTTATTAAGGTCGTTCGTAGCTTTTATCCAGAAGCAATTGACTATTGAGAAAGAATCTTATTCTGCTTGATTGCGATAATATGCCAGCATGCCGCCGCTTTCAGCAAATGCGAGAACGAAGTCCGGCAGCGGGACACCTTGGATCTCTGTTCCGGTCGTTAAATTGTGGATACGGCCGGTTTTTAATTCTGCTTCGAGTTCATCACCGGTTTTTGCAAAATGGCTGATTCCCGGACAGGAAATGGCCGGCAATCCACGATTTATTGCGTTACGGAAACTATATCGGGAAAAAGAATCTGCCAGCAGCAATTGTATTCCTGCGCCTTGAAGTGCGGCAATGGGATGCTCGATGCTTTTTCCGCCGCCCCCAAAATCTTCGCCGGCTACGATGATTGAACAGCCTTTATCGCGAAAACCGTATTCCACATTCAGAACTTCCGGGCAGGCGCCTTCCATAGCCCATTTTCCCAGTTCGCTTTCGTTCAAGCCTAAATTCCAGCGATTTTGAGCGATGATCTGATAAGCAGTTATATTATTGCCGCAGCAAAACACTTTGCCTCGAATTGTATCTTTCATGATAGTATCTCCTTACAAAAACTCACGTGGGTCGCAAATCTCGCCCTTGACAGCAGCAGCGGCAGCAGCATAGGCGGAGCCAAGGAAAACTTCACTTTCTTTGCTGCCCATGCGGCCACGGAAATTTCGATTTGTTGTTGCGAGAGCCCGTTCGCCATCGCCAATCAGACCGGCTCCTGCACCGGCGCAGGAAGCACAGGATGGTGTCATAATGGCGGCTCCCGCCATCAGCAATTTTTCAATGTACCCTTTTCGGACTGCCTCCAGAAGTATAGCCTGACTGGCGGGGACGACAATAAGCCGGACACGCCTGTGTACCTTTCTGCCGTCTAAGATCTCAAGGGCTTGTTCAATATCTTCAATGCGGCCGTTCGTGCAGGAACCGAGAAAGACCTGATTGACAGGCAGCCCTGCGGCTTCACGCAGCGGTCGGACCTGATCTGCGTTATGTGGAAAGGCCAGAAGAGGTTCTACTTCGGAAGCATCAAGTGTAAAGTGCTTTTCATAAACCGCATCCGAGTCAGGACGGATTAACTCTGCCTCTTCAGCGGTACAGCCTGCAAATTCGAGACTTTTTTCATCCGCTTCGATCAGGCAGCACTTAATATTCATTTCAGCTGCCATATTGGCAAGAACCAGACGGCTGGAAACGCTCATTTTTTTTACGCCGTCGCCACCGATTTCAAGGGCTTTATAATTGAAAAAAGTGGCAGGAGCAAGACGAATCATAGCCAGAGAGAGGTCTTTGGCGGTGACGCCGCGTTTAAGTTCTCCTGTGATATCCAGGCGAATACATCTTGGCACCTGAAGCCAGAGTTTGCCGGTTGCCATAATCATGGCGGCATCAGAAGAGGTGATGCCGCAGGAAAAGGCTCCGAGGCCACCGTACATTGTTGCGTGGGAATCGGTCCCCAGGGAAACCTCTCCGGGACGGGTAAAGTGCTCCACCATTTGCTGATGACCTATGCCGTGCCGGCCAATTTCGGTAAAGTTTTCAATACCGTACTTCTCACAGAAGTTGCGGATATAAACGTGATTGTTTGCAGATTTAACGTCTGCAGGAGGGACTCGATGATCCAGTCCCATCAAAATACGTTCAGGATGAACGATTTTCTTCCGGTTGAGACTTTCAAATTGAGTAAAAACAATTGGACCCTGAAAATCGTTAATGAACAGCCGGTCGACGGCGACATCTACGATTTCGCCGGGATGGATCGTGTGTCCGCAGGCACGACTCAATATTTTTTCTGTAATGGTGCTGCCCATAGACTTCTCCTTCCCTTGAATAAGCCCGGAGCGTTCAGCCCCGGGCATCTTTTTTACAGCAGCTTATCTTTTAAAATGATCGGGTAACGAACCGTGTACGCTTCGGCATACTGAATACCTTTACCGCCGGGCATACGGCCAGCCTGCCAGCCGCGGTGGGTATTGACCCGGGTATGAATCGTACCGGTCTTCGGCTGCGCTTTGATAAGTGACATTGCTGTTTGTTTAGTTTCAAAGACATCAGTAATATCAATATAAACTTCTGGAACGAAACCGCTGCGCTCGGTTTGAGAAGGTTCAAAACCGTAAATCTGAACAATACCTGTAGTATCCGGACAATCGGATGGTATGCCCTTGTGACGAGCCATGCCGAAAGCAGTAAAAGTAATATCACTGGCTGTTACATGATCTGTGTTGGTATCGTCATGCCAGTCATGCGTGATGATGACTGTGGGTTTGAATCTGCGGATACGGTCGTTCAGACGGTCTAAAATAGCATCAGAGGCGACCAGAGGATGATCGGGAAAATCCCACATTTCAAATTCATCAACACCAAGGAAATTCACAACATCCTGCGATTCGCGAAGACGAGTGGCTTTGACAGTTTCTGTAGTTTGGTTAGGTTGTTTCCAGACTTCACCGGATTCGCCACGTTCGCCGTGAGTAAGACATATGACACTGACTACTGCGCCCATCTTCTTGTATTTTGCAATTGTTCCGGAACAGCGCCATACCCAATCGGCAGCATGCGCAGAAACAACAAGTAATCTTTCGCTCATGGTTGATACCTCTTTTTAGTCATTCACAAGATATTTGGTGTTTTCGGCTACACAACTGTGCACCTCGTTTTCGGTAAACCATCCATCCTCGACAAGCTTGGTGCAGAACGCCAGTAGATCTTCCTCGGGATAGCGGTTCTTCGGCTGACCGAGGTCAGTGCTGAGAATGCAGCGATCAATACCGATTTCTTTGATTTGGGAAGCCATTTTTTCAAAAGCAACTTTTCCCGAACTCCAACTTTGTGTAGTGTGCTCCATGTAAGCACCGTATTTCAGCATTTCCTTTTGATAGTCTGTGCTGTAACCGGAGCTGGCAGCGGAGACATGCGTACAAACAATGCGTTTGACGCCGCGCTCATAAGCCGCCTTGGTCAGCAACACACATTCATCCGGCAGCAGATGACCTGTCGCCAGAATCATGTCATATTTGGCAATCGTATCCAGTACATCATAGACTTCCGGAACCAGTTTTCCGTCTTTAACAACAATGACGGGCTTTGGCTCAATGCCCTCTTCCCGCATATCTACGATCACGCGTGCCCAGAACGGTCGTTTGTCGGCAGGAAGTGTAAAGACCTTATTGATGCCGCTTTCAGTATCAACCGTGGGGAAGCCGACAAACTTGGTGCCGGCGCGGCCTGCCATTTCTACGGCGATAGGATTGATACCGCCAACGGCGTTGTTCAACCAGAGCATGCCAAATGCATGGCAGGCAGGATAGGCTTTGTTGACCAGCTTTGCCCGGTCAGCTGTGCAGAAATAATGCGATTTAATGGCAAAGCCAGCCATTCCACTGTCAATGATATGCTGTGCCAGATCGAAATCATCAAATTTTCGAGGCAGGAGGTCTGGCGCGGGGTGAACGTGAAGATCATAGGCGCCGCTAATAATGCTGTTTGTCATAGATAATTATCTCGCTTTCTGACTGATAGAGGTCTTATTTGACGGGGGCAAATATTTCTTCTTTGGTGAAACGGCGGGTAATAAGGCCTTGTGATACGGCATAGTCCATGCAGACTTCCAAAGTGTGCCAGACTTCATCCACGCCGATACGAATGGCGGGGCCAAGTTCGCCCGCTTCTTTAGCAATTTCAAATCCCTTTTTGTACATATCATAAACTTCCTGAACAGCCTCGGGATGTTTCTCAATCAGCTCATCTGTGACAGTCATCATATGGTTGATCGGAATAGCGTGATGCTTTTCACGCCATTGTTCAACAACTTCGCTTACGTTGGGAATTACAGGAATGAGAGAGGTCCCTTTAGCCATGCGAGGCCCAAGGATGATGGCCTTGCAGTCTCCGGAGGTAATCAGATCCATGGGCTGTGTGCCTTCAGCGGCACGAATGACATTTGAAGGACTTTCGTAGCCGGCCACATGAGGAGCTTCAGTCGTGACCCACGTCACGTCGCAGGGACGGATGCCAAAATGTTCTTCCAAAGCGCCGCGGCACCATAAACCGGTGGTCTGTGTATAGGCACGGACAGCCACACGAGCACCTTTAATATCTTCAGGACGGACGATACCCTGCGCGGGATCATACCAAAGGCTGCCATGATGGAAAGAGCCCAGACAGACAACGGGCAGAAGCTTCATTGGACGATGGAAATCGAGGGCCTGGAAGAAGGTTCCGACGGCCATTTCGCAGACGTCATAGGTTAAGTTGGCAACCTGATCATCAAAAGCTTCATGAGCCCATTTGAATTCGGTGAAATTCAATTTGACTTTGTCACTTGTTACACGACCGTCTTTAAGCGGCAGCGTATGGGGATAACTTTCATTAACGATTTTAAGTTCGAGCATACTATTTTTCCTCCTTAAAACACTTCAGCGGACATGAGGGACGTGAATTCAGATGAAGGTCCTCTCTCTTCTAAAGTTGATTGTAAAAGCTGTCAGCGCGCTTGTAAAATTGAATGAATAAATGAAATATAAAAAACTTTAATAAACAGAGACAGAAGAACTCTTAAAAGCGGAAGAGGAAGAAACGCTTTTAAGAGTTCTTCAGATCTCAGAACATAGAATCGTAGTTGCTTTCAATAATATGAATAAAATTAGTGACCATGGTGTTATAGGGAGTCGGAATTCCATGTTTTTTTCCTAATCGCACAATCGTTCCGTTCAGGAAGTCGATTTCGGTCTTCCGTTTTGCCCTAACGTCCTGCGCTGTGGACGGAATATGACGGTACATAGGATTGTCTTCCGGCCAATAATTGGTTGCAGTTGTTATCTCACGCAGTCCTGTTACCCCTTCGGCTTCAGCAACTGCCAGAATCTCTTCTAAAAGACCGGCTTTGATTTCAATGCCTTCTGGGCAGTTTGTAAATTTACCGAGAGGAAGTCTTGTCAGGGCGCAGCAGGGATTACCGGTACAGTTAGCTGTCATTTTGTACCAGATCTTAAGATTGATTTCTGCGCGGGTAAGAGCAAAAGCATCCAGACCGCCGTGAGTCAGGAGTTCTGTGACTGAACGGATTTTATCTGTTGGCTCTTCCTGAGTAACAGGGCCACACGAAAGACGGGCGCCATCCCTCTTTAAAACGGAAACACAGCCGGGGGCACTCATACTTGCTCCGAGCTGCACAATAGAAGCATAGATTCGTTTCGGGTCTACATAGCGGGAAAGGATATCAACGTTACCCATCCCGTTCTGAATTGCCATGCAAGCAGTCTGTTCATCGAAGAGGCAAAGAGCGCCTTGAATAGCGGATTCAATATACAAACCTTTCGTTACGATGACAACAAAATCCATTTTTTGGTGGATCTCATCTGCATGATAGAAGGCACCGCTGGGATATAGAGTCTGTGCTTCACCGTTGATATCCATCTGCAGCCCATTTTTTTTGACAATATCGATATGCGCTTTGTTAGGATCGACAAAGTAGACTTCGGCACCGCCCCGGATGAAAAAACCTCCGACTGTTGACCCCATGGCACCTGCTCCGATGATAGCAATTTTCATAACACGAGTCCTCCGCATGTTTGATGAAAAAACTGTAGCATTTGTGATCAGCTCTGTAAAATTAAAAAATCAAAATAGCTATAAATATTTTTAAAGAATCAGCCCTAATTGACGAGGAATAAACGATAGTTACATCATAGATAAAGGGTTTATGAATTGGGAGAATGAAAGACACATGTATAAAAATGATTTATATAAAATAAAATATCTAAAATTTACAAAAGATCGAAGACCGTGCTATTGTCAATACAGAAACAAGAGCAGATGCACAACAATAGGACAGGAAGAAAGTAAGTTTATGGGTAAGACTATTATTGAGAAAATTATATCGACCCATTCCGGTAAAAAAGACGTCAAACCGGGAGATATTGTAGATGTGTCCGTTGATCGGTTAATGATCAACGATTCTAATGGCCCTACCGTATTTAAGGATTTTTACTTGCTTGGCGTGAATGAAGTCAAAAACCCAGAGGGGATTTTGATTGCAATGGATCATCGTGTTCCGCCGTGGGACAGTAAGCATGCGGATGCGATAAACTTTTGCCGCACTTTCGCAAGAGAGCATAAGCTAAATGGTTTTCGTGACATCGGCCGTAACGGTATCGGTCATCAAATGATGTGTGAATGCTTTGTGCGTCCTGGTGAGATCGCGGTCGGTACAGACTCCCATTCAACAATGTATGGAGGAATGGGGGCGCTCGGCTGCGGTGTCAATTCAGCAGATGCGGCAGTGATTATGGCGACCGGCACCATGTGGATGAAGGTGCCGGAAAGTATCCTGATCACACTGAAAGGGCGGCCGAAGAAAGGCGTAACGGCTAAAGATATTGCGTTGCAATTGCAAACGGTTGCACCACCGGAAATATTCATTTATAAGGCAGTGGAAATAGCAGGTGAATATGCGCATGAGATGAGCGTGTCAAGCCGTCTGGTGATTGCCAATATGATTTGTGAGACCGGTGCCAAGTGCGGAATTATTCCCGGTGATGATGTAGCAGCAGCTTATCTCAATGAAGACATTTGTCACCTTACCTCAGATCCCGATGCCGTTTATAGCGAACAATATGAAATAAATCTTGATGAGATGGAGCCGGTTTTGGCTTTCCCGCATGCCGTAAACAATGTTAAACCGATTTCGGAAGCATCTGGTATAAGAATTCAGCAAGCTTTCCTGGGCTCATGCACCAACGGGAGGATTGAGGACTTCATGCAGGCTGCGGAAATATTAAGGGGCAGAAAAGTCCATCCGGAAGTGCGGCTCCTTGTAGTTCCTGGCAGCCAGCAGGTGTTTCTGGAAATGACCCGACTCGGCCTCACTGAACTTTTTACGGAATGTGGTGCGGCTGTCATGAATTCAAGTTGTGCTTCGTGCGGTGGTTTTGGCCCTGGAACTATCGGCAGCGGGGAAGTGTGTATTTCCACAACCAACCGCAATTGGAAAGGACGTATGGGCCCTGCGTCTTCTTCGGTCTACCTTGGATCTGCCTATGCGGTGGCTGCAGCGGCGGTGTCTGGCGAAATCGTTTCGCCACTTGTTTATCTGTAAGGAGGCAGGAGGATGACTACAGTTTTTTCCGGGAAGGCTTTTGTAACAGATGATAATACAACAGCCTATAAGATTTCCTACAGCAAGCGATGGAATGAATGCGGGACTGATGCGGACGCACTTGGCGAATGGCTGTTTGAACCCATTATTCCGGAATATGAAAACATTCCGGGGGCTTTTAAGGCACTGGGATATAGAATTATCGTGTCTGGAAGTGATTTTGGGGGCGGCTTTAAAACAAAAGATCAACCGGTGCTGACTGTAAAAGGCGCGGGGATCCATTTGATCATTGCCGAAAGCTTTAATCGGATTTTCTTCCGAAATGCAATCAATCTCGGGATGCCGGTTCTGGTGTGCCCCGGTATTTTAAATCTAGTTAAAGAAGGCGATGAGATAGAAGGTGATATTGCCACCGGACTGGTCAAAAACCTAACGACAGGGGATATTCTTCAAGGAGAACCATTAAGTGATCTGGCAGTAGAATTGATTTCAGCAGGTGGGCTGTTGCCGTTCTGGAAGGAAAAGCTAAAGAAACAAGCATGATGCTTTCGGGCTTCTGCATAGACGTAACTCTATAAAAAAAATAACATGAAGGAGAAAAAAATGAAACACAAACTAATCTCTATCCTGCTCGTGATGACCTTGTGCTTCTCTCTGATGACCGCATGCGGTAATCAGCAGGAGACGCAATCTCAGACTACTGCTCCCGTGACTAAGGCGGATAATAGTTCGGCTGAACAGACTGAAAGTGAGTATCAGTACGAACCGATTGCCTTGAAAAACTACACTTGGGGCACATCTGGTACCTCTGGAACGCACTATATAGTTGCCGCAGGCATTGCCAAAGCCATTAATGGCTTGGCTCCGAGCGCGAATTATGTGGTTCAGTCAACTGCTGGCGCAACAGAGAACCTGACTCTGATGTTGAGCGGCGAACTGGACTTTGGGTACATGACCTCCAACAGTATCTATAATGGATACTATAAGATTGGTTCGATGGCGGAAAAAGTGCCGGAAGCGGGGTTGTTTAATGTCGTCATGACAACCCATGGCTCTGTTGGCCATATGTTGGCCCGCGCAGAGAGCGGCATTCAGAGTTTTGCCGATCTTAAAGGCAAAAAAGTATGTACCGGTACTACTTCTGTAGAAGGTCATAGTACTTGTGAAGCGCTGATTGCGACATATGGAATTGATGTTAAAAAAGATATGGAAGTCGTATGGCTGACACAGGACGAAGCAATGACTCGTCTTCAGGATGGAGAATTGGATGCGGTTTATCTGACTGCAGGATATCCGATTGCCGCCTTTACGAATGCGGTCGTCGCAAGTCCGGGAACTTACACACTGGTCCAGGCGGACGTTCCGAATCTGGAAAAAGTCATTGAACAGATGCCATACCTGACACTGACCAAGGTTCCAGCGGGCACTTATCCGGGTATTGATTTTGAAATTAATGCTCTGCGCACAGCCGCTTCTGTTGTGACACCTGTAGGAACTCCGGCTGCTGTTACCTATGAACTTGCCAAGTACACCTATGAACATTGGAGTGAGATCCAGTCTGTCCATGCAGCGCTTGCTGATGTGAAGGCTGAGGATCTGGCTATTTCCAGTATTCCGCTGCATCCGGGTGCATATGCGTACTTTAAAAGTATAGGTGTCGTTGATTAACATTTTGCTGTGAAAGCAAGGATAACAGACATTTGACGAAGGGAGAATAATCATGTCTGATAAGTCTTTTAAAAAGACCGAAGCGGGCAGTACTGAAGAAAAACGAATCGTACAGAATTCGGTCTCTGCCGTGACGGATGAGCAAGCTGCTGCTGATATACAACAGGAAAACAAGAGCCGTTACAGCCGTTTTGTCAATATTCTCATTTTCATCATTGTGCTGCCGTTAGCTTGCTTTCACCTGTATACAGCCTATTTTGGTGCGTTAGCCCGCCATTTACAGGTGGGAATTCACTGGGCCGGGATCGGGACAGTTCTCGTTTTGACCCGCCCCTACAAATTTAAGTGGGGGCGGATCCCGGCCGGGCGAATCCTTGACTGGATCTTGATTGTTGCTAACCTTTATATCTGCTACCATATGATGGTGCTGAGCACCCGCCTGGTGGAGATGCCTGGCACGTATACTAAGTGGGATGTGATTGTAGCGGCAGTTATGATTCCGGTAGAGTATCTGATCACTTATAAAGTAACGGGTAAAGTACTGCCTATTATTTGTACGGTTTTTATTGCTTATGCATTTTTAGGATCGCATTTTACGGGATATTTTTCTACCACCAGTTTTTCATTTCGCCGTATTGTCACAACGCTCTTTGTCAGTGCAGACGGAATGTTCGGTTCAAATTTGATGATTCCCGCTCGGTTTTTGTTCCTGTTCCTGCTGTTTGGTTCAATCATGAATATTACAGGCGCAGGACAATTCTTCGTGGATCTGGCTAACTCGGTGGTTGGCAGGATTCGCGGAGGTCCTGCGCAGGCAGCAGTCTATTCCAGTATGCTGATGGGCATGGTGAGTGGCTCGGGCCCCGCTAATGTAGCGACGACCGGTACATTTACGATTCCACTCATGAAGAAAACCGGTTATAAGGCGGCTGATGCAGGGGCAGTCGAAGCGGTAGCTTCTGCCGGAGGAATGTTCATGCCGCCCATTATGGGACAGGCGGCATTTCTGATGTCACAGATCACAGGTGTTGAATATGGTGAAATTGCCAAGAGCGCAGCCGTTCCTGCAGTTTTGTATTATTTATGCCTTTCGGTAGTGCTTTACTTTATTGCCAGAAAAGACCGCTTTCCAAAACCGGAAAAGGAATCATTACCGAAACTCGGGAAAACATTCGCCACCCGTTGGTATTATATCGTGCCTTTGACGACGATTGTTTACTTTGTGTTTAACAACTACAGTCCGCAGAGATCGGTTTTCTATGCGATTATCGTATCACTGCTCGTCTGTGCCATATTTGAACGGAAGAATATCAGTTGGAAGGTGTTGTATGGAGCCTTGAAGAAGGCCGCCATTTCCTGTGGTCCTATGGCTTCCTGCTGCCTGATGAGCGGCGTAATTATGTCGATGATCAATCTGACCGGCCTTGGCCTTAAAATCAGTACAATCATCAGCAATGCGAGTGGCGGTCATCTGATCATTATTTTGCTCCTGACAGCAGTCACTTCTCTGATTCTTGGCATGGGTATGCCGGCTTCTGCTGCCTACGTGGTGCTGGCCGTACTATTATGCCCGGCTATTGAGGGAATGGGCGTTCCGAAAATTGCAGCGCATTTGTTTGTACTGATGTTCGGTGTTATGAGTTCCATTACGCCCCCTGTTGCTATGTCGGTCTTTACTGCAAGTGGTATTGCTAAATGCGGTGTATGGGAATGCGGAGGAAGAGCGATTACCTTTGCAGCAACCGGTTTCCTCATTCCATTCGTATTTTGCTTTGACCAGTCGTTATTGCTGATTGGTGAACCGCTCCAGGTCGGAATCGCGATTCTGACGGCGTTTTTGGGCTGTGTAATTATGGCCATGGCGATTTCCGGATGGTTTCTACAGGATATCTCTTTACTGTTCAGAATCGTACTGGTGCCTTGCTCAATTGCCATGCTGATTAGTGGTTCAGGATCCCTTCTGACCAACGGAATTGGATTTGCCGGGGCAATATTGATTATTGCTTTAAATACGTTATATCAAAAAAGAAGATCAGCCGGTGATGCGGCTGCCTGATATAGAAGAGAATAAAGATGGAATGAGGATATATGATTATGTCAGAAGAGATTAAAACGGGAACCGAGAGCCCGGAGATTAAAAGCGTTCTTGTTGTATCTGCACACAATACAGACTGGATCTGGCGTTGCAGCGGGACTGTTGCTCGTTATATTAAACTGGGAGCGCGGGTTCATGTCGTGTGCTTAAGCGCAGGTGTACGGGGAGAAAGCAATAAGCTTTTGAAAGAGGACCCGGATCTTACACCGGACGCCATTCGTGAGCTTCGTGTCAAGGAGGCTGTAGACGCCGGAGTATCGCTTGGCTGCGACAGCACTCAGGTGTGGAACTATGATGATTGTATGCTGGAACCGAGCAAAGAAATAATTATGCAGCTGGCTAAGCGTATGAGGGAGGTACGCCCGCAGATCATTATTACCCATGATCGAAAAGACAGCCGGAACTGTGACCATGAAACTGCGGCTGAGATAGTCTGGAGAGCGTCGCTGATTGCCACCCAGAAGGGTATCGATATTGATGGTTTGAAGCCTTGCCCTGGGCGCATGCTGATTTTCGGTTTTGAACCTGGCCAGACAGAGTCGAGTGGGTATTATCCTGACATTTACATTGATATTACCGATGTATGGGAAGAAAAATGTAAGGCGATGAAGTGTGTCATCTCGATGAAGGGGACGCCGGACACACATATTCGGGTCAATACTCACCGAGGCTGGCAAGGCAAAAACAACAGCCTTCGCAAAAATATCAAGTATTGTGAAAGCTTCAGCTCCTACTGGCCTATGGTCAGCGATCAGTTTCCGGTTTAAGGAGATGATGGGAGTAGAGTGTTATGGCGTTAGGGAAAAGAGTTTTCACAAAGAGAAAGTTGGCTGATCCGGAGATCGTCAAGGGCTTTGAAGGGATTCCTGCATCGAATGTAGGAGACACATTTGAACGAATCGGGTGTATGGATCCCCGTATCAAACTGATGTCGAACCCCAAGGGAGTTTCATGGTCAGGGAATGCACTGACAATTAAATCCCGCGGTGGTGACAATCTGCTGATTCATTATGTTCTGGAAAATCTGGCAAAGGAAGGTGATTTTTTGATCATTTCCAATGAAGGATGTCCGACTCGCTCAGTTATTGGTCAGAACATGGCTTGCTCCATGCAGGCATTAAAACTGGCAGGAGTAGTTATTGATGGTCCTATCCGTGATCTTGATGCAATTCGGGAAATGGATTTTCCCATTTATGCCACAGGAGCTTGCCCGGGAGGACCCTTTAAAGATGGCCCCGGTGAGGTCAACACTCCTCTGGCTTGCGGCAATATTACGGTTAATCCGGGGGATGTAATTGTGGCTGATTGGGATGGCATTTGTGTGGTGCCACGCCAGGAGGCGCCTGAAATCTTGGAGAAATCCCGCCAGAAATACGTGACAGACCAAGCAGGATTGGCCAAGGCGCAGGCAGGGAAGAACTATGAAACGGGAAAATGGCGCGAGATTTTGAACAAAAAAGGTTTTGAAATCGTCGAAGACAGTTATTCCTACTGAAAGGAAAGAGAAAACAATGATTATTGATGTACATCCGCATATTATTTCTGACGATGTTGTGAAATACCCTATTACACCGCTTGGCAATAAGCGCTCTAAGTGGTCAGAGGAGAGGGGCTCGCTGACGGCAGAGATGCTGATTGATGCAATGAAAGACGCCGGTGTAGATTTTGCAGTTACCGTTCATTCCACTACGACTTATGGGTATCATTGCGATTATGTAGCTGATGCCGCTGCGAAATATCCAAACTATATGCGTGGCGTTGGGTGTGTGGATTTTCTGGCGCCGGATGCAGTTGAGAAGCTAAATTACTGGACGAAAGAAAGAGGTTTGATTGGAATTCGTCTGTTTTCCGGCGGCCATACCTCAAATGAGGAGGCAACCTGGGTTATTGATCCGAAGACGTTCCCTGCCTGGCGCTGGGCGCAGGAAACGAAGACTCCCATTGTGATGCAGATGCGCGGACCGAGCTTGAAAATATTAAAGCAACTAACGGATATGTTCGATGGCTTGACGCTGCTCATTGACCATGCGTCATCACCTGTCCTGGAGGATGGTTACCCTTTTGCAGCATTAGAGCCGCTTAAGGCGCTGGCAGCGTATCCCGGCTTGAACCTGAAAGTCACGACGGTTAATATGAAGAAGGCGGTTCAAGGGAATTCCACGAGACAGGATTTCATGCGTGCTCTGAGGGAAATTGTTGGACCTGAAAGGTTGCTGTGGGGATCTAATTATCCTTCTTCTGAGGGGACATTGAAGGAACAATTGGAAATGGCAAAAGATGCTGTTTGTGAGTTCTCCGAAGAGGATCGTGCCGCTTTCCTTGGCGGAAATGCAGCAAGAATATATAATTTATAATACTTAATATCTTCTATACTCCAAAAGGGACTGTGAAAAACGATACGATTAATCATTTTGAACAAAAGAATAGTAATGAAGAAGTTTTTTTTCTTTTGTTCACAGCGATACGGAGTACGTTTTGCACAGTCCCTTTATAATCATCCGTCAGACTAAGCCTTCTTCTGTTTACATCGGTCCTTTGTCTTTCAGGAAAGAGTGATATTCTTTCTTCCGGCAGGCCATGGGGGAGATGAGGCCGTCTGACTTTCCGTCAAAGAGCCGGAATTTTTTCTGCGTCTTGCTCACCGCCGGCCAGGCGGGAAGGCCTCTGCCGTTCGGATCGCCTGTCTTTACAAAGTTTGCCACGTAGGCGATCATCTGATCTTTCAGGGCAAAGTCTGTCTCTTCAAACGGCCGCCAGCAGCGGTCCATATTGCCGAACATGTACCAGAGATCCGCCGCGTGGAAGGCTTTATAGCTGTTTCCGGGAAGCTCGCGGTCGAACAGATAGCCCCAGACCGGGAACTTGCCCTGCCTTGCGTGCAGTTTGGCCCAGCCGGAGGCCATTTCGTAAATGATATAGGGCATGAAGTCCTGCGAGGTGACGCCCACGATCATGGGGACGTCCAGATAGGAGCCTTCCTTTGCCACTTCCTGCGGAAGTTTCGGGATCACGGCCCCGTCAATGCCGGGCTGCACGGCCTGGAAGCTCCAGTTTTCGCGGGATTCCTCGTACCAGGCATTCCAGATCTTATCGGCAGGGAGGGTTTTGAACTGCGCCGTGGACGATACGCCCGCGCGCCTGCGCACGCCGGCCCAGAAGGGGAGGCACTGCTCCTTCGTCCAGGGCTTCGTGAGCCGCGGGACCATGCCGCCGCCGGACATGCAGACGGCGCCTTTGACGACGCCCTTTAAGGCCTGCGTATACATCAGATCCATCAGCGACATGGCGCCGGCGGACTGTCCCATCATGGTGATCTTCTCCGGATCGCCGCCGAAGTCCGCGATATGCTCCTTCACCCATTTCAGGCCGAAGATCATGTCGTGCAGGCCGTAGTTGCCGTTTTCGTAGAGGGAAAACACGTTTAAGCGGTACCCGAGCGACACAAAGACGATGCCGTGTTTTGCGTATTCCGTGCAGCTGCCGTAGGGGAGCTCGCTGAGCGTTCCGGTCTCAAAGCCGCCGCCGTGGATAAAGACCAGCACGGGCTGATCCTTCGCATCTTTCTGCGCGATGATATTCAGAGTCATGGGGGATTCGTCAAAATGATACTCCCCTTCGGGGCGGAATTCCTTGTGATAGAAGGCGTCCGCGCCGCCGGATTCCTCGCGGAAGGAAAGGTACTGCCAGCAGTCGATAGGAAGGCCGGTGGCGTCAAATTCATCCCAGGCGGGGTAAGGCTTTGGAAGAGCAAAACGCTCGGTCACGGCATAGGGAATGCCCTGAAAAAGACAGATGCCGCCTGATTCCGTGCCGGTCACCCGGCCGAGGGAGGTGGTGATGGTGATCAGGTTCATGGCGGTCTCCTGCATGGATTTTATGCTGCTTCCGGTCCGCGGGCCACGGATCATTCTGCCCAGAAGATGCGGCCTTCCCGGCGCGGCGCAGGCGCAGGCGCTTCTCCGTCGATATAGCCGACGACGCAGTGGCCGATGCCTTCCCATTCGCCTTCGATCCCAAGCTTTTCCAGCAGTTTTTTGCCGTATTCCTGTTCAAATTCCTGCTTGGCGCGGTGGATCCAGATACTGCCGAGTCCGAGCGCATGCGCGGCGTTCAGCATATTGCCCATCATCAGGGCGCCGTCGTACATATAGGTGGGGACGCTTTTGTCAGCCAGCACGATCAGGACGGCAGGTCCGCCGTAGAAGGGATCGGCGTCTCTTCCCGCAATCACCCGGTTCAGCTCGGAAAGCTCATCCCGTGTTTTCCTATCGGTGACGGCAATGACCATGGCAGACTGCCTGCCCATCCCGTTCGGGGCGTACAGTCCGGCTTCGATGATCTGTTCCAAAAGTTCTTTCGACGGCATTTCCGGCTTGAACGCGCGGATCGAACGCCGCTCTGTCAGATTTTTAAGTACTTCGTTCATGGTGTCTCCTCCTTGTTTTATCTGTTTATGACTATACTTTATCAGTTCGGCAGACTTTGTCAACGAGAGGAAGAAGAGGCAGGGGGTGTTTTCACAGAGAGCGGTCCGGCCGAACCAGGGACCTGTGATTGAAAATGCCGGACAGAAAAGGAGCGAATTGGCAGGCGTTTTATATTTGGGATGCCTCGGGGAGGGACGCGGCTGCGGCGGACTGTCCGACCCGGCGGAATTTTTCATCCGGAAGGAAGATGTGGATGGGAAGCTCCGGGTATTCGTCATCCAGCACGCGCCGGCAGGTCTCCTGAATGATCTCACCGCCCCTGCCGCTCATGACGCGGCCAAGCAGGAGGACATTTTCACAGCTGTACCAGTCATAATAAAGGGCAAGAGAGTGGGCAAGATAGGTGCCGATGGAGCGATAAATGGCAGCGGCGCGCGGATCGCCCTTTTCCATGAGCGCCTGCACGGCCTTCAGCTTTTCGGCAGGAGAGAGCGCTTCATCCAGCGCGATCCCGGCGGCCGGCGCGAGTTTGATCACCGCATCCTGGGAAAAATATTTGACGCCGCAGCCGATGTCGCCGCTCCACTCATCGCGCATGGCGGAAGGAGACGCGTCCACCGGAACGAAGGCCAGCTCGTTCAGCCAGCCCGTGATCAGTCCGTTTTTGTCAACATACCCTGCAGCCTCGCTGGTGCCCATGGCGATGCCGAGAAGGTTGTTCTTTTCCAGGCTCAGGGCGCCGGCAAGAGCGGTCACATCGCCGTCGTTCGCTACAATTAAGGGGACGGGACCAAAGCACTCGGCAGCCGCGCGGATATAGACATCGCGCACTTCCTTTTCCTTCAGCTCCTCCGGCACGGCAAGAAACAGCGAAGAGACCATGGTCCGGTTATTGATGAAGATGCCGGCGGAGGAGACGCCCACGGCGTCCACGCGGGGCATGTGCGCTGCCGCCGCCTTGAAGGCGGAGACGATGCCCTCATACTGATAGGAAGGATCGGCAGAGGTCTTCGGGAACCAGACTACCTCTTCGGACCAGACCGACTTGCCGTCGATCACGGCGGAGACCTTGCGGTCGCTGCCACCCGCGTCAAAGCCGACCCGGCAGCCGTTTAAGTGGCCGCCTACGGTCTGCGGCTTATCCTGCGCGGCGGGAAGCTCATCCGTGAGCACGACCTCGAAGGGGTGTTCATAGACCCCGGCCATAAAAGCGCGGTCAAAATCGCGCGAGCCGCCTTCCGCGTAAGCATCTTTCAGATAGGCGTAGATCTCCTGATCGCCGCGCACATAGATCCGGAACCCGCCCTTTACCCAGAGCAGGGTCTTGACGATGCGGTCAATGTAATAATAGTCGGCCTTACGCATCTCCTCTGTGCCGTGGATAAAGGTCTCCAGGGACGCGATCTGCCCGCCGGCCCGCTCTACGGCGATGCCGATGGGCTTTTTGGCTCCTTCAAGGAAGGCGCGGTCAAAGACGCGCAGCGGAATAAACTCAGGGTCGAGTTCGGGAATGCTGCGGTAGGAAAATTCAATACCGAAATGATTCATAAAGAAACCTCACGATTCGCTGCCGTCTTTCCGGTGATGCTTTGCCTGATCGGGAAGGCTGCGGATCCCCAGGGCGGACAGCGTGGCTGAATGCGCCGACATGGCGGTGGTGAAATTGTCACTTAAGAGCTGGGCATACAGAAGGTCCAGAACAAAAAGCAGGGGAAGCTGCGGCGATACGGTGATCCCCGAATTTAAGTCACGGATCGAGCCCGTATGCAGGATCTCGTCGCAGTATTCGGCGCCATCCGGCTTCTGGGAGGAGGTGACGAGAATGATCTTTGCCCTCTTTCCCCGGGCGATCTTTAACGCCTGCACGATCTCCTTTGTCGATCCGCCGACGGACAGCGCGATCATCACGCTGTTTTCCGAAAGGAGCGAGGCCATGATCCGCAGAAGATGGCTTTCATTGGCTGCTTCCACGCGCAGACCGATGCGGAGCAGCCGCAGCTGATATTCCATCGCGGAGATGCCGGAGTAGCCGATCCCGCAGACCAGGACGGTATCCGCCTTCTGCAGGTAACCTGCCACGCGCCGCACCGCCTGCTCATCGACCGAGGAAATGGTGCGCTCCATCAGATACTGATAGGAGTTTTCAATGCGGCTTGCGGCCGGATCCGGAAGCGGGGCGTCGCTTAAGCGGGGCGAGTCAAAAAAGGAGAAGCGCATCTCGCGGAAGCCGTGATAGCCGCAGCGCTTGGCAAAGCGGGTCATGGTCGCCTCGGAAACGAAGAGCTCCTGTGAGATCTGCGTGGTGGAAGGCAGCTCGCTGTCCCGGAAAAACAGCAGATAATCGGCCACGCGCCGTTCCGTGGGCGTGAAATCCTCGTAGTGCTCCCGTATTCTCTGGCGGATCAGTTCTGTGTTCATAAAGGCCCTTCCTCTTATGCCGGATGCCGCGCTGCCGCAGGAAATGCTCCGGCAGAATCATTATAGCGCAGATCCCTCTGATTTTCAATCGGCTGCAGACGATTTCAATCATATCTTTCACAGTGCCTGAAAGTACTTTCACATTTGGGCAGACGCTTTTGCATTTTGAAAGGGGAATCAATCTTCGTCAAAATCTGGACAAATTCTATAAAATGAATAAAATATAAACAAAGAATAAAATCGGCTGAGAATATAGGCGTGCCACCGGTACGGATAAAAGGAGTAATGGATGAAAGTCAGAATTGGTATTGACGTAGGCGGAACCTTTACGGACGCGGTAGCGATCGACAATGACAGCTACGAAGTGATCGGCATGGTCAAGGTGCCGACCACCCATGATGCGCCGCACGGCGTGGCGGAAGGCATCATTCAGGCGCTGCATCATGTCATCGAAGAACATCATATCAACGTGGATGATGTCTGCTTTATCGCGCACGGCACAACGCAGGCGACCAACGCCCTGCTGGAGGGCGACGTGGCGCGGGTCGGCATCGTGACCATCGGCAGCGGTCTGGAAGGCGCCAAATCCAAAAGCGATACCAATATCGGGAATATCGAGCTGGCGAAGGGCAAGTTCCTGCAGACGGAAAATGCCTTCGTGGACAGCTCAGACGAAAGTACGCTGGATGCGCAGATCCGGGCGGCACTGGACGAGCTCAAGGCGAAACAGTCACAGGCGTACGTGGCTGCTGAGGCCTTCAGCGTGGACAAGCCGGAACATGAAGAGCGCGTGATGAGCCTCTGCGCGGATGAAGGGCTTCCGGCTACCGCCACGAACCACATCTCCAAGCTCTACGGCCTGCGCGTGCGTACCCGCACGGCGGTGGTGAATGCCAGTATCCTTCCCAAGATGCTGGACGCTGCCAATATGACCGAGGAATGCATCAAGGAGGCGGGCATCAAGGCGCCGCTCATGATCATGCGCTGCGACGGCGGCGTCATGACGGTGGACGAGGTCCGCAGACGCCCCATCCTGACCACGCTCTCAGGCCCTGCCGCAGGCGTTGCGGGCGCCATGATGTACGAAAAGCTGACCATCGGCCTCTTCTTTGAAGTGGGCGGCACCTCGACGGATATCTCCTGCGTGAAGGACGGCAAGGTCATCGTCAAGTACGCGGAAGTGGGCGGCCACAAGACCTACCTGAACTCCCTGGACGTGCGTACGGTGGGCATCGGCGGCGGTTCCATGGTGCAGATCGAAGGCGGCAAGGCCGTCAACGTCGGACCGCGCAGCGCGCATATCGCCGGCCTGAAATATGAAGTCTATACCGATCCGGAAGATATCGTGGATCCCGTTCTGAAGACGGTCCGCCCGAAGGAGGGCGATCCGGAATACGCCTATATCGAATGCGCAAACGGAAAGAAATTCTCGCTGACCCTCTCCGGCGCCGCGAACCTCTGCGGCTATGTGAAGGAAGGCGATTACGCCTTTGGCAATGTGGAAGCCGCAAAGAAAGCCTGGGCGCCGCTTGCGGCGAATATGGGCCTCTCTGTTGAGGAGACCGCAAGGAAGGTCCTGGAATTTTCCGCCGCCAAGAACGGCGCGGTGGCGCAGGCCCTTATCAAAGATTACAACATGGATCCCCGCACGACGGTGTTCGTGGGCGGCGGCGGCGGTGCCAGCGTAGTGGTGCCGCATCTTGCGGAAACGCTGGGACACAAATGGAGGATCGCAAAGAATGCGCCGGTCATTTCCACCATCGGTGTTTCGCTGGCCATGGTCCGCGATATGGTGGAGCGCACCATCCTGAACCCGACCGAACAGGAGATCCTGGAGGTCCGCCGTGAGGCGGAGAAGCTGGTGCTGGATGCCGGCGCCGATCCTTCTTCCATCGAGATCTCCATTGAGATCGACAACAAGCGGAACATCGTTCGCGCGACGGCCATCGGTGCCACCGAGCTGCGTACGAAGAACCTGCTGGACAAGCAGCTGACGGATGACGAACTGCTGGCCAAGGCCGCCGAGCAGATGAACGCGGACAAGGACAAGCTGCAGATCACCGGCCGCAGCGACCATATGCTGGCGGTCCAGTACGACAAGGTCGAAAAGACCCTGCTGATCTTTAAGAAACGGACGACGCCTCTTGCCCTGATCGACGATGAAGGCGTGGTGCGCATCCAGAAGAAGGACGGCCATGTGATCGCGACGCCGGCTTCCGGCTGGAAGAAGGCCGTGAAGAAGATGCTCGGCGAATACGCCGTCTACGATGACCGCGGCCACCAGCTGCCGAACCTCTACATCGTGGTCGGCAAGAAGATCATCGACCTGACGGGACTGGTGGAAGATGCGCAGGCCGTGTCCATCGCCGAGGTCGAAATGGCGGCCGTGAAGGATGAGGAGCCCATCCTTGTCGTGGCCAGCCATCCGAACGATTAAGGAGCCGTCATGAGCAGTTTCCCTTTTCCGAGCAAAAAACTTGCGCTGGAAGAGATCAAAAACGATTACATGTACAGCAAGATGCTGAAAAACGGGATCGATGTGGATGCCGCCGCAGAGCGGGCCTGGGAGACCGGCGCGCAGGCGGCAAGGGACTTCTACGAAGAGACCGGCGGCGAGACGGATTTCCGCAAGATCGCCCGCGAGAAGCATCTGAAGATCGAGAGGGTCTACAAGGACAACGTGATCGCCGGCATGCGCTACTTCGCCGAATACGAGACCAATAAAAAGGTGATGGTGCTCTATACCGAGTCCATCAAAAAGTGGGCGGCGAAGAACAATCTGTCCGAAGGCAAGGCGGAAAACCTGATCCTCGCCCATGAGTATTTCCACCATCTGGAAAACACCAGGCTGGGCCTGACCAGCAAGCAGGTGGAACTGCCGTCTCTGAACCTCTTCGGTCTGAAGATCGGCAAGACCGGCGTCCGCGCACTTTCCGAGGTGGGCGCCCATGCCTTCGCCAGGACCTATTTTGAACTGGCCAAGCGCATCACTTACTGAGCTGCCGCGCGGAAGTATCCTGCTGCGTGAAACACTTCTTACGTACTCCATCGGCTGAGGGAGACAAGGGGGAACCCTCCCGGCCGAAAATTATAATTCATTTTAAAGGAGGAATTATGGACATTCGTGCTATTTGCATCATCGTGTTCTTCCTGCTCATTGCAGCGCTGATGATCACGAGAAAACTGCCGACCTTCATCGCCCTGATCGTGATGGCGGTAGGCATCGCCCTGATCGCCGGTGTTCCGATCGTAAAACCGGAAGGAGCGGAAACTGACCAGAGCCTGCTGACTTACATTATAGCCGGCGGCGCGGCGCACATGGCGGCTGCCATGGCGGCGATCTTCTTCGGCGGCTGGTACGGCCGCATGGTCACCCACACCGGCGTCTCCCGTGCCCTGATCACCAAAGCGGCTGAGCTCGGCGGCGACCGTCCGCTCATCATCTGCCTGGTGCTGTACGCGGTGCTGAGCTTCCTGTGGACCAACCTGTCGGGCCTTGGCTCCGTCATCATGACCGGTTCCATCGCGATCCCGATCATGCTGTCCGTCGGCATCCCGACCGTTCTGGCTGCCTCCATCTTCCTGCTGGCTGTCACCACGGGCTTCAACTTCAACCTGTATCAGTGGAAATCCTTCGAACAGCTGACCGGTGTTGAACGGGCTGACATGCAGAAGTTCGCCACGATCCTGTTCTTCATCACCCTGGTCGTCTCTGTGGCGTTCATTATCATCCAGTTCAAGAAGAACGGCATCAAGTTCGCGTTCGCGGCCAAGGCTGAAGAGACCGATACCGCAGAAGACGAAGAAGAACTGATCAAGGGCTGGAGAGGCGTGCTCTGCATGATCTCCCCGCTGGTCCCGCTGGTACTGGTCATGGTCTTCAAGATCGAGATCATCCCGGCCTTCCTCGCTGCCATCATCTGGCTGGCCATCTTCTCTCAGGGCGGCTTCGCCAAGAAGATGAACATCCTGTCCAAGACGGCCCACAAGGGTCTGCAGGATGTGGCCATGGTCATCTGGCTGCTGGTCGGCATCGGCATCCTGGTCCGTGCGGTTATGCACCCGGATACCAAGGCCGTGCTGCAGCCCATGCTGCAGGCGATCATGCCTACGAGCCGCATTCCGTTCATCCTGTTCTTCGCCCTGCTGGCACCGCTGTCTCTGTACCGCGGCCCGCTGAACCTCTTCGGCATGGGCTCCGGTATTTGCGCGCTGCTTGTTACCGCCGGCATCTACACGCCGCTGCAGGCCATGGGCGGCTTTGTGGCTTGCGAACGTCTGCAGAGCGTCGGCTGCCCGACCAACTCTCAGAACGCCTGGACCTGCTCTTATGTAGGCCTTGATGTCAACGATGTCACCAAGAAGCTGCTGCCTCCTCTGTGGATCATGGCGGCTGCCGGTGCCTGCGTTGCAGGTTTCCTGTACATTTAAGCCTTATTCCCGCGGGGTGCGCCTTAGCCGGCGCATCCCCGCTCTTTTTGCCGGACATCTCCCCCGGTCACGGCAGAAAAGAAAAAGCGCGAAAAGCGTGGAATCATCATTTGTGAGATGCCGGCCTTCCCAATTCAGAGGAGGGCTGGTCTCTCACGCAATGTGAAAGTGAAACGAAGATGAAATTTGAAAAGCTTCTGAAAGAAAACCCCTTTACTCTTGTTGTCTCCCTGCCGAACAATCATCTGGATCTGGCCAAGGCCGCGCTGGACGCCGGCGCCGATGCCGTCAAGGTCCATATCAACGTTCTTCATGCCGCAAGCGGCAACCTCTTCGGCGATTTTGAACACAACCGTCCCTTCCTGACAGAGCTGGTGAAGCTTGCCGGGGAAAAGCCCGTTGGCGTAGTGACCGGCGGCGCGGACGCCCATCTGACCAAGGCCGAGCTGCCCGAATTTGAAGGCATCGGCATCGATTTTATTTCCTGCTACAGCGAACACCTTCCGGTCTTCATGCTGAAATCGCAGAAGCTGACGAAGATGGTCGCGATCCATGATACCTATGACGAGATCCTCAGCGCTGTCAGGGACTCCGAGATCCAGGTTGTGGAAGCCAGTATCATGAAGACCACCGAATACGGAAAACCCTTACGTTATTTTGATGTATTGCAATATCGGAAGATCTGCCAGGCCGTCAAGCAGCCCGTGCTGATCCCCACGCAGAAAGGCATTCTGCCTGAGGAAGTCTTTGCCCTGAAAGACGCCGGCTGCAAGGCCGTCATGATCGGTGCAAACGTCATGAAGGGCCAGGACGCTGCTTCCTGCTACGAAGCGACCCTTGCCTTCCGCAAGGCTGTCGATGCCCTGAAATAAAAAGGAAAACAGGATGAAAAACTACCGGTGTGATATTGCGGTGATCGGCGGAGGACCCGCCGGCGTATGCGCAGCGCTCGCTGCGGCAAGAAGCGGGGCAAACGTCCTGATCATCGAACAGTACGGCGTGCTGGGCGGCATGTCCACCATGGGACAGGTCGCGCCCTGGATGACGTTCCACGACATGAACGGCGTTCAGGTGGTCAGGGGCATTGCCCAGGAGATCGTTGACCGTCTGAGTGAGAGGGGCATGTGCCGCGGGCATGTGCGCGATACCATGGGCGAGACTTGGAGCGTGACCCCCTTCGACAACGAAGGCTTAAAGCTCGTGCTTGCGGAGATGTGCCGCGAGGCAGGCGTCTCGCTGCTGTTCCATACCTTTGTCTTCGGCGTGGAGACCGAAGGCGGCCGCATCAGCGCGCTGAAGGCCGCCAATAAGGACGGAGAAGTCCGCATCTGCGCGAAGGTCTTTATCGACGCGAGCGGCGACGGCGACATCTTTGCCATGAGCGGCTGCTCTATGGAAAAAGGCCGCGAAGGCGACCACCTGATGCAGCCCTGCACCACGAACTTCTCCATGTACAACGTGGACTTTGCGAAGATCCGCGATTTCATGCTGGCGCATCCGGAGGATTTCCATGACAAGACGGATATGACCGCCATGCGCGAGGAAGGTGCCCTGCCTGACTGTGTTTCTGGCTTCTTTGAGGAGTGGAAGCGCGGACAGGAAGAGTTGGACATGCATATCCTGCGCGAGCGGATCCTCTTTTTCCGCGGGATCCGGGACGATATCGCGACCGTCAATACGACCCGTCTGACGCAGGTCGACTGCACCGACGCGGACTCCATGAGCAACGCTGAGGTGGAGCTGAGAAAGCAGGTCTATCAGGTCGCCGAGCTGCTGAAGAAGTATGTGCCCGGTTTCGAAAAGGCGGAGATCCTCGGCGTGGCCCCTGTGGTCGGCATCCGCGAAGGCAGACGTCTTGTGGGCCGGTATGTCCTGACCGGCGATGATCTGCGCGCGGCAAGACGCTTCCCGGATGATATCGCGGTCTACGGCTATCCGATCGACCAGCATCACCCGGACGGCGCGGGCTTTACGCAGTCCACGGTCGCGGCTTACGGGATCCCGTACCGCACGCTCCTTCCGAAGGAGATCGACAATCTGCTGGTCGCCGGCCGCTGCATCTCCTGCGACCGCGAAGCCCAGAGCTCACTGCGCACCACGCCCGGCGTCATGGCGATCGGCGAAGCCTCCGGCGCTGCCGCCGCCGAAGCCGCGAAGGCGGATATCCCGCTGGATCAGGTCGACGTGAAGGCACTGCAGGCGCTGCTGAAGTCCCGCGGCGCTTATCTGGACTGAAAAGGACAAGATGATGTACCGAATCGCCATCGTGGGCGCCGGCGCTGCCGCTGCCCTGCATGCCAGAGCCATACAGGAACTGGATAACGCCGTGCTCTGCGCGGTATGCGACAGCCTGCCTGAGGCTGCCGAGCGCTTTGCCAATACCTGGTCCTGCGTGCCTTATACCTTGCCGGACGAGCTCATCCGGCAGGAAAAACCGGATGTGGCCATCCTCAGCGTTCCGGTCTTTCTGCATGGCGAATATGCCGGGCGTTTTGCCGCTTCCGGCGTGCATGTCCTCTGCGAAAAACCGATCGAGATGGACGGGGAGCGGGCGCTGCGCCTGATCCGTGCCCGTGATGAGGGCGGCGTCAAAATGATGATCGGCCACGTGGTCCGTTTCTGGCCCGGCTATGCCGAGATCAGGGACATGATGGACCGCGGGGAGCTTGGGGACATTCTTTCCGCCGTCTTCAGCAGGGCTTCTCAGGTCCCCGCGCGCGGCGGCTGGATCCTTGATCCCGAAAGGGGCCGCGGGGCGATCCAGGATATGCTGATCCATGATACCGATTTTCTGCATTATCTCTTCGGGAACGTCGCCTCGGTCTATACCCTTGCCGCTAAGGATGATACCGGCTGCTACGACCATGTCACGGCGAACCTCCGTTTTGAAAACGGCACGATCGCCACGGCGCTCGCATCCTTTACCTTAAAGGACAATGCCTACCCGTTTACGACAAGGTACCGGATCTGCGGGACGAAGGCGACCCTCGAATACAGCTACCGGGCAGCCGTTCTGGATATCCAGGCGGGGCCGCAGGCAGAATGGTTCATCTGCAGAAAAGGCGGACAGCCCGAGCCGCTTAAGATCCCGCAGCGCAACGCCTACGCGGCGCAGCTTACCTATTTTCTTGACTGCATCAGAGAAGACCGGGCTCCCGTGCTCGGCTCCCTTGAAAGCGCAAGGGAAAGCATTCAGATCCTGGATGCCATCCGCGCTTCCGCGGAAAGCGGTGCCGTCACCGTTCCGAAACAATGAGCCCCGCGTCAGTCAGACGCTAAGCGCTCAATTCACAAACAGGAGGACAGATCATGTCTATCAAAGTTGCCGTCATCGGCATGGGGCAGATGGGGACCCATCACGCCAACAACTACCGGAAGATCCCGCAGGTCGAGCTCTATGCCTGCTGCGAATGGAACGACAAACGCCGCGCCGAAGTGGCCGAGGAATTCGGCTGCAAGGTCTTCAAGGATTACAAGGAATGCCTTGCGGATCCGGAGATCGACGCCGTCAGCATCGTGCTTCCGGACAACATGCACCGCGAGGCCGTGGAATATGCCGTAAAGTACGGCAAGCATATCCTGCTGGAAAAGCCTCTCGCCAAAGAACTGGAAGACGGCAAAGCGCTGTATGAACTGACGAAGGACTACGACAAGGTCTTTACCGTTGGCTTCCTGCTGCGCTATGACTACCGCTTCGCGGCGATCAAGGAGGCACTGGAGAAGAAGGAGCTTGGCGACATCATCCATATCTACGCCCGCCGCAACAGCCCGATCGTCGGCCCGCGCCGCTATATCGGCGCCTCGGACCTGTCCATGCACGTCATGATCCATGACATCGACTACATCAACTGGTTCATGGGCTGCAAGCCGGTCAGCGTGTTCGCGAAGGGGCGCAGCGTGCTGCTCGCGGAGCATAACATGAAGGACGTGATCTACGCGATCGTCACCTACGAGAACGGCGCCATCGCCAATCTCGAGGCTTGCTGGGTGCTGCCGGAAAATTCGCCGACCATCATCGATGACCGCTGCGAGATCGTGACCACGAACGGCGTGGCTTACGTGGAACCCTGCGACAAGGGCATCAAGTTCGTCACACCGCAGAAGATCCTCTATCCGGACAGCCGCCACTGGAATTATGTGAACGGACTGCCGCAGGGCGATCTTTCCGAAGAGATCATGGGCTTTATCAACTGCGTGGCCAACGGCAAAAAGCCGGTGGTAAATGTGGACGAAGCCTACCTGGCGCTTCAGGTGGTCGATGCGATCGAGCGCTCGATGAAAGAAGGAAAAGAAGTCACGCTGTAACGCAGCGGGATGAGGCCTGCCGGATGAGGCAGGCGGACAAGAGCAGCAGGAGGAGGCGAGTCGCTATGGACCGCAATAAACTGGCCGAGAGCCGCGTATGGATCCGGGAAGAACTGGAACGCTGCGTGAATTTCTGGCTGAAGAACGGAATGGATCCGGTAAACGGCGGGGTATATACCTGCCTGGACCGGACGGGAAAGGTCTTTTCCACGGATAAAAGTGTATGGATGCAGGGCCGCTGCGGCTGGATCTTTGCCTGGCTGTGCCGCGCATACGGCGTGAAGGAGGAGTGGCTTCTCGCGTCGAAAAGCTGCCTGGACTTCATGGAGGCGCACTGCCTGAACCATGAGGCCGGGGACCGGATGTATTTTACCGTGACGGCAGAAGGAAGACCGCTGCGCCAGCGCCGCTATTATTTTTCCGAGGCCTTTTATGCCATGGCCAATGCCGAATACTACGGCGTGACGGGTGATACGGTCTGTCTGGAGCGCGCCCGCAGAGCGTATGAGCTCTACTGGGATCTTGCGCACGGCATGAAGGATCCGACCGGGCTCGGCCCGAAAACGATCCCGGAGACCAGAAGCGGCCGCGCCTTCGGCATCCCGATGATCTATCTGAATGTGACCAGCGTGATGATGCGCAGCGATCCGGAGCGGAAAGCCCTCTATGAAGAGCGGGCGGCGGCCTGCGTGGAGGAGATATTCCGCTACCATGTGAAGGATGAGCTCGGCTGCATCCTGGAGAACGTCGGTCCGGACGGCGAGGCAAGACTGGACTTCACGGAAGGCAGGATCGTCAATCCCGGCCATGATATCGAGGGTGTCTGGTTCATGCTGGAACAGGCGAAACGGACGAATGACGCTGCGCTTGTGAAAAAGGCGGAGACGATCTTCACCCGCGCGATCGAAGCCGGCTGGGATAAGGAATACGGCGGACTGCTGTATTTTATCGACGCGAAGGGCTGCCCGCCCGAGGCTTACGAGCACGATATGAAGCTCTGGTGGCCGCATGATGAGATCCTCATTTCCTCGCTCATGCTCTTCCGCGATACGGGAAAAGAAGAGTATCTGGACTGGTTCTATAAAACGCTGGACTACTGCAAAACGTACTTCTCCGACCCGGAATACGGCGAGTGGTACGGCTATCTGCGGCGCGACGGCAGGCCGACCGAGCCGCCCTGCAAGGGCTCGACCTTCAAAGGCCCCTTCCACCTGCCGCGCATGCTCAGCATGGTGGACCTCATGATGGGAGAGATCCTGGGAGAATAAATGTGATCTGCCGCCGGTGTTCCGGCGGCATTCATTTTTAACACCCGCACGGGGAGGCGGGAGATAAGGAAGCAAACAAGATGTGGCTGACAAACGCAAGGATCTTTGTTGACGGAGAGCGCTTTATCCGGGGCAGCCTCCGGATCGAAAACGGCCGCTTTGCGGAGATACGGGAGGCGGCAGGATCGGCTGATGAGGCGGAAGTTGCGCGTTCGCAAGGCAGCGCGGAGGAAGTGCGGGACTTGCACGGGCTCACGCTCCTTCCGGGCCTGATCGATATCCACACGCATGGAAACATGGGCGAAGACTTTTCGGACGGAGAAGAGGAAGGTCTGCGCAAAATGGCGCGCTATCTGCTGCAAAACGGCATAACTTCCTTCGCGCCGGCCTCCATGACTCTGCCGGAAGAGGTCCTCGCGAAGGCTTACCGCTGCGCCCGCGCGGTGCATGATGCGCCGAAGGAGGGGGAAGCTTCCCTCATCGGTATCAACATGGAGGGCCCCTTCTTCTCCGAAAAAAAGAAGGGTGCGCAGAACGCGGCTTTTCTTAAGGATCCTGATATCGGGATGTTTACCCGCCTGAACGAGGCGGCGGGAGGACTGATCAGGCTGGCGGACCTGGCGCCGGAGCTGCCCGGTGCGGTGGAGTACACGAAGGCGGTGTCCAAAGTCTGCACCGTTTCCGCGGCACATACCGATGCCGGCTATGAGGATGCCCGCGCGGTCTATGAGGCCGGCGCGACGCATCTGACCCATCTTTTTAACGCCATGCCGCCGCTGCACCACCGCGCGCCCGGCGTGATCGGCGCCGCCGCGGAGCGGGAGAATGTGTACGCGGAGCTCATCTGCGACGGCATGCATGTCCATGAAAGCGCCGTCCGCCTGGCGTTTAAGCTCTTTCCCGGCCGTATCTGCCTGATCTCCGATGCCCTGCGCTGCACCGGCATGCCGGATGGAAAATATCTCTTCGGCGGGCAGGATATCTGGCTGGCAGGCGGGATCGGACGCCTGGCCGACGGCACGATCGCAGGCTCCGTAAGCAACCTGCGCCAGTGCCTGCAGAAGGCGGTCTCCTTCGGCATCCCCGAAGAAGAGGCGGTCCGCGCGGCAACGCTCAATCCTGCGCACCAGGCCGGCTGCGCAGATGAGACGGGCTCCGTCAGCGCAGGAAAACGCGCCAATCTGATCCTCTGCGATGAACGATATGAGCTGCGTGAAGTCTGGAAGGACGGAAGATGGGTCCTTTGATTTTTGGAAAACAAATGGAATAAAAACGGTTGAAACGGCATAAAACCGGTTGACAGGAGACGGACCCGGTGATATCATCATGTCAGAACGAAGACATTTTGGGGGCTGATATGACGATAGAAGAGATGCAGAAAAAGAAACGGGAGCTTGGCTACACCAATGAAATGATCGCCGAAAAGTCCGGCGTACCGCTGGGCACGGTCCAGAAGATCTTTGCCGGCATCACGACAGCGCCGCGCCGCTTTACCCTGGAAGCGCTGGAGTCTGTTCTGAGGGTGCCGCCGCCTGACAAGATGCCGGTCATCTATGCGGTGGGAGAGGAACCTCCCCGGCATGTGCTGCGGGAGACGTCCTCGGCCCTGCCTATAGAGGAGTGGCATACGATCGATGATTATTACGCCCTGCCGGATGACAGGCGCGTGGAACTGATCGACGGCGAGTTTTACGACATGGCGGCGCCGACCACGGTCCATCAGACGATATTGATGCAGATGGCTTTGCAGCTGGAGCCCTGTGTTTCCGAACACCCTGGCTGCCGCATCTTTGTCGCACCGGTCGATGTGCGGCTTGACAATGATGATTATACCATGGTACAGCCGGATATCCTGATCGTCTGCGGGAAAAATGACGGGGATATCCGACGGATCAACGGGGCACCGGATTTTATCACGGAGGTCCTTTCTGATTCCAATCGTTCTCACGATCTGTTCCGCAAACTGAACAAGTACCGCTATGCCGGCGTGCGGGAATACTGGATCGTGGATCCCAAAAAGGAGAAGGTTGCGGTCTATGATCTGGAAAACGGAAGCCTGCCGGAGACGTATGACTTTTCCGATACAGTTCCGCTTGGCATCTCAGAGGGCAGCTGCGCTGTGGATTTTGCCCGGATCCGGAACGTTCTGCGAAGGTATGCCGAAATATAAAGAAAAACGCCGCGTTTTGCGGCGCATTTTCTGCATTTTTCGGGATTTTTCGCGAAAAACCGCTTGCAATTTACGGTCTGCCTTGCTACAATGATCGGGCGCAAATTTTACACGTGCACGGATCTTAGGGATCGGTGCCGCTTTTCGCGGTCATCCCGGGAGAGGAAATGCACGGAAGAAAAACCAAACGGAGGAAGAAAAATGAGCGTTATTTCCATGAAACAGCTGCTGGAAGCCGGTGTGCATTTCGGACACCAGACCCGCCGCTGGAACCCCAAGATGGCTCCTTACATCTACACGGAGCGCAACTCGATCCACATCATCGACCTGCAGAAGACCGTCGGCATGATCGACGACGCCTACAACGCCATGGTGAACATCGTGGCCGGCGGCGGCACCATCCTGTTTGTCGGCACCAAGAAGCAGGCGCAGGACGCCATCCAGAGTGAAGCGGAGCGCTGCGGCATGTACTATGTCAACGAACGCTGGCTCGGCGGCATGCTGACCAACTTCAAGACCATCCAGAGCCGTGTGGCCCGTCTGCATGAGATCGAGCGCATGAGCGAAGACGGCACCTTCGACGTGCTGCCCAAGAAGGAAGTTGCTGCCCTGCAGAAGGAATGGGACAAGCTGGAAAAGAACCTTGGCGGCATCAAGGATATGAAGCGCATCCCGGACGCGATCTTCGTGGTCGACCCCAAGAAGGAACGCATCTGCGTGCAGGAAGCCCACGCCCTGGGCGTGACCCTGTTCGGCATTGCCGATACCAACTGCGATCCGGAAGAACTGGATTACATCATCCCCGGCAACGACGACGCCATCCGTGCGGTCAAGCTGATCGTCGGCAAGATGGCGGACGCCGTGATCGAAGCGAAGCAGGGCGAACAGTTCTCCGACGCTGCCGAAGAGACCGAAGAAGCTCCGGCTGAGACGGAAGCCGAAGAGACCGCGGAAGAGAATACGGAGGAATAAAGAATGCCTGCTGTAACTGCTGCTTTAGTTAAGGAATTAAGAGATCAGACCGGCGCCGGCATGATGGACTGCAAGAAGGCCCTGACTGCCACCGACGGTGATATGGAAAAGGCTGTCGAGTTCCTGCGTGAAAAAGGACTGGCTGCCGCTGCCAAGAAGGCCGGCCGCATTGCGGCGGAAGGCCTTGTGACCACCAAGATCGACGGCAATAAGGCCGTGATCGTGGAAGTCAACAGCGAGACCGACTTTGTGGCGAAGAATGCCGTCTTCCAGGAATATGTTGCGAATGTAGCTGCTCAGGCACTCGCTTCCGCGAATGATTCTCTGGAAGCGTTCCTTGCGGAACCCTGGGCTGCCGATCCGGCCCTGACCGTCGAACAGGAACTGTCCGAAATGATCAGCCGCATCGGCGAGAAGCTGTCCATCCGCCGCTTTGCGAAGGTCGAAGCGACTGACGGCGCCATCGTGTCCTATATTCACGGCGGCGGCCGCATCGGCGTGCTGGTTCAGGCCGAGACCGACCAGCCGGAAAACGCCGAGGTTCGCGAAGCTCTGAAGAACGTGGCCATGCAGGTCGCCGCGCTGCGTCCGCAGTATGTGGACCGCAGTGAAGTTCCGGCCGATTTCATCGAGAAAGAGACCGAGATCCTGAAGGCCCAGATCATGAACGACCCCAAGGAAGCCAGCAAGCCCGAAAAGGTGATCGCCGGCATGATCCAGGGCCGTATCGCCAAGGAAATGAAGGAATTCTGCCTGGCGGATCAGGTCTATGTGAAGGCCGAGGACGGCAAGCAGACTGTGGCCCAGTACGTGGCCGAGGTCGCGAAGAAGACCGGTGCTTCCCTGAAGATCAAGAAGTTTGTCCGCTTCGAGACCGGTGAAGGCATCGAGAAAAAGCAGGAAAACTTCGCGGAAGAAGTTGCCAAGCAGATGGCGTAAGCCTCACGCAGTCACAAAGGAAGCCGCCCGCCGGGCGGCTTCTTCTGTGTTTGTTAAAGAATATGTTATGAGATCATGTAAAAATATGTAATCTTTTTATGAAAAAAGGCGGAAAAACATTCGTTTTTTATCTTGCAAAAAGTTGGCATATCGCCTATACTGGGTAAGACGCGAAATAGCGTAAAAAACGCAAAACGAGGTAAGCGTATGAACTATTTATTCACGATCGCTGCATCGGATATCGGCATCGGAGAAGCCTTGGGCAACATGATCGTTGGCTTCGGCGTCGTCTTCGCGGTGCTGCTGTTCCTCTGCGGCGTCATCTCTCTGTTCAAGTTCGTCGGGAAATTGGACAAATCGAGCCAGAAGGCGAAGGCGCCGGTGAAAACGGCCGCCGCGAAGCCTGCTGCTCCTGCCAAGGCTGCTGCGCCGGCCGCGCCTGCGGGCGTAGGCGGTGAAGACGGAGCCGTCGTGGCTGCGATCCTTGCTGCGGTTGCACAGCAGTGCGGACCGAACGCCAAAGTGACATCGATCACGAAGTGCAACTAATCAATCTCAAATCATTCCAGGAGGAAAAATTAAAATGAGTTCTTACAAGATCACCGTGAATGGCGTAGCCTATGACGTAACCGTTGAAACTGCCGGCTTTGGCGGATTTGCCCCCATGATGAGCGCTCCTTCTTTTGCGCCGTCCGCTCCCGCTTATGCTCCGGCTGCCCCTGCCGCCCCCGCTGCTCCTGCTCCCGCTGCCGCTCCTGCCGCCGCCCCTAAGGCTGCTGCTCCCGCTGCCGCCGGCGCCGTGAACGTCGAAGCGCAGGTCATCGGCAAGATCTTCAAGGTCGTTGCCAAGGTCGGCGACACCGTTGAAGCCGGTGATGATATCGTGATCATGGAATCCATGAAGATGGAAATCCCGGTCGTGGCTCCTGAAGCCGGTACCGTGTCCTCTATCAATGTGAAGGAAGGCGACGCCGTAGAAGTTGGTGACGTGATCGCAACGTTAGGCTAACTATCTGACTATTACGGAGGGTCTTACTTATGGGCAATATCGGACAAACAATTGCCAATCTGGCAGAACAAACTGCCTTTACGAGCCTGACCTGGGGCAACTACGTGATGATCCTCATCGCGTGCATCTTCCTTTATCTGGCTATCGCAAAGGACTTTGAACCGCTGCTGCTGACGCCTATCGCGTTCGGCATGCTGCTGGTCAATATTTTCCCCGGCATCATTGCCAAGCCCACGACCACCTATCTGAATCCGAATATGGAAGAGATCGCGATCGTGGAATTTGAAGGTGAGGATCTTGAAGCCGCCTGGAATGTCTGCGTGCAGAGCGAAAGCAGCACGGCCACGAAGTATGTGCTGAAGGACAACGCGGGCGTGGACCAGATCGTGATCACCGCCGGCCGCGGCGCAGACGGAGAGCTGAAGTCTCTGGAAGCGAGCGTTGCCGAACTCAAGGCGGCGCTGGAAAGCAAGAAGTACACCACCAAGGAAAACGCTGCCGGCCTGCTGTATTACTTCTACAAACTGGATGAATGGGCTGTCCTGCCGTGCCTGATCTTCATGGGTGTCGGCGCCATGACCGACTTCGCTCCGCTGATCGCGAACCCCATGAGCTTCCTGCTCGGCGCTGCGGCACAGTTCGGTATCTATGTAGCCTATTTTGCAGCTATCTTCCTGGGATTCACCGGCAAACAGGCCGCTGCCATCTCCATCATCGGCGGCGCGGACGGCCCGACCTCGATCTTCCTGGCGTCCAAACTCGGACAGTACCAGCTGATGGGCCCGATCGCCGTGGCAGCCTATTCCTACATGTCCCTGGTCCCGCTGATCCAGCCCCCGATCATGCGTGCCTTCACTTCCAAGAAGAACCGCAAGATCAAGATGGGACAGCTTCGCCCCGTCTCCAAGCTGGAACGCATCCTGTTCCCGATCATCATCACCATCGTCGTGGCAATGATCCTTCCGACCACCGCTCCGCTGATCGGTATGCTGATGCTCGGCAACCTGTTCCGTGAATGCGGCGTGACCCGCCAGCTGCAGGAGACCGCTTCCAACGCCCTGATGTACATCGTCGTTATTCTGCTGGCGACCTCCGTCGGCGCGACCACCAGCGCGGAAGCTTTCCTGAACGTCAACACCCTGAAGATCGTCGTGCTCGGCCTCGTGGCCTTCATGTTCGGTACCTTCGGCGGCGTGGTGCTGGGCAACGTCATGTGCGCAGCCAGCGGCAGAAAGATCAATCCGCTGATTGGTTCAGCCGGTGTGTCTGCCGTTCCTATGGCAGCCCGTGTGTCCCAGAAGGTGGGCGCTCAGGAAGATCCTACGAACTTCCTGCTGATGCACGCCATGGGTCCGAACGTGGCCGGCGTTATCGGTACCGCTGTTGCGGCAGGTGTGTTCATGGCCATCTACGGAATCTAAGGAACATATTCAATACGGAAAACCGGGGAAGTCTTTACATTTCCCCGGTTTTGCTGTATACAACAGGTTAACATAGCAAAGAGGTAAAATGCTTTTTTAGTACTGGAAAGAAATGTTGCGGTAATAACTCGAAAGGAGTAATCAAGATGAAGATTCGCCGACTGACGCGCTTTATCCTCGCAATTGTCTTATTGCTGCCTGCAGTATTGACCAGCGCAGAGGGAAGGCATGATCTGTCTGCCCTTTCCAAAAGCGAAACAGGCGAGAATACCGGCACTGATCTGCCTGGGTTTTCGGAAGAACAGAAGCGCTTGATGAGCAGTTTGATAGGAAGATTTGTTCTGGATGGTTTCAGAGGTGAAGAAGAGCTTTATCTTCCGGAAGAGATGAAGACTCTTTATATTGATAATGATGAGATGTATTATGTGGTGCAGCGTCAGCAATATCTGATTGATGCCATCGATATCATGGGCGGGGGCCGAATCTGTGATCTTAGTCTTCAGAAAGTTGATCTCAAGGATGCTCTGGAACTATCAGCAGACCGGACCCGAGTCAGCGCTTATGTGAAGCTGGTATTTCGCTATGCAGATGATCCAGGACAGCATGAGACAGGTGCAGGAATGGAAGTGGCTGCCACCTTACTGAAAACGGCAGATGACTGCTACAAGATTGAGTATTATACTGAAAAAACGACAGACTTTGACGCAATGCGGGATGACTATCGCTTCTTCTGTGAGCAGAAGAGGCAGGAAGGCATTGTTGAACCGCGAAAACTGACAGATCTTTATTTTGCCGAAAGACTCTCAGTGTTAAGAATCGCAAAGGAACAGGAAGAATTCGTCGACGAGCAATCAGAGAACTTAATTGAAGAGGACGAGAGTGGCGAAGACATCTCTTCTCGAGATCAAACACCTGCAAGCAGACTAACTGTTAATTACAATCGTTCAGATGCGGTAAGGTATGCATTAAATGAAGGATTTAGAGAAGAAGACCTAATCTTCTACAGTATTCCGGGTCAAGATGGAGATTGTACTAATTTTGTTTCGCAGGCCATGTGGGTGGGGTATGGAGGAGATATCGGAGATTATTACAATTGGATAACGTATGATCAGAATAGCACCTATCTGTATAATTGCAAATACTGGGCATGGATGAAATATAGGATGATCCCAGGAGAATCTGGCTGGTATGGAACGAGCAAAAAACAAAACTCATTTTCTTATCCCTCGGGTTCATGGATGAGAGTTTGGCAATTATGGGCATATTTATCGACAACTTCATCCGGCCCCCGAGCGTATAAATACAATGATGGAGATTATTATTTTTCCACATCATTGATTATTCAGTCGGGGGATATCTTGCAATTTTCACCAAATCCGTCTAATGGTGGTTATAAACATTCTGCCATTGTTGTTAATAATGCAAATCAAACACTAAGCGGAAACGGTATCTATGTGGCACAGCATACTTATAATACCGGATGGCGTCAACTTACGTCGCTTATTAGTTCCTTAGGTCCTTATGTCAGAATCATCAGACCAATCAGCGGTAGTTTTGTAGAATAGTTGGGAACGTTTGGAAAAGAAATGAACGCATTATTTCGGCTCTATGTCAATAGTTGGGGTGGGACTTCACAAAGGTCCCGCTCCTTCTTACGTTTAGAGAAGATTTGATGATGATGTGTGAAACCGGCCGGTTTCACGCATGGCAAACAAACCTCCAAG